>Ga0209061_1000981_pt1 | contig 54623 bp, 48 predicted proteins | sample Coa_R1_10_FD_187157 | JGI IMG/M metagenome (GOLD analysis project Ga0209061, IMG submission 187157) | Surface soil microbial communities from Centralia Pennsylvania, which are recovering from an underground coalmine fire - Coalmine... | ecosystem: Environmental > Terrestrial > Soil >... | reverse complement strand
ACGACCTGCTACAACCGCTTCATCCGGTGGCGGAAGCTCGGCATCTGGGACAAGATTTTCGATGCAGTCTCCAAGGCTTACGATGGCGATTTGCAGATGGTCGATTCTTCCTCGATCCGCGTTCATCAGCACGCTGCGAACGTCAAAAAGGGGGGCCGCAAACCCCGGAAGGGCACGGCGCTCCAGCCCGATGCATGGGGCGTTCACGCGGCGGACTGACGACCAAGATCCATGCGCTGGTCGATGGCAATGGCTTGCCGATCGCCCTCAAGCTGACCGAGGGTCAAGCGCATGACGGGCGCAGCGCTGCCGATATGCTCGATGGCCTCGGCCCCGGCCAGATCCTGCTCGCCGACCGAGGCTACGACAGCGATGCGCTCCGTGCCCGTCTCAATGAACGAGGTGCCTGGGCCAACGTCAAGCCGATGCCGAACCGGGTGAACATCCCCGCCTTCAGCCCATTCCTCTATCGATACCGGAACCTCGTCGAGCGGTTCTTTAATAAGATCAAACACTTCAGAGCCGTCGCCACACGCTTCGAGAAGCACGACGCCAACTACCTCGCCCTCGTCAAACTCGCCGCCGCCAAAGTCTGGATGCGGTTTATGAGTCGGTGACCTAGAGACCCGTCGCTAGACTAGGCGCAGCGCCGATCCTCACACAAAAGTCGCCTCACGCAAGACGGCCGTCGGCGCAGGGATACCTTTCGCCAGCCCCAATGGTCTCTTCGGCCTCTCCAAGCTCTCCGTCTGGTGGCTGCGGCTTGGCGTCGAGATCGAGCGCATCAAGCCCGGCCATCCCCAGCAGAGCGGCCGCCATGAGCGCATGCATCTGACCTTGAAGAAGGAGGCGACCCGTCCGCCCGGAACGAACAGCTTGCAACAGCAGGCCCGCTTCGACGAGTTCGTCAAGGAATTCAACGAGGAAAGACCGCATGAGGCGCTCGCCATGAAGCGCCCGGCCGATGTCTATCGGCCTTCCGCCAAGCCCTATGACGGGAGCTTGCCGGAACTCGCCTATCCTCTCCACGACCGCGACGTGCTGGTCACCGCCTGTGGACGCATCTGCATGTATCGAAAGCGCGTCAACATCTCGACCGTGCTCGCCGGTCAGCGCCTCGGAATCAAGGAGGCCGGCGAAGGCATTTGGCTCGTCAGCTTCATGAGCTGCGATCTCGGCTTCATCGATCTGGAGCAGAAGACTTTGCAGCTGCTCGACACCCCGTTCGGCCCGAGGTTGTCACCCATGACTTAGGAACGGACTGTCACCTATGTCCGCGGTCCAGACAATATTTTATTGGTGAGCGCGATGGGATTCGAACCCATGACCTCCTGATTAAAAGTCAGATGCTCTACCGACTGAGCTACGCGCTCCCCCAAGGGACGAATTTGGAGTAACCTCATCATTGCGGGGGGTCAATAAGAGAAGGTCAGTCCGGGGTCAATACAGAGCCGCTCAGCCCATGTAATTGGCGAAGACAGCGAGCGCGGCGAAAATGACAGCCGAGATCGCCGTCGTCCAAATCGCTTTCGCAACAAGCCGCGGAGCCACGGGAGCGCCTGGGTCTGTCCCAGCCACCATGTTGCCCTCTTCATGCTGGGAACGCACGCCAAAAGGGAGCACCGCAAACAGGACGGTGAACCAGATTGTCAGAAAAATCGCCGCCCCCAAGGGGATCGAGAAGGGCATAAGAGTCTCAATAGCGCTCAGTGAGCGCGTGAAGTTGTTTGGCCCGGAGCCGCAGGCCCGCCGCCAAAAGCCTTTGGCTGAGCTGTATTCGAGAATCGGAGAAGCAGCATCACTCTTCTAATTTGCATAACGCAACTTTTTTTCGCTGCCAAGGTTGCAAAGAGTTCCAGGCATTGGAGCTGGGCGGACGGCGCCCCCATTTGCCAGACGAGGGCCTGGAGGGCAGGCGAGAGGAGCGGCGCCCTTTCCGGAGCATGACGCAAGTGCGGGAAGTGATTTGATTTCTGCCCCAAGCTCAGAACCGCCCCAGTGGTAATTCCCCGCCGGCCTCCTGTTCCAGATGTCAAGCGCCGGAAGCCTCAGGGGGCAGTGGACGAATTGCCAGTCATACCCGGTGCCGGGCTTAGTCCTCAGCAGATTCGCAGGCGTGAGCCTTGCCAGCGAGATAAGGAAAGACCGCCGTCCTGTCTAACTGTGCCCGCCATCCGTGAAAACGTCCAAAAGCGCGTGCGATGCGAATTTGGGCCAGCCGCCAATCCTGCTGCACGAGGGCCGCTACAGCAGCGCCCGCGGCCGGGAATAAGATATGATACAAACTCCGCAGATATCCCTCGCCGTGCTTGCGCAAAACGCGGCCCATTCCAGCGCCATAGGACCAAGCCCGTTCAACGCCGGCGCCGGCATCTTTTGATTCAGCTGGATGAAGAACAACGAGAGAAGGGAGGTACTGGATCAGAAATCCATGGGCGATGGCGCGCAGCAGGAAGTCGGTTTCTTCGCCGGATTGAAAGGGGGTGTACGCCCCAAGGCCCAGTTCTTCATCAAATCCGCCGGTCTTCTTAAAGATGCTGGACCGCAGGAACATTGTCGCAGAGACGCCGCGGCTCCAGACGTTGTGCCGGTCGAGCAATCCAGGCCGCTTCGAGGCATAGCCAGCAGAAAGACGCCCCTCCTCGTCGGTGCAGCGGCCAGTGAAGCCTGCAATATGAGGGTTTTCCCGGCAAAGGCGATCGACCTCGTTCAAGAGATTGGGAGGATACCAGCAGTCGTCATCAGGAAAGCAAATGATTTCTCCCTGAGCGAAGGCCAAGGCATGGTTGCGGGCGCGAGACAATCCTTTGCGGGATCGCAAATGGACGATTGGAAAAAGGGATTGGAAGCCGTCCAGAAGGGGAACGAGCCGGTCATCAGCGTTCTGATCGGCAACTATCACTTCCAGATCTTTATATTGTTGTGCTGCGATACTCTCGAGAAGCCGCCGATTCTCTCTGGTTCGATTGAGAGTTGCAACAATGATACTGAAACGCATTTTGTCTCCGGATGGCGGCAATAGATGAGTTATAATTTAAAAATGACAATATCCTAAGATTGTTTTGCATTTTCATATAGTGGAATGATATCTATATTTGCATGACCTATTTGGGGGAGCCGGTGGCCAAAGACTCTGTTTACAGCGCCGTGATGGCAGCGTTTGGTCTTCTTGGCAGCCTGCGCCGTCATAGCAACGGTCTGGTGCTCTGCCTGCACTCGGTGCTCGGCAACGGAAGCGCGAATTGCGGACGCATGGCGATCCGCGCCGAATTCCTCACGCGTATGATTCTCGATCTTCGCCGCCGGGGCGTCATGCTCGTGCCGCTGAGCGAAGCTCTCAGTCGCGCGGCGGGTTGCTCCCAGCCATTTGCCGCGATTACCTTTGATGATGGCTACAGGGACAATTACGAAATCGCCTTTCCAATTTTGAAGAAGCTTGACGTCCCCTTTACGATTTTTGTCACGACCGGTCTCGTTGATCGAATTTTTCCGATGTGGTGGCATGTCCTTGAACATGTGATTGAGCGCAATGAGGTCATCGAATACGCCGGCATCAGGCTTCCGTCCGCCACAAGGAAAGAAAAAGCTATCGCCTACCGTTTGGCTTCGGAATACTTCCGCCAGCTGGATCTCCCCGCTCTCATCCCGGCTACCAATGCCCTGATCTCAAAGAATGATTCGCGATTAACGGGTGCTGATGCCTTCGATCAGGCACTGGACTGGGGCATGATCCGCGAAATGGCGGGGTCGGGTTTGGCAACCTTCGGCGGGCATACCATTTCGCATCCCTTGCTGGCGCGCCTCGGCAGGTCTGCGCTCGCCGCGGAAATCAAGGGCTGCCGGAAGCGGCTTCGGGAAGCGGCGGATATTAAGGCAGAGTACTTCGCCTATCCGTTCGGGCAAGAGGCGGAAGTTGGCGGTCTGGCCCCGCTCCTCGCTGAAGAAGCGGGTTATGCGGCGGCCTTCACAACACAAGCGCGGCCTCTTAGGCCGCAGGACCTGCGCTTGCCATTCCATTTGCCGCGGGTGATGCTGTCCAGCAAGGCCCAGAATGAATGGATTGTCCACGCCTATCACTCTGGTCTCCCGGCCCGGCTTCGCGAGCTGTGGCCGCGGCGGGCAGCATGAGGGCCAGGATCTCGCTGCCGCCTCTTGATGCTTCGCTTCGGCGCCGGTCAATCCAACTCACGCCTCTCCCGCCCGGTCGCGGCTGAGCCCCTTGGCTTTGAGTTCCGCCTCGTAAAGCGCCCATTTCTCAAAGTAGCGAGAGCCAAGCTCGTGAAGATAGGCCCAGGTGAAGATCCCGGTTGAATGCATATCGTCGAATATGAGCCGCACGGCATAAGTACCCACGGGCTCAATTCCCGTGATCACGCAGTGGCGCTTGCCCCCAATGGTCAAGCGCTCTTCCGGGCGGTGGCCCTGGACTTCAGCGCTGGGGCTCATGACCCGCAAATACTCGGAGCTGAGATCGTAGCTCGTGCCATCCTCGAAGCGGACGCGCAGGACCCGGCCGTTTTCTCTGAGCCGCAGCTCACTTGGCCACGGGCCGCTATGACTTTCTTGCATGCCTTGCCTCGATACTATCTTCAGCCTATGAATTCGCGTTCCGCCACGAAATTTGCCGTTTGGCGGGGATAGAAGGGCGCCGCCATCCCGCCCACCGGCCTATCTATTCATTTCGCCGTGGTAATCCCGCGAGCCCCTATATAAATGGTCATTCATGAGCATCATCACCCGAATTCCGCCCACGGCTTTGGAAGCAGCGTCCACTCTCATGGAGACGGCACCGCTTGCCGATCCGTTCGGACGCAAGATCAGCTATGTTCGCGTCTCCGTGACCGATCGCTGCGACATGCGCTGTGTCTATTGCATGTCTGAAGACATGAATTTCCTGCCCAAGCGCGATCTGCTGAGCCTAGAAGAGCTCGATCGTTTGTGCAGCGCCTTCATCGGCCGCGGTGTCCAGAAGCTGCGTATCACGGGTGGCGAGCCTTTGGTACGCCGGAATATCATGCAATTGTTCCGCGCGCTGAGCCGTCATATCGAGTCGGGCGCGCTTTCCGAACTGACCCTCACGACGAATGGCTCCCAGCTTGCTCATTATGCCAAGGAACTCGCGGACGCTGGCGTGCGCCGCATCAATGTTTCGCTCGATACGCTCGATCCCGTCAAATACAAAGCGATCACCCGCTGGGGTGACCATGCCCGGACGATGGCGGGCATCGAGGCCGCGCAAGCTGCGGGCCTGTCGGTCAAAATTAACATGGTTGCGCTGAAGGACGTGAACGAGGCCGAGATCATTCCGATGATCAAATGGGCGCATGGGCGGGGCTTTGATCTTACCTTGATCGAAGTCATGCCGCTTGGCGCGATCGGTGCCGAGCGTGCCGATCAGTTCTTGCCTCTCAATCTTGTCGAGGCACGGCTTGTGGAGCGGTTCACCTTGCGCGAGACGGGCTACCGGACCGGGGGGCCGGCACGTTATGTTGAAGTTGCGGAAACTGGCGGCCGGCTGGGTTTCATAACGCCCCTTACCCATAATTTCTGTGAGAGCTGCAACCGGGTACGGATAACCTGCACGGGCACGCTCTATATGTGTCTCGGCCAGGATGATGCCGCCGATCTGCGGGCGCCGCTGCGCGCCTCGCCTTTCGATGACCTCTTGCATGAGGTTCTCGACGCTGCCATTGCCCGCAAGCCCAAGGGCCATGATTTTGTCATCCGCCGCGATCACACAAAGCCAGCGGTTGCGCGCCATATGAGCGTCACCGGCGGCTGAACGGTATCGCGTGCACTGCGGCGGCATGAAAATTGACCGCCAAACGGAGCTCCCCCCACTATTGACTTTGCGCTTTTTGGTGTGGCCATTGAAACCCTAAGAAGGGTTGGGAGCAGCTCATGAAATGGCAAGAATTCGGCCGGTCGGAGAATGTGGAGGACCGGCGCGGGCAGGGCGGGGGCCTCGCTGGCGGCGGGGGCGGCCTTGGCATCGGGACGATCATCATTCTCGGCCTCATTGGCTGGGCGCTTGGTATCGATCCGCGGCTGCTGATCGGCGGCGCCGAGATGGTGAACAAGATGCGCCAGGGCAGTCAGATCGAGGCAACGCAGCCCGGGCAGATGGGTGTGCCTTCCGATGACATGGGCCAATTCGTTTCTGCAATTCTCGCGGCGAATGAAACAGTGTGGTCTGAGGTCCTCCCCGATCAAAAAGGCATCCCTTACGTCAAGCCGAAACTTGTCCTCTATAGCGGCCGCACCGCTTCTGGCTGCGGCGGCGCCATGTCTGCCATGGGGCCTTTTTATTGCCCGAGAGATCAAAAGGTTTATCTCGACACCTCGTTTTTTGAGGACATGAAGCGGCGCCTCGGCGGGGGCGGCGATTTCGCTTATGCCTATGTCATTGCGCATGAGATTGGGCATCACGTCCAAAATTTGCTCGGCATTTTGCCCAAAGTTCAGGCGGCACAACAGCGGGCCGCGAGCCAGGGGAATGAGAGCGCCGCGAATGGTTTGTCCGTGCGCGTCGAGCTCATGGCCGATTGCCTCGCGGGCGTCTGGGCTGCCAATACGGAGCGCAAATATCAGTTCCTTCAGCCAGGCGATATCGAGTCCGCTGTCGCCACTGCGCAGGCAATCGGGGACGACCGTTTGCAGAAAGCATCGCAAGGCTATGCCGTGCCGGATTCCTTCACGCATGGCACCTCGGCGCAGCGCGTCCAGTGGCTGAGCGCTGGCTTGAGATCGGGCGAGGTGGATTCGTGCAATACATTCGCGCGATAGGAAGGCTCGCCAGCCGGATTTTTGAGCGAGCGCGTCAAGGCAGGCCCAGTAAGGCCGCGCTTATAATAAAAGAACAATAGGGAGGATGGCGATGGAGAGGATATTGCTGGTTGGCGGAACCATGCTGGTGATAGGCCTTGCGCTGGCCGGCGTGGTTGCGCTTGTGACCTCATATGGCACGAATTTCGAGATGTGGCAGGACCGCCTCGTTGCGTGGGTCGAGGGACACTTATGAGATTTCCCTTTGATCGCGCTTCGGAGATAAGCGCTACACCTTGCTGACGGATGTTTGATTCGCGGTTCGGACGGCCAAAAGGTTTCAGGTGAAACTTTCTGTCTGATTGGCCGGAATTTCCATTGGAATTCGCGCTGGCAGATTACCGGATCCGGCGCGCGCGCGTATGGAAAGAAGTTGCGGGAGCGGCAAAGGCCGCGAGCGTTGAAAAGCTTCCGGGCGGCGCTTGCAGCAGCAGATTGCGGGACGCGATAAGGCCAGCGATGGGCGCAAGGCCGGGGAACAGTCTTTGGAAAAAACTTTCGGGTGCCGCACGCAAGCAAGCCGCGCGCGCTCGATCCTTCGGGTCACGTACCAGATAGTCGCTTGCTTCTTCGATAAAACCCGCTTCGGGAGCATGGCCGCACCGGAAGAGGAGGATATCGGGACCGCGCGCCGCTTTGACCGCAAGGCCGAGCCAGCGGGCTTCGCCGTCCGCCTCGATCAGGCCGCAGCCTGCATGATTGGCAAGAATGCTGAGGTCTTTTCCCGCCGGTCCCGCGATCCTGACGTCGCCGAGAACGCCCTCGACCTTGGCTGGAATGAGCGACGCCAATGTGCGCGCCAGAAGCTCGGCCAGACTACGGTTTCCCGGGTTTGCGGGCTGGTCCTCACAAAAGATTATGGTGGACAGCATTGTGGGATTTTCTCAAAGCCTTGCAATAGCTTCCGGCTGAGCCCGTTATGCTGGAAGAGGCTCGACCCAAACCGCAGTGCCATAAGCCAGGACTTCGGTAATTCCTTCCATGATGTCGTTGGCGTCGTAGCGCATCCCGATCACGGCATTGGCACCCGCCTGGGCGGCATGGGCGCACATGTGATCGAAGGCCTCCTGCCGTGCGGATTCCGCAAGTTCGACGTAAGCGCCGATCTGCCCTCCGAATATCGACTGAATGCCGCCGACGAAATTGCCGACGACGCTGCGTGAGCGGACTGTGATGCCCCGCACGATGCCGAGATGCCGGACAGTTTTGAAACCTATGATATCATTTGTCGTCGAGACCATCATGACAAAGACTCAAGTCCGGGATGGCTGGGCACTATGCGAGAAAAGCACGGATCAAGCTTTTGTCAAGCAGCGGCCCGCCCGTTGTGCTTCGCTGCCGCTTGACGGCAATGAACACGGCGCTCAGTCTAACACCATGAGCCGTCCGCGTAATCCATTCGAAATCACTCCTGATATTCTGCTGCGTGCCTATTCCATCGGCCTCTTTCCGATGGCGGAAAGCGCCATGGATGAAAATTTATTCTGGGTCGATCCCGAGGCGCGCGGCATTTTCCCGCTGGATGGCCTGATCATTTCGAAAAGCCTTGCCAAAACCGTTCGCTCCGGCCGTTTCGAGGTCAGAGTTGATAGCGATTTCGATGCTGTGATCGAGGGTTGCGCTGCCGTGAGCGAAGGCCGTGAGAGCACCTGGATCAATAGAAGGATCAAAAGCCTCTATCGTCAGCTCTTCGATACGGGCCATGTTCATACGGTTGAGTGCTGGGCCGATGGCGCACTTGCAGGAGGGCTTTACGGCGTTCACCTCGGCGCCGCATTTTTTGGCGAGAGCATGTTTCACCGCAAGACAGATGCCTCCAAGGTCGCTCTCGTGCATCTCGTTGCGCGTCTGGCGAAGGGCGGCTTCCGGCTGCTCGATACGCAATTCGTAACGCCGCATCTTGCGTCTCTTGGCGCGATTGAGGTGCCGAAAAAAGTCTACCGGCGCCGCCTTTTGGATGCGATGTCGCATCAGGGTGATTTTTGGAGCTGGCCAAAAGACATGTGCGTGTCTGGCCGGGAGGCGCTCGCCGCGCTGCCACGCCGCATGCAATGATACGAGCGTTGGCGCTGCGCTGCTTCTCTGGAAATGCTCCGCCTTACGCCGGCCCTTGGAAGGCGTGCTGCTGCCATTATGTTTCGAATGGCTGAGCCAGCTTTTACTTGCCGTTTCGCTGGGCCAAACCGGCAGCCAACGAAGACCGTCTGGGAGGCCACCGATGCCGATGAATGAACATCAACGCAGCCACAAGCAAAGTGCAGGTGCTGCAGGCGAAGCTGAGTATTCCGTGAAAGATCCAGTCTGCGGCATGGAGGTGGATTTACGCACGGCCAAAAATGCCGCGGAGGCCAATGAGAAAACCTATTACTTCTGCTCGGAGGGCTGCAAAACCAAATTTGTCGCGAACCCTGGCACCTATATCGCTGGGATGCCGAAAGCGCCTGTAACGGAGGGCACTGTCTATACCTGTCCGATGCACCCGCAGATCCGCCAAAACGGTCCCGGAAACTGTCCGATCTGCGGCATGGCGCTTGAGCCAGAGGCTGTGAGCGGGGAGACAGGCCCGAATCCAGAGCTTGCCGATATGACGCGGCGCTTCTGGATTGCGCTCGTTCTCAGCATTCCCGTGGCCGTTCTTGAGATGGGCGGCCATCTCTTCAATCTGGATATGCTGATTGGCCATGCGGCGTCGAATTGGGTGCAGCTTGTCTTTGCAACGCCGGTGGTGCTTTGGGCGGGCTTTCCGTTCTTTGAGCGCGGCGCGAAATCGCTTGTCACCCGCAATCTCAACATGTTCACGCTGATTGCAATCGGAACTGGCGTGGCTTGGCTCTACAGCGTCGCCGCGACTGTGGCGCCGGGCGTTTTTCCGCAGGCATTCCGGCGTGCGGAGGGAACAGTCGCGGTCTATTTCGAGGCCGCGGCGGTAATCACCGTTCTCGTTCTGCTCGGACAGGTTCTGGAACTGAGCGCGCGCGAGCGGACGTCAAACGCGATCAAGGCGCTTCTTGGCCTTGCGCCAAAGACGGCGCGGCGCATCCGTGACGATGGTGCCGATGAGGAAGTCAGCCTCGATGCCATCGTGCCGGGCGACCGGCTGCGCGTACGGCCTGGCGAAAAAGTGCCGGTCGATGGTGTGGTTCTCGACGGACATGCGGCCATCGACGAGTCGCTCGTCACCGGCGAATCTCTGCCGGTTGGAAAGGATGCAGGTGCAAAGGTCATTGCGGGCACCCTAAATCAAAGCGGCTCCTTCATCATGCGCGCGGAAAAGGTCGGCGGCGATACGCTGCTCTCTCAGATCGTGCAACTGGTGGGGAAGGCGCAAAGAAGCCGCGCACCCATTCAGCGTCTTGCGGATCAGGTCGCCGCCTGGTTCGTGCCGATGGTGATGGCCACGGCGCTTGCTGCCTTCGCCGCTTGGGCGATTTTTGGTCCGGAGCCGCGCTTTGCCTATGCCATTGTCGCAGCAGTGTCGGTTCTGATTATTGCTTGCCCTTGCGCCCTCGGCCTTGCGACACCCATGTCGATCATGGTCGGCGTCGGGCGCGGCGCGCAATCTGGCGTGCTCATCAAAAATGCCGAAGCCTTGGAACGGATGGAAAAGATCGACACGCTCGTGGTGGACAAGACAGGGACAATGACGGAAGGCAAGCCCAAGGTCACGGCGCTCCGGCCATTTGCTGGAATAAGCGAGGACGAATTGTTGCGGCTCGCCGCAAGCCTGGAGCGGGCAAGCGAGCATCCGCTCGCGGCTGCCATTGTGAAAGCGGCCGGGGAGCGCAAGCTCGATTTGGCTGAACCCATTGGCTTCAACGCTGCCTCGGGGAAAGGTGTTCAAGGCGAGATCGATGGCCGCAAACTTGTGATCGGTAATGCCGGTTTCTTGAAAGAGAATGGCATCAGCACCGTGGACCTTCTGAGGGAGGCGAACGAATTACGGAAAGAAGGGGCGACCGCCGTCTTCATGGGTATTGACGGCAAGCCTGCGGGGCTCATCGCGATCGCCGATCCCATCAAGGAGGCTGCGCCAGATGCGATCAAGACGCTGCGCGATGAAGGCGTGCGCGTGGTGATGCTCACTGGAGATAATGAAACCACCGCCGAGGCGGTCGCGCGCCGTCTCGGCATTGACGATGTTAGGGCGGGGGTACTGCCTGCCAATAAGAGCGAGGTGGTCAAGGCTCTGCGCGTGCAAGGCCGTGCTGTTGCAATGGCGGGCGATGGAGTCAATGATGCCCCGGCGCTCGCCGCCGCCGATATCGGCATCGCGATGGGGACGGGCACCGATGTTGCGATCGAGAGCGCGGGTGTGACCTTGCTGAAGGGCGACCTTAAGGGAATCCTGCGGGCGCGCCGCCTCTCCCAGGCGGTGATGCGCAACATCAGGCAAAATCTCTTTTTTGCCTTCATCTACAATGCCGCCGGCGTCCCGATCGCTGCCGGCGTTCTTTATCCGGCGTTCGGCCTTCTTCTGTCGCCGGTCATCGCGGCGGCTGCCATGTCGCTGTCCTCGGTCAGCGTGATCGGCAATGCACTCCGCTTGCGCAGCGCTGCGATTGAGTGAGGTTTGCACACTAAGGACTTTGCAAAGGTCTGGCCTCCGCCGTCAGCGAAATACCCGCTTCTGCTTTTGGCACAACGGCCAAGAAAGAGGCGGCAAGCGTCCAAATTTGCAGCTTGCAACTTTTCATAATTGAGCCGATGTTATGGATCGGCTCGCAATTAGCCGTATCATCGCAAGAGCCGGGCTCGCCGTGAGCGAGCGAACGCGCGGTTATTAAGCTTCGCCGCTGCTGCGAGAGCGTGGGCTTTATAGCCGGAAGGAACGGACACGCGCCGGAATACGCCCTGCCGAGGAGGGCATTATGACCTTAAGGGATGCACACTCCGCAAGGAACACACGCTCCGCGGTAAAAGCCGCAACTCTCAAGATTCAGCATAATTTTGCGGCTTTGGCCTTTCTTGTCTGCACGCTTTTGATGCTCGCGAGCGTCATCCGCATGTGGAGCCACTGGTTCGAGATCTCAGCGATCTTTGGCTTCTATAAAACCTCTGTCATCGTTTCGGCAATCACAGGCGCTGCTCTTATCGTTTCATGGTGGGTCAATACGGACAATGATTAGCTCGGTCCGGTCCTGCTGGAAGGTGCAGCACCCTTGGCAGTTGGTGCTTTCTTTTGCCTGCGAAAGCGTTTCAGTATGATGTGCCGGGCACATCAAAGACGATGCCCTGTGCAAGCGGCAGCTCATGTGAATAGTTAATCGTATTTGTGGCGCGGCGCATATAAGACTTCCACGCATCGCTGCCTGCTTCGCGGCCTCCGCCCGTGTCCTTTTCTCCGCCGAAAGCGCCTCCGATTTCAGCGCCGGAGGGGCCAATATTGACATTGACGATTCCGCAATCACTCCCTGCGCTAGATGTGAACTCTTCGGCCTCCCGCAGATCATTGGTGAAGATTGAGGCGGCAAGCCCCTGTGACACGCCGTTGAGTTGCCAGATCGCCTCGGCGAGCTTGCGATAGCGCATGACGTAGAGAATTGGCGCGAAGGTCTCCTGCGAGACGATCCTGGTTTGCTGCGTCATCTCGGCGATGGCCGGACGCACGTAATAGGCATTTGGCCAAATGTCTGCATGTATCCGCTCGCCGCCCGTGATGAGTCCGCCATCTTTGGCTGCTTCTTTCAAGCTTTCCTGCATTGTTTCAAAAGATTGCCTGTCGATCAGCGGCCCAACCAGTGTCCCGGGCTGCAGAGGATTTCCGATCACAATCTGTCCATAGGCGTGTTTCAAACGGCGCAAGAACTCATCATAGATGGCCTCGTGGACAAACAGCCGGCGAAGCGAGGTGCAGCGCTGGCCAGCGGTGCCAACGGCGGCAAACAGCGTTGCCTTGATCGCAAGCTCAAGGCTGGCCGAAGGCGCGATGATCATGCCATTGTTGCCGCTGAGTTCAAGAATAGCCCGGCCAAATCGCGAAGCGACTTTTGGCGCGAGCGCACGGCCCATGCGCGTTGATCCTGTCGCGCTCACGAGCGGCACGAGAGGATTATTGGCCAATGCCTCACCGAGCTCTGGCCCGCCGGCCATCACGGTGGATAGCCCGGCTGGTGCGTCAGTCAAACTCGCCGCGGCATGGTCAAGGAGAGCCTGGCAGGCAAGCGCGGTGAGCGGTGTCTTTTCGGATGGCTTCCATACCAGGGTGTCACCGCAAACCAAGGCAATTGCGGCATTCCAGGACCATACAGCCGCGGGAAAATTGAAAGAGGTGATGATCCCGGCAACGCCCAGGGGGTGCCACGTCTCCAGCATCTTGTGCTGGGGGCGCTCGCTCGCGATGGTGAGGCCATAGAGCTGGCGTGAGAGTCCTGCGGCAAAGTCACAAATGTCGATCATCTCTTGCACCTCGCCCAAACCTTCCTCGAGGATCTTGCCTGCTTCAATCGACACGAGACGGCCGAGAGCGGACTTATGCTGGCGGAGTGTTTCGCCAAAGCGGCGGACCAATTCGCCGCGTTTCGGAGCCGGAACGGTGCGCCACGCGAGAAATGCTGATTGTGCCTTGTTGATGATATCCAAAACCTCGTCTGGAGCTGTGATGTGCACGCGTGCGATTTCCGCCCCATTGATTGGAGAACGCACGGCAAGGCCGCCGCGTGTGAAGGCAGTCTCCGGCACACCAAACTGGCGCAAAAGATTGGCGGTATCGGTGGAGTTTGGGACGGCAGAGGGGTCAATCGCAGTCATCAGGGCGCTCGTTCAAAAGGGCTAGACGGCACTGCGCTGGCAGCGGCCAAGGCGGACCTGCGATATATGATGCTCTCTGCCTTGCCGCTCAAGATATCGCCCGCGGACCGCTGCCTTACGCTCACGTGCCCCTGCATGATGCGCCGGACGGACAAGAGGGGATACAACTCAATGTGACTGCGGATTTGAGGCTATATGGTAATGTTCCCTTCTTGAAAAGTTTAGCTTGGGAGGACGTGATGAAGGAGCAGCTTGCAGGATCGCTCGTTTTGTTATTGGGTGTTACAACTGCCTGGGCTGAGCCGCAGCCGGCATTGAAGGTGACCCCGCTGCTGAAGACCACGGCGACGGTCACTGGTCAGAAGCTTAAATATCCCGATAAAAATCCGCAGGTCACTGCCACCCTGGTGGAGATCCCGCCGGGTGTCGATGTCGGATGGCATGAGCATCCCAGCATTCGTTATGTTTATGTGCTTGAGGGAACGCTGACGATTGAACTGGAGGATGGAACCCGCCGGGATTTCCCGCCTGGAACGATCTTCGTCGAGACAGTCGAAACCCGGCATCACGGCATGAATACCGGCACGGCGCCTGTCAAAGTCCTGTTCATTGACCATTCGGAAGAAGGCGAATCCAATATGGTTAAAACGGAGCCGCCGGGATCGCCTCTCAATGGGCAGGATGGCAGTCATTAGAACCAGGCAAACGGCTACCATCTTTCGAAATCTTTATTGTGGCTTTCTGGCCCTGGACGGCTAGCCCCGGTGATTTCTTTGCGCAGCCGCGCGGCAACATCACCGGCGGCCGCCGCCACAGCTTGCGACAGGGGCGCGCCTGTCTCAAAATTGGTCCCTTCAATGGCATAGATGACACAGTACGGCGGAAGCTGTCCGAGCGCGCGTGCAAGCTCCACGGCTTCCGCAAGTCCGAAGCCATGCGTCGAGAGGCCAAAAAGCCCATGCTGCAATGGTGCCTCATTGAGATCGAGACGCCGCACGCTCCCGGGGGGCGCGCCCGAGCGGCAAGCATCGGCGAGGAAGACGGCTTCGGCGCCTGCAAAGCGGCAGAGCAATTCCGAGGCTTCCCCTTCGATCTCGGCGACTTCGGTATCGGCTGGCAGAGTTCCCCGTAAAAGCCGCGCCACCTCGCGGCCTGCTGCATCGTCACCCCGTTCAGGATTGCCGATTCCAAGCACGAGGCGCCTCTGAGCCATTGGTCAGCCGCGATCGATCTCTAGCCGGAGGAAATGTGTGGAGCAGGAGATGCACGGATCGTAGTTCCGCACGGTCTGCTCACAGCGATGCCGCAACGCATCATCAGGGAGATCCAGCGCGCCGCCGATGAAGCTTACGAGATCCTCCTCGATGCTCGCCTGGTTTTGCGAGGTTGGCGGCACGATGCGCGCTTCGGCAATGGTCCCATCCGGCTCCAGGCGGTAGCGGTGATAGAGGAGGCCGCGCGGCGCCTCGGTCGCTGCATGGCCTGTGCTCTCACGCGGCTCAGCAATGATAGCGGGACGGTCTGGCTCTTCGTATCTTTCGATGAGCCTGAGCGCCTCATCGCATGCGTAGAGCACCTCAACCGCACGCACGATGATACTGCGATACGGATTTGTGCAGATCGTGGCGAGCCCAGCTTCCCGCGCAGCTTCCTGCGCCAGTGGCGAAAGCCGATCAAAGTTGAGGCTGTAACGGGCGAGAGGCCCGACGAGATAGGAACCGCGTTCACGCAGGCGCGAATGCAGCGCGGTCGAGCGCTCGACATGCGTTTCTTCGAAGTGGTCCTCATAATCGTGAGGCGTGATCGCGAGTCCGCGGCTTGAGACAATGCGTCCTTCGTTGAAAGGATATTCGCCGTCATGCCGGAGAGCTACAAATTCGTAGTCGCGTTCGCAATCCGGGAAGTCAAAGGAAGCAACCCAGCGTATCGTTTCGAGCGCCGCCTCGCGCGCCCATTTGAGCCGTTCAGCGAGCGGATCGAGTTCGCGCCGGCGCGGCGTGCGGTAGAATCCGCCGGCGCGAACATTCACTGGATGAATTTCGCGCCCGCCAAGGAAAGAGAGAATTTCGTTGCCAACTTTTTTGAGTGCGAGCCCCCGGCGGATGGCATCGCCATGATCACGCGCCATGTCGATGGCGTCCTCATAGCCGAGAAAGTCCGGCGCGTGCAGCATATAGATGTGAAGCGTATGGCTTTCGATCCACTCGCCGCAGTAAAGCAAGCGCCTCAGATCACGCAGCGGGCCGGTGATAGTCACGTCAAGCGCATCTTCCATCGCATGCACCGCACTCATCTGGTATGCGACGGGGCATATGCCGCAGATCCTTGCCGTGATATCCGGCGCCTCGCTGAAAGCGCGGCCGCGCAGGAAGGCCTCGAAGAAGCGCGGCGGCTCGAATATTCTGAACTCTGCGCTCTTGACCGTTCCATCCCGTACAACGAGCCTGATCGCGCCTTCACCTTCGACGCGCGCGAGATAATCCACCTTGATGGTCTTAACGGTCATGCTTCGCGCTTTCCTCGCGGAACGGTCCGGCGTTGGCGTTGAAGGTTCGATAGACGCGCTTCAGCGCCTGCTCGTCCATGCCAAGACCCTGCAGCCGGCCGCTGAGCGAGGCCGTGTTCGGCGTTTCCATCGGACCGTAGCAACCGTAGCAGCCGCGATCATAGGAGGGACAGACCGCCCCGCAGCCAGCGTGCGTCACGGGGCCAAGACAAGGCGTTCCATGCGCAACCATCACGCAGACATTGCCCTTGAGCTTGCATTCGATGCACACGCTATGCGGCGGCACCATAGGGCGCCGCCCGGCGAGATAAGCCGAGATGACTTCGATAAGCTGGAGCTTGTTGATCGGGCACCCGCGCAGTTCGAAATCCACCGGAACGTGATCGGCGATGGCGGTGGATGTCGCCAGTGTCTTGATATATCCGGGCTGCGCATAGATGGCCGAGGCATATTCCTCGACATCGGCCCAGTTTCGTAAAGCTTGGATTCCGCCCGCTGTTGCGCACGCGCCGATCGTCACGAGCATTCGGGAGCGTGCGCGGACCTCTTCGATACGCTTGGCATCATGGGGGGTGGTGATCGAGCCTTCGACCAAGGAGAGGTCGTAATGTCCCTTCACTTCGCCTCGCGTTGCCTCAGGGAAATAGGCAATCTCCAAAAGGCCTGCGATCGTCAGCAGCTCGTCTTCGCAGTCGAGAAGGCTGAGCTGGCAGCCATCGCAGGATGCAAACTTCCAGACTCCGAGCCTCGGCTTGCGCTTCGTCGCGGCCACCTCAGATCTCCTTTACGGCCAGCAGGTTCCGCACGCGGTCGTGGCGGAATACAGGTCCGTCGCGGCACACAAAGACCGTTCCAAATTGGCAATGGCCGCAAAACCCGATGGCGCATTTCATATTGCGCTCCATGGAAAGATAGATCGACTCGTCGCTGAGGCCTGCATCGTTGAGGGCAGCAATAGCAAAGCGCATCATGATCTCAGGGCCGCAGACAAAGGCGATCGCATGCACCGGATCGAAGTCGATACGTGGAATGAGCGCTGTCACGACTCCGGCATGACCATTCCAGCTGGGAGCAGCGTGGTCAACGGTCACTTCGATTTCGATATCAAGCCGCCGCCGCCAAGACTCTAGCTCGTGGCGGAAGAGAATATCATCCGGGCTGCGCGTGCCGTAAAGGAGGGCGATCTTGCCGTAACGGGTCCGCTCTGCCATGAGCTGATAGAGCACTGGCCGGAGAGGCGCGAGGCCGAGCCCGCCAGCCAGAATCACGACGTCGCGCCCCGCCGCCTCAGTCATCGGCCATCCGGCGCCAAAAGGACCGCGCAACCCGACAACCTCGCCAGCTCCAAGCTGCGTGAGGGCGCTCGATACAGCACCAACGGCGCGTATTGTGTGGACGAGGCGGCTGGGCTCAGCGGGATCGCCGCTGAAGCTGATTGGCACTTCGCCAACACCGAACACGGTCAGCATGTTAAATTGGCCCGGCGCAAAGGCAAACCATTCCGCCCGGCTGCGATCCTCGATCTCGAGGTCGAGGGTCCAAACCCCTGGGGCGTCACGCCGCTTATGGCGCACACGGGCAATAAAGGGCGTCATCGGATCTACCGAGGCTCCTCCCATGAGGGGCGGCTCAGGCCGGGACGCCATAGACATCGAGGATCTGCAGCCGGGTTGCCTGCAGGCGCTGGATCAGAACAGGAAGAAAACGCTTCATCATTTCATAGCCGAGATCGTGGTCGCTCTCACATTTTTGCCGCAGGCAGGCAGCGTCGATCGCAAGCGCACGGACGAGTTCCAGGGCCCGTGCGTCAAGAGTCCAGCGGTAAGGCGGGATCAGCCAGGAGACTCCGGCGATTTCGCCCTCGGTCAAGGTCTGGATAACGATGGCACCCCGCCCGGGAGCGGTGAGTTCCAGGGCAATGCGGCCATGCCGGATGAGATAGAAATTGTCAGCAGGCTCGCCCTCATGGAAGAGGTATTGGCCCGCTTCGAAACGCACGTTCTTCGCGCAGCCGCAGATCAAATTGAGGAATCCCTCCTCCAAACCAGCGAAGAACGGATGCTCCCTGACAATGCGCTCCAGCCCTTCCATTGTTTTGCTCCTCAGCGCGGCTCGCTTTCGCGGATGGCCCTCACCTCTTCGGTGATGTCGATGCCAACCGGACACCAGGTGATGCAGCGGCCGCAACCGACGCAACCCGGCGTTCCGAACTGGCCGAACCAGGTGGAAAGCTTGTGAGTCATCCACTGGCGGTAGCGCGAGCGTGAGCTCGCGCGAACGCTGCCACCATGAAGATATGAGAAATCCATCGTGAAGCAGGAATCCCAGCGCCGGGAGCGCGAAGTTCCGGTGCCTGCGAGGTCACTCGAATCCTCGGCCGAAGTACAAAAGCACGTCGGGCAGACCATCGTGCAATTGCCGCAGGTGAGACAGCGCGCCGCGACTTCATCCCAGCGGGAATGCTGAAGGTTGCGCAATAAAAGCTCATGCACATCATCGGAACGCATCTCGCGGCCCATTGAAGCGGCGGTCTGATCTACCACCGATTGTGCTGCGTCAATGTCCTTTTGAGCCGCAATGCGATGCGGAGCTTTAGAAAGCATCTCATGTCCCGCTTCTGTTCCTGCTTCGGCCAGGAACAGGTGTTCTTCAGCGTTCAAAATTTCGGTGAGGGCAATATCGAAGCCTGATTTAGCTTTTGGGCCGGTGTTCATGGAGACGCAAAAGCAAGTGCCTCCCGCGTGAGCGCAGTTCACCGCAATGATGAAGGCTCCGTGCCGCCGTGCCTGATAATGCGGATCGGCGTGAGCACCGCCGAGAAAGACCTTGTCTTGAATCGCAATTGCATGGAGCTCGCAGGAGCGCACGCCAATGAAAGCGAAGCGTTCGTCAGGGCCGGGCTCCGTTTCAACGCGGATGCCGTCTGCATCACGTTTGGCACTCCAAAGACGCAGCAGCGGCGGGTGCAAGAACTTCTTCCACGAATGAGGCCCTGCGGCGTAACCGAACAGCGATTCATCGTTTCGCCTGACGAGACGGTAATGGCCGCCATCCTGCTCATCTGTCCATCCGCACGGCAGCTCGCTGACAGAGGCGATATCATCATAGACAATCGCCTGGTCACGGACGGTGGGGCCAACAAGGCGGTAGCCGTGCTGCGTCAGCGCATCGAGCAGGAACTGGAGGCCATCGGCAGTCAGGACAAGCTGTTGCGCTCTATCCATTGGACCTCATCAGACGCGCTGTCTTTAACAACTTCATCATCGCACATTTGCCGTCCGGCGTTAAGCCCGCCAATAGCGAAATTCTGAGCCGAGATAGCAGCATAAAAGTCAAACGCGAAACACAGCCTGTGCGAAGCGTTTCGCCGGAGCTGCGCACCCCTGTAATTTCGCTGGTGCACCCCGCCTGCTTCTCCGCGATCTTGAGCGGACAGCTCAAAAAGCCTTGGTGTGCGAGTGGAAATCAAGCCCCCGGCCGCTAATACCAGCCATCTCGAATTGATATCAGTAGCGGGAGATCAGGAAAACACCGGTTGCCATGAGAATGCCACCGATAATGCGCCAAACATTCAAGGTGTGTATAGGCATGTTCATCAAACCAAAGTGATCGATGGCGAGGGAAGTTAAGAGGTTCGACGTGATGATCAGCCCGTTGACCGGGCCAGCGCCTATTTTATCGATCAGCGCGAGCCCTGCGAAGACCGCGGCTGCGCCGGTCAGCCCCGCGAGCGGGGCCCACCAGGGCATGGTGCTGATTCCCTCGATGGTTGGCAAGGGACGGGGTAGAAGGATGAAGAGGCTCGCAAAGAAGAAAGCATTCAGCGTGAAGAGAACGGCTAAGGAGAGCCATGGATTTGTGAGCGAGATCCGCAATTGCGCGCTCATGACGGCGCCGAACGCCTGGAGCGCGCCGGCGGCGATGATGAAAGGAGTAAACCAGAATGGGCTCATGTGACCGCTCCTGCCCGCTTGCGTGTGATTAAGGATTCATAGCCACCACGCACCAAATAGAATCGTCAGAATCGTGAGCGGCGCGCCGACTTTGAAATAAACCCAGAACCCAATGGTGACACCGCGCGCCTGAGCACGCTGCGCGACAATCAGATTGGCGGCGGATCCGACCAAGGTGAAATTGCCGGCAAGCGTTGAGGCCATGGCGACGGTGAGCCAGGCCCTTTGCGGATCGAGTGAGGTGGCGATGAAGGGCTTCAAGACGAGGACGGCGGGAACGTTGCTGACAAGATTCGAGAGCGCAGCCGTTATGATGGAGAGAACGGGTGTTGCCTCGAGATTGAACCGGCTGACCTCAGCGACTCTTTCAGGTGTTAGCACCGCCGTTTCCAATCCGGTAACAACGATGAAAAGCCCAACAAACATAAGAAGGAGCGGCCAATCGATCTCGCGATAGACCTTGTCGGCCTTAACTCTTCGAGTGAGAAGCAGCAGCGCGCCGCCGAGGATCGCCACTTTGGCAACCGGCTGGCCGGCGAAGAACAGGATCATCATCGCGGCTGCCACGAAAACCGACTTAATGACCAAAGCCTTATGGTAACGGGCCGGAATCATTACAACCGGGAGCCGCTCATTCTTGAGAAACTCGTGCCGGTAAATGAGAGCAATAAGCAGCACCGTCAAGATAATGCCGATAGCGGCAACCGGCCACAGTGCAAAGGCGAAGGTCCCGTAAGGGATATGCGAAAGGCTGCCGATGATCATGTTTTGCGGGTTGCCTGTAATCGTCGCTGTGCTGCCAGCGTTGGAGGCCATGGGGATCACGAGCAGATACGGAACCGGATCGCGCTTGAGCCGCGTGACGAGATCGAGCACCAGCGGCGTCATGACGAGACAGATTGTGTCGTTAACGAGAAAGGCAGAAAACGCACCTGCCACCACTCCGATCGCGATGAGCAGGACGAGAGGATGGTGCGCGCGCGCCACGACCCAATTGCCCACCAGCCGGAAGAAGCCCGAGAGCCGCAGATTAGCAACAAGGATCATCATGCCGAGCAAAAGCGTGATCGTGTCGAAATCAATCGCGCGGTAAGCGTCGTCGAGCGAGATGACGCCAAGCCCGACCATCAGGCTCGCCCCGAGCAAGGCCGCCCCCGCCCGGTCGAGCTGATAGCCGGGCAGCTTGCCGATGGCGATGAACAGATATGTTCCTGTAAAGATCGCGGCGGCGGCAGCCATCGTTCCGTTGGCCCAGGTGATTTGATTCGTCAGGACACGGATATCGAAATCTCGCCCGGCTTCTATTGCCGCGGGGATAAGCGCTACAATTCCAAGGATCACGCCTGTCAGGGTCAGTGTCCCTACAGCAATGAGCGCAACCGCGGCGAGCGCTGCCACGGCGCGCCCGCTCGAATGCGGCCCTGATTTGGATTCGTGAGAATCCTGCGATGGCATGGCCTTACCCCGCGTCACTGCACGGGGCGTGGAGCGCTGGCCGCTGCCCTGGCGCCACGGACTCGGCTCCAGCCGGCTGGCTTCGGGTTTCCGGGACAAAGAGCCAAAATAGCAGGAACGCGATCACCGCTATTGCCGCGAGAAATAGGAAAGCGGCGTTGAAGCCCGCCTCATCGGCAAGGAAGCCGGCGGCCGAGTTGCTGAGTGCGGCTCCAGTCCCCCACGCTGCGCCTGCGGCACCCAAGGCCAGATTGTAATGGCCGGTTCCCCTGGTCAGATCTGCGATCACGATGAAGAAGAGCGCCCCAAAGATACCTGCGCCAACGCCATCGAGCAACTGAATGGAAACGAGGTAGTATGGATCATTCGACAGCGTATAGAGGAGCCCCCGGACCGGCAGCACGGCGAAGCCGAGGAGAAAGAGCGGCTTGCGGCCCCAGGCATCAGCCCTGGTTCCGGCGAGAATCGCCATTGGCACCATGACGGCTTGGGCCGTGATGATGCAGGCCGCCATAAATAGCGGCCCGCTTCCGTCATGCCCTTGGCTTAGGCGCTCGCCAACCAGCGGCAGCATGGCGGCATTGGCAAAATGGAATAGGGTGATCGCCGCCGTGAAGATCAGCAGCGGCTTGCATTCGAAAATCACACGCCAGCTGCTAGGCCTCGTTCCCCCATCCTTTTCCTTGTCTTCCTTGTCGGCGCCACGTGCCAGGGCATGGTCGATCTTATAAGGGTTGATCGCCAGCGCCGCACAGGCGCTTGCAGCGGAGAACACCGCAACAAGCCATAGCACGGCACCCGGTGCGATGAGATAGCCCGCAAGTCCTGCCGCGGCCGCGGCGAAAACATTGCCCGCATGGTTGAAGGCCTCGTTGCGGCCAATCCGCCGGGAGAAGGCCTCCCGCCCAACAATGCCGAGGCTGATCCCCGCAATTGCAGGCGGGAATAGTGCGTCGCAGGCGCCAATCAAGGTCTGTGCGGCGGCGGCGGGCCAGAACTGCGGAAACAGGCTGAGGACAATAGCCCCGGCCGCGGCAGCCCCGGCGGCAGCGATGATCAGCCCGCGCTTCCAAAGGGTCCAGTCGACGAGCGCACCCGCCGGCGTCCGCGCCGCGACAGTTGCAATGCCGGCGATCGTCATGATGATGCCGATACGTCCTGCGTCCCAATGCTGGCTCGACCACAGGTAGATCGCAAGAAACGGCCCGGCGCCGCCCTGCACGTCCGCGAGAAAAAAATTGACCCAGTCGAGTCCCGTGAGGGTCAGGCGCTTGCTTGCGTCATGCATCATTTGGGATTCCTCGCAAACGGACATCACACCCATAGGCAATCGCCGCTGATGCCCGGCGCAGCTGTTCGGCCGCGGAAACAGAAGCCAAAAGAAATACACCCCAGCAGGCGGCGAACCAGCCGATGGTTGAATGCGGCAAGGCGTTCCGCGCGAGGCCTATGATGCGAAATGGCAATCTGTTCATCGAATTGCGGCATGATACTCCGGACACGGCTTTCCGCGACATCTGCCTAAGCAGGGTGCACCAAACCCTCTCTGATTGGGACGGTCTGACAAGCTTGGGGATATTAAAGAGATCTTGATAACTCGTTCGCACCCGCCCCGGTTTACACGCAGCCGTTATATCGGGGATAAGATCTCCTGGGCGAGGAGGGCTTCATCGGAGGGCTTGTAACCATGGGGTTTTGCGCCAATGTGAAGCCTCAACGCCAGTTGACAGCGGGAGATTTCCGGTGCACCGGGGTTGGCATGCGCCTCAGCCTCGGATAGTTTGACGCCGCTCCAGAGGCCGGCACCCGTAGCTCAGCTGGATAGAGCGCTGCCCTCCGAAGGCAGAGGCCAGGGGTTCGAATCCCTTCGGGTGCGCCATTTCAGAACAGAACTCTGAACACCGGCTATGCCGGATTTTCCACCTGCGGCGGCCAGGGTGCCCGCCGGGCGGCGCCTATCGCTACTACACATGCTCGGCCAAGATCCAGCAGGGCAAGACCGGCTGCGAGGGCTGCTCGATGGCAAGCGCCAGGATGGCGTCTCCGGTCTCCGTGGCACGCGATTTCTGCCTGCCGGGAGATATAAACCAACGGGCAGTTCCGGCGTTCTGCCATGCTGGAAAATGGATACCGGAGCTGAAGCCGTGGCGAAGAGATTCAAGATCGGAGACCATGTGAGCTGGAACTCTGAGGCAGGCCGCGTGAGCGGTGTCATTATCAAGGTCCATACGGCCAATGTCGATTATAAAGGCCACATTCATCATGCCACCCCCGGCGAGCCACAGTATGAGATCCGAAGCGACAAGACTGATCACATCGCTTTGCATAAGGGCTCGGCGCTGCGGCTCATTCGTGATTGAGCGGAATGCCGCAGGGGAGACTCTGCGGACGGGCAAATACGGCATGAGGCGCGGCACTTTCTATGCCTGAGCCTTTTTTCACCATCGGCCATTCGACTAGAGCCCTCACCGAATTTGCCAGTCTGTTGCGGCATGCCGGTGTCCGGCTCGTCGTCGATGTCCGGACTATTCCGCGATCGCTAAGAAACCCCCAGTTCAACGCCGATGCACTCGCGAAGTCCCTGGCATGCCATCAGATTGGATATGACCGCATAGCGGCGCTTGGCGGGCTGAGGGGGAAAAGCCGGGATATTCCGCCCGAAGTGAACGGATTTTGGACCAACGAGAGCTTTCACAATTATGCCGATTACGCCATGTCGGAGCCTTTCCGGCAGGGCATCGCCGTGTTGCGGGAACTCGGTCACGCGCGAAGATGCGCAATTATGTGTGCCGAGGCCGTGTGGTGGCGATGCCACCGCCGCATCATCGCCGATTATCTCCTTGCCGCGGGCGAAACCGTATTTCACATCCTGCAGATGGATCATGTGGAAGAGGCGGCCATCACGCCCGCAGCCCAAGCCGGGCCGGACGGCATATTGACCTATCCCGCAAGGAAATCAGCCTCTGCGGGACCATTTTCTGAACGGCCGTGAGTTCCGGTAAGCGAGACTTGCCTGGCTCCAGGTGATTTCAACCGGGCGCTGGCGGTGAGCCGAAGGCTTTCGTCAGGCTTGTCTTGCCGGCTCATCTGACTCCATGGTCACCTTGAAGTCACCAAGCCGCTGAGTAATATTGCGTTCGGCTACCCGCACCCCTCCCGCACCCCTTAAGGCTGCTGGATGTCCGCGCCCTTGCGTACTTCTCCGCGAACATCGGACAGAAAGTTTCACGTGAAACGAGACCTGTGCGCGATGTGCCTTATTTTGTTCTATCCGACTGGGAAACTTTTTGGTCCGGCCGCCACAGCCAAGGCGCAAATTCACTTTGGCTGCAGAAACTTCGGCTGCAGAAACTTCGCGTAACGCGTCCTTACTTGGCGCAGACCTTCTCAACATTGACCATTCTGCGTCATGCGGCAATGCGCTCACGCGCCTCTATGCCCGTCTTTTGGGGACGGCCGGCGGCTTCCTAGCGCATGATGCCGTGGAACGCGCGCGGCTCAGGGGGCGCTTCGCAGCGAAGCAGCCGCCATTCTTGACATAGACTCGGCGTCCCACGATATTCGTGCCGTTACCAGCCATAGCTTGGCCTCAGCCAGCAGGATCCAGCCGCAAATTCTGATTAACTGCTGCAGAGGCGGAGCAGCGCGAACCTATTTGACGCATCTTCAGCCTTGGTGCATCGCTCCTCTCGATGCGCAAACAGCCAGCAGAGCCTGGGCGGGCGGTTCAGGATGAAGCTGGTTTGGAGTGGCGGGATGCCTTGCTTGACGCCACCCCCGAATTTTCAAAGCGCCTCGCGGCGAAGTAGGACAGAGCTTTCATGGGTTTCAAATGTGGCATCGTCGGCTTGCCCAATGTCGGCAAATCGACGCTTTTCAACGCGCTGACGCAGACAGCGGCGGCGCAGGCGGCGAATTATCCCTTTTGCACGATCGAGCCGAACGTTGGCGACGTCGCGGTGCCGGACGAGCGGCTTGAGAAGCTCGCCAAAATCGCGGGCTCGAAGGAGATTATTCCAACCCGGCTGACCTTTGTCGATATTGCTGGTCTTGTCCGCGGCGCCTCGAAAGGCGAAGGGCTTGGCAATCAGTTCCTGGCAAATATCCGTGAATGCGACGCGATCGCCCATATCGTGCGCTGTTTCGAAGACAGCGACATCGCCCATGTTGAAGGCAAGATCGCACCGCTCAATGATATCGAGACGATCGAAACGGAATTGATGCTGGCCGATCTTGAAAGTCTGGAACGGCGCGCCGCTGCATGGGAAAAGAAAGCCAAGGGCGGGGATAAGGAGGCGAAAGAGATTTTCGATCTTGCGGCACGCTGTCTTGCTCTGCTTCGCGATGGGAAGCCGGCGCGCCTCGCCGCAGTCAAGCCCGAGGAGCAGAAGCGCTTCGAGAGCCTCGGGCTCCTCTCCTCAAAGCCGGTGCTCTATGTTTGCAATGTCGAGGAAGCTGCCGCAGCAAGCGGTAACGTCTTTTCCAAGGCCGTTGAAGCGCGCGCAGCCGAGGAAGGCGCGCGTGCAGTGATCGTATCGGCCAAGATCGAGAGCGAGATCGCGGTCCTGGCCGAGGACGAGCGCAAGGACTATCTCGAAGCCGTGGGCCTGGCAGAGCCGGGCCTCAACCGCGTCATCCGCGCAGGCTATGGGCTTTTGCGGCTCATCACCTTCTTCACCGTGGGGCCGAAAGAGGCGCGCGCCTGGACCATTCCGCTAGGGACCAAGGCGCCGCAGGCAGCAGGCGTGATCCATACGGATTTCGAGAAGGGATTCATCCGCGCTGAGACCATCTCCTTTGCAGATTATGTGGCCTGCAACGGTGAAGCGGGGGCGCGGGAGGCGGGCAAATTCCGCCTCGAAGGCAAGGACTATATTGTTGCTGATGGCGACGTGCTGCATTTCCGCTTCGCGACCTGATATGCTTCTCCCTGATTGACAGATCAGGCGATCCGGGGAGGGAACGGTGAGAGGCGGAGCAGGGCAGGGCAGTCCGCCAGTCTTCGATGAGTCTTTCCGCGGGCGCCTGGCCGAATTGTTCGAATGGCGGCGGGATGTCCGCCGGTTCAAGCCGGATGCTGTGTCATCCTCGCTGATCGAGAACCTCGTGCGCCTCGCCACCTCCGCGCCTTCCGTCGGCAACAGCCAGCCGTGGCGCTTTGTAAGCGTCGAGACACCAGCCGCCCGCGAGGCTGTTATTGCGAGCTTTAATGCCTGCAACGCGGCGGCGCTTAAATCCTACGAAGGAGAGCGCGCTGAGCTATATGCAAAGCTCAAGCTATCGGGACTTTGCGAGGCGCCAGTCCATCTTGCCGTCTTCTGCGACCATGCGACGGAAGCGGGCGCAGGGCTCGGCCGCAAAACCATGCCGGAAACCTTGGATTATTCGGTGGTCGCGGCAATCCACACATTCTGGCTCGCAGCGCGCGCTCAGGGACTTGGCGCAGGGTGGGTCTCGATCATCGATCCTGGCGAGGTTTCCCGCGCACTCGGCGTGCCGCAGGCGTGGAAGCTGATTGCCTATCTCTGCGTCGGATTTCCGCAGGAGGAACATCTCGATCCCGAGCTCGAACGCCATGCGTGGCAGGCGCATATTGCGGCAAATGCGAAACTGCACCGAAGGTGACGCTTTGGCTGCCTGTGCATAAACGGGCTGCCTGTGCATAAACGGGGACAACCGCAGCAGGTCTTTACGAAACGCGCCGAATCCGCCCATTTGTTTCAGGGGTGCGCTGATGCGATTTCCACCATCCTTTCTCGACGAGATAAAAGCCAGGCTTCCGGTTTCCGAGGTCGTGCGGCACCGCGTCAAATTGATGCGGGCGGGGCGTGAATGGAAAGGGCTCTCGCCTTTCAACGTGGAAAAAACGCCTTCATTTTTTGTCAATGACCAGAAGATGGCCTGGTTCGATTATTCGGCAGGCAAGAACGGCAATATCTTCGACTTCGTGATGGAGACCGAGGGGCTTTCGTTCCCGGAAGCCGTGAAGCAGCTCGCTCAGCAAGCTGGCCTTGCCTTGCCCCAGGCCTCGCCCGAATCCGAGGCAAGGGAAAAGGCACGGGCGGGCCTCCATGAAGTGCTGGAGCTCGCGGCCTCCTATTATTCATCGCGCCTTTCGAGCGGTCAGGGAAGCGCGGCCCGCGCCTACCTTGCCGGGCGCGGCATCGGCGGCGATCTGCAAAGCCAGTTCGGCCTTGGCTATGCCTTGCCCGAAAAATACGCGCTGCGCGATTATCTCGCCGCCAAGGGCGTGAGCGTGGAAGCCATGATCGAAGCAGGACTTTTGATCCATGGCGAGGATATTGCGGTCCCTTATGACCGTTTCCGCGACCGGATCATGTTTCCGATCCATGATTCCGCCGGAAGGGTCATCGCGTTTGGCGGGCGCACACTCGCCAAGGACGTCCAGCCAAAATATCTAAATTCGCCGGAAACCTCGCTCTTCCATAAAGGCGCCATTCTTTATAATCATCATCGGGCACGGAAGGCCGCGCATGATGGCGCGCAGCTCCTCGTCGTCGAGGGCTATGCCGATGTGATCGCAATGACATCGGCGGGTTTTACGGCCACCGTGGCGCCCCTCGGGACAGCCCTGACGGCCGGTCAATGCGAGCTTTTGTGGAAAATGTCGGAGGAGCCGATCCTTTGCTTTGACGGCGATAAGGCTGGGCGCAAGGCCGCCTACCGGGCGATCGATACAGCTCTGCCCCAGATCGGCCCTAGCCGCTCGCTCAGCTTCGCGCTTTTGCCCGAGGGCGAGGATCCTGACGACCTTGTTCGCGGCGGCGGGCGCGAAGCGGTTTCCCGCATGCTTTCCCGGGCATTGCCGCTTGCCGACCTCATCTGGATGCGGGAAACCGAAAATAGAGATTTTGGAACTCCGGAACGCCGCGCCCGGCTCGAGCAGCGGCTCGGCGAGATCATCCGCGAGATCCGGGATGAGCCGCTGCGGCGCTATTATCGGGCAGACCTCAAAGCACGTCTTTTCCAACTGTTTGGACGTGGCGGCTCCCTTTCTTCCGGAGCGGGGGCGAACACCGCGCGGCTTCCTGCTGGGCGGAAAGCCAGGTGGCAAAGAGCGGGCGAACCCAGCAGCCTGGCGCAGGCGCCCTTGGTAAGCCGCAGCCTTGCCGCATCCTCCCTGTTCCAGCCAGATAAATCGAGCCTTCTCCCGCGCGAAGGGCTGATATTATTGCTCCTTCTCAATCACCCGGGGCTCATTGGCCGCCATATCGAAGATCTGGCGGAGATTGTGTTTTCGAGCTCTGAAGCGGGAGCGTTGCGTGATGCGCTGATTGCTTTCGCGGCTTCCCCAGCCTTAATGGCGGACAACTCGCCTTCTGGTCACACGCTTGACGGGTCAAGCCGGGATGGGGCAAGCATTCGCGCTCTGGCCGAGGCTCAGGGTTTCGGGGCGGTGCTCCATAAGCTCGACGCGATGGCGGCGCATGCGTCGCACTGGTATCTGGGGGCGGATGCTGCAGAGACTGACGCAGAGGAAGTTTTGAAGCAAGCCTTGAACTTGCACCGCCGCGCGAGGACGTTACATAAGGAGTTGCAATTGGCTGAATTGGCTCTAGGTAAAGATTCCAGCGAGGCTAATCTCAGCCGTCTCAAAGATATTCAAGCACAATTGTCGGCACTCGGGGGGATTGAGGCCGCGATCGAAGGTTTTGGCGTGCAGTCAGGGCGGGCAAGGGGATCCTTGTAGCCACTGCGAACAACGCGATTGAGCGGCGGCGCGTCTTGCCCAGCCGGGAGGAGGCGCGCGGGAATTTTTGGGTACGGGATTGATTGTGTGGCCGGAATTACGAAATGCACCTTCGAAGTGCATGGAAATGCACCTTCGAAGTGCACAATAGTAGAGGCGGACGCAAGTAGAGGCGGGCGCAGAAAAGCCAGCCGCGGGCGGGCGTTGAGCTTAGCTTTATCTTTGGAAGAGCGCGCTTGAACGCAAGAGTGAAAACACAAGAGTGAAAACAAGAGCAAAGGAAAGCTGAGCTGCAAGATCTAAGATCGCGAGCTTCAAGAAAATGCTTTTCAAGAGGTGCTTCAACAAGTGATTAAGGCAACTTTGTCAGTGGTTTTCCCCAAAATTTGGAGGCCTTGATGGCGAAAAAGGACAGTGAGACTCCCGAGGCCGAACGCGGCGGGATCGAAGTCGCCGACGGCCCTTTGCTCGATCTCACCGATGCCGCTGTCAAGCGGATGATCAAGCTCGCCAAAAAGCGGGGGTTTGTGACCCATGCGGAATTGAATGCCGTGCTTCCCTCTGAGGAAGTCAACTCCGAGCAGATCGAAGACATTTTGTCGATGCTGAGCGAGATGGGCATCAATGTCATCGACAATGAGGAGCAAGACGAGCCGTCCGAAGAGGCTGAAGAAGAAGAGGAAGTGCAGGGTGGCGACCTGATCGAGGCCGTCCAGGCGAAGGCGGTGACGGCGCGTTCGTCTGAACCCGCCGATCGCACGGATGATCCTGTCAGAATGTATCTGCGTGAGATGGGCTCTGTCGAGCTTCTGTCACGCGAGGGCGAAATTGCCATTGCCAAGCGCATCGAGGCAGGCCGCGAGGCCATGATCGCCGGACTCTGCGAAAGCCCTCTCACCTTTCAGGCGATCATCATTTGGCGAGATGAGCTGAATGACAGCAAGGTTTTGCTGCGCGATATTATCGATCTCGAAGCGACTTACGCGGGGCCGGAAGGCAAGAATACCCCAAAGATCGACATGACGGCACCGGGAGCCGCGGAGGCGCTTGCCGTACAGCAGGCGCCCTCTCTTGCGCCGATCGATCCGCCAGCGCGCCTTCGCCCGGCAAGTGAAGAGAACGGCCTTGATGCGCCAATTCCAGAAGACGTCTTCGACGAGGAAGACGATATGGAAAACTCGGTTTCGCTCTCGGCGATGGAGGCCGAGCTCAAGCCCAGGGTGCTCGATACGTTCGACCGGATCGCGAACACCTATAAAAAGCTCAGGCGTCTGCAGGATCAGAACGTCGTCAACAAGCTGAAGAATGAAACGCTGACTCCCTCGCAGGAGCGCAAATATAAGTCGCTCAAGAAGGAGATCGTCGTTGACGTGAAATCGCTGTCGCTCAATCCGAACCGGATCGAGGCGCTGGTTGATCAGCTCTATGACATTAACAAGCGGCTGATCGGGCTTGAGACAAAGCTGTTGCGCCTGGCCGAGGGCTGGGGTGTTACGCGCGAAGACTTTCTCAAGAATTATCAGAATTCCGAACTCGACCCGAAATGGCTGTTGCGGGTCTCCAAGCTCGGTGGCCGCGGCTGGAAGGATTTCGTCGCAAACGCGAAGGAACAGATCAAGGATCTGCTTTCCGAAATTCATGGGCTCGCGACCGAGACCGGCCTTGAGATTCAGGAGTTCCGCAGGATCGTTCACCTGGTTCAGAAGGGCGAACGCGAGGCGCGCCAGGCCAAGAAGGAAATGGTGGAGGCCAACCTGCGCCTCGTCATTTCGATCGCCAAGAAATACACCAATCGCGGCTTGCAATTCCTGGATTTGATCCAAGAAGGCAATATTGGATTGATGAAGGCGGTTGATAAGTTCGAATACCGGCGCGGTTATAAATTCTCCACCTATGCGACCTGGTGGATCCGGCAGGCTATTACACGCTCGATCGCCGATCAGGCACGCACGATTCGCATCCCTGTGCATATGATCGAGACGATCAACAAGATCGTGCGGACCTCGCGGCAAATGCTTCACGAAATTGGCCGTGAGCCGACCCCAGAGGAGCTCTCTGAAAAGCTTGCCATGCCGCTTGAAAAAGTGCGCAAGGTTTTGAAGATCGCCAAGGAGCCCATCTCTCTCGAGACGCCGATTGGCGATGAGGAGGATTCTCATCTCGGCGATTTCATCGAGGACAAGAATGCCATTCTGCCGATCGATGCCGCGATCCAGTCGAACCTTCGCGAGACAACGACGCGCGTGCTCGCTTCCTTGACAGCGCGCGAGGAACGCGTCCTGCGGATGCGCTTCGGGATCGGCATGAACACCGATCACACGCTGGAGGAGGTTGGCCAGCAGTTCTCGGTGACCCGTGAGCGCATTCGCCAGATCGAGGCCAAGGCGCTTCGCAAGCTGAAGCATCCCTCACGCTCGCGCAAGCTTCGCAGCTTCTTGGACAATTGAGTGGAGGCGGCCCGGTTCCGAGACCGGCCCCAAATCTCGCCGGAAGTGCTGGCTCTATAGTGCGCGTTCGAGTTTGGATGTCCTGTAATGTAAGGGCAGGCAAAGAGCGCCCTGACCGCGCCGTGTATTGTACTCGTCAAGCCAAAGGGGGCCGCGTCATCTGCGAGCGGCGTCAAATTGAGAGGGCTTTATTGAGCTGGCTTGTGTTTATTGGAGGGACGCCGATTTGAAGAAAGCATCGGAGAGCTATATCCTGGCCTGAAAAAGATGTCCGGCCGGATAGGCGATTACCGGTCATCCGGAGTGCCGACAGCTGACCGCGACAAATTGCTGAGCAAAACTTTTGGTAAATGTCCAGAGGAAGAATTAAAATTGTTAGGGTGTCCCGGTTCTCTGGCAGATCGAATTCTTAATGAGCCTGACGCGGCCGAGTGAGTCCATCGGCGCCGCCACTCCATGAGTTTCGGCAAAGGTTTTATGTAGCGGGAGACCGGCATCATGCTATGCCCGCTCCGCGCATCGCCGTGACTGGGATCTTTACGGCCAAGGCAGCGTGGGATCATGGGCCCCAGAGCGCCTCGCGATAAGATCGCGGGCTCAATTCCCGCGGATCATCCCTGCCGGACTTTCCCCGACGCGAACAAAACCTTGCGCAAGGGCAAAGAACTTTGCGGCCGAGCTCGTGAAATGGCTGGCATCAAGATTGTTTTCCGCAGTTGCGCGAAACGCCGAGACATATTCCGATGAGGGCACATTCGTCAGAGCGTCGGGAATGATTCGTGCTGCCCGGCGCAGACCCGTGAAAGAGGGCCCGAGGATCGATGGCGTAGAGAAACTCGGGCTGGCGAGACCGCGGATCCTGTTCCGTTCGAGGTGTGCGGCCGCTATCATCTGTTGTGTGGTCAAGCGGCTTGCCGTTTGACCTGGCGTCATGCTTGTCTCGGTGCCGCGCTCCTGTGCCGGGGTGTCCGCGGCGAAGGCGAGAACTTGATTGGGAAGGCCAGGATGATCCTTTGGCCCCTGGGTGATCACGACCGGAAGATTTACTGCGCGGCTCAGGGGAGCGGGCGCCGCATCGGCTACCGTGCCGGCGCTGGCGCTACCGGTGGTTGAGGTCTGCGCCATGTCTTTGCTCTGAACCTTCTTGTCCGGCACAAGCGCCGCGGCAGTGGTCAGCGAGGCGGGCCGCGCAGGCGGCGCCGGCACGTCAGCGAAAGCAATCTTAACATCGCTCGCGAGCGGGGGCCGCTGAGGCGGAAGCGGGACTGACGCCAGCAGCGCCAGCCGCTTGCCGGTCATGCCGCCCGTTGCAGCCGCATCCCGATCTTGCTCCGCTGCTACAGCACCAGGCAAATTTCCAGCAGAGCCGGGATTTGCGGCCATGGTCCGGTTCGCGGGAGCGATGTTTGCCTCGCCGCTTGGGGAATTTTTCTCCGCCGCTGGAACGCCGCGGCTTGCGGAAGCCGCTTGCTCCGCCGGCGCCGGTTCGGCTTTACCATCGCGGGCCGTGCGGAGCGCGACTTCGGTTCCCCCATGCCGGCCCGGAGCAGGCGGGAGGGCCTGCGGCTTTGCCGCTTCGGCTTCTTTCTCTTCGCCCCTCTCTTCGTCATGCCTGCCGAACAGCCAGGCGAACAATCCGCCACCCCCCGAGGCGACCGTTTGCGGCACATCGGACATGACACCGCCGCGCGAAGCGATCTCGGCGCGGGCTTCCTCATAGCGGGGGAGAGTGCGCCCATCGGCAGCGATGTGAACGGTCTTGCCGTCCGGAAACAGACGCACAAGCTGATCATAGGTCATGCGCGGCCATGCGCGAACACCGCCAACATCGAGATGAACGAAATTCGAGCTGGGATACCAGCCAACGCCGCCGCGTTGCATCCGCATGCCGATTTCCCGGATTCTTTCCATCGGCATGCCGGGCATGGTCGTGTCCATTGCCCGGCCCAATATGTGCTGTGAATGCTCGGCGACGGCATGCGAACGGGCGCGAAGCATCGCATTGGTTTGCGGTGAGCGGTAGGCTGAAACGATTACAATCGGCTGAGTTGCGCCCGCGGTCCGGTAGGCCTCCCAAATCACGTCAAAAAGCCGGGGATCCATCCGGGTGACATCGTTATTGCGCCAATCACGCAGGAAATAATTGAGCTTTTCGAGAACTGCCGGATCGTAGGCGCCGTTGACGCGGAAGGTTGCTTGAATCGATTCGCCAGTATGCGAATGATAAAGGTTCAAGGTCCGCGTGTCGCCGTTTGCAACAGCTGTTTCGGTCGAGGAAGGAAGGATAATGCTCGACAGGAGCGCCATGACTCCCGTCACGGCAACGAGATAAACAAATCTCACGAAGGGGGCCGGACGAAGACGTGGTTGCAGCAACTTCAGTCTCGCAGTTCTGGCTGACCAAGCAGCCTTGTGATTCGGGGGCACTCCACGCCGGCCAAGCGGCTCTGGATGCTGACCGGGGCCAGGAACGCTAGAATGAACTCTCAAGAAAGGCACAGAGGATTTGAGATAATTGTTTGAAGGCTGTTTAAGGCGAACATTTGGCGCGAACAGTTAATATCCGGTGATATGCCTAGCAGGCTTTATTTCATTCACGATTTCTCAACTATGAGCATAAAAATGCGCCGGGAAATAGCGCAGCAAATATGGCAAGCCTGTGTCGGAACTGGTGCGGAGATTGCGTACCCGGTGTAAATCGCACAGTGCTCGTGCTCCATCTCTTTTAATGCGAGCATTCTTGATGTGAGCAGCGCTTCCATTTCTCGCTCCTTACGGCCAAATAACATACGCGCGTGCTTCTTGCGTCAGCCGGGGCGATGATGCCGGCAGGGGAGGTGGTAGAATGGCTGCCTATGATGTCGATCTTTTCGTGATCGGCGCGGGGTCTGGCGGCGTGCGTGCCGCGAGGGTCGCTGCATCTCATGGCGCCAAAGTCATGATCGCAGAGGAGTTTCGTGTCGGCGGAACCTGCGTGATCCGGGGCTGCGTCCCGAAAAAGCTCATGGTCTATGCAAGCCGGTTCAAGGACCATTTCGAGGATGCCGCGGGATTTGGCTGGGCTCTTGCGAGGCCTTCCTTCGACTGGCCGAAGCTGGTTGCCGCAAAGGAAAAAGAAATCTCCCGTCTTTCCGGCATCTATCGCAGCAATCTCGAGAAGGCAGGCGTTACGATCGAAGACAGCCGCGCAGAGATCGAGGATGCGCACACTGTGCGCCTTCTCGCCGATGGGCGCAAAGTTAGCGCGAAGTTTATCCTCATCAGCACCGGGGCTGTGCCGGTTCTCGAACCTGACATTCCCGGCCGCGAATATGCAATCACCTCGAATGAAATATTTGATCTTGCTTCATTGCCAAAGCGCCTGCTGATAGTCGGCGGCGGATACATCGCCGTTGAATTCGCTTCCATATTCACGCGGCTTGGGACGGATGTTTCGCTTGTTGCGCGCGGCGAGAATATTCTGCGCGGTTTTGATGATGATCTGCGGTGCGGGGTGCGGGATGGGCTTATCCGTGCGGGTGTCAAACTCAATTTCGGCGTATTGCCGACCCGCATTGAAAAGTCGCCGGCGGGTTATCACGTGAGTTTGACGAAGGGCATGTCGCTTGATGTTGATCAAGTCATGATTGCAACGGGCAGATACCCGAACACGAATGGTCTGGGTCTCGAAAAGGCTGGCGTCGCATGCGGCGAATTTGGAACAGTGAAGGTCGATGCTCTTTCCAAGACCAATATTGATTCGATCTACGCCGTCGGCGATGTCACCAACCGGGTTCAGCTCACACCTGTTGCCATCCGCGAGGGACATGCTTTCGCCGACACGGTTTTTGGCGATAAGCCGGAGGCCGTCGCGCATAGCAATATTCCGACGGCCGTTTTTTCGACGCCGGAGATCGGAACCGTCGGGCTGACCGAGACGGAGGCGCGCGCGATCTTCGATTGCGTCGATATTTACATGGCGAGCTTCCGTCCCCTGAAAGCCACGCTTTCCGGGCGGGCGGAAAAAACCTTGATGAAGATCGTCGTTGATGGCCTGACTGATCGCGTCCTTGGCGTCCATGTCCTCGGCGAGGACGCGGCCGAAATGGCGCAACTCTTGGGAATTATCGTCAAAATGGGCGCCAAAAAGGCCGACTTCGACGCGACCCTGGCTTTGCATCCCACCGCCGCCGAGGAGCTTGTCACCATGCGAACGCGCACCGCACGCATCGAGCGGGAAATTCCTGGCCCGGAGGGTCTCGATGCAGGGGCGCTCGAGTAAAATAGAGTTCGGGGATGGTTCTAAATCAACCGGCGGCCGCTTCTGGCGCAGAGCCAGAATTTGATCTGACCGCCGGTTTGCGTTTTCTGTCGCATTTTCGAAAACCTTTGTATAAGGCGGTTGTGAAGGCGCAAAACGGGAGCGCCGCCCAGGGAGTTCGTGAATATGCCCGCAAATTGCTGGACGCCTGCCAGTTGGAGAGAAAAACCGATCGAGCAGGTGCCTGTCTATACGGACAAGGCGGCGCTGGCCGAGGTTGAACGTCAGCTTGCTGGATTTCCGCCGCTTGTCTTCGCTGGGGAGGCGCGCAAGCTCAAGCGCATGCTGGGCAAGGTTGCGGCAGGTGAAGCCTTCCTCTTGCAAGGCGGAGACTGTGCCGAGAGCTTCGCGGAACATGCTGCCGACAACATTCGTGATTTCTTCCGGGTGTTTCTGCAAATGGCGGTGGTCACGACCTTTGCGGCGGCCCTTCCGGTGGTTAAGCTTGGCCGTATCGCTGGCCAATTCGCCAAGCCGCGTTCCTCGCCGGCCGAGGAAGCCGATGGGATTTCGCTGCCAAGCTATCGCGGCGATATCATCAATGACATCGCGTTCAACGCCCGTGCGCGTGAGCCTGATCCGGCGCGCCAGCTCATGGCTTACCGTCAATCGGCGGCAACCTTGAACCTCCTTCGTGCCTTCGCGACGGGCGGCTATGCCAATCTCGAAAATGCCCACAGCTGGATGCTCGGCTTTGTCAAGGATAGTCCGCAGTCAGCCCGCTACGAGGAGCTCGCGTCTCATATCACCGAAACGCTCGGCTTCATGCGTGCGATCGGGCTTGATCCCGAGGCGCATCCCGAATTGCGCCAGACCGATTTCTTTACCTCCCATGAGGCCTTGCTGCTTGGCTATGAGGAAGCGCTGACCCGTGTCGATTCGACGACGGGGGATTATTATGCGACTTCAGGCCATATGATTTGGATTGGCGACCGCACCCGCCAGCCAGGCCATGCCCATGTGGAATATGTGCGGGGCGTGAAGAATCCTGTCGGTCTCAAATGCGGCCCGGCTCTCACGCCCGATGAATTGCTGAGGCTCATCGATATTTTGAATCCAGCCAATGAACCCGGCCGCCTGACCTTGATCTGCCGGTTTGGCGCCGAGAAGGCGGCGGACCGCCTGCCGGAACTCATCCGGGCCGTGAAAAGGGAAGGGCGCAGCATCGTTTGGTCCTGTGATCCGATGCATGGCAACACGGTCAAGGCGGCGGGCGGCTACAAGACGCGTCCCTTCGACAGGATCATGAGCGAGATCCGCACATTCTTTGCCGTCCACCGGGCAGAGGGAACTTATGCGGGCGGCGTGCATCTTGAGATGACCGGAAAGAATGTCACCGAATGTATCGGCGGCGCACGCGCCATATCGGAAGCCGATCTGCGCGACCGCTATCATACCTATTGCGATCCAAGGCTTAATGCCGAGCAAGCGATCGAAGTCGCATTTCTTGTCGCCGAGCTTCTCAAGGCGGAGCGGATCGAGCGCGCCCGCGGCCATGCTGACGCCGCAGAGTGATGCCTGACGGCGGTAGGGGCCGCCCATGAATCTGGAATCGCCCGCAAACCGCCTCGTTATCGGCCTCGCGCAGATCAATCCCACGGTCGGTGACATCGCGGGCAATCTCGCGCGGCTGCGCGCCGCGCGGGCTGAGGCGGCGGCCTTTGGCGCCGATCTCGTGATGTTCTCCGAACTGTTCATCGCCGGTTATCCGCCGGAGGATCTCGTCTTGAAGCCTGCGTTCGTCGAGGCGTGCCGGGCAGGCTGCGAAGAAATCGCGGCCGGGACAGGAGACGGCGGCCCGGCGATTCTCGTTGGACTGCCGTGGGCGGAGAATGGGCATTGCTACAACGCCTATGCTTTGCTCGACAAAGGGCGAATCGAAGCCATCCGTTTCAAGGCCGATCTGCCAAATTACGGAGTCTTTGACGAAAAGCGCGTGTTCACGCCAGGCCCCATGCCAGGGCCTGTGTCCTTCAAAGGCGTGCGCCTCGGTCTTCCCATCTGCGAGGATATCTGGGGCCCGGACCCGGTCGAATGTATTGCCGAGACGGGCGGCGAGATTCTTCTTGTTCCGAATGGTTCGCCCTACCATCGCGGCAAGACGAATGAGCGGCTTTCGGTTGCCGTTGCGAGGGTCGTTGAAAGCAAATTGCCGCTCCTCTATCTCAATCAATTGGGCGGGCAGGATGAGCTTGTCTTCGATGGGGCATCTTTTGGCCTCAATGCCGATTGCTCGCTCGCCTTTCAGCTGCCCGCCTTCTCGGCGATGGTCGCCAGGACGGTTTGGGAGCGCGGGCCCAAGGGCTTCGTTTGTGTCGAAGGACCGCATTGCGCAATCGAAGAGGGCGATGAAGCCGATTACGCCGCCTGTGTCCTTGGCCTTCGCGATTATGTGAACAAGAATGGCTTTCCTGGCGCCGTCATGGGGCTTTCGGGAGGGATCGACTCGGCGCTCTGCGCGGCGATTTCCGCCGATGCGCTGGGTCCTGAGCGCGTCCATTGCCTCATGCTGCCCTATCGCTTCACTTCACACGAATCGCTCAAGGATGCCGAGGCGTGCGCGCGCGCCCTGGGAGTCCGCTACGATATTCTGCCGGTAGCGCCGGTTGTCGAGGGTTTTGAAAAGGTCCTTGCGCCCATCTTCAAGGGCACGAGCCGGGGCATCACGGAGGAAAACATCCAGAGCCGTGCACGCGGCACGCTTTTGATGGCGGTCTCCAACAAATTCGGTTCGATGCTTGTGACAACGGGCAACAAGTCGGAAATGTCGGTCGGCTATGCGACGATCTATGGCGATATGAATGGCGGCTTCAACCCGATCAAGGATCTTTACAAGATGGAGGTCTTTCGCCTGGCCGCGCTCCGCAACCGCTGGAAGCCGGAGGGCGCTCTCGGGCCGGATGGCGAGGTGATCCCAAAGAATATTCTGATCAAGCCGCCGTCGGCCGAATTGCGGGAAAACCAGAAGGATCAGGATTCGCTGCCCCCCTACGAGGTGCTGGACGCCATTCTCGAAGATCTTGTCGAGAAGGAAATGCGCGTGGCGGATGTCGTGGCGGAGGGCCATGACCCCGAAACCGTGAGGAAGGTCGAAAGGCTTCTTTATCTCGCGGAGTACAAGCGCCGCCAAGCCGCCCCCGGCGTCAAGGTGACGAAGAAGAATTTTGGCCGCGACCGGCGCTATCCAATCGTCAATTTATTTCGTGATAAGGGATAGCCTCGCGGAGCCTGCGCAGCTGGCTTCGGGCTTGGTCATAAATCGCGGCCATCGCGGTGCACTTCGTGCACCAGTGGAATGGGCTAGCGGTAGGCTGCAGCTGGGAAGGGCAGGGCGTTGATGACGGCCCCCTCTCATAGCGAATGCGGTTTCGATCTCCGCGAGGCGGCCGCTTTCTTTCCAGAAGCTGTCCGGCTCTTTCAAAAAGACGGCGATATCGTAACCGGAATCTGGGCGCGGTGCGTGCCGCCACGGGCGCGTGAGCCAAACAGAACCATGTGATCGAGACGGCTGCCGTAAATTCCATCGAGCGCCGGCCGGAAGCGCTTGAGAATGGGATCGGGAGTTTGGAGCGTGGCCATAGGCTGCAATTTAACACAAGCCCTCATAGAAGATCAAAAATCGCCGAGTTGCCACCGAGGCCCGGCGTTAGCTCAGAAGCTCAACTTTGCAGCTCCTGCCGGATGTCCTGGCTGCCGTTGCGGAGCAGGCGCAGGTCTTAATGCAACGGCTCTCAAGGAAGACCCGTTACGGAACGCCTTGCACCTGACTGTTGATAGCCGCCCAGGGGCGGCGAGACCGGTTCACGGCCAGAATGCCCGCACCTACCCCCGCTCAACGCTCGGCTCCTCCTCGCGCACGCTCATCTCATGGCCGCGCCAGACAAAATCATCAGTGAGCCAGGCATCGATGTAGATGACCGGGAACATCAGATCGCGCAGCACCAAGGCGATGGGCGTTGCTGAGGACACATGCCATTTGAGCGCCTTGGCGAAGAGGAGTTCCGGCGCGTACCAAAGAAGTGCGACAGACAAGATAGCGCCAGGCACATTGACGCCGAAGTGGAAGGCGGCATAGGCCGCCGCCAGACAAGACAGAAAGGGGCCAGCAAAAATCTCCGGCGCGTAATAGAGCGGAAAGGTTTTCCGCCGCGTCCGCGCCCAGCGTGCCTGCCGCATCCACACCTCGGCGGCGGTCTGGAATCCCAGCGGCTGCTCGAACGGGCCGCCGGTGACGAGATTGACGCCAAGGTCCTGCTGGCGGACAAGTTTCGTTGCCGCAGCGTCCTCGATGATTTCGGCGCTGAGAGCCCGGATTCCGCCAGCCTTGTCGAGGACTTCACGCCGCCACAACATGGATTTGCCTTGCGCGAAGCCAAGCCCCATCGCCTCCGCGCAAAATTGCCAGCGCGCCTCGAAAGTGTTGAGAAAAGCGCATTCGAGCTCAGCCCAGAAATTTCGCGGGTGTGAGCCCAGGGGCATGGAGCAGACAAGACCCGTGCGGCGCCGCCAGCTGGCCAGAAGGCGCTGGATATAGTCTTTTGGCATCAAGACATTGGCGTCGGCGAGAATGATCCAATCATAGCGGGCCTTGTCCCAGCCTCTGACGCAGTTGTTGAGCTTCGGATTGACGCTCATCTTCTCATCGCCAATGATCAGCTGGGCAGGCCGCTCGGGATGCCGGGCGATCAGGCGCCGGGCGAGGGGCACGGCAGGGTCATTCGCCTGCGCGACACAAAAGATTATTTCATAGGATGGATAATCGAGCTCGAAACTCGATTTCAAAGTCTCTTCGCAGAAATTATCAAGGCCGCAGAGAGGCCGGACGATGGAGACCCCCGGCGCGGCGCCGGGCGGCAGAAGCGGCTTCCGCCTCGGCCGTGCCCGAACCGCCGCGATGGCAAGGCTGACGAGATTGAGAAAGATCGAAAGAAAGCAAAACCAGGCCGCGGCATATGCCATCGCCATTCTGAGGCTCCCGAACTCGTATCTGTCTTGCCGAAAGCAGCCGTGGCATATGCCTTGAAGCGCCTTTGTATCAGATACTTATTGAAACGCGCAGAAGCGGGTTCTAGGTAGTCCGCTATTCTGCTTGGGTGAGCGCGCAGCAAAAGCTCACATGCGATGATCAGATACCCCCGCGCGGTCCCACAACCTTTAGGTCGCTCATGCCGCATCCAATCGTCCGCTTCGCTCCGTCGCCCACGGGCCGCATTCATATCGGCAATGCGCGGACGGCGCTTTTGAACTTCCTCTACGCGAAAAAGTACCATGGCGAATTTATTCTTCGATTCGATGACACCGATGTGGAACGTTCAAAGGAGGAATACGCGCAGGCGATCGAAGTCGATCTCGCCTGGCTTGGAATCGTGCCGGATGTGATCTTGCGCCAGTCGGAGCGATTCGCCCTTTACCATGCCGCAGCCGCAAAGCTGCGCGGCGCGGGGCGCCTTTATCCCTGTTATGAAACCGCCGAGGAACTTGACCGGAAACGCAAGCGGCAACAGGCGCGCGGCCTGCCTCCCGTTTATGACAGGGCTGCGCTCTCACTTACGAGTGCGGATCGCGCGAAGCTCGAAGCCGGGGGCCGCAGACCGCACTGGCGCTTCAAGCTCGACCCCATCATTGTCCGCTGGACGGATCTCGTGCGCGGCGAGAGCCATATCGATTGCGCCTCGCTCTCCGATCCGGTGCTTCTGCGCGAAGACGGCACCTATCTTTATACCTTGCCATCCGTCGTCGACGATATCGCTCAGAAAGTCACTCATATCATCCGGGGCGAGGACCATGTGACCAATACGGCGGTGCAAGTGCAGCTTTTCGAAAGTCTTGCCGGGCCAGGGCATCTGCCGGCCTTCGGGCATCACAATCTTTTGGCGTCGGCGACCGGCGAGGCGCTTTCAAAACGGTCCGGCGCGCTGTCGATCGGCGGTCTGCGTGACGCTGGCATCGAACCGCTTGCCATTGCTGCCGCGGCTGTTCTGACCGGATCTTCCGTGGCCGTCCATCCGGTCGGCAGTCTCGACGAGCTCGCGGCATCGCTCGATCTCAAAGAGCTCTCCCGCACGGTGGCGCGCTTCGACCCTGCCGAGCTTGCCGCTTTGTCAGCGCGCACATTACATGGGTTGAGTTACGAGGCGGTTCGCGGCCGGCTCCAGGCCCATGATATCACCGGCTATAAGGCGCAGCCGTTTTGGCTGGCCGTGCGCGGGAATCTTACGACTTTTCTTGATGTGGTTGGCTGGTGGCGGGTCGTCGAGGGAGAGATTGAGCCTGTCATTGAAGATGCCGCGTTCCTTCAAGTGGCATATAGGGAACTCCCAGAAGAACCTTGGGATAAAAACGTTTGGGCCAGCTGGACTGAGGCTTTGAAAAAGGTCACTGGACGCAAAGGGCGGGCGCTCTTTCATCCCCTCCGGCTAGCCTTGACCGGGCGCGGGAATGGGCCGGAGCTCGCGGCTCTCCTGCCTTTGATCGGCCGCGCTAAAGTGGCGGCACGATTATGCGGACACGCCGCCTGACCCCATCGGGGCCAGTGACTTCCTCGGTCCCGCCTTGTCCCTCAGCGGCAGCCGGGTTGCTTCCCGCTTGATCCTCATGAGATGCGGCGGGCGCGGTGCCAGCCGGCCGTGCCGCTTTCTCGAACTTCGGCTTTGCCAATTGGACCGAGGTTTCAGGCGTAACCACGACATCGCTTTTGCGGGCGCGTCCGAGCAATTCCTCCGCCCCTGCAAGGGCCTCAGCCCAGCTTTTCCCAGGCGGCTTGCAAGTACAGGCGGGATCGAAGCTTTTCTGGAACTTCAGGGCGTTGGGCAAATCGGAATAGGCGGTTTGACCATCGAGTGAAACGGCGGTGCTGATGTCCTGGTAGGGAGAACGCGTAAAGACGCTGACCTCGGCATTCGGGCAAAGCGCCTGACAAAGAGCGGCCAGCTCATTTGGATTGCTTTGCCTCACCGGCAGGCTCAGAGGAAAAAATCCCCCGTCGCAGCTGCGCACGCAAAGCGCTTGCGAGCCGCCATGCGGCGTCAGATCTTCGCCGGGCTGCGGGCGCACTTGTTCGAATTGGGGCTGCTGGGCAGGGAAGGGATTCTGATTGGGCACGAGGGCGCTGAAAAGGGTCTCGAAGAAACCGCGCTGTTGGGGCGGCGGGGACGCCTGCGCCTGGTTGCGGCAATAGGCATTGTAACGTGCAAGGAGCTGCTGCCGCGCTGCGCTATTTCCGTCAAAATCCCCAGAACTTTCATATTGCGCCAGGCTTGCCTGCATTTGTTGAATTTGTGCATTAAGGCTAGCGCATTGTGGCGGCGGAGCATCGAACAGGAAGAATTGATTCCTGTTGCAGCCGAGCGCGCGTGCCCGTGCGATGGCGCGGTTGAGTTCCGCGCGCTGCTTTAGCGCGGCACCTCCATAATGGTTTGCAGGCGGCTGGCGGCCATTGTCGAGCGCGCTGATTTCCGCCGCGAGCCGGCCGCAATCGGCCGGTTGTGAAAAGGCAGGTCCGAAGGGCAGGGCAAAAGCCGCGATTCCTGCGCCTATCCCAAGGAGGGTGGCTGGAGGCCGGAACGAAGCCAAGATGGTAAGGCGAAAGCCGGATGGAGAATTCATGCGCTTCTTTCAGAGCGCTTGCCAAAGAAAGCGCCTCCGATTTCAGGTTGCTGAAACACTAGCCAATCGAACAAGCTGGATAGCTTTCCGGCAGATTCCAGATGCTGGCTGGAATGCTTCGCCGGGCAATCACGGCCGGTGAGATACTGGTGCCGCTTCGTGGCCTTACCATGACCGAAAGTTAGGCCGGCAACTTGTCCCGGGCTGGCGAGAGAATGAAAACGGGATCACCTTTCCCGTACATTGTCTTTCTCCTGCCGGGACTTTTCCTCCAGCTGTGCCTTGAGCACAAGCAGCTTGGCGAAAGGAGAATCTGGATCCGGCTGCCGGTCGCCCGCCCGCTTAGCGCCAAACCGCTCACCGCGTTCTTCGGTGAGCTTGCTATCAGACCGGCCCGGCGGCCTTCGTCCGCGATGGCCTTCAAAATGCGGTTTCTTTTCGCTTGAGTGCCGCTCGATCCGTTCCCTCTGGCGGATTTTGAACGGGACGGCTTCGGCCCGCTGTTGCGCGGGCACTGCTTCTCCGGTTGCGGCAGATTCTTTGCCGGGCGGCACGGCTTGCGCGGGTGTGGTGCCAAGGGGGCCGGTCACGGCCGCGGACTCTCTGTCGTGCGTTTTTTTGCGAGCCCGCATTTCGCCGCGGCGATGATGCTGGTGGGGCTGGCGGTGCGGCCGCCAAACTTCGATCAGCTGCTCCTCCGGGGCTCCCTCACTAACATGTGCTGGTTCGGGCGCCTCGGCCTGGGGGAGGGCAGCCCCGGCCGTTGCCGGCTCTCTCGCGGCTTCCGTGGTAACGAGCGGCACGGCAAGGGCAGCTCCGGACGAAGCCATCTCAATTCCTGGCTCTCCTGCTGGACCTGGCTGCCGTTCGTCCGCTGACGCTTCCCGGTCTGTCTCTGCCATCTCGCGCATGGGCGCGGCGTCAATGCCGCAGGGCGGCTTACAGGGCTCAGCTTCTTGGGGCGCAAGCGGACCTGCCAGGGCTGCCGGAGCCAGAGGCACCGTGATGGGAGGGCCCTTACGCCTTTCGCATGAATAGCCGAGCGCGCGAAGGATCGAGGCGAAACTCTCGCCGGAGCAGCCAGCAAGCGAGGTCATTGCGACCGTGACAACGAAGCCATCGCCATCCGCCGCGCCCGGCGGCGGATCGCCGGGGCTGACGCCGGGACGGTAGTTGACGGCAGGACGGATCAAATCCGCGAGGCGCTCCAGAATATCGACGCGGACCGCGCGATCCCCGCAAACGCGGAAGCCAGCCGCCCGGTAAAGGTTTTTGTGCACATCCTTACCGGCGATCAGCGAGGTGCGGCCGGAGGCGGCGAGATGGAGCACCCCATCAAGCCCCTTGAGTGTCTCGCCGGTGCTGTGTTTCAGCGCATAGAGCTGTGCAGCGAGGGCGCGGGGGGCGGGCTTTATCAGACTCGGAAGGTAAAGATGATAGGCGCCAAAGCGGACGCCAAATTTCCGCAACGCGGCGCGATCCTCCTGGCTCAGGCTCTTCACATCGTCCGCAACGCGCGCGCGGTCAAGGACGCCAAGGGATTCGGCGACGTGAAATGCGATCCCGCGGGCAATTCCTTCAAGGCCCTCGCCCTTCTCGAGATCGGCGAGCGGCCCAAGGAGCTTCTTGACATGTTGCGCGAGCCACAGATCGAGCCGCCTCTGGACCATCTCCTGGGCTTGGCCGGTCAATTGTTCATCGGCAAGGATCGTCACGCGCGGCTCGAGGACATGAGCACCGGCGGTGATCTTGCCGACCGGTTCGCCGAGCCAGCGGATGATGCCGTCATTGGTCAGGATGAAAGCCTCGTCGACGGCTTCGTTCACCCGGGCTGCGCGCCCTTCGATCTCGCTGGCGAGAGCCTTTTGTGCGGCGGCGTTCAAAGCCTTGGCCGCTTCGCCCACCGCTGCGGGGTCGGCTGTAAAGCGAAACCCATTGAGTTGCCCGACGTGCTGGCCCGCGACCAATACGTCGCCGGTCGCGGTGACCTCGGCTTCCAACATGGCGTTCTCCCTTAGGCGGCGCATGAGAACGCTCGTCCTGCGGTCCACGAACCTTTGGGCGAGACGTTCATGCAAAGCGTCCGACAGTTTGTCCTCTACCTGACGCGTGACACTCTGCCAATGCTCAGGATCGCGCAACCATCCTGTCCGGTTGGCGATGAAAGTCCAGGTCCGTATCTCGGCGATCCTCGCCGAGAGTGCATCGAGGCCGCCGTCGGTACGGTCCTGCGCTGCGACATGGCGGGCAAACCAGTCGTCCGGGATGTGGCCAGCCCGCACGACGAAGCCAAAGATTGAAACGACGAGTTCCCCGTGTGCCGCTGGGGAAAGTTTACGGTAGTCGGGGATTTGGCAGCATTCCCAAAGGCGGGCGATATCGGCCCGCGTCTTTGCGGCCCGCATCACTTTTTCATCGCGGGAGGCATATTCGAGCGCGATCTGGTCCTCGGCGAGCGGCGCTCTCGCGAGCCCTTGCACCTTCGGCGGAACATCGAGCGAGGCGGCGAGTGCAGCGATGGACGAGAAATCGAGATCCGTATTGCGCCATTGCAGGGTCCGCACGGGATCGAACGAGTGGTCTTCGAGCTGCTCGACCAAGGCGGCATCGAACGGCTGGCAGCGTCCCGTCGTTCCGAAGGTTCCATCGCGAAGATGCCGGCCCGCGCGGCCAGCGATCTGACCGAATTCGGCGGCGGTCAAACGGCGGTATTGCCAGCCGTCAAATTTGCGGTCGGCTGCAAAAGCGACATGGTCAACATCGAGATTAAGCCCCATGCCGATGGCGTCGGTCGCGACGATGTAATCGACGAGGCCATTCTGGAACATATCCACTTGGGCATTGCGAGTGCGCGGAGATAGCGCCCCGAGGACGACCGCGGCACCGCCGCTCTGGCGTCTGATCCATTCCGCGATCGCATAAACATCCTCCGCCGAAAAAGTGACGATGGCGCTGCGGCGGGGAAGACGGGCCATTTTTTTCTCGCCAGCGAAGCTTAGCCGGGAGAGACGCGGGCGCTCTAATATCCGGGCGCCCGGCAAAAGCTCTCGCAGCGCCCGCTGCATCGTGGTGGCGCCGATCAGCAGTGTCTCCTCGCGTCCGCGCAGATTGAGCAATCGTTCCGTGAAAACATGGCCCCGGTCGAGATCAGCTGCGAGCTGAATTTCATCCACCGCAACGAAAGCAAGATCGAGATCGCGCGGCATCGCTTCGACCGTCGAAATCCAATAGCGCGGCGATTCAGGCTTGATTTTCTCTTCGCCGGTGATCAGCGCGACGGCGCCAGGGCCAGCCTTCTCTACCGCGCGGTTATAGACCTCCCTTGCGAGCAGCCGGAGCGGAAGGCCGATCATCCCGCTTGAATGGGAAAGCATCCGCTCGATTGCATAATGGGTTTTGCCGGTATTGGTCGGCCCAAGCAGGACAGTGACGCCCCTGCCGCTATCCTTCGAAAGTGATTTGGCCGGAAATGGAATGTTCATTGGTTAACCGGCGGAAGGGAAAATCTCACGGTTGGGAGGACAAATGCTTCTCGCCAGATAAGACTGCGGCGCGAGAGTTGCTGGAAAGGCCCCGCTTCTTTTCCTTGCAGAGCCGGGCCTGTAGATGCCGGGTTAACGGATCCGTTGCTGAAGAATCTGGTGCGCCTTCCTCCCGGTTTTAGTCATCTTTATCACAACGGGGCTGAATTGTCTCAAAATGACGCTGCTCCGCGCGGCATTCTTTACAGTTTGAACGGGACATGAACGAATCGCGCCCGAATCACTGACGATACCAAAATCTTTGTTTGTTCCCCACAAGATGTCGAAAAGGATGAATTCCTAGCCCTACCAATTGTAAAAAGCAGATCCATGATGAAACAGATGGCCATGGCCGTAGTGCGCCTCAAGCGAATCAGAAAACCTTAGCAGTCAACTGCCCAGATAAATTTTTCTGGGCGGGATAAGTGGCGCCACGCACTTACCTTGGGAAATAGAGCCCAAGGAGGCGGTCACGGTACCCAGTAAGGTTTCCTTGCCCTTCCGCCGCAGCCCTTAGCGGCGTAGTGAAGAGAGGGCAAAGGACATGCGCCACCGCCCAGGCTGTAGCTTTCTGTCCGGCGTGAGCCCGGCATCAAAATCAAATCCGTATTTTTTCTCGATGTGAAAGCGGATAAAGGTGAAATCTGGAACAATGAGGCCAACGTCATTCAGAAACGGCAGCTTGCCTTTTGGCGCCCGGTAAGGCCGGCCAGGGCTTTCGTTGTCCAGGGCTTTCGTTGTATGGAAGCCCCGCGAGCTTCAGCAGCATCATTGCCTTGGTTACGAAGGGGCTGGCATCGGGAAGCCCAAAACAGGCCCAAAAGTGTCGAGAATGATCATGGCGGGAACTTTCTCTCCCGGCCGGTGTTCCGCGCGGCGTCCGCTCAATGGCTGGATGTTGCGGTGACGCCTGACGGCACGACCGAGAATTCAACCGCATCAATCACTGCGGCACCGGCAAGGGTCGTCAATGCGACATGCAGCGGCACGACGACATGGGCCCGTCCTACTGGCGCGAGCCAAGTCTCGATATCTCTGTTTTCCGCCATGAATTTAGTCGATTTCGAATCCCGCTTGTGGCCCGCGATGGGAATATAGCGTGCAGCGCAAACCGAAACGGGGCCGGAGTATCCCTCGACGGAGACATTCCTCACGCCGACATAGTGGAGAGTGACATCGAAGCGGACATAGCCGTCATAGACCGGGATTGTCCGGTTACATGCCGAAGGACCGATCAGGGGCTCGCCATCCGGGACAGGCATAATGAAGGCGCTTGTCGGATCAACGATGTTGCGCTTATGTGCCTCCGTGACCGGGATACGCCCCTCCTTATCTTCGAAAGGCGGGAAGATTTCTACAGCCTTCACGTTGCCGGCGTCGAGCGACATCCGCACCGTCCTGACGCCTTGGGAATTCGCGGCGCTCGTCGCATAGGTGGAAGGAGCAGGGCCTCCCTTGCGCAAGGAACCCGTCGAGGCAAGCGCCAGCTTTACATTTGAGACCATTGCGGCAATGCCGGTCAGCTTGGCATTGAGGTTGACCCTGTAGTTTGCCGGACCGATCGAGCCAGCTGCCGCAACCTCTCCAATGTGGAAGCCGACAAGGCTCACTGTGTAGCGCGCCCGGAACTCGTCGGCACGCGGCGAAGCCGCGCCGAGGCCAAGCACTAGCGGCATTACAAGAGCGAGCTTGAGAAGCGGTATATGTAGTAAAGCTTGCCTTTTCAGATCAGCCATTCTGTAACCATTAACGGCTCTTGAGAATCACTGGCAGCCCTGCCGCTATGGAGAGCCCGTCAGAGAATCGCACCAGCCTCGCTAGTATATTAGCAGGCTTAGCGGCAAACGCCATTCCGCCATTCCACGGCTCCAGCAGGTTAACGGCACCGCCTACGGGCTTGCTTTGAGAAGCGGGATATAGACTATTATCGCTGAGGTCTATGGGGCAGATGGCCGGGGGAGGGGTTTGCAAACGATGGGAAGGCGGTGGTACGGCTGGGGCAGTCTCCTCTTTGCTGGTATTGTGCTGGCAGGTCCGGGGGGGAAAGCGGCCTCACCTGCGACGGAAGCGCAAGATCTTGCAGGCGTCTGGGATTTGTCCGGCCAGGATAGGGACGCCAAGTGCCGGATTGTCCTGCGCCCCGAGCCTTCCAACGGCGCGGGTCAGAAACTCACGATCCCTCCCGCCTGCCTGAAGAATTTTCCCGATCTTGCCTCTGCTGATGCCTGGGCCGCGACCGGCGACGGCCACCTTGACCTCTTGGATAAGACGAGCGGGATCGTGCTCGATTTCGTTGCAGAGGATACAACTTCTTACACCGCGGCCGGACCGGAGGGCGAGGTCTACCGGCTGAGCGCCATTCAAGGAACACCGAAAAAAAGTGAGTCAGCCGCTCAACAAAGGGCCGCTGCTCCCGCGGCGGCAGCCGCCATCGCGGTCAAGCAGCAAGATGTTCCCGTATCGAGTGACGCCGCCGGGCGCTATTCCATCTTGCGGGATGGCGGCAAAGATACCGGATGTATGCTGACGCTGGATGCGCAAACGAAGGCACCGGGCGGTAAAAAGGCGACGCTCGCGCCTGGCTGCCGCGACCAGGGGGTTGTGATTTTCGATCCGGTCGGCTGGCAAATCGTCAACGGGCGTCTTGTGTTGACCGCGCGCAAAGGGCATCAGACCCATCTTGACGCGCAACCCAATGGGATCTGGAAAAAAGATCCCGCGGAGGGCAAAGGTCTTTCTCTGAAGAAATTATGAACGAAGAAATTGTGAATGAAGAATACCTTCCGCCGCGCGCCCGGTCTTGAGTCGTCCCAGACACGGCGCCTTTCTGCAGGAGGGTTTCTGAAATAGAGCGGCGGGTCAAAGCCCGCCGCACTTAGTCCAGAGTTTGAATTACTCCTGGGCTGGGGTTTTTTTGGGTCCGCCATGGGAGGCATGGCCGCCCTTGCGTCCTGCTTCTGAAGCAAGTGTGTGATTGCGCGAAAAGCTCCGCTTGTTCGGATTGACGCTCTGGCCGCCCTTGCGTCCGGCCTCGGCTGCCAGCCGGGGATTTTGCGAAAAACTCCGCTTTTCGTGCGGCACACTCTCTCCGCCCTTGCGTGCGATCGCCCGTTGTTTTTCGGGATCCATCGATGCGAATCCCCGGGTCGAAGGCTTCTTCGTCGTAATTTCCGTAGAAGCGCTCATGAGTTCCTCTCTCAAAAATCTCAGTTCCCCTTAATGTAGGTAATGTTTGGCCGCGTTAAAGGTTGCCAATTTTCATTCAAGTTCACGTGACTTTTGCGTGCCGAAGGCGGTTTCGAAGGAACCAAACGCCGATTTAAAGGCAAAGGTTAAGGTTCACAGCTAGACCGCTGCCATTTTTGTAAAAATATTTACTATTCATTTGATTTCAACTAAATTTAATTTTATTTTAAAAACTTATTTTATTTGTAATTTATGCAGCATAATTGCGTGATTCATCTTCACATAATTCATTCTATAATAAGAATTATCCATTTTGGTAATTGGTAAATGGAAAGTCTCATGCTTTACCAAAGCACAGCTTGTGGAACGCGCTATGTCTTTGACGGCCTGCGGAGGCTTCTGGCCTGTGCCTCGCCAGACCGCGCCGGTGACAGGCTGGCCGGGCTTGCTGCGCAAAGTGCCGAAGAGCGTATCGCGGCACGCATGGCGCTCGCTGATCTGCCGCTCGCGTGTTTCCTCACTGAGGCCGTGGTGCCTTACGAGACGGACGAGGTCACGCGGCTCATTTTCGATACGCACGATAAACAAGCCTTCAGCCCTATCGCCGCACTGACGGTCGGTGAGTTCCGGGATTTCCTCCTATCCGACGAGGCGACGGGCGAAACGCTTGCCAGCCTCGCGCCCGGCATCACGCCGGAAATGGCGGCAGGGGTATCGAAACTGATGCGCAACCAGGACTTGATCGCCGTCGCAAGGAAGATTCCGGTTATCACTCGGTTTCGCACCACGATTGGCCTGCCCGGGCGGCTTTGCGTGCGGATCCAGCCCAATCACCCGGCCGACGATCTTGCTGGCATTGGCGCGGCAATCCTCGATGGGCTCATGTATGGCTGCGGCGACGCCTGCATCGGGATCAATCCAGCCTCCGACAGCGCAAAGCGGGTTCTGCTGCTTCTCGAACGGATCGAGGAGCTGCGCTTGCGCTTTGAAATTCCTGTGCAATCCTGTGTTCTTGCCCATGTCACGACCCTTCTCGATGTCATGAACAAGGATGGCCCCGTCGATCTCGTTTTCCAGTCGATTGCTGGATCGGAAGCCGCCAATCGCGCCTTCGGCATAAACCTTGCGCTGCTCGATGAAGCCAAAGAGGCCGTAAGCTCGCTCGGCCGGGCGCCGCCCGGTGCAAATCTCATGTATTTTGAAACTGGCCAGGGCGCGGCACTCTCAGCACAAGCCCATCATGGCACCGATCAGCAAACAATGGAGGCCCGCGCTTATGCGGTCGCCCGCCGCTATGCGCCTTTGCTCGTCAATACGGTCGTCGGCTTTATCGGCCCGGAATATCTTTATGATGGCAAGGAAATCATCCGTGCTGGCCTTGAGGATCATTTCTGCGGCAAACTGATGGGCCTGCCGATGGGCGCCGATGTGTGTTATACGAACCACGCCGAGGCCGATCAGGATGACATGGACAATCTTCTGACGCTTCTTTGCGTGGCTGGCTGCAATTATGTGATGGGTGTTCCCGGCGCCGATGACATCATGCTCGGCTATCAATCGACTTCCTACCACGACGTCCTCTATGTGCGCTCCGTGCTTGGCCTGCGGCCGGCGCCTGAGTTCGAGGATTGGCTCAAGGATTTTGGGATCATGAATGCCCGCTCTCAGGTGCGGCCAAGCCTTTCGGGAGCTGCTATGCGTCTCCTTGCGGCAGCTCCGTGATGCGAGCGGCAAAAGACTTTTGGGATTACCTGCGCACAGCGACACCTGCCCGCATCGCGCTTGGCCGCGCGGGTGATGGCTTGCCGACATCCCGCCTGCTGGAATTCGAGCTGGCGCATGCCCGGGCCCGTGATGCGGTCTGGGCAGGGCTCGACAGCGAGGCGCTCCTTGCGGAGCTTGCCGCCTGGCAGCCAGTTGTTGTGCACAGCGCTGCGCCGGACCGGGTGACCTTTCTGCAAAGGCCGGATCTCGGCCGCCGCCTTTCGCAGGAGTCCCAGCGAGTCCTCTCGCGAGGCTCTTACGGCGCTACCATTGTTATTGCTGACGGCCTCTCCGCCGCCGCCATCGGCGCGCAAGCGGCAAAGCTTTGCAAAATGCTTCTTGCGGCGCAAAATTTTGTCTTTGCCCCGCCCGTGGTGGCTCTCCAGGCGCGCGTTGCCTTGGGGGACGAAGTTGCGGCAAGGCAGGGGGCGGCGCTCGCCGTCGTCCTTATCGGGGAGCGCCCAGGCCTTTCATCCTGTGACAGCATGGGCGCCTATATCACCTTTGATCCGAAGCCCGGCGAGACCTGTGACGCAAATCGTAATTGCGTCTCCAACATCCGGGAGGAGGGGCTTTCCCTGGTGGAGGCAAGCCGGCGTATCCTCGGCATAATGGAACTTGCCCGGAGGATACGGCAGAGCGGGACCTGCCTCAAAGAGGACGATGCGCTTGCTCTTCAGCCGCCGGTACCTCAGTGAGGGCGCGTGTAAGGAAGGGGCGGGTTTGAGCATTCGCCTGCCGGAGAGAAGATCAGCGGACCGGCGCCAAAATTTCTTCGGCCCGCGCGAAAAGTCCGGCTGCAATTTCTTTCTCTGCCGCAGCGGCGTTCTCCGCCACTTGTTCGGGGCGCGAGGCCCCGATAATTGCTGAAGTGACCTCCGGCCGGCGCAACACCCAGGCAAGGGCGAATTGAGCGAGGCTTACTCCCGCTTCCTGCTCGGCAAGCCGCTTTACCTCTTGGATTGCCGTGAGCACCGGCGCCGTCAGCCAGCGTTCCGGCAACATTGAGCCCATTGCTGGATGGCTGGCTCTCGACACCGCCGGGGGCGGGGCATTGGGCTTATATTTTCCCGTCAGCACGCCCTGGGCAAGCGGCGACCAGACGATCTGGCCAATGCCGAGCTCGGCGCAGCGCGGAAAGATCTCATTTTCAGGATTGGGCCATAGCAAGGAATATTGAGGCTGACTTGAAACGAAGCGGACAACGCCCGGAATGCTGGCCGCCGCCTCGATCTTGTCGAGCGGCCATTCGCTGAAGCCGGCATAGCGTGTCTTTCCTTGACGAACCGCCTCAGTCAAAGCCTCCATCGTTTCTTCGAGGGGAGTTTCCTTATCGAAGCGGTGGCATTGGTAGAGATCGACATAGTCCGTTCGAAGCCGCTTCAGCGAGGCATCGAGCTGCTTGGCAACCTGCCGGCGGGAGAGCCCCTTGTCGAGGAAGTTCATCGGGAAAAAGAGCTTGGTTGCCAGCATGTAGGAATGCCGGGGAATTCCGGCGAGCGCCTCGCCGAGCACGCTCTCGGCGGCGCCGCGCCCATAGACATTCGCCGTGTCGATAAAATTGATCCCGAGGCCGAGCGCTTTGTGCACGCAGGCCACTGCCTGGCGCTTTTCAATGCCTCCCGAAGTGGTCAGCCAGGTGCCAAGTGAAATAACCGGCACCTGCAAATCGCTGGCGCCGAGCTGGCGGTATTTCAAGGCGAGACCTCCAACACTTCCCAAAGGCGGCGGCTGGGGACCGCACCAGCCATGATATGAAGTATGAGCAGCAGGCACCGCTCTGGCAATTCCAAATGACCGGTCCTGCTCTTATCTTGGGTCAGCGGCGCTCGTTGGGAAGAGAAATCACATGGGGAATGATCGACTCCATCACCTCAAGGCTGGAGCCATCGAGGAAACAAGAAAGCTGCTCGGTATAGCGGCCTATCTTTGGGTGCTGCTGAGCCTGTTTTCTCTTCATAAGGCGCTGATTCTCAATGAGGGAAATTTATTTTACCAGCAAGGCTTTGCTGTTATCAACGCCTTGGCGCTGGCAAAGGTTATATTGGCCGGAGAGTATTTTCATCTTGGAGAAGATTCAAGAAATAGGCCGCTCATTTATCCGATCTTATTTAAGTCTATTATTTTCGCTGTTCTACTGACTTGCTTCCATGTCATCGAGGAAACTCTTATCGGCGAGTTACACGGCAAAACGCTTTACCAAAGTATCCCTGATGCCGCCAGCGGTAAGCTCCAGCGAATACTCATGATCGGAATCATCATGTTCGTCGTGTTGATTCCGTTCTTTGCGTTCCGTGAACTCGAGAGGGTAATCGGGCCGGAGGAATTACGCTCGTTAGTATTCGGAAATGAAAGAAGGGCGGCCGGCCCGGTTCCGCTTCTCAGGCGGAGAGGCAGGCAAACAGCAGTGGCGGCGGCGGCCCTCGCGGCTCTTGGCGGCGGCTGGTTCATCTGGTCACTGCATCGCAGCGCAACGGCGGACTATGTCACGCAAAAGCTCGAACGTGCTTCCGCCGCCGGGACGGTAACCGCGATTGGCGTCCTTAGGACCGCGGCCGCCGTGCCTGTGGGTGCTCGCGTGCCCGGCGTGATCGAGGCGGTCG
>Ga0209061_1000979_pt1 | contig 54673 bp, 48 predicted proteins | sample Coa_R1_10_FD_187157 | JGI IMG/M metagenome (GOLD analysis project Ga0209061, IMG submission 187157) | Surface soil microbial communities from Centralia Pennsylvania, which are recovering from an underground coalmine fire - Coalmine... | ecosystem: Environmental > Terrestrial > Soil >... | reverse complement strand
GGGGGGGGGGGGGGACTCCGACGTCAGCAATTCGGAGAGCGTGGGCATCTGTCTCGCGCATCTGCCGCCAGGCGAGATGCAGGCGCAGGACGTAGGGAGACGTGGTCGGCGGTGAGAGTGGAAGCGGCGGAGGCCTTTCGAAGGGATCGGTCTCGCGGATATCGTAGCCGGCGGCGCATGGTCTCGGCGATCTCCGCGGCGACTCGGGAGCGGCCAATATTGCGGAAGGCTTCCCGCGAGCCGTAAGCGAGACCCTGAATGGCAAGCGCGCGCTCGAGATCGTCAGCCATCGGCGCTGCCCTCCGCGTCGGCAGCAAACTCAGCGCCGGGCTCCGACCCGGCGTTACGGACCACCCCTCGCCGAGGACGTAGCATCCCCCGGCGCAGGTCCGCTCCCGCCCTTCCCGAATTGCGCCGCATTGATCCGATGCTTCTCGAGGAGGTCATACAGCGTCGGCCGCGTGACCCCCAGCAGCTCCGCGGCGCGCGATAGATTGCCCCTTGCCACGGCGAGTGCCTGGCGCAGTGCCTGCACCTCGGCGCGCTGGCGCGCCACGCGCAGATTCAAATACTCCGTGTCCTCGCCGGGATCCTGCAACCCGAGATCGCCCGCCGTGACGACCGCCCCGTCGGCCATGATCACCGCGCCCTTGATGCGGTTCTCGAGCTCGCGTACGTTGCCCGGCCAGCGGTGCGCCTGGATGGCGCGGATCGCATCGGGCGCGAAGCCGCGCGTCGGCTTGCCGAAGCGCTCGGCCATCTGCTGCAGCAGGAACTGCGCGAGCAGGAGGCTGTCGCCCTGACGCTCGCGGAGCGGAGGCACCTTGATGGTGACCTCGCTGATCCGGTAGTACAGGTCCTCGCGGAAGCTCCCTGCCGCAATCAGCGCATCGACGTTGCGGTTCGTCGCGCAGAGGATGCGCAGATCGAGCGGGATCGGCTCGCGGCCGCCGATGCGCTCGATCGTGCGCTCTTGCAGGACGCGCAGCAGCTTCGCCTGCAAGGGGGCCGGCATTTCCCCCATCTCATCGAGGAAGACCGTGCCGCCGCTTGCAAGCTCGAGCTTGCCGAGCGTGCGCTTCGCGGCGCCGGTGAACGCACCCTTCTCATAGCCGAACAGCTCGCTCTCGAGGAGCGTGTCCGGAATCGCCGCGCAGTTGATCGCGACGAACGGCCGGTGCGCGCGCCCGGAGAGCCGGTGCAGCGCGCGCGCCAGCAGCTCCTTGCCGGTGCCGCTCTCCCCGAGAATGAGCACGGTCGCGTTGGTCGGCGCCACCTTCTCGATGGCGCGGCAGAGACTGCGCATCACATCGGACACGCCGATGATGCCCTCGAGCGCCATGTGCCCCGTTTGCTCGCGGAGCCTGCCGTTCTCCTCCTCGAGCTCGCGGATGCGAAAGGCGCGGCGCACGACGATAGAGAGCACGGCCGCATTGAGCGGCTTGTGGTAGAAGTCGGTCGCCCCGAGCCCGACCGCCTGCACGGCGAGATCGCGCCCGTCCTGCTCGGTCATGGCGATCACCTTGGTGTCCGGCGCGAGGCTCAGGATCTGCCGCAGCAGCGCGAGGCTCTGCGCCGCCGCCGGGGCGTCACCACTGACCCCCCCTGCGCCGCCGCCCCCCCCGCTGCTGTCAGTGCCGCCACCGCCGCTGCCGCCACTACCACCGCTGCCGAGGTCAAACAGTACGACGTCCGGTTCGACGCGGCGGATGAGCGCGGGCGTCTGCTCGGAGGCTTCGGTCGCCACGACGTCGAGATCCGCGAAGATCCGTTCGAGCTCGCGGCGCAGCGCGCGATCGTTCTCGAGAATGAGAAGCTTGCGCCGCTCACCCGCGCTGGGCGCCGCCTGCTCCGCTCGTTCGACGTTCACGCTCATGTCACCGGCGCTCCTGCGGCTGCCCGCTCGCGGGCCTACCGCGCTCCCTTGCCGAGGAAGACGACTTCCGCGGTCTGTACGAGGATGGACAGATCGAAGAGCAGACTGTTGTTCTTGATGTAGTACAGGTCATATTGAAGCTTCTCGAGAGCATCCTGCTCGGAGGAGCCGTAGGGATAGCACAGCTGCGCCCACCCCGTGATGCCGGGCTTCACACAGTGGCGCTGCATGTAGTACGGGATCGTCTCCGCGAGCTCCTTGACGAACTGCGGCCGCTCCGGCCTCGGCCCGACGAAGCACATCTCGCCCTTCAGAACGTTGAGGATCTGCGGCAGCTCGTCGATCCGCAGCTTGCGAATGACGGCTCCGACGCGCGTGATGCGCGGGTCATTCTTCTCGGCCCACTGCGCGACGCCGCTCGCTTCCGCGTCGACCCGCATGCTGCGGAACTTGAGCAGCTGGAAGCTCTTGCCCCCGAGGCCGACACGCTCCTGACGGTAGAAGACTGGCGCCCGCCATCCGTCCTCGAGCTTGATGGCGAGCGCGGTGGCGATCGTCACGGGCAGCGTGGCGACGAGGATCGCGAAGCTTGCGAGAACGTCGATGACGCTCGAGGTGAAAAGGCGGACCGAGCCGCGACGGAAGCCCTCGCCAAAGATGAGCCAGCTTGGATTGAGCATGTCGATCAGCACGCGCCCGGTCTCCCGCTCGAGGAACGTCAGGAGCTCCGTCACGTCGATGCCGGCCAGCCGGCAGTCGAGCAGCTCGCGGATCGGGAACGCTCGCCGCCGGTCATCCATCGCGACGACGATCTCATCGACACTGTGCAGGAAGCAGAGCGAGTACAGATCGACGCCGGACTCGAGGACCCGCTCGCGGGGCACGATGATGTCCTCGCCCATGGGCTGCACGAAGCCCACGATCACGAAGCCGCGCTGATCGGACCGGCGCCGCAGCCGCGCGATGGACGCCGCGCTGCGGCCGGTGCCGTAGACCAGCACGCGACGCTTGAAGGGGGTCTCATCGACGAAGCGGCTGAACCCGAGGCGCAGGGCCACGACCGCGGCCGCCGCGTAGATCGCTGCGAGCGACAGCACGCCGCGACCGATTTTGAGCTCGGGAATGAGGTAGAAGCCGACGGTGGTCAGTGCGACTCCCGTGACCACCGCGGCCAGCACGCGGACGAAGATGCCCACCGCGCGGGCGCGCTGCCGCGCGCTGTAGAGGCCGAAGGCGAGAAAGCTCCCCGCGGTCGCCAGACTGAAGATGACCGCGCGCGGCCAGAGCGGACCATGCGCCAGCACCGGCAGATCGGCGCCGAACCGTGTCCAGGCCGCCGCCACCAAAGTCAAGTAGAAAATGACGACTTCGACCGCAGCGAGGACCGCGATGGTGGCGGGCACGGATTGTCCAAGGACTCGGATGCGCATCGCGTGGTGGGATCCGCACGGCACGAGAGCCCGCACGGACGGTGAAATTTACAGCGAAGTGTAAAGAGACTTGCGGAATGAGCCGTGAGGACCCTCACACTCCGCGTGTTGCGCGTGCGCCACGGCTGGCGGACAATCGGCCTCGATCCTATGGGGCCGAGAGGCACGGCGTGGCGATCTTCCGCGACCTCCATCCCGCACGATGCAGATCACGTCGGGCCGCGGCCGCTGTCCCCGTAGTGGTCGTCGGCGGAACGCTCAACGGCCTGGGCGTGGTGCGCAGCCTCGCGGCGGGCTGCATGCCGATCTTCCTCGTCGAAACGTGCCGCGCATGCGCCGCAGGCTGGTCGCGATATGCGACGCTGGTCAGGGCACCGACTCTTGAGGGCGAGCCCCTGATCGACGCTCTCGTCGGCCTCGGCGCCCGGTTTGCCCACCGTCCCGTCCTGATCCTCACGAGCGACCCGAGCGCGCTCACCGTCTCGGAACACCGGGCGCGCATCGAGCCTTTCTATCGCATCAGCCTGCCTCCCGCTCACATCGTGCGCGATCTGGCGGACAAATGCGCGTTCCAGCGCTTCGCTGAACGGGGCGGCTTCCCCGTGCCGCGCGGGCTCGCGATCGAGGACGCATCGGACATCGACCGGCTCGCCGAGCTGTCGCATCCGATCGTCATCAAGCCCGCGGACAAGACGCTCGTCCTCGCCGGGGTGGTCGATCGCGCCGTGCGAGCCGAGTCGATCGCCGAATCGCGCGCCGCCGCCCGGCGCATGCTCGCGCGGGCCCCCGGCCTGGTCGCGCAGGAATGGGTCGAAGGCCCCGATTGCGACATCTTCTTCACGCTCTTCAGCTGCGACTCGCGGGGCCGGCTCATCGGCTCGTTCTGCGGACGGAAGCTCGCCGCCTCACCCCCGCAGACGGGGAGCACGGCCATTTGCATCGCCGCGCGGGAAGAGGAAGAGTCGCTCGCGGCCGAGACGAGCCGATTCATCGCCGGCACCGACTACCGCGGCTTGGGCAGCCTCGAGTTCAAGCGGGACGCTCGCACCGGGCGGTTCCTGATCATCGAGCCGACGGTGGGGCGGACGGACTGGCAGGAGGAAATTGCGACACTGTGCGGAGTCAACCTGCCGCTCCTGACCTACCATGCCGAGCTCGATGGGCTCGACGGGCTAGACGGGCTCGATGGGCGCGCCGAGCCGAGGACATCAGGGTCCCCCGGGCCGACCCCTCGCCGCAGGCCGGCCCCTCCCGTCGCGTGGCGCGCCTCGCGCGAGCATGAGGTGCCGCGCTCGATGGGCTTGCGCAAGCTGCGCGTGGTGGATGGCTATTTCCGCTGGTCGGATCCGCTGCCGGGCTTGTACTACTACTGCCACGAACGGGGGCTGAAACGCCTGTGGCAGCGCACCCGCCGGTTCTCCCGGCCCCGCGCGGCCCGATCCGTCACGCGTGGCTGAAGGACCACGGAGGCTCAACGCTTGGATTCTGACACGACGATCATCGGAGCCGGACCTTACGGCCTCTCGATTGCCGCGCATCTCAAAGCGGCCGGCGTGCCGTATCATATCTTCGGCTCGCCCCTCGAGAGCTGGCGACGCTTCATGCCGGCCGGCATGATCCTGAAGTCCGAGCCCTTCGCCTCGAATCTCTGGGACCCGGAGCGCCGCTCAACGCTCGAGCGTTTCTGCGCCGAGATGGGCAAGCCTTATCAGCATGTGGGCCGCCCGGTTCCGCTCGAACTGTTCCTGACTTACGCCGACTGGTTCCGAGAGCGCACCGTCGGGCACATTCAAGACGAGAAGGTCGTGCGCATCGCCCGCCTCAAAGGCGGGGCATTTAGGATCGAGCTTGCCGGCGGCGCGGTCATCTCGAGCCGGCGCGTGGTCCTTGCGACGGGGCACATGGATCACCGGGTCGTGCCACCCGAGGTGCACGGGCTCCCGGAGCCCTTGGTTGCGCACAGCTCGCGCATCGGCGACCCGGCAAGCTACGCCGGGCGTGATGTCACGATCGTCGGGGCAGGACAGTCCGCGCTCGAGACTGCCGCGCTGCTCCACGAGGTCGGCGCGCACGTGCACGTGCTCGTGCGACGCGCGCACGTGGAATGGAATCCCCCCTCGATTCCCCGGCCGCTGCTGCAACGCATCCGAGCGCCGGACGCCGGCGTCGCAAGCGGCTGGAAGTCCTGGGCGATCTCCGAGCTGCCGGGGGTCTTTCGACGCGTGTTCGCCGCACCAAAGCGCCACCGCTTCGTCGCGGGCTCCTACGGGCCGAGCGGGGCGTGGTGGCTCAGGGAGCGGGTGGACGGCCGGATCGAGATCGATACCGGAACGCGCCTCGAAGCCGCGCGCATCGAGAACGGCCGCGTTCTGATCCGCATCCGCCGCCCCGCTGGCATCGAGGAGCGCGCGACGGACCACCTCTTCGCTGCGACCGGGTACAAGGTCGACATCGACCGCGTCGAATGTCTCGATGCCTCGCTCAAGCGCATGCTCGCGCGCGAAGCGGGCGGCATCCCGGTGCTCGATTCACGCTTCCAGAGCTCCGTCCCCGGCCTCTACATCGTGGGCTTCCCGAGCGCACCCGTCTTCGGGCCGATCATGCGCTTCATGTACGGCGCGAAGCACCCGGCGCGGGTGCTGGCACGGCATTTCAAGTCTTCTCCCTGAGCAGCTCGAAGCCGAACTGATCGGGCGACTCGAACCATTCGGCGATGCCGATCCGCTTCAAAGCAAACGGGTCCGCCGTAACCGGGTTGGTGCCCCCGAAGCAGGAGACACAGCATTCGAAGCCTGCTTCGCGAACGATCTGCCGAGACTCCTCGGAGATGTTGCGGCGCCCGCCGAAGGGGTAAGCGAACAGCCTCGGGTGCTTACCGAGCTCGGCGAGCAGCTTCGCCTTCGAGGCGGCAAGATCGGTGCGAATCGACGCGGCATCCGCGGAGCCGAGATTGATGTGGTTGTGAGTGTGGCTGCCGATCTCGAAGCCCTGGGCGGCAAGCGCCCGCACCTGATCCCAGCTCATCCAGGGGCGTGGCCGGGCGGGCGGCGCGGGATCCCACGGCGCGATGACATTAGTCTGCATGTACCCCGTCACCACGAAGAACGTCGCATGAAGCCCCAGCTTGTACAGGATGGGCGCTGCCACCTCGAAGTTGTCCGCATACCCGTCGTCGAACGTGATCGCGAGCGTTCCGCCCATGTCTCGGCCGGCGCGGCAGCCCTCGACGAGCTCTGCGAGCGGCACGACGCGGAAATGATCCCGGAAGAAGTGGCAAAACGCTTCGAACTTCGCCGCCCCGAGCGTAAGACCATCCGCTTGCATCCAGTCGTTGACCCGGTGGAACGTCACGATCGTCATCCGCGAGCGAAAGTGGCGCGCGTAGAGGCCCGAAAGCCCCGCCATGCGGCCCAGCATCGATTTGATCTGCTTCTTCATGGCCGACGTTCCGCCTGTACCCCCGCGTGGCGTGTGTCCCAGCCGGCGACAGTTATCGGATCGGCTTCCAGGTCACCATGCGCTCGCCGGACGCGTAGCGCAGCGTCGCGATCGCCGAGGCGAGATTGGTGAGCAGGAAGTAGTACGGCTTGCCGAGAATGCCGGCCCGATCGGTGGCGATCTGGAGCGCGAAACCCGCGGCGCCGGCGAGAATCACCGCGAGCTCTCCGGCGAGCGCGATCCGGTAGAGCGGCGCCTGCGCGAGCGCTGCGCTCGAGGCGAGCAGCGCGAGCATCCAGTAGGGCGAGGCATAGCGCAGCAGCTTGTGCGACCAGAGCTGCCAGGCGAAGGCCGGATCCCGGAATGGGTTGAGGAACCGACGTTCCCCGACCAGCGCGGCGATGCTGCGCACGGCGACCCGCACCCGCATGGCGAGTTCCTGCTTCGATCGGTCGAGCGTGTCCTCGAAGCAGACCGCCTGCGTCTCGAGCACCGTCCGCAAGCCCTGCTCCCGCATCCGCATCGCGATCACGAAATCGCTGATGAATGCCGGCGCGATCGGCCGATAGCCGCTTCGGCGCACGGCATAGAGGCAGCCGCTCACTCCGATGAGCGTGCCGAGACGGCTTTCGGCCCGGCGCAGGCCGACCTCGTATCCCCAGTACGATACACCGCCCGCCGCAGTCAGATTGGAGCCTTTCGCCTGGTACACGAGGAGCCCGGCGACGCACCCCACCGCCGGATCGGCGAAATTGGCGATCATGTGCCGGAGCGCCTGCCGGTCGACGTGCGTCGTCGCATCCGTGAACACTACGACCTCGCCGGTCGCCTGCTGCACTGCGGCATTCTGGCAGGCCGTCTTGCCGACCCGCCCCTCGATGCGCAGGAGCCGTACCCCCTCGAGCCCGCACGTCCTTACGATCTCGTCCGTCGCATCCGTCGAGCCGTCGGAGGCCACGATGATGTCGAGCCGGTCGCGCGGATAGTCGAGGTCGCGGACGTTCTCCAGCTTCGCCCGGATGCTCTTCTCCTCGTTGTAGGCCGTGATGATGACCGTGATGCTCGGCAGATACGCTACGTCGCGCCGCACGGGCTTGCCGGCGACGGCAGCCAGCGCGCGCACGAGGAGGGGGTAGCCCACGTAGACGTAGAGCAACACTAGGGTGGAGAGCCAGAAGATTGCAGTCGCGAAGCTTTGCACGCTCATGCCGTCTTCGCTCGCAGCTGTTCGGAAACAGGCGGGTCGAGCCAGCGCCCCGCCCACTGTTGGAGTTGGAATGTGAACCATGCCGCCGCGCTCGTCTGCCCTGCATTCCGGTCGAGAAAGTCACGGGCCATCGTTTGCGCCGCCGCCTCGTCCAAGATCCCCGCCCTGCGGACCCGCTGCGGAGACAGCTCGTACAGGAACACCTCCCGCAGCGGACCCCTCAGCCATTCGGCGACTGGTGCCGTGAAGCCCTGCTTGGGGCGATCGAAAAGGCCAGCCGGAAAGTGTCTGTCGAGCAGTCTCCGCAACACATACTTGTTCGTCGCGCCGCGGACCTTCCACGCCATCGGCAGCGCTGCAGCCGTCCGGGCGGCGATGTGGTCCAGGAACGGCTCGCGCGCCTCGAGCGACACCGCCATGGAAGCCCGATCGACTTTCACGAGCAGATCGCCCGGCAGGTAGTGGGAGAGATCCCAGTGCATGAGCCGATCGCGCACGTCAGCTCCGTGCACCGAGTGGAATGCCGCATCGCGGCCGGGAAGCTCCGACGGTGGCTGCGCCATGAGCCTCGCGGCTTCCGCCGCCGATCGCTCGGAGCCGGTAGCGTCATAGGCCTCGAACGCATTCCGGGCCCGCGCCATACGAATGAACTTCCGTAGCTTGTCCCCAATGCCGGCAAACTTCGGTCCGCCGCGGCGCGCAAGCGCATAGCCATGATGAATGAGGGCGGGCGGCAGCCGGTCGAGCAGTTCGGCCGAAAGCTGGTAAAGGCCTTTCAGAAGGCGTGAGCGCCGCTCGAGAAAGCTCCCGCAGTAGGCGTATCGCGCGTATCCGCCAAAAAGCTCGTCCGCGCCGTCGGCGGAGAGCGCCACCTTGACGCGCTCGCGGGCGAGCTTCGAGACGAGGTAGGTCGGCACGAACGAGCTGTCCCCGATCGGCTCGTCCGCAAGCTCGGGCAGCTGCATCGCCACATCCAGGGCGACCTGCGGAGAGACCAGCAGCTCCACATGGTCTGCTCCCAGCGACCCGGCCACTTGGCGGGCGTATTGCCTCTCATCGTACTCTGAGTCGCCGTAGCCGATCGTGAAGGTCTTCAATCTCAGGCCGGCGCGGCGCGCGAGCAACGCGGCGACGAGCGACGAATCAATACCGCCGCTCAGAAACAGCCCCACCGGCACGTCCGCGACCATGCGGTACTCGAATGCGCGCCCCAGCTCCTCCTCGACCCGATCGAGAAGCGCATCCTGCGGCAATGCCGCAAGCTCGCGCCGCAGCCGCTCGGCGTCCGGCCCCTCGTAGAGATCTTGAGTGTTCCAGTACACCCGCTCGGTGACTCTCAAATCCGCGTCGAAGGAGCAGATCGTGCCGGGCCGGATCACGGAAACATCTTCGAAAATGCTGCGCGGCGCGGAGATGTACCCGTACCGCAGGAATTCGGCGACGCCGGCGGGATCGACGTTCCGGCTCGTGAATCCGGCGATGTTGAGCGCACGCAGCTCCGAGCCGAACGCGAGCACTCCGTTGCGGAGCGCATAATAGAGCGGCTTTACGCCGAAGCGGTCGCGGCACAGATGCAGGCGCCGATCGCCCTCGTCCCACAGCGCGAACGCGAACATACCCCGGAACCGATCGACGGCGGCAAGGCCCCATTGTCCGTAGGCGGCGAGAATGACCTCGGTGTCGCAATCGCTTCGGAACGACCACCCGAGCGCCGCGAGCTCCGCACGAATCTCGCGATAGTTGTAGACCTCCCCGTTATAGACGATCCAGAGCTTGCGGTCCGCGGTCGCCATGGGCTGGTGGCCCAGGGGGGACAGGTCGACGATCGACAGCCGGCGGTGCCCCAGGATGAGCGCTCCCCCCGCAAGCAGCTGAACGCCGCTGTCGTCGGGACCGCGGTGCGCGATCGCATCCGTCATGCGGGTGACGGAATCGAGCTCGAGGCGGCGCCCCGGCGCGTAGACTCCCGCAATGCCACACATCAGGTCTGCTCCGCGACTCTCGGCGTTCTGGAGCGGCAGGAAGAAAGTGCCGCGCCGTGACACTGTAGGCAGTCCCCGCGAGCACGTCTATGCTACAGTTCTATTTTCGAGCCGTCGCGCGTCGACGCCGGTCTCATTCGGACACGACCCGCAAGCGCGAGCCGCACGGCCCGGCCGCCGAGGGCTCGGCCGTCTGGGGCGCGAATGAGATGAACTTCCTGTGGCTTGCGCACGCGATCCCGTATCCTCCCAAGGCCGGATTCCTGTTGCGGTCCCACCACTTGCTGCGCGGGCTCGCGCGCCGCAACCGCGTCGACTTGATTGCATTCGTCCAGGAGCCGTGGGTGCGGACCGTCTTCGCGAGCCTCGAAGAAGGGATCGAAGAGTCTCGGCGGGCGCTCGGGCAGCTTTGCCATAATATCGCTTTCCTCCCCATTGACAGTGTGAAGGGGCGGTGGGGGAAGCAGGCGACGGCGCTTCGAGCGCTGCTCTGCGGTGCAAGCTACACGACGAGCTGGCTGGTGAGCGCCGCGGCCCGCTCCAGGATTGCGAGTCAGCTCTCGAGCGAGCACTACGATCTCGTTCACTTCGACACGATCGGGCTGGCGCCCTACCGCCCGCTGGCGGGTGCACGGCCGACGACGCTCACCCACCACAACATTGAGTCGCACATGATGCTGCGGCGGGCCGAGAACGCGCGCAATCCCCTTGCGCGGGCGTACTTCCGATGCGAAGGATCGAGGCTGCAAGCCTTCGAACGACGCGTGGCCGGAGATTATTCGGCGCACATCACGTGCTCCGAACTCGACAGCGAACGGCTCGCGTCACTGATTCCGGGCGTTCGAACGGTGGTAGTCCCAAACGGTGTCGATTGCGAGTACTTCACACCGGCCGGTGGTCCGCAGCGGCCGGCCTCATTGATCTTCGTCGGAACGATGAACTGGTATCCGAACGTCGATGCCATGTCGTTCTTCCTGCGCGAGATCTGGCCGGGTCTTCGGGAGCGCGTGCCCGCCGTGACGCTCGACATCGTCGGAAGCAACCCGCCTGCCTCCCTTCGCGATCTCGCGCGGGGGCTTCCCGGCGTGACGATCCACGGGTATGTCCCGGACGTTCGCCCTCTCATCGACTGCGCCGCCATCTTCGTCTGTCCCATTCGCGACGGCGGGGGCACGAAGCTGAAGCTGCTCGATGCCTTCGCCATGCGCAAGTGCGTCGTCGCGCACCCGATTGCCTGCGAGGGCATCGATGCGACACCGGACGAGCATGTGGCGCTTGCGTCGACGCCCGCGGATTTCATCGACCGCATCGTGACGCTGCTCGCCGCGCCGGAGCGGCGCGAGGCCATGGGACGAGCCGCCCGAGAGCTGGTCGAACAGCGCTACTCGTTTGCCACCATCGGCGCGCAGTTTTCCGACATGATGGAAGCGATCGCCCGGGGCGAGGCTCATGCGGCGTAGCCGTTCGAGGGTCGTGCGCGATCTCGCACTTCACGCCCTGCGGGCGCTCGGCTGCTTCGCGCTTGCGCAGTACCTCACGCGCAAGCGACTGCGAATCCTTTGCTATCACGGCCTGTCGCAGGGAGACGAGCATCTGTATCTTCCCTACATGTTCGTGCACCCGGAGACGTTCGAGGCGAGGCTGCGCATCCTCAGAAGACGCGGCATTTCCGTCATGACGCTCGATGAGGCGGTCAGGAAGCTCGGCGCGGGCCGTCTCGATCGGGCCTGCGCCGTGCTGACGTTCGACGATGGCTGGGAATCGAACCTGACCGTCGCCCTACCGATCCTCGAGAGGCACGGCGTGCCGGCCTGCGTCTACGTCACGACGGAGCATCTGGATGCCGGACCCGAAGCGTTCAACGTGATCCTGCTCTACATGCTCCTGCGTTCCCGGCGAATGAGATTGGAGCTCACCGGCGTCCATCCGAGCCTCGATGGTGCCTACGACTTCGGAACCGATCCGCACCGCGCTGCGATCGCGTTGATCGAGCGAGCCGAAGCCGCACTCCCGCTCACCGAGCGTCAGCGGCTGCTCGCCCCCATCGCCGCGGCTCTGGGTCTCAATGTCGAGGAAGTCCTGAGCGGCGGCCGGTTCCGGTTGGTCGATCGACGGGCGATCGAGGAGCTTGCCCGCCGCGGTGTCGAGGTCGAGATGCACACTCACACGCATCACCTGCCTGATCTCAGCTTCGAGGCGATGAGGCAGGAGATCGAGGACAATCGCCGCATACTGCGAGAGATCACGGGTCGCGAGCCGCGCCACTTCTGCTATCCGAGCGGCCTGTACAGCACCCGCCATCCCGCCTGGCTGCGACAACTCGGCATTCTCTCCGCGACGACCTGCGAAGCCGGCTTGAACGATCAGCGGACCTCGCCGATGCTGCTCAAGCGCTATCTCGATAATGATCAAACCTCGAACATCCTCTTCGAGGCACAGGTCTGCGGCTTACACGACTTGCTGAGCAGCGCGCGGCGCTTCTTCCGACGCCAGCCGGCTCCCGCGTAATGCCGACCCGGACGGCGCGGATCCTCGAGGTGCTCTACTCCTTCCGCGTCGGCGGATCGGAGGTCGTTGGCTTCGAGCTGGCAAGGCAGCTCTCCCGCACCGGCGCGCAGGTGCTGTGCGCCGGGCTTGACGGGCCGGCGGGACCTCTCCGCGCGCGCTGCGAGGCTGGCGGCCTGGAAGTCGTCGACCTCGCCATCCCTCAGGTGAACGTCCTCGGCCGCAACGGCATCAGCGCGGCCCTCGTGAAGCGCTTGGCGGCCCTGCGGCTCGACGCCATTCATCTTCAGCACTTCGTCTCGCTCAACAAGCTCGGACTCGCGGCCCGCCTGGCGCGAATCCCGAGAATCATCGTGACGGAGCACTCCGAGGCTCAGCTGCGCGAAAGCTCCGCCGGCAGGTTGCGCCTGCGCCTGAATTGGCGACTCGCCCACCTCATCACCGTCATCCACGAGGGCATCAAGCACTACCTCGTCGAGGAGCTCGGCGTTCCGGAGCGCCGCATCGTCGTCATCCCGAACGGGATCGACACGACGGATTGGCACGCTGCGGATCGCGCAGAGCGCCGCGCAGCGCTTGGGCTTGGAACGGAGTTTACCTTCGCGTTCGTGGGACGGCTGGTCGAGATCAAGAACGTGACCGGCCTGATCGCCGCCTATCTGGCCGCTTGCGGGCGAAGCCCCCGCCCGATGCGACTTCTCGTGGTCGGCGGGGGTCCAGAAATGGAGCGGTGCCGGGCGCTCCTCGCCGCTCATCCGTTCGGCTCGACGGTCATTCTCGCGGGTGAACAGTCCGATACGCGGCCGTTCCTCGCGGCGGCGGACGCGTTCGTCCTCAACTCGCGCTCCGAAGGCGTCCCCCGAGCGCTGCTCGAAGCGATGGCAATGGGGCTGCCCTGCATCGCGACGGCAGTGGGTGGGATACCGGAGCTTGTATCGGATCGAGGTTGGTTGACCCGTCCCGACGATCCGGAATCCCTGGTGTCGGCGCTCCTCGAGGCGGTGTCGGACCCGGCGGCGAGTCGTGGCAGAGGTGCGGCAGGACGCTCTTTCGTTACTTCCCGATACGACATGGCGAGCGTAGTGGCGCGCTACCAGGAGACGCTTCTGCCCGCCCCAGTTCGGTGCAAGGACGCTCGAGGCCGCTGAGCAGACGTGTCGCCGAGTCGTATCGGTTACCTTGCCCCCCATGCCGCGCCACCACCGTGTGACGGCCCCCGCTGCGGCGGTCGCGTGGTAGCCGCTATGATCCGGCCCGCTTGAGGACCATGCCGCTTCGGGGATGGCGAACATGTCGGTTGATCTCATATATAAGATGCATCGAGACCGCGCCTACGAAATCGGTGATGCAAGCGGCTTCTTTTTTGCGGAATCCTTCGCTTCCGCGCTCCGGACGCTTCCCATCATGGTGCGCGATCGGGGACCCCTGGGAGCCCTCAAGCTTCTGGTGAAGGTCGTGCTTGGTCGCGCCTATTACTTCGGGCTCACCGAAGGGGGCCATCCGCTGTCTACAGGCGTCGCCGCCCGCGGCTACTGCCGCTTCTACCCTATCGCCCCGGAGGCGGTGGTGCTCGGTGAGATCGTCACGGACGAGAAGAGCCGCGGGCGCGGCTATGCCACGCGCGCCATCATGCTCGCGATCAATGCGATGATTCGCCGCGGCCGGTCGCTCTACTACATCGACACTCAAACGGGCAACGCGCCGATGATTCGCGCCATCGAGAAGCTGGGCTTCGGCCCGGCAATCGCCGGAGCGGCGATCTCTGGCCGTGCCGCCGCAGAGCAGCAGGCGCCGTGATCTCGCTCGCGACTCTGCTCGACGATCTGCGCGCTGTGCGTACCCTGCCGAGCGTGTCCATCTCTCTGATGGCCTCGAAGACGGCCGGCAACGATCCCTTCTTCGAGCGCATGGTGCGCAAGTTCTACGAGGAGGCGACCTCCCGCCACCCGCGCTTCCCGCTCATCCGCAACATGCAGTACGGCGTTGCCCTCTTCCGACTCCCCGAGCGCGCCGAGGACTACGCGAGTCTCATCGAAGGCTCCGCGCGGCGGAACATCAAGAAGGCGCAGCGCCTCGGCTATACGTTCTCGCGGATCGACTACAACGCGCGCCGCGAGGAGATTGCAGCGATCATCCGCTCGACGCCCGTACGGCAGGGCCGGATGCCGGATCATCTGATGCACGGGGAAATTCCGACGATATCGGATCCGCCGTCACGCAGCCCCCTGCACGATTATGTCTACCTTGGCGTCGCCCATGACGATGAGCTGCGCGCGTATGCCGGTTGCATGGTGGCCGGCGAGCTGTTAGCCATCACCGACATCTATGGCCATCACGCCTACATGCCCGACGGCATCGTGCCGCTTCTGCTGTATGAGATCGTGAAGTACGCGCGTGCGCGGCATCCCGATGCCCGCTATTGCATGTATGACAAGTATTTCGGCGCGAGCACCACGCTGCGGCGGTTCAAGAGGAAGTTCCATTTCCTGCCGCACAAAGTCGAATGGCGCCTCGATTGAGGCGCCTGCAAGAGCTGCGACCGGCAATGACCGAATGAACGACACGACCGACACGCGCCTCGAATCGGAGGCGCAGTTCCAGGACGAGCGGATGCGGCGCGCGCTCAAGGGAGAGCGGGAGCTGCGGGATCGGTTCTACTTCATCAACGAGGAGGCGTATCGCGACTACGTTGACCTCCATCGTGGCCTCGCGGGGCGCAAGGTGGTCGTGGTCGGCTGCAGCGACGGCGGCGTGACTCCCCTCGCCCGGCAGGGTGTCTTCGTCGAGGGCATCGACATCTCGCCTGTCTCCATCGAGATCCTGCGCCGAGCGATCGAGAAGGAGGGCCTGTCGCGCTTCGCCACCGCTCGGGTCATGAACGCGGAAGCGCTGGACTACTGCGATGCCAGCGTCGACTGCATCTCGTGTTCCGGCGTGCTTCATCACCTCGACACCGAACGGGCGCTGCGCTCCTGGGCGCGATGCCTGAAGGACGACGGTTATGTGGCCCTGTTCGAGCCGCTTGCGTTTCACCCCGTGGCAGCCGCGTTCCGCCTGCTCACTCCCGGCATGCGGACCAGCGACGAGCATCCGCTTCGCGGCCGGGACTTTCGACTCATGCAGAAGTATTTCGAGATGGTCGAGGCGCGCTTCTATGGCTTGACGACGGTCATTTCCGCCGGGCTTGCGCTCTTGCCGGCTGGTACGAGGCTCGCGCGAGCGCTGCTCCCGTCGCTCGAGAGCTTCGATCGCCGCCTGCTTCGCGCTTTGCCGTTCCTGCGGAGCCTGTGCTGGCTCACGGTGGTTCGGCTCGCGAGACCGCGACGATTCGGGGCATCCCCGGTCGCATGAGGATCCTGACGAATTTCCTCGATGCGCCGCCCCACTACACGCTCGAGGATGGCCGACGTGCCGAGATCGTGCGAGCCGAGTCGTGGCGCGAGTTCCGCAGCCTCGCGGGCTGCTGCGAGCTGATCGTGGTCGATTGCCGGGACTTTCTCATCTACAAGCTTGCGGCGTACTTCCTGCTGTGTCCGTGGAAGAGGAGACCGCTCGCCGCCGTCGATCTGGTGCTTCGCAAGCCGCTCACCGTGCGGCACAAGCTTACCGCGATCGCCAAGCGGCTGCTGCTCGCCCGGATCGATCACTTCGTCCATTATTTCCGGGACATCTCGGGCTATGAGCGCCTGTTCGGCCTGCCGGCTGCACGCAGCTCTTACGTGCCGTTCAAAAGCAATCTGTTCGGCGCCCCGATCCCGGAGACTCTCGCGGAAGACTACGTCTTCGCAATGGGAGTCTCCCTGCGCGACTACGATACGTTCATCCGGGCGATGGCCGGACTCCCGTACCCCGCGGCCATTCCCGCATACAGCTTCCTCCATTTCGAGGGGCGAACGGCCGACTTCCCATGGACGCCCGATAATCTTCCGTCGAACGTGAAGATTCTTCCGGACTCCAGCCGGCGAGAAGACCTGATCACGAACCTGTCGAGAGCGCGTGTCGTCGTCATTCCGATCGTCGGCCACTCCCTGTGCGCCTCCGGCATCAGCACCTACCTCGATGCGATGTACCTCCGGAAATGTGTGGTGATGACCGAGGGACCCGGCGCTTCGGACCTGCTGACGAACCAGGCGATCCTGGTGCCCCCTCACGACGTGAAGGCGCTGCAAGCCGCCATACGGCGCGCATGGGAGGACCCCGAGCTGCGTCGATCCGTCGCCGCAGCAGGTCACCGATATGCGCTGTCGCTCGGCGGCGAGGCGGCGCTGCTCGAGCGGATCTTTCGACAATGCATTCGTGCGCTCTCCTGAGGCCGCGTTTCCCAGCGCTGCGCTCTCACACGGGGCCGCTACCCGCTCTGCGGCTCGCGCTCTGCGAGCGCCATCAGCGCCATGCTCGTCCCGAGCAGGGTCCAGAGCAGCGAGGAATAGGCCATCGACAGAAAGAAGCCCGCAATGGCATTGCCGACGAGTGCGACTTGGAGCAGCCTCGCGAACACGATCCGATCCTTCTCCTCCGCGGACGGATCCTTGCGCCGGATGAGCGCGGCTCGGACGCGCGCCAGACCTCGCAGCGCAAGGAGGTACGCCGCAACGAACAGGACGAGGCCGGGCAAGCCCAGCTCGACCAGGATCTCGATGAAGCTGTTGTGAGGCGCCATGAACCGGCCGCCGAATTTCAGGTCCACCATGCTGAACGAATTGGGCCCATAGCCGATCGGCCGTTGGAGCGCCGCCCGGATGCCGCGCCCCCAGATCTCGCCTCTCCCGGTGGTGTCCGTCGGGTCGAGATTGTAGTCGCTCGCAAGATCGAGAATGGTCGCGAAGCGATTACGCGCCGCATCGGGCAGATGGGACCAAATGATGACTCCCACCAATGCAGCTCCGCCGAGCGCCGCAAGCGTGGCCGTGTAACGGCGTTTGCGGCCGTCGCCCGGCACCGTCCGGGTGAAGAGCAGGATCACCAACTCCGCCGTGAGAGCCAGCAGCCCTCCTCGCGACTGAGTCAGCAGGCTCGTGATGACGAGAACGAATGCCGCCGTCGAGTACAATAGCCGCGCCGGAATGCTGCGCGCGGTCAGGGTGAATCCCAGCGCAAGCGGGAAGATCGTCACGAGCACATAGGCGAGGTCATTTGTGTCATACATCGTATCGGTCGCGGCGCGGCCCCCGTCGTAGGACGAGAGCGCAAACCGCGCCAACAGGATTGCGCTGATGACGAGCGCCAGCATCGAGCCGCGGACGAAGCGCCATGACCGGCTCATCATGTAGGCTATCGCCGTCACCGCGACCAGATCGGGGAGCTGATGGAGCAGAAAATTGAAGCTCGCTCCCTTCCAGAAAGAGATCGGCGTGAGCAGCAGCGCGAGCCACACGAGGTATTTGCCGGTGCGCGCGACCGGCTTCGCCGCCTCAACCATGGCGGGCAGACGCTTCCACTGCGCAACCAGCGCCAGAAAGGTGATGCCCAAGACGACCTTCCCGAGCGGCACATTCGACAGCGCCGGGAAGAGCTGGCCGATGCGGCCGACCGCGACCAGTAGAAAGCACCAGAAGCCGTATTCGAGCGGACCCGGCTTCAGAACGTTCGCGCGCGCGCCGGTCGACGCTGCCGCCGGTGACCTCAGTAGCTCTGCCACGACGCCTCCCTCGATGAGCCGGCTCCGCGCGAGCTCGGGCCTGATTGCATGGTAGGCCTAGACACATCCCAGCAGGGAGCGACGGAGCTTCGGCTACTGTCAATCATCGAAGCGCTGACCGTGACCGGTCCCGTAAAGCCCATGTTGACCTTCTCGCGACTGATGGGCTCGGGCTTCGCAGGAAGTGGACTGTTCACGCATGCCATCGTGACCACCAGACGGTCGGCAGCTCCGCGGATCGCGGAAGATGAGCTCCTCGCAGCCGTGCGAAACGCGGGCGCGGAGGGCATCGCACTGCGAGAGCGGCGGCCGTTCGACGCAGCGGTATTGCCGCAGCTTACGGATGCGGTTCGGCGTTTTCGGCCTCATATCGTCGAGACGCACGACTGCAAGAGCCATTTCCTCTTCCATCTCGCGCGGGGATCTGCTCCCGACATGCGGCGGCTGCCCTGGATTGCGTTCCATCATGGCTACACGCGCACCAGCTGGCGAATCCTCGCTTATCAGCAGCTCGACCGGTTGACGCTGCGCCGCACGGACCAAGTCATCACAGTATGTCGGCCCTTTGCGCGAAGTCTCGAATCCCGCGGCGTGCCGCGTGAGAAGATCAGCGTAATCACGAATACCATTGAGCCACCCGCTCCGCCGCCACGCGAGGTCGTCGAACGGACCCGCACCGCGCTCGATCTCGCTCCCAGCGACCGCGTGATTCTGACCGTGGGGCGCCTCTCACGCGAGAAGGGACATCGCGATCTCATCGCCGCATTCCGGCGGATCCGGGAAACGATGTCGGGGGAAATCAGACTGGTCATCGTGGGCGACGGCCCTGAGCGCGCGCATCTCGAACGACTTGCGGCTCCGCACGGGCGCGGCGTCGTGTTCGCCGGGCAAATTCGCGACCCTTGGCCCGTGTATAGCCTCGCGGACTTGTTCGTATTGCCCTCTCACAGCGAAGGCCTCCCTCTCGTGATCCTGGAGGCCATGGCCGCTGCCCGTCCCATAATTGCAACCGCGGTCGGAGGCATTCCCGAGATCCTGACCGACCGTTGCTCGGCACTCCTGATCCCCCCGCGCTCTCCCGGCGCGCTGGCGTCGGCGATCGCAGAACTGCTCGAGGACGAGGCGCTTCGGACGCGCCTCGCATCCGAAGCATCAGCGGCGCTGACCCGCTCGGCACCACCCGAGTACGCGCGGCGGCTGCTGTCCATTTATGCTCTCGTATTGTCGAATCGGCAGCCTTCGGGCGCGAGCCACGCCGGATACAACTGATTACGCCGGCCCGGTGGCGCCCATAGTCCTGCGATAAGCCTGAAGGAGAGGGGGATACGTATTCTGCTCTCCACCTAGGGACAGAATCTGATGCCCGATGTACAGAGACTGAAGGTCGCCGTACGCCTCCGGTCCGTAGCCGTGCTTCTCGAAAGCCGACTTGACCAGCAAATCGACCTCAGCAGCAAGCCGCGCGCGGCGCGAAGGCGACAACCGCTTCGAATCAATGAGGACGTCCTGCTGAAACCTCACGAGTTCCGCGCCGACAGGATAGGCCGGCGTGAAATGCTCCCAATCGATTAGCACGAACTCGTTGGCCGGGCCGACGATGACGTTGCCCGCGGTGAAGTCTCCGTGGATGGCGGACATCTTCCAGCTCTGATGCTGCGCTCTACCGATCGCAGCAAGCACCCGAGCGCGAATGTCCTCGTCCATCGGGGTGGATCGGACCCTCTGCGCAAGGGTGTCCCAGGCATCCGCACCCTGCGACGGCCACTGCTCCGACATCCACTCGCACAGACGCACGTACGCATCCACGGCGCGAGCAATCAGCGGCAGGACCAACCCCTCCCGGTAACGCGCCGGCCGGAGCAAGGCCGAGAGGCTTTCGCCTGCGACGTATTCATAGCGCCGATACGAGCGTCCGGATACGCTCAGCCTGCCGCGAGGCTCCGGCCAGCGCATCGGGAGGGTCATGCCCTTGGATTTCATCTGCATGTGGGTCAGGATCTCGAACGCGTGCTCGAGACGTCGTCCGGCCTCCTCGCAACCCCGCTTTTCGATCTCCAGCACCTCCTGTGGCACCCCGCCTTCGCAGATGATGCCGAGAATCTTGGACGGCAGATTCACCTGAACGACTGTGCGGTCCGGCGCGAGAGCTTCCGCCCAAGGTGCATCGTGGCGTGCGGACGCCTGCGGGCCCTTGCGGCCGAACAGCACTACTTCCTGCTCGAAATGCCGCGCGATCGTGCGATTGTTCTCGACCGCTCGGCGAAGGCGGCCGGCGACTGACGCCGGGGGATCGATGCGCTCGAGGACGGCCTTGCGCCCGCATGCATCGCCCAATTCGTAGACCGCGATCTGGCGATTGTATCCATCGTAGACTCCGTATACCGTTACTTGCTCGAAGCCTGCGGCGCGGAACATGCGCTCGTACTGCAGCGGCGTGTACGTATAGGTCCGATAGCGTCCCGTCACCACTTCGGCTCCGTAGTTCGGCCGTGCCCGCATTCTGCAATACACGTCCGCGAGCCAGCGCGGCATCAGGCTCGTGAACGCCAGGCCCGAGTGATCGCGTGCGCCGAGAAGGATTGCGAGCGAGAAGCGCGTCTCTATTCCGACATAGAGCCAGCCGCCGGGACGGAGTAGTCGCAGTGCGCTTCGCAAGAACTTCTCCTGCAATGCGCGCGGATCGCCTTCGCCCCACAGACCGATGTACTCGAATACGCCATTCAGTGTGATCAGGTCGAACGACTCGGGCGCAAAAGGCATTTCCATCGCGCTCGCGATGATCGGAAAGATCGGCAGCCCATCCTGGCGCGCCCGGATCTGGATGAACTCTGCCCGCTCCGGCACCGCCTCCAGAGCGACGACATTTTTGGCATACTGCGCCAAGTCGCACGCCATGAAGCCCATGCCGGCGCCAACATCCAATACATTCCTGATGCTTCCCCAGGGCATCGCATGCAGGAAATCCGCACGAATCGGCGCGAGCAAGTGTTCCGTCACCGGCTCATCCGGAAGAAGACGCTGCAGCGCGTCCCGCCACGAAATCTCCCGCGCGACGGCCAGAAGCTGGCGCATCTTCTCACTGCTCGTCTCGCCCCAGTAATCTTGACCGTAGAGAAAGCGCGGCATCCCCGCATGATCACCTGCGCAGGGACGAACGTCTGCGGCACACGGGGTACCCACAACGACCGGTTGGCCGCACTTGGGGCAAATGAGCTCGACCGGAAAGCGTTCCCCCGCTGGGGAAGTGGCGATTGGGGTGGACATGCGTTATCCGAACCGCTCCGCCCTCGATACTACGGATTCAAAAATGGTCTTCAGCCCTGCAGGGCCGACGAGGGCCAGGCCCACGATGAGTGCGAACAGAATGCTGTATCCCGCGCCAAGGACGCCGATCGCGGCGAATGATCGCGGCCCAACCCAGATCGTCGCAATCGCGAGAATCGCGATCGGGGGGGCCGAGGCCATCGAGACCGGCACGAAGACCTGGCGGACGTACCGCCCCACCGCGATCTTCAGCAGTCGGCAACCAGCAACCATTTGTATCACGCCTCGCGTCAGAAACCCCGAAAGCGCCACGGCGGCGCAGACTGCGAGCAGTCCCATGTAGTGCACCGCGATCGTTGCGAGACCTGCGACGGCGATGAGCTCGAAAATCGCCAGTGCCCCCACGAGCCTGTGTCGATTCGATCCGACGAGGATGCTGTAAGTAATCCATTGTGACATCGGAAGGATTTGCCCTGCCAGCAGGACAATCATCAAGCGATACGATCCGTCCTGTGACCCGTGCTGCCAGCAATGAATGAAAGGCAGTCCAAGGCAGAGCAGTCCGCCGCCGAAGTACAGCGCCAACGCGAGCGCGAGCTCGCTTCCTCGAAAGAACAATTTCTCCTGTGCCCCGTCCGCCCGGACAGCGTGGGCAGCAATCGCCCGCGGCGCCACGACCTGCGTCGCGGCGTTGGCGAATATGTCCGCATACGCGACGAGCTGCCGTCCGACTGCGAAGCTCGTCACGGCGGCCGTTCCCAACGAGTGCCCGATGAGGGCCGGCGCCATCTGCGGCGTCAGAGTCTTCGACCAGGTGATGAGGCTCATCCATGAACCATACGAATAAATCTCCCACACCTTGTGCCTGCGGAACGACCGCGGGCTGACGCGCAGGCGCCTTTCGATCCGGAAGCAGATGATCCCCTTGACCACCGAGCCGAGTCCCGTCACGGCAAATACGATCCCCGCCAAGGTCGCAAGCGGCGCGGAATCGCGCACCAGCGCAAAAATCAGAACAGTGCGCAACAGCACGACCGTCGCATCGACTGCGCTGAGCAGGTCGAACCGTTCGTGTCCCCAGAGACAGCCATCGAAGACGGAGGCCGGGAAGCCCACCGCAACGGTGAGTCCGATGAGGACGAGCGCGTGGGCCACATCAGGCAACCGGTCCGGAGGCACCGGAAATACGGCCGGAAACGCCCTCACCGCCAGCATCGTCGCCAGCAACGTCGCCAAGCTCACGGTGCACAAGATTGCGACAGCCGTGGATACGACAGCATTCACCTCTTCGATCTCGCCGCGGGCGCGATGCGCCGCGATCAGCCGTCCCACTGCCGGGCGCACCCCGAAATCGAGCACCCCGAGATAGCCGGTCAGCGATCCGATGAGACTCCATAGCCCGTACGTCGCTGGGCCAAGCCTCTGGATGAGGAACGGCATGACCACGAGGCCCGTCACCATGTTGACGAGCACGCCCGCCGTATTGACGGCCATGTTGCAGGCGATCCGTGCGCGACTCATCGCCGAGGTTGCCGCCTGTGACCGGCGCCCGCAGGAACGTCCGTTGCGAATTTGGATGAATGCCGATACGCGCCGGACATGGCCTTCTACCAGCTCCGACGCGCGTCATCCTCGACGCAGTTCACAGTGTGATGGCGCGTGTCGAGCAGCGGTGCGCCGAATGACGCAAATCTACGACAATTGAACGGCTTGGGGCGGGTGGCTACTCTAGCCCGCATGGAACGCGAAGGCAATCCGGCACGGCGCCAGATCGCCGGCACCGGTGCGACACTGCACTCGGAGGAGCTATGACTCGAATCACGCGCTTGACTACCGCATCCGGCTTTCATACGTCGCGGAGAGAATTTCTGCGCGTCAGCGCTCTCGCGATTCCAGCCGGGCTGCTGCTCCCGCCTCTCGCGGACGCGCAATCCGTGACTTTCGACTATTACATCTCGCCCACGGGCAGCGACTCGAATCCCGGGACGCTCGCGCGACCCTGGGCCATCACGTCGTTGACGGCCTCGAGCCCCAACTACTCGAAGATAGGAGGGAAGCGAATCGGCCTTATCGCCGGCACATACGGCGTCAGCGCGTTGATGACTGCGGCAGGCTCTGACTTCAACAACATCGCTCTCGACATCCCAGGAGGAACCCCTAGCTCCAGCACCTACATCGCCTCTTGCGACTCGCAGGGCAACTACTCGCCGCGCGCGGCCATCATCAAGGCCAATGACAATGGCTACTTCGGAGGGGGCAACTCCAACAAATGCTCGATGATCGGCCACAGCGGCAACGTGGGTTACTTGACGATCGACGGTCTCGTCCTCACCGGGGCTTCCCTTTGGTGCCTGACGATCGGACAGACCGCGGGCACGAATTTGAGCCCGCCGAACGTGGTCGTGAAGAATTGCGAGATTACTGGCAACAGTGCACAGAACTGCACCGTCGCAAGCGGCCAGAACTGCTGTCCCGTCCAACTGATGTCGGCGACCAACTTCATCTTCACGAACAATTATATCCACGACAATTACGGTTGGACCGACGGCGAGCATTTCGCGGCGTTGTATCATTGGGGGATGGGAAGCGGCACGAGCGGCAGCCAGATCACATACAACACGATCATCAACTCTGGTGGGCTGCATGGAAAGGAGGCTACGCAGTGGAATACCCTCATCGCATACAATTACATCGACATGACTCGCACGACGCCGGGCGGCAGCGGCTACACGGCGCCGATCGTCGGATTCCTCGCAGACGGCGGCAAGGGGACGCTCACGTCCATTCATCACAACATCCTCATCAGCTTCGCTGGAGGGGCGAGCGACAGCCCAAGTGCGCTAGGCGGCACCTGGATCGATCTCACCTGGGATACCGGCCAGAAATATTGGTCATGCGCGACAGAGATCTACAACAACACGATGATTGCCTCGTCGGCGCTGAACGGCTGCGGCGTTGCGTGGTTCGAGGAATCGCCCGGAATGCGCGGACTGAGCTATTACAACAATCTGATGTTCGACAACGGATTCAATGCGGTGGCCCAATACGGCTACATGTTCACCAATCCGGACGCCTTCGCGATCTGCGATTACAACATTTACGGTGCGCTTGGGGCTGCGAAATTTGCCACGCTTTCTCCAAGCGGAACCCAGGGTATTCCAGGACAGACCGTCACAAGCTTTGCCGCCTGGCGTGCTGCCATCGGCGGACTCGACGCGCACTCGGTATCGAGTCTCGTCAATCCCTTTACGAGTGTGGGCAAATTGGCGCTGGCAGCGGTCGTAACGTCCGGCCCCGCGTTTCAGGCTGGGCGTGTCGGGGGGACGCCCAGTGGCAGCCCGTGTCACATTGGCGCCTGGGATGGCATCGTCACTCAAATCGGCTGCAACTTCGCAGGCGGGGGAAGCGGCTCCTCGAGCGTGCCCAGCCCTCCCAAGCTCAGCGTCAGCTAGGAGCGAGATGGGGATGCATCCCTTCCATCGCTTGCGCTGTACATTGTGTAGCCATAATAATAGCCCGCGCCGAGCGGACGGGGGGCTTGATTCAGGATTAAGCCTTGCAGCTTCCCCCTCTCCACCTGTCCCACTGCCTCCTTGAGCGCCCGCGCCGGCGTCATCCCGGCCCTCACCACCACGATCACCTGCCCCGGCACCTTGAGGAGCGCATGCGCCTCGCTTGATCCCAGGAGCGGCGAGGAATCGAAGAGGACGACCCGCCGGGGATTGCGCGTGACGAGGCGCGCCGCCACCGCGGTCATCCGCGCGCTCGCCAGCAGCTCCGTCGCGTTCTCGACGGACGTGCCGGCGGGCATGAGCTCGAGTCCCTGGATGTCGGTGCGGATGACCCATGACTCGGGATCGACGGTCTCGTCGAGGAGCGCGTCGGTGAGGCCCTTCTCGGCCTCGAGCCCGAAGATGCGGCTCACGTTGGATCGCGGCACGTCGGCATCGATGAGCAGCACGGAGATGTCGCGCTCGCGGGCCATGCTGAGCGCGAGATTGATGCTCGTGAAGGTCTTGCCGTCGCCGGCCACCGAGCTCGTGACGAGGATGAGGCGCATTTCGGGGGCGGCACCAGCCGCGAGCGCCTTCTCGATGAGGGGACGCTTGATGTATCGATAATAGTCCGCGAATCGCCGGGCGACGTTCTCTTCGGGCAGATACCCGGCTGCGCGCACGCGCGCGAGATCGAGCGTCATGTGCTTCGCCGGCAGCGTCGGCGGCGCGACTCGGGCGCTTAAGGTTGCCGCTCCCGCAGCGGCCTCGGCGCCCGCTGCGAGCCTCGGACTGGCAGCTTCGGCGCCCGCCACGAGTCTCGGGATCGGGGCCTCGGCTCCCACCACGACGCGCGCGCCGGGAGCGTCCGCTCCTGCGGCGAGGCTGCTGCGGCGCATCTTCTCGAGGGCGTTTTCGATGAGGCTCACGGGTTCACCAGCTGTTGAGCGCTACGGCGTCAGGCGATAGCCGGACACGCTGAGAATGACGGCCACGACGAACGAGGCGAGAAGCGCCGCGGCCGCGAGCGACAGGCGCAGGCGGTCTTGGCGGGCCTTGCGAGCCTCGAGCTCGGGAAAGGCGACTCCGACGGTCCCGAGCACCGCGGCGCCGGTGAGTTCGGCCAGCCCGGCCGGGGAGGTCACCACGGGATTGAGGCGATGCAGGCCGTAGGCAAGCCCTCCACCGGCTGCAATGGCTGCGAGCAGGACGCCCGCGAGGGAAAGCGTGCGGCGCGGTGAGACCGGCACGAAGTCGGCCGACGGCGGCTGGACGATCTCGAAACGCACCGACCCCGCATCATCGGCCCGCTCGCCGAGCCGCGCCTTCTCATAGCTCTGCAAGAGAGCCGTGTACTGCGCCTTGTTCACGTCGTAGTCGCGGTTGAGCTGGTTGTACTGCGCCTCGACCTGCTGCGCCGTATCGAGCAGCCGGCGCAGCTCCGCGGCCTTCGCCTCGTGCTGCCCGAGCTCCGTCGTGAGGTCCGCGATGTCGGTGTTCGCCTGAGTGAGGGCGAGCTGCACGTTCTGGAACACGGGATTCGAGCCGGCGCGCGTAGCGGCGATCGCCGCCGGGTCCCCCTGGCGGAGCCTCGCGATCTCTTCCGCCTGACGGCGCTTGAGCTCTTTGAGCTGCTCGCGGGCGGCGATGACATCGGGGTACTTGTCGGTGAATTTCAGGAGCAGCTCATCGAGGCGCGCCTGCGTCTGGGCGATCTGCGTCGCGATGTCCGCGCCCGCCACGATTCCGCCGGGACCGGTCGCCGGGGCGATCGTGCCGGCCGCCTCCACGGCGACATCCCCATGCAGCTCCCTCTCGAGCGCCGCCTTGCGCGAGCGGGCGATGGCGAGCTTGCCCTTCACGTCGTCGATCGCATCCATCTGCTTCTGCAGCTCGGCCGAGTAGCCGCCCTGCTCCGTCGGCAGGAGCCCGATGTGCTGGGCCTTGAAGGCGGCGAGCCGGTTCTCGGCGTCCCGCAAGCGCTGCTCGTAGTCCTTGATCTGTGTGCCGAGGAACTGCTGCGCGTGCTCGGAGCCGGCGCGCTTGCCGCCGAGCGTCTCGTTCACCAGGGCATCGAGAAGACGCTGCACGACCCGCAAGCCGCGGCTGCGATCGGTATCGCGGTAGGCGATGTCATAGATCGTCCCGGTGTTGCGCTCCTCCGAATTCGCGGTCGCGCCGGCGCTGCGCACGCTGATGTCGACGCGCTTCTGCATGTCGTCGAGCAGGTAATCCTGCTCGCGCGGATCGATCCCGGAGGCCGGAATGACGCCCGTCTCCTTCGCGATCTCGAGGAGCTGGGGACCGGCGAGCAGCGACTCGCGGACGTAGTTGAGCTGCGCGTTCACGTCCTGATCGATCGTGAGGTTCTGAAGCACGGGCTTCAATGCGGTCCGCGTGTCGACGAACACGGTCGCGGTGGCCTCGTAGCGGTCCGGCAGCGCGAACACGATCAGCCAGCCGACGAAGGCGGCGGCGGCCGCAACGCCGACCGCGAGCCAGCGGAAGCGCCATGCGCCGCGTATCTCGTCCAGCACTTGCTCGATGAGAGGACCCACAACCAGTCTCCTTCAGAACAGGCTCTCGGGCACCACGATGATGTCGCCCGGACGCAGAGGAAGGTTCTGCTTGAGATCCCCGTCGTTGAGCAGCTTGTCGAGCTTCACGCGGGTCTCCGTCTCCTTGCCATCGATGCTGCGCACGAGCTTGGCGCGGTTGCCGGCGGCGAACGGATCGAGGCCGCCGGCGGCGAGTATGGCGTCGAGCACGGTCATGCCCTTGTGATAGGGCACGGAGCCGGGGCGCTTCACGTGCCCCGTGATCTTCACCTGACTGAACGCATCCGCAGGCTGCGTGACGATGATGTTCACCTGCGGGGAGCGCACGTACTCGGAGAGCACCTTCTCCACGTCGCGCGCGAGCTGCGCCGGCGTCTTGCCGCTCGCCACCATATCCGGAACGAGTGGCGTCGTGATCCGCCCATCAGGGCGCACGGGCACGGTGGCCGTGAGGTCCGGATTGCGCCAGACGAACACCTGCACGATGTCGCCCGGACCGATCACATAGTCCTTGTCGGTGGCGGACTGCGCGGGCGCCGCGGGCGGAGGAGCCGACGGCAAGCCGGCCTGTGGTTGCGGCGCCTGCGCGTGCCCAAGCGCCGGCGTAATGAGCAGCAGGGGGCAGCCCCTGACGAGCAGCACGGCGAGCCCGAGCCGGCACACGGGGCCCGCCCGGTACGCGAGTGCGGCGCTGCGCACGAGCCTCGCCCGGCGGATGAGTCCGAACAATCTCAAAGCTCTGGACTTCATGTGGCGTGTTGCTGCGTCTTCGACGCGGGAGAAGAGGCGATCGCATCCAACAGATCGCGACCGTTGGCGTGCAAGAAGCTCGCCAGGATCGCATGCGCGTCTCCGCAGGAAGGCTCGCACAGCGTCCTCATGGCGAAAAGCGCGGAATATGGCACATCGACGAGCGAGCGCAGGCCATACCAGAGCTGAGAGTACACCGGTTGCGCGAAGAGATGTCCGCCAATGTCGATGAAGGACCAGATGAGCGAGCGGCGGCCGTGCTCGTCCGCGACGACGACCTCGCCGTGCGGAATCGCCGGACCCGTGGCGACAGTCTGCGCCTCGATGGAAAGGCCGCTGTCGCCGAGGAGCGAGTTGTCCTCGCTGAGGATCTGGCGTCCCTGCGCCTGAGCCGGATAGCCGATCGCCACGACCTCGACGGCGTGTCCGGCGTCATCCTCGTAGACCGCCCGCCGCTCCAACGGCTTGCCGACGAACACCGGGTTCCAGAGCCCGTCGGGCGCCCGCGTCGAGATTCGCCAGGGCGTCCGTCCGTCCGGCAGGTGCAATCCGAGCGGGGCGGCCCGCGCGGCCGTGAGCGAGGTGGCATAGACGAGCGCCGGGCAGGCGAGGAGCGCCCCGATGGCAGACGCCAGTCCCCATGCGAGCCTTACTCGCGCTCCTGTAGAGCCTGCGGGCGAGGCTTCCGAACTGCCGACGAGCGCGGCTTCCGACCGGCCGGCAAGCGAGGCGTCCGACCGGTTCGCGGGCGACGCGTCCGAGCGTTCGGCAGGGACATTTCCGGCACGCCGCCCGCGCCCCGCCAACCAGACGAAAAGCAGCAGCGCCGCCGCGAACACGACCCATCCGAGCGCGAGGTGGTCGCTCGTGGCGAGGGGATTCTGCAAGTTCGTCGCGTAGCCGATGCCGACGATGAGGAGCACACGGACCCAGTTGCTCACGATCGCAACGATGGCCATCGCGCCGAGGAGCGCCACCCGCCTGCGGAGGGAGGCCCGCTCGAGCTCCCCAATGAGGGCAGCCACGGCTAGCCCGACGGTGAAGAAATCGACGCCGCTGCAAGGCCGACCGATCTCGAACGTGATGCCGCGCGGCAGCGAGACGGTCGTACCGGTCATGACCAGAGGAAGCCCCACGAGCGGCCCGAACACCCCCACCGCCACGATCGTCAGGCGCTGCAAGGTCGGCCCGAGCAGCCCCCAACCCGGCAGGCCGAAGTAGAGGAAGCCCACGGGAAATGCGGCCACGCGCGCTGCCCGAACGCCGAGCGCGCACAGGACGGTCGCTTCGAGGATGAGCGGCAGGAAGGAGAGCTGCAGGGTCAGGATGCCGGCTCGCCAAGCAATGAGGCTCGCGGTGCCGCAGGCGACGAGGGGCAGGCAGGCCCAGGGGACGGGCTCCACCGGAACGGCCTCGAAGGCGCGGTGCGATCGGTAGAGCAGCGCGGCCGACAGGCAGGCGACGAGCAGCCCATCCTGCGCATTGAGATCGCGGGCCATCCAATAGCGCCAGAGGGCCACCGTGTCGGGCCAGTAGGCGATGGCCGTGGCGACCACCAGGATGCCGACCAGCAGGGCATTGCGCTCGAGCACATTGCGCCCCAGAGGACTGGAGTCGGCCTCCATCGAAAGCGAGTTGCGCTCCATCGAATTCGGTTTCGCGCACGGCGGGGTCGTTGTTCCTGCGGCGCATGATAATCGCATGCGCCGCGGTCGCGGCCTCACACTCCTCGAGACTGTGATGGGAGCCACGTCGACCTCTTGAACACTCGGCGATCCACCGTCCCGGGCGCCGGGCTCCAAGCTAAGCCTTTGTCCTAAAAGAAATTTTTCGTTGTCTCCACGCCGTTATCCCGTTCCGGGCGACACTGCGAACTGCTCGACTGTCGGCATGCATTACAGTGCTGGGCACGCGCGCGCTGTCCGGCACGCAGAAATCCTTGTCGCACCGCAACGATGCAGGAGTGGCGCGGACTTTGCATCTGCCTCGGCAGCCTATAAGATTGCCCAACTGAAATACGGAGTCAGATGTGAGAACGACAGCCATCGCCCTCGCCGCGCTCGGCATGCTGACGCTTGCCGCACCGGCCGTGCAGGCAGGCGTTACTTGCAAAATGATCCCCTCGATGTGCCCGGCGCTCGGGGGGCGAGATCACGGTCACGGGGATCAGGGCCACTCCACGCCTGAGCCGGGCACGCTGGGGTTGCTCGCCCTGGGTGCCGCCGCTGCGGGCTACGCCAAGCTGCGTCGCAAGAAGCAATAGACGGACGAGATCATCCAATCTGGCGCGACCTTCCGCGAGGCAAGCGCTGCCGGAATTTCCCGGAAGGGGTCGCGTGAGCGGCATCTTCCGGCGCTCGATGGCATACGCGGGATTGCCATCCTCTGGGTCGTCCTCCACAACACGACAGACCTTCTTCCGGAGACCTTCCACGGCGCACTCCATCCGCTCGTCTACCTCGCGCATCCCGGCTGGATCGGCGTTCAGCTCTTCTTCGCGCTGTCAGGCTTCCTGATCACCGCGGGCCTGCTCGACGCGCGGGGCGCGGACAACTACTTCCGAAGCTTCTTCGCGCGCCGGGCGCTGCGCATCCAGCCGCTCTGCTACGCCACGCTGCTCACGGTCACCGTCGTCCTGCCGCGGCTGCTCCCGATGCCCCAGATCGCCGGTGCCTCGCTCGAGGACCGACTTTCACTCTGGCTGTTCGTGATGAACTGGACCCATGCGGGAGTCGTCGGGTTCGGGCACTTCTGGTCCCTCGCTGTCGAGGAGCAGTTCTATCTCTGCTGGCCCTTCCTTACCTTCTGGCTGCCGGCGCGCCGCTTCTTGTGGGCGTGTGCCGGAATTGCGCTCGGGTCACTGCTCCTGCGCAGCGCGATGTCCGCGCTCGGGGTCGACGCCTGGACGCTCTACACCAACACGCTCTGTCGCATGGACGCCCTCGCGCTCGGCGCCGGCGGCGCCTGCATCTTACGACTGCCCGACCTGCGCGATGGGCTTCGCCGACGACTCGCGCCCGTGAGCGTCCTCGCGCTCATGCTGCTCTTCGCCGGCTTTGCGGCGACGCGCGGCTATGACATCGACTCGCCGGTGACCGAAACCATCGGCTACAGCGTCCTGGCGGTGTGTTGCGCCGTATTCGTCACCGGGGTGGCGCTGGTCGATCCGCTCGAGCGCACTTGGATCACGGCACTGCTGCGATGGCGAGTGCTACGCGCGTGCGGCCGATACAGCTACGGGATGTACATGTTCCATCAGCTCATCCACAAGCTCTTGGGAACGCCTTTCATGCGCTTGGTCTTCGGGCGGCGGCCGGGCGCTGTGGCGGTCTTTGCGTACAGCGCCGTGATCGGGCTCGTGAGCTTCGCGCTCGCGTTCGCCAGTTATCACCTGCTCGAGAAGCGCTTTCTCGGTCTCAAGCGCCATTTTCGACCCCGCTGGGCGGCGGGGGTACCGCAACCTCCACCGATCGGCGCGTGAGAGCCGACGCGCGAAACCGCCGGTGCGGGCCCGGGCCTCACTGAATCGTCTTGCTGACGATGTTCGAGAGTGCGCTCTGGCTGCCGGAGCTGGTATAGGCCGCGACCGCGAAGTACCAGGTGCCCGCCGTCAGGTTCTGCACCGTGTATGTCGTGGACGACGGCGTCGTGATATTGATCGACTGGTTCAGCGCGGAAGGGCTCGCGCCGAAGTCGATCGTGTAGCCAGCGAGATCCGTGATCGGGGTGCCGTCCGTGTTCGTCGTCGGGGGCGCCCACGAGAGGGTCGCGGTACCGGCCGTTGAGCCGTTCGGCGGCGAGACGACGCTGATCGTGAAGGCCGGCAGCGTCGCGGTCGATCTGCCGTCGGTTACGGTGATCACGACATTCGCATAGGTCCCCACGCTCGCTGGCGTGCCCGTGAGCTGCCCGGTCGCGATGCTGAACGTCGCCCAGGAGGGCTTGTTCTGGATGCTGAAGGAGAGCGCCGCGCCGGTCGGGCTCGTCGCCGACGGCGTGAACGAATACACCTGGCCGACCTGCACCTGCGTGACGGGCGTGCCGCCGATCGTCGGGCCGTTCTGTCCGGCGCTCTGCGACGCACCGGAGTCCGCCGCTTCGGACGCGGCGCCGCCCGACGAATCCCCTCCGCCGCCGCAGCCCGCCGCCACGATGACGAGCAGCGCGCAGGCGAGATATCTGCCGGCATCAGTAAAGCGACCGCCGCTGCGGATGACCATCTGCCCTCCACCTCGTCCAGGATCGAGACCCCGAAGCGAGACGGCAAAGCACCGGTCGAATGACAGCGGGTGGACAGCCGGCTCCTCATCCCTCCAAGAGCCTGCCGGCAACCCCGCTATCTCAGGGCAAGCGAGCCTGAGACCGGAGGCTTTGCGTCCCCGCCTCACGGCGGGTTTGCCTCGTGCAACGCAAGTCTTATAGCGCCCAAGAGCGCGCATCAATAAGGCCTTGGTTCACAAAGTGCAACTCGTCGCTGGAGGGCGACACAGTCGAGCTCCGATGCGGCGCGCCTGCGGCCCGCGCACGCAAGGGCAAACCCGCAGCGATGCGGGGACGCAAAGCCTCCGGCCTCTAAACGCCTGCATCCGCCGACATGGATGCGGGCGTTCGAGTCAGCGGGGCTGCCGGCCGCTCGGCATCGGAGCCGCGCCGCCGTCATTCAAAGATCGCCGGCCTTCAGAAGTTGCAGGCGACTCGCGCCGCCGGACTGGACTTCGCGGCCCTTGCAGGTCATCGATTGCAACGCAAGGGGAAGCGAAGATGTTTGAAATCGAACCGACGGCCCGGGAACCTCTCCCTCTCAGGAATCTCGCCGTTCAACTCGCTGCCGCCTGCGCGGCGCTCATGGGCGCGGGCGCTGCTGGTTCGGCCTCCACGTCTCCCCCGCCCACGATCTCGGGCTCTCCGCCGGCGAGCGTCAAGGTGGGCTCGACCTACTCTTTCCAGCCGAAGGCGAGTGATCCGAGTCGCCATGCCTTGTATCTTTCGATCCGGAACAAGCCCGCCTGGGCCACGTTCAGCATCGCGACCGGCAAGCTGAGCGGCACGCCCGCGAGCACGGCGGTCGGCACCTATGCCAACATCGTGATCAGCCTGAGCGATGGCAGAAAGTCCGCCTCGCTGCCCGGCTTCAATATCACGGTCGGCAGGACCCAGTCGCCGGCGACGACCGGATCCGCGACGCTCACCTGGACGGCGCCCGCGACGACGATCACCGGCGCTCCGCTCACGACGCTGTCGGGCTACACGATCGAATACGGCACGAGCGCTGCTGCTCTCGACCGCACGGTCACGATATCGGCCCGCTCGGCGACCCACTACACGGTGCAGAACCTCTCCGCGGGCACGTGGTATTTCGCGGTCCGCGCCGTGACGAGCGCGGGCGCGGAGAGTGCGTTGTCGAATGTCGTGAGCAAGTGGATCCCGTGATACCGTGATCCGCGCGCCGGCGGGCACACGCCAGCGCGCGCCGGTCGATGCGCTTGCGCGGTTGGCGCGATCCGCCCTCACCTCGCGCCGCTGCCCTGATGCGTTCGGGCGGCGGGCGATCGCGCGCTGCTCGTCCACCCGCCGCGCTGCACTTCATCTCGGCCCTCTTCGGCTGCTGGGTTGCAGGCATGATCGTCGTGCCCGCGTACCCGCCCCGCAATGCGAGTCCTCGCCTAACCGATCACGCCCACAGCCGCCCGTCGCGGGCGTGCAGGTAGGCGGCATCATCATCGATCATGTGCACGGCGAGTGCGGCCGGCGGAACGACTGAGCCGGTCTTCATTTTGATCCTCACCGCGAGCGCGCCGCGGCGTTTGAAGCCGCTCTCCTCCAATGCGTCGGCGAGCATCGGGTCGCTTGTCGAAGCCGCGAGCTCGATGGCCGTGCCCTGCCGCCTTGCCGCGTCCACTGCGCACTGGACGACCGCCTGCCAGTCCGCCGGCTCGTCGGAGGCGACACGGCAGTCGGCGAGGCGCACCTGTCCCTTTGCGTGGGCCAGCAGAAAGTAGCCGCACATGCGGCCATCCCGCTCGGCGCCGTGCAGCGTCATCCGCGCGAGCGGGCAGGTCAGCAGGTACGCAAGCCGCTGCGGGCTGCGCTCGAGGCGCACGGCCCCGATTGCGGGCCCCGCGCCAAGCACATCGGCCAGCGCCTCCACCCCCTCGGCCCCGATGAGCTGCACGCGCCACCGCTTGCGACCTCCGCCTCCCCGCCGCGCAGTCGCGGCCCAGTAGGCGCCGCGCACGGTCCGGCCCAACCGCCGGCCAAGAGGCCCGCCGCCTCCCCGCAGAATCCGCAGCGGCCGCAGCGGCCGCACGTACGCCGTCGCCGTACCGCACGGAGTGAATCCGACGTGCGGCAGGATGTGCTGCGTCTGCTCGCTGCCGCCGATGGCGAGCAGCCCGTCAGCCAGCAGGCCGACATGCTTCATCAGCGAAACGCCCGCTCCCGCGGAATCCGCTCGCGCCACCCAGTCCACGATGTGGAAGATCGTGAGCCGGCGCCCCGCGATCACGCAGGCGCCTGGAACGATGCCGGCATGCGCGATGATTTCACCGCCGTGGATGAGCACATACGAACGGGGATCCGGCGCATCCGCCCGCGGCTGCCAGTACTTCCAATACAGCTCCGCGGGCGCTGCGTCCGCCTGGAGTCTCGCCTCCGCCATGAGCCGCGCAATGGCAGAGGCATCCGCAGGCGTGGAGGGGCGTATCTCGCTCGTTCGCGGCCCGGCAGCCGCGCGCGATGCCGACGTTGCTCGCGCTTCTCGATTCAGCACGGCACGAAGAATTCCGTGTAGGACGCGATGCGCCCGTTGCGCACCTCGATGAGATCGACGAGCTCCGTCGATACGACGCCGCCCGTCACCTTCGAGTGAATCTGAACGCGCCAGTGCACGGCCGCCCGCTCCCCCTCGATCAAGCGCGACAGTAGGCGATACTCGGTCAGCCTGAACGTCCTGACGAGCATCGACAGCCACGAGCGGATCTGCGTCTCGCCATGCGCCGAAATCGCGATCGGCTTGCCGTCGCTCGTGCCGGCGATCCGGAAATCCGCATCGGATGCGAAAAGGCCGCAGAGTCTTTCGAGATTGCCGGCAAGCCGGTGCTCGTGCAAGGCGCTGAGGACGCGCTCGATCGCGCCGCGATCAGTCATCGACCTTCTCCCCCGTCCCCGACATCGACCCTCTCCCCGGCACCGAGCAGAGCGCGCATATCCCGGCCCATGAGCTCGAAGGCGGTCTGCGCCCTCGGAATGAGCGCATCGAGACCGTAGAACAGATGAATCATACCGGCGTGGCAGCGATGGACCGTCGCGACACCCGCATCGGGGAGCCGCCGCGCGTAGGACGCCGCTTCATCGCGCAGGGGATCGTATTCGGCGGAGTGGATGCAGGCGGGCGGCAGCTGCCGGAGCACATCCTCTCGCGCTCGCAGCGGCGAGACGCGCGGGTCCGCCGCATCCACGCCACCTGGAAGGTAGTGCGCGAGGTCGTGCTCGAGCGTCGCTTGGTCGAGGAAGTAGCCGCTCGCAAGCTCGCGCCGCGAAGCCGTCTCAGCGCGGAAATCGAGAATCGGACAGAGCAGGAACTGCATCGCGACGCGCACGACGGGGCCGACGGCCTCCGCGGCTCCCGCCGCAAGCTGCTGGCAGACGACAGCCGCGAGCGTCGCGCCCGCGGAGTCCCCGCCCACCCCGATCCGGTCCGGATCGACGCTGAAATGCCCCGCGCGCGCCGCGATGGCCTGCACTGCCGCAATCCCATCCTCGATCGCGGCCGGGAAGGGATGCTCCGGCGCGAGCCGATATCCCACCGATATGACCCGGCAGCCGCTCGCGTTGGCGAGGTGCCGGCAGATGCCGTCGTGTGTATCGAGGCTCCCCGCGACGAGCCCGCCGCCGTGGAAGTACACGAGCGCCGGCAGGCGTGGCGCCGGCAGCCCGGAGGCCGGCAACGCGGGCGCTACTGTCTCGGCGCCCACCGGCATCCGCGGCCCCTGCATCTCAGTGCCAGCCGGCGTATAGAGCCGCACCGGCAGCTCACCCCCCGGTCCGTGCACCACCCGTTCCTCCACGGCCGCCACCGCCGGCCGAGTGCCCCCGAACGCGAGCAGGCTCGCGAGCGCGTCGCGGCGCTCGGCGACCGACAAGGTGCGCGCGCTCGGCGGCTGCGATGCGGCTAGACGATCGAGGAAGCGCCTCGCGGCGGGATCAAGGGTCATGGAGCTCGCGTCCGACCGTCCTCGTGCGCCGCCTCAAATATCGCCCGGCCTCAAATATCGTCCAGCCTCAAAGTCGCGCGGCCTCAACCACCGTCGAGATCGAGCGCTGCGCGCACCGATGCCGGCCAGCGAGCCGGCTCGATCCCGTGAACGCAGAACAGGGCAACGGTGAGACGGTCCATCCCGAACGCCACGCAGCTCGTGTGCAGCGTCTGCCCCGCGCTGTCTGTGAGCCCCCAGATGACACCGAAGTGATCGCGGTGATAGTTGAAGCTCATGCACGCGGTCGGCGCCGCTCCGTGGTGATAGGGGACCAGCAGCTCGAATTTGAGCGACTGCTGGCGCTGGCTCACGGCCATCACCTGCCCGATGCGCCCGAAGAAGGGGTCGCTCGCCACCTCGATCTTGCAGGGCAGTCCGAGCTCGCGCGCCAGGCGCTCCGCGCGCTGCATCCATCGATCCCTGAATGCGGTGATGTCGGCCGGCGTGCCGATGCGCACGAGCTCGCGCATGCGGAACGACTGCAGCCGGTTGAGCTCGCGCGACGGCTCCCGGCGGAAGCAGTCCGCCGCCACGTCGAACACGAGGCCGCTGGCGGGCACGGGGCCCCGCTGCGCGACGAGCGGATAGAGGGGGTAGCAGGCGGCCGGAGACAGCACGAGGTCCGAGGCCGCGAGCCCGCGCGTCCAATCCTCGCCCTGCTCATACGCGTCGGCGGCCGAGCGGATCTGCGCCTCGGTGCCATGCAGCGCGCAAACGCAGCCGAGAAGGTTGGGGAAGCTCTTGAGGTATCCCGACATCTCGAGCTGGCGCCGGCTCATGACCGGCGGGAAGCGCAGCACCTCGGCCTCGCGATCGCGCTGCCGCGTGATCCAGGCATCGAGCCGCGCGAGGACGCGCTCGTAGAGCTCCGTGCGGGCATAGACGCCGTCGACGCCAAGCGGGCGGAAGATCGCGTGCCCGATGGGCTCGAGCGGATCGCGGTCGGCCGCGAGAGTTCCCGCTACCGTCATTCGGACACCGACTGCGGAATCGGCGTCATCAGCGCGGAGCTCGCGAGATTTGCCAGGATGCGGTCGTTGTTGATCATGATCGGCGCCGAGAGCACATCGCGCAGATGGCGCTCGATGCTGAACTCGCCGTCCGTTCGGTAGCCCGAGAGGCCGCAGGCGCGCAGCGCAGCGAGCACCGTCGCGACCGCCAGCTCGGAGGCCTCGACCTTGGTGAGCGTGATCATCGACTGGAATTCGAGCGAGGCCAGCGCCTTCGGATCGTCCATCGAGCGCTCGTACTGGCGAAGCGAGGCGGCGAGCAGGCCGCGCAGCGTTCTCAAGGTCGAGAGCGCCTTGGTGAACTGCGGCGCGCCGGGCGGCATCTGACCGTTGCTCTGTCGCACCGCGTTGCGGATGAACGCCTGCGCGCGAGCCGTCGCGCCCGCGGCGATGCCGGTCCAGACCGAGCCCCACAGCAGGTGAGCGAAGGGCACCATGGTGCGCGCGTGGATCGTCTCGTAGGGGTCCGGCAGGATCTGATCGGGGCTGCCGCTCGCCCTGAGGACGAACCCCTCGCTGCACGTCCCGCGCATCCCGAGCGTGTTCCAGCCCTGAAGCGGCACGAGCGTGTAATCCTCCCTGAGGAAGGCGACCAGCACCTGGTCGGAGGCGGGCGCATCGGCCGAGCGGCGGGCCGTGGTGACGATCCCGTCCGCGTGCGCCCCGTACGAAATCACCGTCGCCCGCCGCTCGAGGCTGATGCGTCCGTCCTGGTACTGCACGGGCGCCTCGCTCGAGCGGACGTTCCCGCCGCCCTGCCCCTCGGTGGTCGAGGAGGCGAGCAGCAGCTGCTCGGCGGCGAGCCGCCGGAGCAGCCGCTCGAGCGCCGCGCTGCCGTGCATGTGGCGGGCGAGGCAGGCGACCTTGATGTTGTGCATCGCGTAGATCATGCCGGTCGCCGCGCAGGCCTGGCCGAGCCGGTAGCAGACATCCGCCGCCTCGGCGATGCCGAGTCCTTCCCCGCCGAGCCGAGCCGGTACGAGAAGCGAGAGCAGCCGCTGCGCGCGGATGACCTCGAAGGCCTCGGAAGGGAAGCGTGAGTCGCTGTCGACGGCGGAGGCATGCTTCGCGGCCGCGGCCGCAGCCGCCTGTGCGCGCGATCTCAGTTCGACCTTCGGATCGTGCGCCGTGAAGTCCGCGCGGACGACCGCCTCCGGGCTCAGAGTCGCTTCCATCAAGGGTGACCCCTATCTCTGTTCTCGTTCTCGCGGGACGATACTCTAGGTAAGATGATCCCGCACGCGCGAACGCCGGCCTGTTGACCCGCGTCACAGGACATAAGAGAAATCAAGAATGCCGCTCACGATCCAGCCGCACCACTGTGGTGTTCCGTTTGCCCGCCGCGCGACGCCGGGGAGCGCGGCCGGGGAGCCGATCGTCATCGCCCTCGTGAACAACATGCCGGACAGCGCGCTAGAGGCAACCGCCGCGCAGTTCACCCGGCTCTTGAGGGCGGCGGCGGGGCCGCTCCCCGTGCAGCTGAGATTCTGTTATCTGCCGGAGGTGCCGCGAGGCCCGGAAGCGATGGACCGCCTGCGAGGTGCGTACTGGCACATCGATGACCTGCTCGATGAGGCAGTCGATGCGCTCATCGTCACCGGCATGGAGCCCAAGGCCGCAAGGCTCGACGAGGAACCCTACTGGCGCCGATTCGGCGAGCTTCTCGACTGGGCCGAGGCGCACACGGTTTCGAGCGTCTGGTCGTGCCTGGCGGCTCATGCGGCCGTGCAGCTCATCGATGGCATCGAGCGCAGGCGCCTCGAGCAGAAGCGCTTCGGCGTCTTCGAACATAATCTCCTCGCGGCACACCCGATGGCGAGCGGCGTCAGCGCACCGCTCGCGACGCCGCACTCGCGGTGGAACGAGCTGCCGGTCGCGGCGCTCCGCGCCAAGGGGTACACGCTCGTCAGCTGGTCGCCGGAAACGGGGGCGGACCTCTTCGTCAAGCAGTCCCGCAGTCTGCTAGTCTTCTTCCAGGGCCACCCCGAGTACGAGGACACGACGCTGTTCCGCGAATACCGCCGCGACATCGGCCGTTTCCTGCGCGGCGAGCAGCGGTTCTATCCGCTGCTGCCGCGAGGCTATCTCTCGCCGCAGAACGCGGCGCTCCTTCAGGCCTTCGAGCTGCGCGCGCTCGCCGCGCCTGACGTGAAGCTCCTCTCGAGCCTGCCCGTCGATGCCGCCGGCGCGTGTGCACGCAACACCTGGAGCGCCGCGGCGGTGCGGATCTACCGTAACTGGTTGACGTTGATCGCGGCCGCGAAGAGCCCCGGCCGCGCGGCGGCCGTATAGACGGCGGCGGTCCGAGCAGCGGCAATGAGCAGCGGCAATCTGAACGGATCGCGCAGAATCCTATGAGCGCCACGAACCCTTCGATAGATCCGAGCGCCGCGCTCACCCCGCGCGAGCGCATCCTCCGGCTCGTCCGTCAGATTCTCGGCACACCGGCCGGCGCGCGTCCTTTGGCCGTGGACGCCCGCCTCGCCGACCTCGGCATGAGCTCGATCAAGATGGTCAATCTGATGCTCGCACTCGAGGCGGAATTCGACGTGACGATCCCGCCGGGGGAGATCACGCCGGAGAGCTTCGAGTCGATCGCTTCCGTCGAGGCGCTGATCGCGAGGATCACCGATACCGGGCGCGCGGTCTGAGGGGCGGCGCAGTCAACCCGCGGCTGCGCAGAGCGCACCGACCAGCTCCTCTATATCCCCTTCCGCGATCTCTCCGTGCGTCGCGCAGACTCGCACGACCTGCCGCCCCTCGAAGTAGGAGCGCGCGACCCAGGCGCGGCCCGAGGCGAGCACCCGCTGAACGATCTCGCGGATCTCCCGCGATCCTGACGGCGGCGTCACACAAAGCACCGCGAGGCGCGAATCGTTGACGGCCTGCCAGCCGCGGCGCGCGAGCCGGTCCTTCACGCGCTCGATCACCTCGCATGCGCGCTCGACGTGCGCGCCGTAGCCGCTCCATCCGGCGGCTGCGAGCGCGAGGAACAGCTTCAAACCCATGAACCGCCGCGACCACTGCACGGAGTTGAGATAGGGATCGACGCTCTTTGCGCTCGATGGCATGAACTCCGCCGCCACGCGGAACGCTTCCGTGAGCACAGCGGGTTCGCGCGTGATGAACATCCCACAGCCCATCGTCGTCGCAAGCCACTTGTGCGCATCGATCGTGGCCGAGTCTGCTTGCTCGATGCCGGCGAGGAGCGGACGCAGCCTCTGCGAGCAGAGCGCCGCCCCGCCCCACGCCGCATCGACGTGATACCAAGCGCCGTGCTCGCGTGCGATCGCCGCACAACGCTCGAGCGGATCGATCATCCCGCCGCCTGTCGTGCCGGCGGTCGCGGAGACGAGCACCGGAACGCACCCTGCCGAGCGATCTGCCGCCATTGCCCGAGCGAGCGCATCGGCATCCATCCGCCCGCTGCCGTCGGTCGCAATGAGCTTCAAGCCGGAGCGGCCGATGCCGGCCTGATGGACGATCTTGAACCACGCGGGCTGACATTCGCGCGAGGTGTACATCGTCGGGGGACCGGCGAATGCGCGCGCGCCGTCCTCCGCGAAGCGCGGCTCGGCGCGCGTGAGCGCGCAGATGAGAGACGTGTAGTTCGCCTCCGAGCCGGACACGGTGAAGTGGCCGCAGGCCCCCTCCCGCATGCCAGCGCGGCGTGCGACCGCGCGGATCACGTGTCCCTCGATTTCCACCGGCACCGGAGAGGAGCCCGAGCTCGCGAGCTGCGGATTGAAGCTGCCGGCGATGCGATCCGCAAGCTGCGCCGGGAAATTCGGCGCCGGGTTGAACAGGCCGAAGTAGCGGGGGTGATTCATGTGCACCACCCCGTGCTCGAGCCGCGTGAGCGTCCATTCGAGCACGTCGCGCACCGGGCGCGGCACCTCGAAGTCGAACGCGCCGAGCTCGCGCCGGAACGCCGCCATATCGATGTCCGGCATGACGGGACCTGCGAGGACGCGCCGCTCGGACTCCACGAGCGCCCGAGTCAGCCAGTCATCGAGCGCGACCCGCGCCTCCCGCGCCGGAAACAGCGCCTCGACCGGAGGCGCAAGCGGCGGGCCGACCGGCGGCTCGACGTGCTGCGTCGGCGCCGCGCCGCCCCGCGTTACGAACGGCGGCTCGCCGGGAAGCGGTCCGCGGCCGTTCGACAGCTGTGGGCGATCAGCCATCCAGGCCGTGCCTCAAGCTCGCACGGCGGCGGCGAGCGCCTGATCCAGATCGGCGAGGATGTCGTCGATGTGCTCGATGCCGATGCTCAAGCGGATCGTCTCCGGCCCGACGCCGGCGAGGCGCTGCTCGGCGGGCGACATCTGCCGGTGCGTACTCGAGGCCGGATGGCACGCGAGCGACTTCGCATCACCCAGGTTGACGAGCCGCTTGAAGAGACGCAGCGCATCGTAGAAGCGCGTGCCCGCCTCGTAGCCGCCGCGGATCGCGAACGTGAGCAGCGAGCACGCGCGCCCGCCGAGGTACTTCTGCACGAGCGGATAGTAGGGGCTCTCCGGGAAGCCCGCATAGTTGACGGAGGCGACCCGCGGGTCATCGCGTAGGAACTCCGCGACGCGGCGCGCATTCTCGACGTGGCGCTCGACGCGCAGCGCGACGGTCTCGATCCCCTGCAGCAGGAGGAACGCGCTCACCGGCGCGAGCACGGCGCCCATGGTGCGCTGATAGACGCTGCGGCAGCGGCCGATGAACGCCGCCTTTCCATAATGCTCGGTATAGACGAGTCCATGATAGGACTTGTCGGGCTCGGTCAGCATCGAATAGCGCGCCGCGTGCTGCGTCCACGGGAAGCGGCCGCTGTCGATGATGATGCCGCCGAGGGTCGTGCCGTGCCCGCCGAGGAACTTCGTGAGCGAGTGCAGGACGATGTCCGCGCCGTGCTCGATCGGACGGGTGAGGATCGGCGTCGGCACGGTGTTGTCGACGATGAGCGGCACGCCGGCGCCGTGCGCGACCTCGGCGATCGCCTCGAGATCACATACGTTGCCCGCAGGGTTGCCGACGGATTCGCAGAAAACGGCGCTCGTATTCTCGTCGATCAACTCGGCGATCGCGGCTGGCTGATCGGACTTCGCGAAGCGGCCCTGCACGCCGTACTTCGGCAGCACATGCCCGAGCAGCGTGTGCGTCGTCCCGTAGAGTTGCGGCACCGAGACGACGTTCCGCCCGGCCTCGGTGAGCGCCAGGATCGAGAACAGTAGCGCCGCCTGCCCGGTGCTCACGCTCAAGGCGTCGATGCCGCCTTCGAGGTCGGCGACGCGCCGCTCGAGCACGGCGTTCGTGGGGTTGGCGATGCGCGTGTAGCGATAGCCCTCCACTTCGAGATTGAAGAGCGCAGCGCCGTGCGCGGCGCTGTCGAACGAATACGCCACCGTCTGGTAGATTGGCACCGCCACCGATTTGGTGGTCGGGTCCGAATCGAAGCCGCCGTGCAGCGCGATCGTCTCCTGCTTCATCGCCCTATTATGACCGGACATCCGGGAAAAGCGTGCAGGCGTCTGGAAAAAGCGTGAACTCGTCCCTCAAAGCCTGGATGCGGGCGCTCGAGATGACCGCGCGGATCGAGCGCGAGCGCAAGGTCACACTGCCGTGCGTCATCGACCAGCTCGGCGAGCGTTTTGCAGAAGCGCCGGCGCTCACGAGCCCCAAGGAGGTTCTGACATACCGCGGGCTCGCAGAAGCCTCGCGCCGGTACGCGCGCTGGGGTCTCGCGCAGGGATTCGGGCCCGGAGACGTCCTCGGCTTGCTGATGCCGAACCGGCCGCAGTACATGGCCTGCTGGCTCGGGTTGAGCCGCATCGGCGTCGTCGTAGCGCTCCTCAATACCCACGCGAGGGGCGACTCGCTCGTGCATGCCATCCAAATCGTCAGGCCGCGCGGCATCATCGTGGACGCAGCGCTCGCCGGGGCGCTCGCGAGCGTGCGTCAGCGCCTCCCGGCGGAGGTGCGCTGCTGGGTCTATGGCGCGGCGGGCGATGCGGCAGCTCGTGACGGTACGGCGCCCGACCGTGCGGCCGGTGATCATGCGGCTGATGATCGTGCGGCTGATGATCGTGCGGCTGACGATCGTGCGGCCGGCGACCGGGCGTCGGGTCGCGACGCGGAGCGACACTGCGGCGCGCCTCGCGAGGCCGGCGCCATCGCACGCGACTTGCCGCGCCTCGATGTCGGGCTCGCGCGTCTGGATGTCGATCTCGCGGGCTTCCCGGCCGACCCGCTCTCCCCGTCCGAATGCGCGTTCCCGTCGCTCGACGATCGCGCGCTCTACATCTACACCTCCGGCACCACGGGCCTGCCGAAGGCAGCGGTCGTCACTCATTACCGTGTGATGCAGTGGAGCCACTGGTTCGCGGGGATGATGAACACCGGCCCGCAGGATCGGATGTACGACTGCCTGCCGATGTATCACAGCGTCGGCGGGGTCGTCGCGACCGGCGCGACACTGATCGGCGGAGGTACGGTCGTCGTGCGCGAGAGGTTCTCCGCGAGCGAGCTCTGGCAGGACGTGGCCGCCGAGCGCTGCACGCTCTTTCAATACATCGGCGAGCTCTGCCGCTATCTCCTCGCCAGTCCCCCGCATCCGGACGAAGCCCGCCATGCACTGCGACTCTGCTGCGGCAACGGGCTGCGCGCCGAAGTCTGGGAGCCCTTCCGGCAGCGATTCCGCATTCCACAGATCCTCGAGTATTACGCCTCGACCGAGGGTAGCTTCTCTCTCTACAACTGCGAGGGCCGGCCGGGAGCCGTAGGGCGCATTCCGCCGTTTCTCTCACACCGCATGCCGGTCGCGCTCGTGCGGTTCGACGAGAGGACGGAGATGCCCTGGCGCGATGCGGCCGGCCGCTGCGTGCGCTGCGTGCCGGGCGAGGTGGGCGAAGCGATCGGTCAGCTCCGCGACGCAGAGGGCAAGCCGGTGAGCCGCTTTGAGGGCTACGCAGATTCCGTTGCTTCGGAGCGCAAGGTGCTGCGCGATGTGTTCGCGCCGGGGGACGCCTGGTACAGAACCGGTGATCTGATGCGGCAGGATGCGCAGGGCTTCTTCTACTTCGTGGACCGCGTGGGCGACACCTTCCGCTGGAAGGGCGAGAATGTCTCGACGAGCGAAGTCGCCGCCGTGATCTCGGCGTGTCAAGGGGTGCTCGACGCCGCCGTCTACGGCGTCTCGATCCCCGGCATGGACGGGCGTGCCGGCATGGCCGCGCTCGTCGCCGAAGCGGGCTTCGATCTCGCGGCGCTGCGCGCGCACCTTGCGGGAGAGCTCCCCGAGTATGCGCGGCCGGTCTTCGTGCGGCTCGTGCCGCGCATCGAGCGGACCGGCACGTTCAAGCTTCAGAAGCGCGATCTCGCGCGCCAGGGCTTCGACCCGGCGCAATGCGTCGATGAGATCTATTTCGATGACCGCCGCCGGGGCGCCTACGTTCGCCTGGACGCTACGCTCGCCGAGCGGATTCGGACCGGTCAAATCCGGGTTTGAGAGCCGCTTGCAGCGCAGCGCCGGCCACCATCGCGTGCGCGGATGGGTCCGCGGCGGCCGAGCCCGCCATCCGCGTTGCCGCCCTATGCGGTATTGCCGGCGTCGACCGTCAGCGTGGTCCCCGTAATGCTCCGCGCCTCCTCGCTCAGGAGGAACTTGACGGCGTTTGCCACATCCTCGGCGCCGGCGAGCCGCCGCAGAGCGCTGCGCCGCGCGATCTTTTCCCGCTCAGCCTCGCCGAGCTCGCGCGTCATCTCGGTGTCGATGAATCCCGGCGCGACGGCATTGACGGTGATCCCGAGCGGTCCGATCTCGCGCGCGAGCGAGCGCGTGAAGCCGACGAGGGAGGCTTTGGTCGCCGCATACGCGGAGAGGCCGCTGTAGCCCGTCGCGGCGACGATCGAGGCGATGTTGATGATCCTGCCGGTGCGCTCGACCATCATCGATCGCGCCACGTACTTCGTCAGGATGAGCGGCGCGAGGGTATTGAGCCTCACCAGCTGCTCGATATCGGCATCTCGCATGATCGCGAGCACGCCGGGTGTGCCGGCGCCGGCGTTGTTCACGAGGCCGTAGATCGGTCCGTGCGCCTTGCGCAGATCGCGGATCAGAGCGCCGATCCCGCGCACCTCCGTCAAATCGAAGCTGCGGAAGCAGATCTCACCGCGGCCCTCCCGCCCGACCGTATCCGCCGCCGCGCGCAGCTCCGCGGTATCCTTGCGGGCGAGCGCGATCACTCGATAGCCGCCGGCCGCGAGCGTCGAGGCCATCGCGAGCCCGAGTCCCCGGCTTGCGCCAGTGACGAGGACGTTACGCATGGATCGGCTATCCCTCCCGCCGCAACAGCTTGCCCGACCCGGAGACTTCGAGGGCCGGCACGAAGCGGATCATGGCGGGGACCTTGTGCGGAGCGAGCCTGCGGCGGCAGTGCTCAATGATCTCCCGGCGGAGGACATCATCCGGCGGGCGCTCTCCGCAGCGAGCAGCTGCGGCGGTGTCGATCGCCAGGCCGGCAGACATCACCTCCGCCCGGCCGACAGGAGCCGCCTCGGACCGCCCCGGTGGCGCCACCTCGGCAAGCACCACGTCGGCCGCGACGACGGCGCCGGTGATCGGGTTGCGGCGCGGCCGCACGAGCGACATACGCACCCAGGGATGGTCGTTGATCACGGCTTCGACCTCCTCGGGATGAACCTTGAGGCCGCCGACATTGACGACGCCTCCGCGCCGGCCCACGAAGTGATAACGCCCCTCCTCGAGCTTCACACGGTCGCCAGTATCGACGAACCCGTCCTCGCCCCGGATCGGTGGCACGCCGTCTCCCAGATAGCGCAGCGCATTGCCAGGCGAGCGGACGCGCAGCGTTTCCTCCTCGACTCGCAGCTCCACATCGCCTTCGCGGCGCGACCCGATGAGCGCCGACGGGAAGCCCGCGAGACCGTCTCCCACTTCGAACGCAACTCCGGCCTCGGTGGTGGCGAAGGCGTGCGCGACGGCCGCGGCCGGATAGACGGCGCGAAGTCCATCGAGGATCGCCTGATCAGCGATTTCACCGGACAGGCGTACGTAACGCGGCGCGATCGCCGCAGCTGCTCCGCTCATGAGCGCGCGCCGCCAGTGCGACGGGGTTCCCGAGATGTGCGTGACGCCGGCCGCCGCCGCGCGCGTGAGATAGTCAGGCGCCGCCTCGCTCGGCTTCGGAAGCACGAGCGATCCGCTCAGCATCGCGCGCAGGAAGATTTGCAGGCCGCCGTAACGGCGGATGTCGTAGAAGGTACCCCAGACCACCGGGCCGGTCTGCAGCGCTCCGGGGCCGGCCGGCACCGGCTGCCGCCGGACCGCGCTCGTGAGCGTCGCGAGGGTGTGCAGGACCAGCTTCGGCTCTCCGGTCGTGCCGGAAGTGAGCAGGACCCACTCGGTCTCGTGCGAGACACGGCGATCGCCGCGGAGCGGGATGAGCGAGGGCCGCACGACCGCTTCGACTGTCCCGCTCTCTGCAGCGGCTGACCCGCCCGCGAACGCCGCGCCAGTCCCGCCCTCCTCGTGCTCGCCGGCGGCGTCCCCTCCGCCGCCGTCCGTCACCCAGGCATCCACGCCGGCCATATCCATCACGGCAGGCAAGTGCTCGCGGCCGAGGTCCGGCGGCCAGAGCACGATCCGGCGCGCGAGCCCGTCGAGCTCAATGAGGGCGAGGCCGGCCGTGAGCGGATCGCGGGTCAAAACGAGGACACAGCGGCCGCGCAGCTGGTCCGGCGCGCACTCGAGGCTGGTCGCATGCGCGAGCTCGGCCAGGTCGATCGAAGCGTGCCTGCTCTCGAGCTCGCCCGGCCGCCGCCGCGACGCCGTCATGAGCCCCCAGAGCCACATCAGCTCAGCCCGCGTGGCGCTCGTAGAGCCTCACGAAGTCGGCGAACGTCACCGGGAATTCGACCGCCTCGGCGGCATTGAAGGGATCGACGCCGAGCGAGTCCTCGAGCCGCGCCACGATGATCGCGAAGCTGAGGGAGTCGAGGCCCGAATCGAACAGCTCGAGGTCGTCCGACAGCGGCGCGAGCGTGCGCCCCTGCTCGCGCGCGACCTCCTCGAACAATGACGCAATGGTGGACCGTACCGACATTCGCGGGACTCCCGACCCTACCGGCGGCATTGTACGCGAGGGCCATGCCGCGCGCGATCACCGCCGGCTCGAGCCGGACCTCACTGCTTGCTCAGCGTGAACCCTATGGCGAGGTTTGCGGTCGTCGAGAAGGCGCCGATGATGAGCTGCGCCGGGCTCGCCGACGTATCGAGGGCCGCCATGCCGGTGAGCGACTGGCCGTTGTAGGCGCTGTACATGCTCGAGCAGCCCGTGGCTGTCAGGGTGACGTTGAAGACATCGTGATTGGAATCGGCCGGCAACGCAGTGCCCGCCACCGTGCAGCCCGTCGTCGAATCGGGACCCGACGTGATGTCGCCGCCCGAATCAATCGTCACGCTTGCCGTCCACGTGCTTCCCGTGGGCGGCGCATAGGTGCCGGCGAGCGGCACCGAGGCCGGCGGAGTGTCGTACGCGCTGTCGAATGTCAGGGTGAGCGTGCCGTTCGACTGCGTATTCGCGGCCGTGACGAAGCTGTCCTGCGCGCTGATCGATGTTTGAGTCTGCACCGTGCCAGTCACATTTCCCGTGCCGTGGGTAGACCCGTCCGCGAACTGGTTGCCGAACTCCGCGTAGCCGTAGAACTGCGCGGAGAATGCACCTCCCGTACTGACCGCCACGGTGCCCGACTTGCTCGCAAACAGGGTGTCATCCGATCGTAAGAAGACGAAGTCACCCGCCTCGTCCGCAATGCCGACGATCTGATAATTCGCCTGCTGCCCGTTGGCCGTCTCCATGTCGATACCCTTCCAGATGCCCCCGAGCGAAGGGCTCGCGGAGGAGCTGCTGGAGGAGGAACTGGAAGAGCTGCTCGATGAGCTGCTGGAAGAGGAGCTGCTCGATGAGCTGCTGGAAGAGGAGCTGCTCGATGAGCTGCTCGATGAGCTGCTCAGTGAGCTGCTTGAGGAGCTGCTGCTCGAGGTTCCCCCTCCCCCGCCGCCGCCCGACCCGCTCCCGCTTCCACCGCCGCAGGCGCAGAGAACGGCCGCGAGCATCATCGAAGCTGACAACAGAACTCCCGTCCGAAGGATTCCAACCTTCTCCATTCAAACGCTCCTGACCGCGCGGTGAATATTGCGGTGGATATCAGGCGAATGCCGCGCCGTCGTGTGGCTGCCGCGCGGCGTCCGATCAAGTTAGCCGAGAGAATTCCCCGGCGGCTGTGACGTGCGTCAAAGAAGGCCTCGTCCCCTGCCGTCTACAGCCGTCCGTCGACCTCGTTCGCGGCGAAGACGTGCTTGATATCGTACACGACGCAGTTGCGGCGGCAGAGCCGCCGGACGCCGGCTGCGCCGAGCTCGCGGAACTCGCGATGCGCTACGGCCACCACGGCGACATCGTACGTGTTGCGCCGAAGCGAGCGTGTGAGTTTGAGCCCGTACTCGTGCTCTAGCTCCTTGGATGAGGCCCACGGATCGTGGATGTCCACTTTGGCGCCATACTTTCCGAGCTCCCGGACGACATCGATCACTTTCGAGTTGCGGATGTCGGGGCAGTTCTCCTTGAACGTGACGCCGAGCACGAGCGCGCGCGCCCCGTTCACGTGAATGCGCTTGCGCGTCACGAGCTTCACGATCTCCTGCGCCACGTAGATCGCCATGTTGTCATTGAGACGCCTGCCGGCGAGGATCATCTCAGGGTGGTAGCCGATCTCTTGCGCCTTGTGCGTGAGATAGTATGGATCGACACCGATGCAGTGCCCGCCGACGAGCCCCGGCCTGAAGGGCAGGAAGTTCCACTTCGATCCCGCCGCGCTCAGCACCTCCTCCGTGTCGATGCCGAGCCGGTTGAAGATGAGCGCGAGCTCATTGATGAGCGCGATGTTCACGTCGCGCTGCGTGTTCTCGATCACCTTCGCGGCCTCGGCGACCTTGATGCTCGAGGCCTTGTGCGTGCCTGCCGCAATGATCGAGCGATAGAGCGCGTCCACGAATTCCGCCGCTTCGGGCGTCGATCCGGAGGTGACCTTCTTGATTGTCGTGAGGCGATGCTCTTTGTCGCCGGGATTGATGCGCTCGGGGCTGTAGCCCGCGAAGAAATCGCGGTTGAACACGAGTCCCGACTCGCTCTCCAGGATCGGCACGCACACCTCCTCAGTGCAGCCCGGATAGACGGTCGACTCGTAGATCACCACGTCGCCCCGCTTGAGGACGCTCCCGACGCTGCGGCTCGCGCTCTTGAGCGGACGGAGGTCCGGGCGCTTGTATTCGTCGATGGGCGTCGGGACCGTCACGATGTAAACGCGGCAACGCTTCAAGTCCTCGAGGTTCGTCGAGAACGTGAGGCGCGCGGCGGCCGCGAGCTCGTGCGGCGTGACCTCGAGGGTGCTGTCCCGCCCGGCCCTGAGCTCCGCGACCCGGCTTGCCTTGATGTCGAAACCGACCGTATCGAAGTGCTTGCCGAACTCCACCGCAAGCGGCAATCCCACGTAGCCGAGACCGACCACCCCGATGCGGCACTTGCGTAGACTGAACACGCGCTCTCCCCGGCCCGGCCCCTTGCGAGGCAGGCTCATGCTCTACAGGCTCGATTCCAGGAAATCGGGTGCGGATTTTCTCTTTCCGGCCGTGCTGCCGCCAGCACCCAGCTCTCACTTGCACGCTCGCGAGCGGATAGCGGTAAGACGCCGGAGACCGGGGTTAGATCGGAGCCTAGGGTCAGATCGGAGCCCCAGGTCGGCGCGGGGCCCAGGGTCAGCTCAAAGCCCCAGGTCGCTCGGGGCCCAGGCTCAGGATGCCCGCGACTCAAGGAACCGCCGCAGGCTCATTGCCGCCCGCTCTGCGGTGCGTCCGTCCCAAAGGGGCGGCCGGCGCCCCTTTGGCCAGCATCCGGCGAGTGCTTCCTCCGCCGCGCGCAGCACGTCGGCCGGCCTCATGAGCCGGTTGGTGCCCTGCGTGAGCGTGATCGGCCGCTCGGTGTTCTCGCGCAGCGTCGCGCACGGAATGCCGAGATACGTGGTCTCCTCCTGGACGCCTCCCGAATCCGTGATCGCGATCGCGCAGCCCTGCACGAGATTCATGAACTCGATGTAGCTCAGAGGCTCGGTCGCGCGGATGCGCGGCTGCGCATCGAGCCGCGGTTCGAGACAGAACTCCTGCAGCCGCCGGCGCGTGCGCGGATGCACCGCGAACACGATGCGCATTCGGGCCGCAAGCTTCTCGAGCATGTCCACGAGCTCTGCGAGCTTGTCCGGCTGATCGACGTTCGACGGCCGGTGCAGCGTCACGACCGCATAGGGCTCGCCCGCCAGCCCGAAGCGCCGCATCGTGTCCGCGGCGGCGATCCGCTCGCGAAGCATCTCGAAGGAATCGATCATGATGTTGCCGACGCATTCGATACGCGCCGCGGCGACTCCCTCGGCGCGCAGGTTCTCGTCGGCATCCTGCGAAGGCGTCCAGAGCAGATCCGCGATCGCATCCGTGACCAGCCGATTGATCTCCTCGGGCATGCGCCGGTCGCGGCTGCGCAGCCCTGCTTCCAGATGCACCACCGGGATCCAGAGCTTCGCGCCCACCATCGCGCAGGCCGCCGTGGCGTTCACATCGCCCACGACGACGATCGCCTCGGGCCGCTCGCGCCGGCATACCGCCTCGTACGCGATCATGGTGCGGCCTGTCTGCTCCGCGTGCGTGCCGCTGCCGACCTCGAGATGATGCGCGGGCTCCGGCAGCCGCAGGTCGCGAAAGAATGCGTCCGACATATTCGCGTCGTAGTGCTGGCCCGTGTGCACCACCCGGACATCGCACCAGGCCTCGCGAGCGAGCGCATGATAGAGCGGTGCGACCTTCATGAAGTTCGGTCGCGCCGCGGCAATCAAATGGACGAGGCGTGTCACGCTTCTTCAGACCCCCCGCCCGGAGCAGACTGCGCGCAGCGAGTGCCGACTGCTGCCGCGAACGTCACTCGGACCAGGAGCGTCCGGCGCACACGCCGCGCCGACGATCGCAGACACGCGAAGCGAGCCGTGCGACGGCCTCTTCGAAATCCCCAGTGAACGACCAGTCGCGCACACGCGCGCGCCACGCACCGCTCGAATCCGCGAGCTCGAGGCTCGCCTCCCCGTCGAGCTCGCGCACGCGCGCGAGGACCTCGTGCGCCAGCGCGAGCCGGTGCCGCGGCCAGCGCGCCCAGACCTGAAGGCCCGTGGCCCCGAGCGGCCCCGCGCTCGCGTCCGTTGCGATATGAAGGCGCTCTGCGACGCTCCCGAGCCGATCCGGCCCGATGGCAGCCCGCACGTCGTTCCTGCTCAAGTCGCTCATGACCGTATTATGTCACTCGAAGCAGAGGGATCCGCCGGGCTTCGGAGCAGATTCCGTGCCCATGCAGGGGCATTGCGGCCGGCCGGCGACAGGCTCCACGGCCCGCCGGGCAAGGCAGTAGCCGCGAACCGCGGATACGCGAACGGCGGGCATGCGAGCAGCGGGCGCGCGGCATGCGGGTCGTCGTCAGCGGCCCTCGAGGGATCGCCTCACTGGATCGTCTTGCTCACGACGTTCGAAGGGGCGCTTTGCGTGCCATCGCTCGCGAGGCTGACCAGAGCGAAGTACCAGGTGCCTGCCGCGAGATTCTGCACCCTATAGCTCGTGGCAGAAGGGTCCTGCACCGAGATCGTCTGCGTGAGCGCGCTCGGGGTGGTCCCGTAGAGGATGGTGTATCCGGCGAGGTCCGTGAGCGGCGAACCGTCCGTGTTCTGCGTCGGCGGCACCCACGCGAGCGTGGCCGTTCCTGTGGTGGGCGGCGGAAGCGGTGACGACGTGACCGTAATGGCAAAGCCCGGCAGCGCCGCCGAAGCCTTCCCGTCGCTTACGCTGATGACGATGCCCGCATACGTGCCGACGTTGCCAGTCGATGGCGTGCCGGTGAGTTGGCCCGTTGCGATGCTGAACGTCGCCCATGAAGGCTTGTTCTGAATGCTGAAGGAGAGCGCACTACCTTCCGTATCGTGCGCGATCGGAGTGAACGAATAAGACTGCCCCGCTTGGACTGTCGTGGCCGGCGTGCCGCTGATCGTCGGCGGAGAGTTAGGCGGTGGAGAGCCCGGCGGCGGAGAGCTGACCGGTGGCGCGCTTCCCGCGCCGGAGCTCCCGGAGCCGCCCGCCGAAGCCGAGCTCCCCGAGCCCGCCTGCGATGCAGCGGCCCCTGCGGAGGACGTGCCGGAGGATGACGATGCAGCGCTCGGTGTCAAAGCCGCAGTCGTCACGGAGGACGACGCGCTCGCGGCCCAGGGCTGCTCGGCGGTGCCTGCGGCCCCGGTGTCCGAAGAACCCGATCCGCCCGCCCCGCACGCGCTCAACGCCGCGATGAGAAGGGTGCAAAGTGCGATCCGCGAGAGCGCATGCGCGCAACGCCCCGTTTCAGCCGCCATCGTTCCCCCCGTCGCCGCGGAGCAGGGGCGCATGGCGTCCAGTCCGGCCGAATCTGACGAATGGCAGGACAGCGGTAGACAGCGGGCGTCAGAATACGCGCGCCGGCAACCCCGCTATCTCGAGATCGCGTCCCGAGACCGGAGGCTTTGCGTCCCCGCCTCACGGCGGGTTTGCCTCGAAGCGAGCGGCGCACGCGCGCCGCTCAGCCGGCGCTAGAGATACGCACTTTGCGCGCTCAAATCAAGAGTCGCAGGACGGCGACGCGGTGTCTGTGTTTGGATACGCAAATATCGTCAAATGGATCATCAAATGGCCCGTGGTCCGCGATGCCAGATCGATCCGACGCACATCACCACAGGCCTGATCCGCGTCGCGATTCATAGTACAACATTTTCCAATACGAAGATTGCTTCGTACGCGGCCTCTGCTCGCTCGGAGGTGCGGCCTCGGATCGTGGAGCACGAGCCTCGGTCCCGGCGAATAGCCGCTCGTGCCGCGCGGCGGTGCGCGATTCTGCCGCGGCCCCCGATTCTTGTGCGCCCATTGCTGCGGGTGTACCCTTCCGCCCTCCTTGGCAGGGGTGTCTCGGGTGCGCGTTACTTGCACGCTTAGCCCGACGCCCCGCATCCCGCGTCCCGCGTCCCCATCGTCTAGAGGCCTAGGACATCGCCCTTTCACGGCGGTAACACGGGTTCGAATCCCGTTGGGGACGCCAATGAAAACAATGGCTTGTATCTACGCCGCGCGCCGATGCGGCTTGGTAGGAATCTCATGGGAATCAAGCCGTATCGGGCAATGGCCCTGCGGGGAGGCGGGGCGTCAGGCGGGCGCAGGATGGGGTGCGTCGCAGTCGTCGCCCGATCGTTTCGTGATGGGGCGTACCTTGGCGCGGAAGTGTCGCCGCGCTTGCCACATGTCGTAATTGGCCTGCATCGCGTACCAGCTACCCGGCGTCGTGCCGAGGGCCTTCGAGAGCCGAAGGTCCATGTCCGCGCTCACTCCCGCGGAGCCATTGAGCACACGCGACAGCGCTACGCGCGTCACGCCCAGCCGCTTGGCCGCCTCAGTGACGCTGATCTCGGAAAGCCACTCGCGCAGGACTTCCCCAGGGTGCGGCGGATTGTGCATCTCGGTCATGGTGGTTTCCTCCTCAGTGATTGCGTAATTCACGCAAGCCGGGCCGGGATTTCACGTGATGGCGGGCCAGCGTTTCACGGCATGCCGGGCCATGCCGAAGCGGGACGCGGTGACTTTCTCTGATGTGGCCTGGTCAGGTCAACCCTTCAGCGGTTCGACCGTCACGCCGCCTTGGCACAGGGAGGTGCCAAGGAGCGCGGCCCGGACGGGACGCGCATGAGGGAGCGCGTTTGATGTTCCCAATACCGCCTCTCAAACTGCCGCGGCGAGAGATAGCCGATGCCGCTGTGACGACGGCGAGTGTTATACCATCGTGGCCAGCGACAATTATTGAGAATCGCGTAAATGCATGACACTTTCCTTCGCATTTGCTGTCCAAGTGCCAAGCATGGTCAGATGCGAGGCTGGGATGGACGACAGAGAGCGAATGAAGAAGCTCAGGCAGCGCCGAGTGCGAGGCGCGCGCCTGCTGCAGCAGGGCATCGCGCAGGCGGAGGTTGCCCCTCGGTGGGGGTCTCACGCCAGACCGTCATGGTCTGGGAGCGCAAACTCCAAGCGGAGGGCTTCGGCAAGCTCGCCGAGCTTGGCGTGCGGGCCGCCCGCGGCAGCTCTCCGACGAGCAGCTCGCCGAGC
>Ga0209061_1000978_pt1 | contig 54776 bp, 56 predicted proteins | sample Coa_R1_10_FD_187157 | JGI IMG/M metagenome (GOLD analysis project Ga0209061, IMG submission 187157) | Surface soil microbial communities from Centralia Pennsylvania, which are recovering from an underground coalmine fire - Coalmine... | ecosystem: Environmental > Terrestrial > Soil >... | reverse complement strand
AGCAGGCCGCAACGCGGCCCAAGCCGCGTTTGAATACACAAATCGTCGCACTGATTGCCTTTGCCGGATTCCTGATTCTCGTTGGGATCACGCACTTTTTGTGGCGAGACCGCCTGAAATCCGTGCGCCGAAAAATGGTGGAACGGACCATGCATGAAGGAAGGTCCTATTCGTGAGCTGGATCAAAGACATTGAGAATCCGAAGTCGCGGCTGTGGGAAGAGTTTTACCGTAACCGCTGGCAGCATGACAAAGTCGTGCGCAGCACGCACGGTGTGAACTGCACCGGAGGCTGCTCCTGGAACATTTACGTGAAAAACGGAATTGTCACCTGGGAGATGCAGGCGCTCGATTATCCAAAGCTTGAGCCTGGTCTTCCGCTTTACGAGCCGCGTGGCTGCCAGCGTGGAATTGTGTTTTCCTGGTACATCTACAGTCCCGTGCGGATCAAGTACCCCTATATGCGCGGCGTGCTGATGGATTACTGGCACGAAGCGCGTGCTAAGCACACCGATCCCGTAGAGGCCTGGGCTTCGATTGTCGAGGATGAAGAAAAGCGCGGGAAGTATCAGACGGCCAGAGGAAAGGGCGGCTTCCGCAGGGCGAGCTGGGATGAGTGCCTGGAACTGATTGCCGCTTCAATGATCTATACAGCGAAAAGATACGGTCCTGACCGCGTCATCGGTTTTTCTCCGATTCCGGCCATGTCCATGCTGAGCTATGCGGGCGGCTCGCGTTTCCTTCAGCTCTTTGGCGGCGTGCTTCTGAGTTTCTACGACCTTTACGCGGATTTTCCTCCCGCGTCGCCCGAGACGTGGGGTGAGAAGACGGATGTGGCCGAAAGCGCGGACTGGTTCAACAGCAAATACATCGTGACCGCGGGAAGCAACCTCAACATGACACGCACTCCGGACGCGCATTTTGTCGTGGAGGCGCGGCATCACGGGGCGAAGCTCGTGGTCTTGTCACCGGATTTCAGCCAGGTTTCGAAGCACGCGGATTGGTGGATCCCGGTCAACGCCGGTATGGACGGGGCTCTCTGGATGGCCGTGAACCACGTTATCCTGAAGGAATTTTATGTAGACCGCCAGGTTCCGTATTTTGTGAATTACCTCAAACGATATTCGGACGCCCCGTTTCTGGTTGAGCTCGAAAAGGCGGGGGACAGCTTCTTGGCAGGCCGGTTTCTTCGCGCGAGCGATCTCGGGCGCTACAAGGGGGTTGAAAACGGAGACTGGAAATTTCTGGTTTTTGATCGGACGAGTAGCGAGGCGCGGATGCCGCAGGGAACGATTGGGTTTCGCTGGCAGACGGAGAAGGGGCGCTGGAATCTCCAATTGAAAGATGGGCTCGACGGCTCGGACATAGATCCCGAGCTTAGCCTGCTTGAAAGACGGGATGACGTGCTTCTGGTGAATTTTATGGATTTCGGCGGGGATCGCGCCTTTGAGCGCGGCATCCCGGTCCGGTACGTCGAGACGGACAAAGGCAAGAAACCGGTGGCTACGGTTTTTGATCTTCTAATGGCGCAGTTCGGCGTCCCCCGTGGTCTCGAAGGTGGTTACCCCGCGAGCTACGACGACGAAGAGATTGCCTGTACGCCCGCCTGGCAGGAAAAGTTCACCGGGGTGGGCCGAAACACCATCGTGCAACTTGCGCGCGAATTCGCCGTTACCGCCGAGAAGACCCAGGGCAAATGTACCATCATCGTCGGCTCCGGCGTCAACCACTGGTATCACAGCAACCTGCACTACCGCGCCGGCATCACCGCTCTGATTTTATGCGGCTGTGTCGGAGTTAATGGTGGCGGCCTCAACACTTACACAGGCCAGGAAAAGCTAACCCCGGCGGCATCGTGGAGCACGCTGGCGATGGCACTTGACTGGACCCGCCCCCCGCGACTGCAGAACGGTCCCTCCTTTCACTATGTTCATAGCGACCAGTGGAGGTATGAAAAGGCGTTTCCCGATTATCACCCCCCAAGTGGCCCGTTCGCGCGGGAGCACTTTATCGACTTACAGGCCGCGGCGGTGCGTATGGGCTGGCTGCCCTTCTATCCTCAGTTCAATCGCAACCCACTCGAGCTGATGGGCGAGGCGGAGGCGGCCGGGGCGCGGACTGAGCAGGAAATCGCAGGGTGGATTGTGGAGCAGTTGCTATCAGGAAAGCTTCGTTTTTCCATTGAGGACCCGGACGCGCCCGAGAACTGGCCCCGAGTCTGGATTATCTGGAGAGCCAATGCGCTGCATTCAAGCGCCAAGGGACATGAATATTTCCTCCGACACTACCTCGGCACTCACAGCAACGCCATTGCCGACGAGGTAGCGCAGGAGTGTGTTCATGACGTTCAGTGGCGTGAGACGCCGGCGCAGGGAAAACTGGATTTAGTTGTAGACCTCAATTTCCGCATGGACACATCGGCGCTTTATTCCGATGTGATTCTGGCCTCAGCAAGCTGGTACGAAAAAAATGATCTGAATACTACCGATCTCCATTCCTACATTCATCCGCTCGGCGCCGCAGTGCCTCCCTGCTGGGAGTCGCGTACGGATTGGGACATTTTCCGCGGCCTAGCCGAAAAAACGAGCGACCTCGCAAAGCGTCACTTCCCTACGCCGTTTAGGGAGATTGTGATGACGCCGCTGCTTCACGACACCCCGGACGAAATTGCCCAGCCGGAGGTTAAAGACTGGTCTAAAGGCGAATGTGAGGCTATGCCCGGCAGCACCATGCCACATCTCAAGGTGGTTGAGCGGGACTATGTGAATCTGTTCCACCGGTTCAACTCGCTGGGCCCGGGTATTAAAGAACACGGAGTAGAAGACCACGGCGTCGAGATACCCGTTGGGGAGCTCTATGAAGAGTTTGCGAAGACCGTTCCTGCCTACGAATGGCACGGGGCGAAGTATCCTTCGTTGGTGGATGCCGTGAACGCGGCCAACGCCGTGCTCTTTTTCGCTCCTGAAACCAACGGTGAGGTTTCCTATCGCGGCTTCCGGGAAAAAGAGCGCCAGGTCGGCCTTCCGCTGGCGGACCTGGCCGAAGGGCAGCGCGGCGTACGATATGATTTCAGTCAACTCGTGCAGCAGCCCCGCCGCATTCTGACGAGTCCTTGCTGGAGCGGTATTGTGAACGATGGCCGTGCTTACAGCGGCTTCGTGATGAACGTGGAGCGACTAGTTCCCTGGCGCACACTGACTGGCCGCCAACACTTGTACCTCGACCACGAAGCCTACCGGGCGTTTGGCGAATCACTGCCGACATTTAAGCCCCGAATCAGCGTGGAAAGGACGCTCAACGTAGTGAAGAGTCCTGCCGTTCCCCATTCGCTGGTTCTTGCTTGCATCACGCCGCACGGCAAGTGGCACATTCATTCAACTTACTATGACGATCTTCGCATGCTGACGCTCTCCCGGGGAGTCGAACCCTTCTGGCTCAATGACAAAGACGCTTCGGAAATCGGCGTTCAGGATAACGAGTGGATCGAGGCGTATAACGACAATGGCGTCATCGTCACGCGAGCCGTGGTAAGCGCCCGCATTCCTCGCGGGCTGTGCATTTTTTATCATGCTCCGGAACGTACAATATCATTCCCGAAGTCTCCCGTCCGGAATCGGCAGCGGGGCGGTGGCACCAACAGCGTGACGCGGATGCGGCTGAAGCCGGTCCTGATCGCAGGCGGATACGCGCAGCACTCCTACCGTTTCAACGATTACGGCCCGCCAGCCTCCGACCGCGACACTTACGTGCTCGTCCGCAAGCTGGAGGGCCGCCCGCAATGGGAGTGAAAGAGGAGAACTCATGAATGTCCGTGCCCAGGTCTCCATGGTGTTCCATCTTGATAAATGCATTGGCTGCCACACGTGCAGTCTAGCATGCAAGAACCTGTGGACGGACCGTCCCGGAACCGAATACATGTGGTGGAACAACGTCGAAACCAAGCCAGGAACCGGGTATCCCACTTTATATGAGGATCAGGACCAATATCACGGCGGCTGGGTGATGGAAGATGGCGAATTGCGCCTGCGGCTGGGCAGCAGAGTAACGGAACTGGTGAACATCTCCTTTAATCCCCGGTTGCCCACGCTTGACGACTATTACGAGCCGTGGACGTACCGTTACAAAGATTTGATCGAAGCCCGGCCGGGGAGCGATCAGCCCGTGGCTAAGCCCATCTCAATGATTACCGGAGAAGAGATGGAAATTGAGGCTGGTCCCAACTGGGATGATGATTTGAGCGGCTCGCCGGTTTATGCTGCCAACGATCCGAACCTTCGCAGGGTGATGAACGAGGAGGAGCGACGGCAATTCTTCGAGATGCAGCAGCTCGTCTACTTCTATCTGCCGAGAATCTGCAATCACTGTCTGAATCCCAGTTGCGTGGCGGCCTGCCCTGCAGGTGCAATCTACAAGCGAGGCGAAGATGGCATCGTGCTGGTCAGTCAGGAGAAGTGTCAGGGCTGGCGGATGTGCGTCTCCGGCTGCCCTTATAAGAAGGTTTACTTCAACTGGAATTCAGGAAAGGCGGAAAAATGCATTTTGTGTTATCCGCGGCTTGAGACGGGGCAAGTGCCTGCGTGCATGCATTCCTGCGTGGGGAAAATCCGCTATCTGGGCGTCATGCTTTACGATGCGGATCGGATTCATGAAACCGCCTCCAAGCCTGACCGGGAATTGGTTGAGGCCCAACGCGAGCTGATTCTCGATCCGTTTGATCCAGAGGTCATCCGGGCGGCGCGGCGAGACGGTATGGATGACAAGGTCATTCATGCCGCGCAACAATCGCCCGTGTATAAGTACGTGAAGGTATGGCGGCTGGCCCTGCCTCTTCACCCCGAATGGCGCACCTTGCCCATGCTCTTTTACGTACCGCCCTTGCTGCCCGTCACCGCGACGCTCAGCCAGCAGGGGCGGTATGAGCTCGATACGGATTTCTTCAGCTCGCTTGAAACAGCCCGCATGCCGGTGCGTTATATGGCCAGCCTCTTTACGGCAGGGGATGAAGAGATGGTGATGGCAGTCTACCGGAAGCTGCTTGCCGGACGGATATTCAAGCGCGCGCAAACTGTCGGCGATATTCCCATGGACCATGCCTTGCGCGCCCTGGAAGAGGCGCACTCTGATCCTCAGGAAGTTGAAGACATTTACTACCTGACCGCGCTGGCCGGCTTCGAGGAACGATTTGTGATTCCGCCCATGCTGCGTGAGGTAGCGATCGAGATGGGCGTGGATCCTCATGAATTTCAGGAGGAGAGAGGCGCGGGCTTCGTGGAGTTTCCGAAGAGAGGCCTGTAAGGCTCAGGAGGACGGAGCCCTCCGAGGCTCAATCGAAATGGCTCGAATCTACGCTTTATTCGCTGACATTCTCGACTATCCTGCTGCGAACGTGTTCGGTAAGGCTCAGGAACTCCACGATCTGCTCGAGGCGGAAGCTGCCGAAGCTGCGCCGCCGTTTAATGAGTTCAAGAGGCGGATCCATGGGATGAGCTTGGGGCAGCTTCAGGAGGCTTACACCCGCACCTTTGATCTGCAGCCGGATTGCACGCCCAATCTGGGCTGCCACCTTTTTGGCGACGATGTACGGCGGAATATCTTCATGGTGCAGCTCAAGGAGCGCATGGAACGTTGCCACATCGAGACGGGCGTGGAACTGCCGGATCATTTCAGTCTGGTACTGCGCCTTTTCGATGCTTTGGACTCCGCGGAAGAGCAGCAGGTGCTGGCGGAGGATTGCCTGATTCCCGGACTGGGTCATATTCTTTCCGTTCTGAATCAAGGCGAAGACATCGCGGTCTATGCCCCCGCCCTTCAGGCTCTTCTGATCCTCCTCGGTGTGAAGATGCGGACCGAAAAAGTTGTGCCGGCCTGAGGACGGCCTCCGCCAGCGAGCGATGACGATGGATGCATTTCTGTTTATTGCCTTTCCGTATGTCGCCTTGGTGTTAGCTGTCGGGGTCGGCATTTACCGCAAGCTGCGCCGCCCTTATACCTACTCTAGCCTGTCGTCGCAGATTCTCGAAAATCGCAAGTTGTTTTGGGGTTCGGCGCCCTGGCATTACGGCATTACGCTGATCTTGCTCGCGCACCTTTTAGCCGCCCTGTTTCCCCAGGTTGCCGGATGGATTCTTGGCGGCCGCATCCGCTTGCTGGTGCTGGAACTGACGGGCATGGCGCTGGCGTTTTTTGCGCTTTTTGGCCTGATCGTGCTGATCATCCGTCGTCTGCCCTCAAATTCGCTGGCCCGCCACGTCACGTCCTACATGGATGGAATCCTGCTGGGATTTTTGCTGGTGCAGGTTGCAACCGGCTTGGGCATCGCCCTCTTCGAGCGCTGGGGCAGCCTATGGTATCTGCGGACCGCCGTTCCCTGGTTTTGGTCACTCGTGAAGCTTCACCCGGAGATGACAACCGTCGCGACGTTGCCGGGTTTTGTGAAGGTGCACTTTGTGATTGGCTTTGTCATTATTCTGCTTTTCCCATTCACGCGGCTGGTGCATCTGGTCATGTTCCCGATTCACTATCTGTGGCGGCCTTACCAAGTTGTGATCTGGAACCGGAGATCGCCATCGCGCCCGGCCGCCCCGGAGATGAACCGATGAGTCTTGAAGTGACACGAGAGCCGGAATCCGATCCTTGTGAAGGAAACCGGAGGCGGTTCCTCTCCCGCTTGAGCATCCTGCTGGGCTCGATCGCGGGCGCCGTGGTCGCCATTCCCAGCCTGGCGTTTTTGCTGGGATTGCGCAAAACGCCACGCATTTGGAGGACCGTCGGCAAGCTGGAGGATTTTGAAATCGGAAGCACCGTGAAGGTGGCCTTTGAGGACTCCTCGCCGCTTCCCTGGTCTGGCGTCACGGCGCAAACCGCGGCCTGGCTACGCCGGGTGAGCCAGGATCAATTTATCGCCTTTTCGGTCGATTGCACTCATCTAGGATGCCCGGTGCGCTGGCTCGCGGGAGCAAACCTCTTCATGTGTCCGTGTCACGGCGGCGTCTACTATGCCGATGGCACGGTGGCTTCTGGCCCACCGCCTCGGCCCTTAAGACAGTATCCGGTACGTGTGGAGAACGGCGAGGTTCAAATCCTGGCCAGCCCGCTTCCCATTACAACCTGAGTTCTTAAACCGTGAAGGGTGGCATGCAAATCGTTCAGCGGATCTGGAACTGGTTTGACGAAGTGACGGGCGTTTCAGGATGGTTGATTCCTCTGGCCAAGCATCCGGTCCCACCCGCGCGAAAGTCTGCCTGGTTTTATGTCTTGGGCAGCGCCACGCTCTTTGTGTTTATCGTTCAGGTGGTCACCGGCATTACACTCGCCAGCGCCTATGTTCCCTCTGCCGGACAGGCTTATCACACGCTGGCCTTTATCAGCAGCACACGGTTCGGTCACATTGTCCGTGGCATTCACGCCTTCGGCGCTTCGGCGATGGTCATTCTGATCGGTGTGCATGCGATTCGCGTCTATTTGTTCGGCGCTTATAAGTATCCTCGCCAAATGGGTTGGCTGACGGGCGTGGCGCTCCTGTTTCTCGTCCTAGGTATGGCGTTTACCGGCCAGCTCTTGAGGTGGGACCAAACAGGCTTTTGGTCCGTCGTAGTGGCGGCTGAGCAGGCTGGCCGGACTCCGTTCATCGGCAACTGGCTGGGCCACTTTATTCTTGCTGGCGACACGGTAGGTGGCGCAACGCTCAGCCGGTTTTTCGCCCTGCACGTCTTCTTTATTCCCGCCCTCATCTTCTTTTTCATTGGATTTCACCTTTATCTGGTCATTCGCAACGGCATTTCGGAGCCGCCGAAGGTGGGAAACGTGGTGGAACCCAAAACTTACCGGAGCTGGTACAAGGAGCTGCTGGATCGCGAGGGAGTGCCGTTCTGGCCGGACGCAGCCTGGCGTGATGCCCTGTTTGGACTGCTGGTGATCGCAACGATCGTGGCACTGGCGATTACAATCGGCCCTCCCGTGCTAGGCAAGCCGCCCGACCCGAGCATCATTGAAGCCTCGCCGCGGCCGGAATGGTATTTCCTCTGGTACTACGCCGTACTTTCCCTGAGTCCTCGCTGGGCAGAAAATTACATCATTATTCTGGGCCCGGCCATTCTAATCGTTGTCCTCATCCTGTTGCCCCTCGTCGCCTACAAGGGCGAGCGCAGTCCGTTCAAGCGTCCGTGGGCCTTCGGCATTGTGGGCTTTATTGTCTTTATGATTGCGTATTTCGGTAGCGTGGGCCACGTCGCACCCTGGTCACCACGCATGAACGCACCGCCGCTTCCTGTTTCTGTTGTGGGTGAGACAAGCGGCCCAGTTGCAGACGGAGCAAGAGTCTTCCACGATAAGGGCTGCGAATTCTGCCATAAGATCTCGGGCTATGGCGGAATCCGCGGACCGGATCTCACTTACGCCGGCGACCGGATGACGCCGGAACAAATGGAGACGCGAATCTACAGTGGGGCACCCAATATGCCCTCGTACAACAACAATATTACCCAGCAGCAGCTCTCTGACCTGCTTGCGTTTCTGAGTTCCCGCCGCCGAAGGCCTGCCGCTCCAGTGCCCTTGACCGCAGGCACAAAGTAAGCAACGCGCCTACTTTTCGCGCTTCACTACCGCATTGGCCTGCTTAAGCCAGGGACTCGTTTAAATAAAAATGGCCGATGACTTAAGTCATTGTTTGCGTCTCGTGCTCGTCCCATACTGGCTGTGGAAGTCTTTTGGGAGGAGTGACAATGGCTTATGTGATTGCGGAACCCTGTATCGGTGTCAAGGATACGGCCTGTGTGGACGTCTGTCCCGTCGACTGCATTCATCCACGAAAAGACGAGGGTGACTTTGCGGAGGCTCCACAGCTCTATATCGATCCTGATGAGTGCATCGATTGCGGCGCCTGCGTGCCGGTCTGCCCCGTGTCCGCGATTTTCCCTAAGGAGGACTTGCCTGAGAAGTGGAGCCACTATGCCAAGGCGAATGCGGATTACTACATGAAATAAAACTGACCCTCAAAACGCAGGCAGCCAGGTTGCAAAGAGGAGGCGACGATTGTCATGGAGAAGACGAGACGGATTCTGATCGTTGATAATGATGAAGATTTTCTCACGCGGCTTCAAGTTCTGTTCGAGGACTGTAATTACCAGACGACTGTTGCCTGGGGGGGCCGCGAAGTGCTCACGGAACTTCAATCCCAACGATTTGATCTGATTCTGCTCGGCGATTACCTGCCGGATGTAAACTGCGAGGAATTCTGGCAAGACTTCGGACGGCTAGCGGGATCTGCTTCTGTCGCGCTTCTTGAAACAAACCCTCCGGTCGAGGAGATGGCCAGACAATACCATCAGGCTGGAGGGCATTGTGTTTTGTCGAAGTCCGCGCCACACAAGATCGTGGAAATGGTTCGTGGGTGCCTTAGCTCAGGAGAGAACTACCAATTGAGCCAAAACGACGCTCCTCGGGAGCAGTTCCACCGGCATGCTTCCGCGGCGGCCGGCCAAAATGCCGGCTAAATATGGCCTGCCACGGGGGTTGAAACAAGTTGCCCGCCGGGCTCGCCATAAGGAAGGCGCAACCATCCTGTTTCGTCCAGCCCGTTCATCAGCATGTGGAAATACATCAGGCCGCTGTAAGGCTTCCATCGCGCCAACAAGCGCTGTGCACGGACTGTGTCGATTGGCACTCGCAACCGCAGCCATCGTGCCAACCCATTGAGTGCTCCCTGATCACCTACCGGAAAGATATGCCAGCGCCCCATGCCTCGCAGCAGCGTGTATTCAGCCGTCCAGCGGCCGATCCCGCGCAACTCGACCAGACGCCGGACCGCTTCCTCATCGTTCAATGCCTGTAATCCTTCAAGATCAAGTCGGCCTTCCATCACATCCTGGCTGATCCCGATGATAGTTTCGGCCTTGCGCCGGTTGAAACCGAGTTGGCGGATTTCCTCCGGCTTTGCTGCGGCGAGCTCTTCGGGGCGCGGAAAAGCAGGACCTGAAGCTTCACTCCTGCTCGCCCTCCGTCCGAACCGCTCCGCCAGACGGTTGAGCAGCCGGATGCCCACCGTCAGGCTGAGCTGCTGGCAGGCAATGCCATTCACCAAACCCTCAAAAACCGAGGGAAATCGCGGTGGCTTTACACCTTTGAATTTCTCAACCAGCGGTGCGAGACGGCGATCCTGTTCGGCCAGACGATAGAACGCCGCCAAATCCTCACGAACCCCGAGCATGATTGCCACCTTACGGCGAATCTCTTTGCCAACATTCGGATCGACCTCAGGGCCTCCGATTCCAATGCAGAGTGGTGCATCTGGCCGGGCCTGGCGGACCGCGACGGTGAACGGCGCGCCACCTATCACCAGCGTCCGGCTATAGGTTTTTCCGTCCCAGCGGTCAATCAAGTTTTCGGGTCGCCGCCGCAGTGCCCAGACGGTCAAATCCAAACGGAAAGGAGAGATCGGGTGAATCAGAAAAACTTGACGGTGTTGCTGGGCAAACCGCAGGCTGTCAACCTCGGCCGCTCCTCGCTCTGAGTTGGAGTCACCGGACCACGCATCGGAACTTGGCATACACATACGGGTAATGCGGCTGAAACCAGTTGCGGAATGAACGCCGCAGCATGCAGGCGGCTGTGCGCGCTGACCCGCCTTTGAGCACATAATGGCGCCCGTCAAAGAAATTCGCTGAGTAGCCGGGATAGAACGGAAACGGCTCAAAGCCGGGGAAAGGACTGAAGATCGTTGACGTCCACTCCCACCCGTTGCCGACAAGGTCCATCACACCGAATGCGCTGGCGCCGGCCGGATGCGCGGTCACCGAAACCGGATCCCAGCGATGAAAATCGAAGTTGCCGAACGCACGGGCCGGAGGTTGCGATCCCCACGGGTACGGCCGCTCGTGTTCCGCGGTTGTGCCCAAAGCTGCCCGGTGCCATTCGGCCTCCGTCGGCAAGTCCTTTTCCGTCCATCGCGCATAAGCAGCCGCTTCTGCGTGGCTCACGTAAACCGGCCAATCCAGAGGAAGCGGGACTTCCCCAAACATCGTCCGATAGTGCCAGCTTGCCCCGCTCCATACCCAGAACGCTGGGTGGCGGACTTCACAGCTCGTAACCCATTGCCAAGCTTCTTCAGCCCAGAGACTCTGATTCTCGTAGCCCCCAGCATTAATAAACTTCAAGAACTCTCCATTCGTGACGGGATAAACATCGATGCAAAATGCGGGAACCTTTACGCGATGCGGCTTGAACTCATTGTCCCAGCCAAAATGCTCAGGGCCTTTCGCGCCAAGTCCCAGTGTCGCTTCACCGGCTGGGATTTCGACCATCCGCGGCATGATAGGTTTCGAGGGTGCAGCCGGCGGCGCGGGCTGAGATATCTTTCGGCTTACGGGCAGGCGGTGGAGCATATAGGCAAACGTTTCGGCGTGCATGAGCCGATGTTCGATCGCCACGTTCAAGAGTTGTTCCAAAGACGCCGCCAAATCTGAAGATAGTGAAGCCCAGACCCTTTCAAGCGCCGCATCCAGTTCGTGCCGTACGCGCCGGTTGTAACGCCGGATCTTTTCCACTGGTGGCCAGTCCTTGGCACGGTCGGAAGGCAGGCTGCCGCCGACCGGGTCAATGCCAAAGGCAAAGAGCTGATCAAATTCCGGTTTGAACGACTTTAGCCCCAGCGCACGTTCGGAAAGGAGGTTCCAATCAAAAGCTTCAAGATGGCCTAGATAGAAGATGTTGCGGTGCCGTTCGGGAATGGGGCGGTCAAAATAGGCTTCGGGACGCAGCAGGCGGAATAATTCGTCGGTTCGTTCCCGGGCTTCACCGAGCCGCGCCATCAGCGTGGGTTGGATCTTTGTTGTGCTTGTCGTCGCCATTACGGATCTCTTCCTGTTCGATACGCGTCGCAACGCGCAGGCGCAATGCCAGCAAAACTATCTTCGTCCGGCCGCCTCGACTGTGGTCGTCGGGTCGGCGCCTGCCCAGGTTACGTCGGCAGTCGGCCCGTAGGTGGCTGGAACAGGTTTTCCCATAAGCCGCAGATATACCGTAAGCTGTGTGCGGTGATGACAGGTATGCAGCAACCGCCGCCAAAAAATCCAAATGCGCTGGCGTGTGACGTCAAAAAACGGCACCGTCTCCAGCCACCAGCTCTCCGTCTTGGGTGTGAAATAGGCGAGCCTCGGCCGCGTAAGCTCCGTCAAACGCTCGGCATAGTCCTCTGGAGTGTGTAGGTCTGACAGGACTCTTTCGGGAGCCGGCTCGGGCGCCCCCAGAAACTCGCCAAAAAAACGCCGCTCCGAGAGCAATTGGTGCTTCATGATGTCTTCCACGGAAGACGACTTTTCGTGTGGCCGAAAGGGAAGCTGCTGTGCTTCGAAAGCGAGCCACACGGAAACCACCTTGTTGGTTTCACTCACATATGTGTCAAGAAGGTGCTGAAAAGTTCCGACGGCCGCCCGGGGAATCTCGTGCTCCGGAATCGCTGTGTAGGGGTAGTTCATTCCATCACTCCGCTCACCGCAACTTGGGCCGGAAATGGAAGCAACTTAGATGTCAGTGTCGCTCCCTGAAGGTAACGATATCCCGCGAAAGTCTCAGCAGAGCTACCACAGAGTTGAGCTTGAACCATCCTCCTGCTTGTGTAATTCGTCTTTAACATGGTCCTGGAAGGCACCTATGGCCCCAGTTCCAGCCAATAGCGCCCAAGGTACAGTCTCGCAGATTGCTCCGGCTCGATCGTCACCTGTAGCGGTCGCGGCTCCGCGAGCTGTGAATCTCTTTCGAGATCACAGTCCGTAACCTGCTCGCCGGCCTGGTTATATAGGAAGAAGTGGGCGTGCGTTGAAACCTCAGAAGCTACCTGACTCAGCCCGAATCCATAGCTGCCCATTTTGATGTTCTTCCCGCAAAGCGTAAGATCGCCTTCGGTAATGAGCATTCCCAAATACTTCTGTTGGATTCGCGAAGCGAAACCCTGAGTGACAAGCAGCGCAAAGACTGCCCGCTTCCCTGCTGGAGTTTGAATCAATACCGCATTACGCTTCTCGACTGGAATTGCATTCCCTTCCAGGTAGAAATCCCGAGGAATTGCCACATTGCGCAAGGAGCCGCTAATCACACCAAACCGTCCCCGGCTCATGCCGGCAGCAGCCGGGACGCCAATCAGCAGGAGCAGCAGCAGCCCTCGCCATAGTTGGCATAGCGGCATTCCGGGAGAAGATGATGCCCCGGCCCATTCCCTTCGTTGTGCCATGTAGCTCTTGATGCTTCTCTTTTGGGAATTTCGCTCTCGATAGAACATGCCTCGCATCTTTGCTTTCTGCGATACTACAGGCAGCGGCTTTCCCAAAGGCCCTTCCGTCCCGTAACATTACAAATGAATATGCCCAGCCTCAAAACCTGGAGCTGGCGGGCCGCTCGGTCCGCGAAGACCGAAGGACGGGCCTCATCTCTCGCAGCCAAACGGCCTCCAGCCCAACGTCCGATAGCTTCTTAAATTACACCCAGTGGACGCAATGACTTCAGTCACAGGGCGTTGGGAACGGAAAATTTGTCTTCATCCCATCCTCAAAAGCCTTCGATCTCATTTCCGCCGAAAGGGCCGAGAGGTGGCTCTATTTGCCAAGACCGTCATGTAAGAAAGGTCAAGATCCCTGCGGCGAAAAGCGCAACGGCCCAGATCAGGTCTAGATTCACCCAGGTTTGACGAAGGATCGAAATACCCAACCTCTCGTAAACTGCCAAGGCCACCAAAACCAGAACTAAAAGATAGCCGAATGTGTGAACTCCGGCTGCCGCGATCCACAGCAGAGGGCAGAAAGTTACAGCTCCGTCTCCTGCGAAGGCTAAGCTGCCCATGGCATGTGCCATCGAATAATGAGAGTGCAGAGAGCCGTGGCTGGGCCAAGCCAGGACAACGGGGATGAGCATGAGGCCTACACCGTGGCCCGAAGTCATGAGAAACGACCAAAGCGTTAGATCGCGAAAACCCACCTGCGTTCCTACCCACCGCGGGTACTGCGGCTGAACCCAGTGGCTCAACCCGACCTCCATGAGGAAGAGAGCAGCCAGAATCCGCAGAACTCTGAGCGAGATGAATCTCTGCAAAAGCACGACAAATTCGACGACCACGCTCATAGACCCCAAGCACCCGATCACAGGAACAGGGCCAGCCTCCAAAAATAGCGAAGCTTTCCCTCTTCTGTAACCCTAAAGCTACCGCGAAGAGACAACCCATACTCGGATTGGAGCCGTGGTAGGCTCTAAGGAGCAGAAGCGCTGCCCAAGGCCAGATCGCGGTTCCCAGCCTCAGGAATAGCAATAGGAGTCCGACGAGGAGTCTCCACCCTCCAAATGAATCTGATGGGCTCTCTCCTTCTCAAATTCCAATAGAAATCCGTTATCAAGTGTCAGCTCCCCTTTGGGCCCCACAGTTGCCTTCGCCATCCAGCTCTTAATGCCTTCGGGATAGAACTGATCGTCCCATGAGCGGTAAAGCGAGTTCGTGAAATAAACCCTCTTGCCATCACGGCTCACTTCAACCATCTGAGGACCACCATTGAGGGGCTTGTCAGGGTGAAGCGGATGGGGCGTCCTTCGATGAATCCCTCCCAGCCTTACCGATGCCTTCAATTTTGGCACGAATGGATCGGTGACATCATACTGCCGAAGTTCACCGGTTCCCCAGCAGGAGACAAACAGCCAGCGATCATCAAGTGTAAGGTTAATGTCGGTAATCAACGGAGGAACGGCACGAAACTGTTTCAGGATTGGTGGCAGGTCGATTTCGGTTGCAGGTTCCGCGGGAACCTCGATCACTTTCTTCACTTGCCACTTCTTTCCCTGCCTGTACCATATCCACACCGACCCGGACAGATCTTTCGTCGACACGACCACGCCCACAAATCCATATGCTTTCACCGGGTCATGGGCAGGACGCAACTCCAGAGCCATTTGATGCTCTGATCCGAGATCGAGTGCCTGGACATGTCGGCGGCGTCGTAGATCCCAAACATGGATCTTGTGGCCGTACTGGCCTTGCTGCAACATCTCCCCTTGCAGGCCGTCTTCCACCATTTTCGGGGTTCCCCATTCGCTGGTCAGGAGCACGTCGTAACCTAAATGCCACCAGAAGTCATAGGCGAGATATTGGGGTCCGCGCTCCACTTCCCAGCGCCCTAAAGCTTGGAAGCTGTAGTGGTCAAGGATCAAAATTCCCCCCGGGCCCTCACCCTCGGGCGTTCCCAAAGCACTCACATAAATCCCATCTGGACCGCAATGCACCGTGTGGAGACGAGAGTATCCCGATCGTGATGCAATCTCTTCCGGTTCAATTACCTTGACAATCCGTGGTCTGCGCGGGTCTGGCTTCGTATCGATCACATGAATGCGAGAAGAGCGTAAACCGGGGACGACCAAATAGCGACGCTCAAGATGGGGATGCGGGGCGTAGGGGCACAATGCCGAACTACAAGCATTCCATCCGAAATGATGCAATTCGTCACCCACGTTCGGCATTTCGACTCTTCCCACTATCTGGCCGTAGGAGGACGATCCGGGATCGACATCAACAACTGCCAGCGCATCGGGAACTGCATCAGTATTGAGAGTGGCCACGAAGGCAAGCCTTTCCGGAGGGGCCTGCATTGCCATTCGGGCCGAAGGATAAAAGGTGGGATCGGGTTTTAGCAGCATCAATCCCTATCTCCTGAAGATTTACAAGCGTTCTACCTACAAAAGTTCTCAGTGCCTTCGACTTGGTCAGGCGCTAGGGACATCAGTATCTGATCCTTATGCTAAGGACCCTTGAGGGGTCTTGCCTTGTTTAATCGGCCTCCGGAGCGAAAAGCAGATACAGAATGTGCGGTGATGGTATTGTTTGCTAAAGTTCCGATCACTTGTACAGTTTGCCCTGCAAACTGCGCAAAACTCGCCTGGGGCGTCAGTTGGTAAATTTTCCCCTGAGACACGAGCACGTAGCGGGAGTTCATCAGCCGAACACATTTAATGATGCAGTCAGTCCTTGGAACGCAAGCGGAAACAGATGTGCACGCCGGGCATACGTGCTTTGCGATGCAGTCATTGGCGCAGCGCGACGCGGCAGACCGCGAGTTATGAAGGTGCATTGCGCCGCACATTGCATCACTGACAAAACCCACAAATCGAGTTGCACCCTGGCCGATGCCCGCTGAGCACATGCAGACCAGAAGCAGCGCAATCCATGGCTTTTTTATCAGATGCCTGTTCATTGTGATCGATCCTCCTTCACTTTCCCGACGCTAAAGTTACTCGAGTGAGTTTCCTATGACTTTGGTTATAAACTCATCTTAGTGAGCATTTGACGTCGCTGACGCCTCTCGACCTTTTCGTTTGAATGAGTTTTTAGAAAACAAGCAGCCAATCCCTTTCGCGCACTCAATGGGAAAGGCCAGAGCTGTGCTTGCCGGTGACAATCTCCATTTTCAGCTCATAGAGCAGAATGCGGTCGATCAGCGGATATCCCGGCTCGAAGGTCCAATCCGGCTCGCCATATTTCTCAAGCAGGCGATCCAGGAACCATGCCTTCTTCTCCCGTTCGTGGAGGATATTGATCCGGCCGAACACCACCACACTTGTATAGACCAGCGCTGAATTGCACGCATAAGGGCGGCCCCGATGCAGCGGCCCGATCTCGGAAACTTCCAGACAGACGCGAGGTTTACGCTGCAGATTCGTCAGCAGATGCCCCTGGTGATCACCGGAGTGCAAATAGAGGAGATCGCCATCCTCGTAGATGTAGACCAGGGGAGTGACATACGGCCACCCTTGGGCATCCACCGTCGCTAGATGTGCCACCTTCTGCCGCCGTAGAAAGTCCTTAACTTGCTCCTCCGGCATCAGCCGCTTCGCACGGTGCATTTTACCGCGCAAATCTACGGCGGTTTCCATGGGCCCTCCTTTCCAGCCACATCTGCTTCAAGATGGCACTCCGGCTTTTCAGCCGCCCTTGAACCATGCTGTCCTCTCCCAAGACTTTCTCCGACCCGCATTCATGCCGACACCGCAGACCTTATGGGAAGCGACCTTTCGATTTCTTCGAGATCGGCGGAAGTAAGGCGCAGATCCGCGGCGCCCACCACGCCGGCCACCTGCTCCGGACGCCGGAGACCGACAATGGCCCCCGTCACGGCCGGATGGCGCAGGGTCCAAGCAATCGCCACCTCTCCTGCCGTCCGCCCATAGCGCTTGCCGATCGCTCGGAGCGTCTCCGCCAATCGCAGGTTCTGTGAAAGCCGTGGTTCCTGAAAGTCAGGGTCCCTGCGGCGCCAGTCATCCGCCGGCAGCGACAGAGCGCGTTCGCGCGTCATGGCCCCGCTCAGCAATCCTGAGCGCATCGGCGAGTAAACAATCACACCGATCCGGTTTTGCAGGCAGAACGGCAAGATTTCCCGCTCCACTTCCCGTTTGAGTAGCGAATAGGGTGGTTGCAGCGAGGTGATCGGGGCAATCCCTTGCGCGCGCTTCATCTGGCTGACGTTGAAATTGGAGACACCAATGTAACGCACTTTACCTTCTTCCTTCAGGCGGGCCATCGTGCTCCAACCCTCCTCGATGTCCTCATCCGGTTCTGGCCAGTGCACTTGGTACAGGTCGATGACATCCACCTGCAGCCGTCTCAGACTGGCTTCCACCTCACGGCGGATCGACTCGGCCTTAAGGCATCCACTCACCTCACCTCGCTCGTTCCAGACTCTTTCGGCTTTGGTAAAAATATATGGCTTTCGGGCCCGGCCCTTCAGGGCCCGGGCCACGACCTCTTCGGAGTGCCCGAGCCCGTACACTGCAGCCGTGTCGATCCAGTTCATGCCTGCATCCAATGCGGCATGAATGGCGGCGATTGACTGGTTGTCGTCCTGCGGACCCCATCCCCAGATGTACCCGGGACCTCCCATGGCCCAGGCACCAATGCCCAGTCGCGTGATTTCCAAGTCGCTGCTACCCAACCTTCTCGTCTCCATTGGCTTCCTCATCCTTCGTTCGTCTTGAGTCGCCTTTCGCCTCCGGCATCACTAGATCAGCTCCGCCAGAGGGAATGCTCGGTGCGCGCGCGGCGGCTCGAGGTAGTTCTGCCGGTGCGTGGTAACCAGAAACTTAGTGAAGCCGGTATTCTCGTCCGGGAGGTTGTACTTCCTTTGCAGATCGACACTATCCATCTCTTTGCGCATCTTTTCAAATAGCTGAGCGGATGGCGCAAAGCCGATGAAGTGAACGCCGGGCACCGGTGTTGGATTCACGGGGCCATCGGAATTAAATTCAAACGGATTCTCCACAGTGTCGAAATCCTGGCGGAGAAATATCACGGTTCCCTTCGGGATCTTCTCACCGTACGCGGTCATCGTATCCTTATCAACCCGGGAAAGAAACTGCATCTGCGCGTTATGGCCTAGAATTCCGGTCGTTTTGGCGTCTTCTTCAAGCTGCTCCTTGAAAGTGCTCGTTTCAGGCGCCTGGGAGGGCGAAAGATTTTCAGGACCTTCAGTTCTGCGCGGGTTGAACATGCGATGCAACCGGCCTTTGTGATTGAGGCTGTACCAACCCTCGAGATCAATCACAATGTGCGACAGATGCATAATTGTCCCATGCGCGAAATAGCTCTCTGGCGTCTGGTCAGTGTATCCGGGGATAGTCTCGAAACTGGGAAGATTGCCCTGCGCCAAGCCGTGAAGGTGACTCGAAGTAAAGCCCATGAAAAGCATTGCACCTTCCGGAATCTTATCCGCTCCCGGAATGCGCAGCCGCTGAGCCATGATTCGCGGCATGCCGCGGCCCGCAAAACCCCGGCGGACGGAAGTCACGTTAAAGAGATCGCCTACATACACGCCTTCGACCGGGATACCGTTCAGAACCTGCGTGCCGGGATAGAAAAGGGCCTGGATCACGTCGCTGATGTGCTCGTTGTAATCGCTCTTGAAATGGAAGGAAATGTCGTTGTATTCGAGGACCAGGGTGGCGGGATCCTTCGGGAACTTAATGGCGTCGATCAGGGCCCAGGCGCCAGGCTTGCCGTTTTCGAGCGCCCGGGGCATAAATTTGTCGGTCAGGCTTGTCGGAAGGTAGTTGCGGAAATAGGGCAGCCCGTAGGCCACCTGAATAAAGAGGCCGCTGGGATTCAGAGGATAGATTCCCTCAATTTCGGCGAGTGCCCGCTCGAGCCGTTCCTGGGCTCGCTTCAATGCTTTGCTGTTCCCTTGAGGCACTGTCAGCCGTGCCGTGACTACCGCGTGCCAAAGTGGAACAACCACAACCGGCACCCCGAGGTGATCCTCCACGGTGACGCCGGGAAGCTCATATTGGGTTTTGGGCTTCGCCGCATCATGCCGTTTCGCATAATCCACAACCCCTGCCCAATTGAAGGCTGTTTCTGTTGCCATCGAATCCTCCTTAGGAAATTGATTTCAATTCAATTTTAGTCAAGAGCCCCACCGGCGTGAAAAGATAAACTGGTGATTCAATTAAGAAGATGTCATTTTTGCTTCTGGCGCTGGCTCTGAAGAAAGGCGGTAAGCGCCTGGAGTTGCGTTTGAGTCAGGTTTTTAAAGGCCGGCATAATAGAACCGGGCGTATACGCCGAAGGGTCCTTGAAGTGGCCGATCAACCAGGCGTCTGTCCGCCCCCGTGCTCCTTCGTTGCTGAGATCAGGACCCACTTTGCCTCCTTGTCCATCCAGTTGGTGGCACATGAAGCATCCTTCCTGGTGATAAAGCGTCCTGCCGTAAGCGATTAATTTCTGACGCTGTCCTGGCTCTCGGCGGACGGAAGATTGGGCTGCACCGGCGCTTGCCTGCTGCGCATCGAGCTCTGGTAACGCATGGATAAATTGCGTCACGCGCCAAATATCGTCTGACGAAAGCGTCGTCTTCCATGACGGCATTCCTGTCAGACCGATGCCGTTTTGAATAATCCAATAGAGGTCGGCATCCGTCCAATGTTGCACATGCGGTGAAGTGAGATCCATCGCAGGCGGAAACATGTGCCTGCCCAAATTGGTGTACCCATGGCCATCTGCTCCGTGACACAAAGCGCAGTCGCGCAGATAGATTTGCTCACCCGCATGAATGGCTGCCTCACCGGGCGGAATCGGGCTCTTTACGTTGTGCGCCTCCATCGGAATGACGACGTCCTTAGCCATGTTTGCAATTGTCCTCTCAAAAGGCAGCGGCTTCCTTTGCGCGGAGCAACCAACGAAGTATATGACACTGATGAGGCCTCCCATCACCAGCACGTTGGTCTTGAGAGTCGGCCTCAGCATTAGATACCTTCTATTTCACTCCGTGCGATCACAGGTACTGCAGGCAGGGTGAGTGCTCGCGCCCTTCACACCGAATTATCCGGCTAACGCTTTTGCCTGTCGAACGATGGATGCCACCGAAATGCCGTAGCGGTTCAGCAGTTCGTCCGGTTTGCCGCTGTGAGGAATTTCGCCAATCGCCAGCTTATGGACTTCGACCCGCTCCTGCGCTAAAGCGTCAAGAACGGCGTCCCCTACGCCTCCATGGCTGTAGTGGTCTTCCACCGTGATAACCTTTCCTCCCACGGCCTTGGCAGATTCGACGAGGGCAGCTTGGTCAATTGGGCGAACACTGAAAAGATCAATTACCCTCGAGGGAATCTTCTGGCGCTGTAGTTCCTCGTGTGCTCGGAGAGCTTCGTGGACTGTCACGCCCGCGGCGATGATCAGAACCTTATCTTCTGAACTCTTTCGCAATAGCTTGCATTTTCCGATTGCGAAGCTTTCATCAACCGAATATATAACTGGCGAATTAGGACGACCAAGCCTGAGATAACAAGGACCCTCATGTTGTGCCAGTAACTCCGTCGCACGCCAGGCACTGGTCGCATCCGCCGGGTAGAGCACCGTAAACCCCGGCTGGGCTGTCATCATTGCCAGGTCTTCGAGGCCCATTTGCGACGCTCCATCTTCGCCGATTGACACACCTGCGTGAGTGCCTGCCAGCTTGATATTGAGACCGCTGATGGCGGCCATACGGATAAAATCATAAGCGCGAGAAAAAAAGCAAGCGAACGTGGAGACAAATGGGATTTTGCCTTGCGACGCCAACCCCATGGCAACGCCCAGCATATTTTGCTCGGCGATATAACATTCAAAAAATCGCTCTGGAGCTGCTTTTGCAAATTGCTCAGTGTAAGTCGAATTCTTTACATCGCCATCGAGAACTACAACTTTGGGGTTGATGGGGGCAAGCGCCGCCAGCGCGTCCCCGAAACCTCTTCGGGTCGCGACCGCCGTGCTGCCCGGTACATAAGGCGGCCGTATCGGCTGGCGGGCGAAAGCGGAGCGTATAGACGGCACCTGATCATTTGCCGACGGAAGGTTTGGTTTCCAAGGCTGTGTCTGGGGACTGATCTGGCGTTCGAGCGAACTAATGATCGTCTGAGCGATATCGCGATCCAACGGCCTACCGTGATAGCCTTCTTTATCCTCGATGCTTGGGAATCCCCGACCTTTCATCGTGCGTGCCAAAATGACGGTAGGCTTTCCAGAGGTCTCCGTAAACCGCTCGTAAGCCTGGAGCAACTCGGATACGTCGTGGCCATTCACTATGAACGCCTGCCAGCCCTGAGCTTCCCATCGCTTTCGGTGGGCGTCCAAATCGTGCCCCCAGAGCGTAGGCTGGCTCTGGCCTAGACGGTTGATATCGACGGTTGCGCACAGATTATCCAATTGGTACGCCGCCGCCATCTGCGCCGCTTCCCAGACAGCCCCTTCCGCCGATTCCCCATCGCCTAAGAGCACATAAATACGTCGTTGTTGCCGCTCCAGTCTCTTTGCATTGAGTGCCATCCCAACCGCGACAGACAGGCCTTGGCCCAGCGAGCCAGTCGCAACCTCAACAAATGGCAGTTCGGGAGTTGGGTGACCTTCGAGGTCTGAATCGAGTCGCCGCAACGTCAGTAGGTGCTTCACGGGAAATAATCCGGCCTCTGCCCAAGCCGCGTATAAGATGGGGGCCGCGTGACCCTTGGAGAGCACAAACAAATCATTGTTCGGGTTTTTAGGATTGGCCGGATCATACCGCATTACTGAGAAGAACAGTACTGCCATGATCTCCGCGGCAGAGGCGCAGCTTGTGGGATGGCCACTCCCGGCTTCGGTGGTTGCACGGACTGAATCAATCCGCAGTCGCGCCGCCATGCCTTCCAGAAACTGAACCTGAGAATCTTTCATGACGATTGCTTGCCTCTCTGCCTCCGATGGCCTCATTTAAGCGGCAGGAATACGAGTTACAGCGTAATGCATTGGAACAGCTCTGTGCTTTTCACTGTTGATCCCATCGAAGCTCGCTTTGCCTAGGTAACTACCGACTTCACTCGCTCCCAATCGCTCAAGAACTGATCTTGTCCTTTGTCCGTCAACGGGTGCTTGAAAAGCTGTTCGAAGACCTTATAGGGCATGGTGGCGATATCCGCACCGGCTTTGGCGGCTTCGACCACATGGATCGGATGACGGATCGAAGCGGCCAGCACTTGAGTCTTGAAACTGTAGTTGCGGTAAATCGTTACAATTTCACGGATCAGCTCCATTCCCGGCTCCGAGACGTCATCCAAGCGTCCCACGAAGGGGCTGACAAAAGAGGCACCAATTTTTGCCACCAGAAGCGCCTGAGAGGGCGAAAAGCACAGCGTTGAGTTGATTTTAATTCCATCTTTGATCAGGCATCTTGCCGCCTGCAATCCGTCCTTGGTGGTCGGAGTTTTTACAACAACCCAGGGGTGAAGTTTAGCCAATTCGTGTCCCTGCCGGCACATGCTTTTGACATCCCGGGAAGTCACCTCGGCACTGACCGGACCCTGCACAATCTCACAGATTTCAACAATGCGCTTCTCAAACTTCTCGCCTTCTTTGGCAATCAACGAAGGATTCGTTGTCACGCCGTCCAACAAGCCCATTTCGGCTGCATCCCGAATTTCCGTTAAGTTAGCTGTGTCAAGAAAGAATTTCATAAGACTCTGCTCCTTTTGAATTCATGGGACAATCAGCTTGCATCGCCATGCGCCGGACCGGGGGTGCAACTGCTTCACTATGCTTAAAAAGCCAAATATCATGCGGCTGCCACTCCTTCTTTCCTAGCCTCAGGCGGTTCTCCTGCTTCAGCCAGTCGCTCTTCAAAAGATCCGCCCAGGCTGTGAAATAGGGGCAGGATGCGATGGACTTCTTGCATATCCGCTAAATTCTCCGGATTAAAAAAGCAATCGGCGATTGATTTTCCGAACAAGTATTTTTTCCAAATCGCTGGTGAGGAACATGTTCGCAAATTGAGCGAGCTTCATCTTGTTGGCCGGCTTGCAACACGAGACAAGAGGCTGAATTACTTCCACGATGGCATCTCCCACACAGAAGATAACTCTGGTGCTGATTTCATTCTCTAGCATTCCATAAACGACGAAGTTCTCTTCTCATGGTCCGAACAGTGGGTGCCTCTGCGAAGCTCAAGTTGTTAGAATTCGTAGTTTCCGAACGAATACCGGAGCAACTTTGCCCACACTTTCGCTGGCTCCTTGAAGACACTAGTCTCTAATTTCCTACTCCTAGAGCTGATTTCACAGCTCGTTGAAACGTTGATAGAGAAGATTTGCATCAGCGCTTCCTTCCTGCAACCTCCACCACATCGATCTCTTTCTCCTCCGTTGGGTACCCTGCCGCTTCCCATTCTTCAAACCCGCCAAGCAGCGCATGGACATCCGTCCAGCCGTAATACATCAATTTGACCGCCGCACGGGCGCTCGCCGATTCATGCGGTCAGGTGCAATAGGTGACGATTGCCTTGCCTTTGGGGATGGACTGCACACGTTGATCAATTTCGTTGAGTGGAAGTCGAATGGCTCCCTTGATTTTACGTTCTGCTCTCTCCCATGGACCAGGATTCCGTATGTCAAGAAAGACAATCTCTTCGCCTGAATCAAGCCTTCGCTTGACGTCTTCTTTGCTGATCCGAATCGAGTTGGTCATGGAGTTCCTCCTGGGCCAAGATGGCCCTTCACGCCCTCAATAGCCCGCAAATTCTTCACTCCGGATATCATCGTCATTGATCGCTGCTGCATCCAGGACTTTCCGAATACCTTCAACCATCGGCGCAGGTCCAGCCACATAATAGATGGGATTCTTCAACTTGTTCACGTGCCGCTCCAACATCGTTGTGTTCAAGTGGCCTCTCTCTCCATTCCAGCCGCGGCGCGAACGCTCCGGTTGGGTCATGACCGCGATCAAACGGTAATTCGGGTTGCGGCTCTCAAGATGCTGAAGTTCTTCAAGGAATGGAGCATCTTCTGGCCGGCGATTAAAATAAAAAAGCACAAGACGATGCTTCAACTTGCGGTGTGTCGCATCGAGAATGATGCTGCGAAAAGGTGTAATGCCAATTCCCCCCGCAAGCATCACTGCAGGACGCCCGGCATCGTGGTGCAGGATGAAGTCTCCGAAAGGACCCTCAATCTTGAATTGTGCTCCCGGTCGGGCCGCCGCAAGGGCCTGTTTGAAGGCCGTATCCCTCATCCGAGTCGCTATCAAAAGTGTGTCTTCATCCGGCGCGCTTGCGAGGGAGAAACCACGAACATTGCCTTCGGCGTCGGTTTGAGCAGGATTCAAGAGGGTTATATCCACAAACTGCCCTGCCTTAAAGGTCCAGCGTGGCGGCCGATCAAACCGGAATGCCATAGTCTGATCAGCCACCTTCCAACTTCCTACCAGACGTGATTTAAAAGTGGGCCAGGTTAAAACCGAAGCTGTACTCATTGTCATTGCCTTCGAGCTGTCATTTAAAATCTGGAGCGGCCGTGCTGCAAGAGTAGCGGCACGGTAGCTCTTTGTGTCTACGTGGTCACAGAGTTCAGGCAGCCAGTGTGTTCAATGCCATCTTGGTCTCGAGGTACTGTTTCAGTGCCACCGCATTGTTGTGAATGGAATCGTGCGAACTGTAGACCAGGATGATGTTGTCGTGGCGAGCTGCCTCTACGAGAGGCTTCCAGGCTTGCGGATTGGCGTCTAGTTCAGCGAAATAGCGATGCTTGAACTCTTCCCATTTGGCCGGGTCGTGACGAAACCAGCGCCGCAACTGGTGGCTGGGAGCGACGTCCTGCATCCAACCGTCCACTCGCAGATTTTCTTTCTTGATGCCGCGCGGCCAGAGCCTCTCCACCAGGAAGCACTTGGCACCGACACAGCCCTTTGCGTCATAAGCTCTTTTTAAAGTAATCATGGATTTCTTGCTCCTTTCTATCAACCTTGAAGATGTCCAGCCCACGGTTGGGGAGAGTCTTTCGAGACCCTCTCACCGTGTCGCGGGAGCCCGTCACCTTTAACAAGACGCCAGACTCACATCATCGATTTAAGCTGGACCTCCTCCCACTTGCCGTCCTTGCGAACTTCGACCTTCTCGGCCTGGATGGCCTCGTTATGCAGGGTGCCGGTCACCCTTACTTGCTCGCCCACATACGGAGCGAGGGCAACCGATGGGGCGACCAGAACGTGGAACTGCCTGGTGCGGGTAAGAATCCCAGCAGGCAGACCAGTCTTCAAGCAGAGCGTCCCGCATTGCTTGACTCCCATGTGGTCGTTGCCCGTTAGGGCATGGTCCTTCAGATAGCAGTTGCTATCCACCAATGTACCCTCCCAGACCGTTGATTTCGGTGCTGCATACAACGCTCCCACAGCGAACAACAAACTTGCTAAAGTTATCGATACTTTTCTCATTTGAATTACCTCCGTTGTAATTCGCTTAAAATAAGCTTCTCCGACTGTACTGTCACAGGTCCGAAAGCTTAGAACTGCTGGTAACTTCGAAGGGCGGTATCGCGGTTGTGTTATCCGGCTCACACCCGTACTTAAAGCACGTCGAAAGCCAAAAGAAGAAGTTTGGATGATATAGGTAACCTGTTGATAATAAGTGCCTTAGAGGCAATCCCCCACCCGGACCCACCCCCCAAACAAGAAGGTTGCGGCTTGGCGTTTCTGACACTCGTCATTTATGACGAAATAGTGGCGGAGAGAGGGGACATTGCTTCTCGGCCCGGGTCAGAGATCGTTGCGAGAGATTCCTAGGCGGCGCATCTTAGAGGCAAGAGTGGTTCGCTTCAGGCCTAGGCGGGCCGCCGCGCCGCGTGGGCCGCTGATGATGCCATTGGTTTCGCGAAGCACCCGGAGAATGTGATCACGCTCCGCGCGAGCGAGTGTTTCTGATGGTCGAGTGTCGGACTTGTGCTGTAGCTTGGTACCTAAGGACGGGACGCGGAGGATGGAGCCTGAGGTCAGAACGACAGCACGCTCGATAAAGTGTTCGAGTTCTCGTACGTTGCCAGGCCAGGGATACCGGGCAAGCGCCTGGAGCGTCTCGGCCGGGATGGACTCAATTTTCTTCCCCATCTGGCGGCTGTATTTTGCGAGAAAGTGTCGGGTCAGGAGTGGGATGTCTCCCACGCGCTCCCGCAGCGGGGGCAGCACGATGGGAAACACATTGAGACGATAGTAGAGGTCGCTACGGAAGCGACCTTCTTCCACCATCGCCTCAAGGTCACGGTTGGTCGCCGCGATCAAACGCACATCCACGGTGATGGTCTGAGCGCTGCCCAGCCGTTCAAATTGCTTCTCCTGCAGCGCGCGAAGCAGTTTAGGCTGAAGATCGAGGGGAATATCCCCTACTTCGTCAAGAAAAATCGTTCCCCGATGAGCGAGCTCCAGCCGGCCGATCCTCCGGGATGCTGCGCCTGTGAAAGCCCCTTTCTCATGTCCGAAAAGTTCGCTTTCGAGAAGCGCCGGGGGCAGCGCCGAGCAGTTGACCGTAATGAAGGTTTTGTCGCGCCGGCGACTGAGGTCGTGAATGGCTCGAGCAATCAGCTCCTTGCCGGTTCCTGTCTCGCCTAGAATCAATACCGTCGAATCGGTGGGCGCAACCGTTTCAACCTGCTGCAACACTTCTTTCAGCGCCACGCTCTTGCCGACGATCTCGCCAAAGCTAAACCGGCTGCGGATCTCACTCTCCAGATACTGCTTTTCTAGGGCGAGCTTCTCTTTCTGCTCCGCGAGCTGGCGAAACGAGAGCGTATTGCTTACCGCCAGTGCAATCTGGTTGGCCACCTGGCTTAGCAAAGTCACGTCGTCGTCCGTAAAGGCGTTTTCATGAAAGCTCGCGAGATTGAGCGTGCCTAAAACCCGCTCTCGGCCGATCAGGGGAATGCGGCAGGCTGATCGCACTCCCTGAGCGACAAGCTGTGCCGGAATTTCGAACGGTCGCCCTTCTTCGTGCACGCGATTGAGCACCAGCGGTCGCCGCGCTTTGAACGCCCAGCCCGCAGGTGAGTTCTCAAGCGGTAACAGAAGCTCCTCATGGATCAGATTCTTGCGGGAGGATGACGGTAGAGCGTAGACCCGCAGCTTTTCGACGGACGGATCATAAAGCGCGAGACCTGAGTAATCATATTCTTTGATCTGACCGAGCGAAGCGGAGATTGCGGAGCGAAGATCTTCGAAATTAAGATGCGGCATCAGCCGGTTGCTGACTTCGAGGAGGAGCGCTTCAGAAGCGCGCTTTTGCTCTGTAATGTCGCGGGCAATCTTGGTGAACCCGACCAGCTTCCCACCGGAATCCCGGAGGGCAGTGAGAACCACGTGAGACCAAAACCGGGAGCCATCCTTCTTCACCCGCCACCCTTCGGTTTCAACCCGTCCTTTCGCTTCTGCTTCCCGAAGCTCTTCAGCAGGCCTCCCCGCTTTGACATCCTCGGGGATAAAGAATATCGAGATGTGACGGCCAATAATCTCCTCAGTCTGATACCCTCTCATCCGCTTTGCGCCTTCGTTCCAAGTCATCACACGGCCTTCAGGGTCCAACATGAAAATGGCGTAATCCCTCACCTCCTCGGTCAGCAGGCGGTAACGCTCTTCACTGCTACGGAGAGCCTCTTCGACCTGCTTACGACGGCTGACATCACGAATGGCGCTGATCACGCGAAGACCGTCGGGAGCGTTGAATGGCGAAAGGCTGATTTCTACTGGGAAAATACTGCCATCCTTTCGCCGCGCCTCGAGCTCTACCGCACCCATCGGACGCATCTTCGGATTCTGAACGTAGGTGTTCCGGTAATCGACATGTTTTTCCCGAACTGTTTCTGGAATGAGAATCTCTACCCGTTGTCCCAGGAGCTCTTCCTGCAGGTAACCGAACATGCGCTCAGCTAAGTCATTGGCTGAAACAATTCGACCTTCCGAATCAACCACGATAATGGCATCCGGGAGACTATTAAATAGCTCCTGATATTCAGCTGCGGTAAGCGTCATCGCCACAGCCTGGATCACTCCTTTCCGATGGTCATCTCCTTGCAGATCATTATGCCAACGACATCACCATCTATCCGGTGAACAGCGCCCCGCATTCCTCCTCAAGCACGCCAATCGTCACCACTGGCGGTGGTGGCCAGTTCGGAATGCCAGGATCAGTCAGAATAGGATACTTTGAGCTGACTCCTCCAATATGGGGCACGGCTCGGCCGGCCACCACCCTTGAGACGCGTGAGCTGCGTAACACGAACGAACACATCCAACATGGCTCTACCGTGGTATACAAGGTACAACCAAAGAGATCATGCGAGCCGAGAGCCTGGCAAGCTTCTTTGACAGCTTTAAGCTCAGCGTGAGCCGTGAGATCGCTCTCGCGCCGCACCGCCTCAACTCCCTCAGCGATGATCCGACCGTCGCGAACGACTACAGAACCAACAGGTGGGTCGCCTTGCTCAAGCGCGACGCGCGCTAGTCTGATCGCCTGCCGCATGAACTCTTCATCCTGAGACAGCATTCGGCGATGTCCTGCGTGTGATCCTTCGACTGGCATAGGTGATAGTTTACTAGACGCTCCTACTATCAAGGATCCCCCTTCGTGTCATCAGCTTCACAGCAACGTGATTTCCCTCTCTCTTGGCGGTAGAGCAAGAAATGACACAGTGCCAACCGCTAAGTGAGTGACCGGCCGCTCTGAGTGTTGAACTGCGGTACCAACTCGATCGTTGCTTTCACCGAGTTCGAAATAAAGCATCCTTGTTTGGCACTTTTCAGAATTTCCTCCGCCAGCGCGGCATCGCCCTGCTGGTTCAGTGATATGGCCGGCTTGACGACGATTCGGGTCACCTGATATTTCCCCTCAACGTTTTCAACCGTTCCTTCAGCGCTGCTTTCGCAGGCGGATATTTCGAGACCTCGGTGTTGTGCGTAGGCAAGGAACGTCAGCATCAGACAGGTGTTGACCGCTCCGATGAGCAATTCCTCGGGACACCAGACGTCGGCAGAACCCTTGAATTCAGGTGGGCTGCCAATCTCGACATCCGCGTGATCCTTGTTCCTCATGATTCCCCGTCGTGCGGTCGTTAGGGCAATGACGTCCTTAAAACGGTAGGTCTTATACAACCTCTTGGGTTCCATCAATCCCTCCTTAACTTTTCGCGCGTTCCTCAGGAACCAAATTGGTCATGCGATGGGATCCACCCTACGATCCGGTTCTTCCCGACTCAGCAAGCTTTCCTCGATACAAACAGGGGCAATCATCTTCCCGGAGGTAAGCGCCTACTTCACGACCCGCACGGCCCTATCTCGGCCGAGCAGCGGATGACCGCTGCGGCGAGATCTGGAGCGTAGAATGCCTGTGTCACCCGCAGATTTTCGCGCGTCTCAGGAAGCCTTGAATGCTGGACGTGATCTTCTCTACCACAGTTTGAGCGCGACGGCGTAACCCGTTAAAAGCCCGTGAAAGAAAGCCTGTCGCTCCTTATCGCCAGCGTTTCCGTAGGCACATGCGGCCCCGTGAAAGGCTTTCAGCAGCCTGTCTCTTCGCTGCTGGTGCTGGCCCCACGCTTCAACCTTGGCAGAAAGGGTCCGCACGGCGTCGGAATCTGCGATTACAAAGGGATGAGGATGGCGCTTTGGCATTTGAATACCTCCGCTAGAAGATTCTCTGCTTTCTGGCCCAATTATGAGGATGCCCGCATCTCGCCGCAAGGGAATCGGCAATACGACCTTAATGTTTCCCTGTGTGCGTTGTAACCTGTGCCAGGCATGCCATAAGCTCCGAAATTTCGCTGTCTTCAAGGTGCGCCACCACATCTGAGATGTCGCTCCGCAGAGAAGCTGGCGCATATGGTTCGGAGAGTTTATTGAATTTTGCGAGGGCAGTCTCCCAAGTGAACGGATGCGTATGAAAGCCCTCGTAGTCTCGCCCTTCTTGCATAAGCACCCGGCCGTCCCGCAGGTGGATCGTCACTCGGCAAGGCATTTCGTCTGGAAAGCGTCCGCTGTATACATCGCTGGGCCTAACCACGACATTTCGTAGGAGCACCTGCACAATCTGGCGATGAATGCGATCCGGAAGGTATTGCTCCGGCATCATCTGGCCATCAGTGATGGCTGTGGCCACCATGTAAGGGAGGCTGTGATCGGCCTCTTCCTTCGTGCGGACCAAGGTCTTATTGCCCTCTTCACCTCCTCCAATGATGTTGTAGGCTACATCAAACACGTCGATCTCGACACGGCTTACATCTGAGGCATTGAAACCCTCTCGTCGCTTCATTTCGAGCACGGTTTCCAGAATAGACTGCGAGTGAATTTCGGCATTGTATTTCTTCACGATGGTGCAATTGACCCGGTCGAGGCCCTCCCGCGACCAGTCGATCTCAAAGTGGCCCGAGATCGCCTCCATGAACCCTTTATTCCCCTCGAAAACCTCTGGCGGTCCGGTAATGCCCCGCATCGCCAGGAAGGCGGCGTGGGTCGAGCAGAATGCAGTATTGGGATACGCAAATCCTTTCCAGTTGGACAGCGTTCCAGTACGGGTGACCCTCAAGGCGTTGAAAGCAGTGCCGCTGATCGCAATCGCGTTTGCCGTTTCTTTGGGGCTGAGGCCCAGCGCTCTGGATACTCCAGCCGCGACGGCAAACGACCCTAGCGTTGTATGATCAAACCCTTTGGCCCGGACCGGTGCCACATCGCATAACCGGCAGAGCACTTGATAAGCCACCGCGAGCGCCGCGAGAAATTCCTTGCCGTTTCGGCCGGCGTACTCGGCAGCGGCCAAGACTGCTCCAATATTATCGCTTGGATGGCAGGTTTCGCCTTTTGCCAAATAACTGTCGTTGAAGTCGAGGTAACGAATCAAGGCGCTGTTATAAAAAGCAGCGCGGTCGGGCGAAGTCTTCCCTCCGCCGATCAGTGTGACAACCGGCCGGCCGCCAAAGTCTTCGATATGCTTTCGGATTAGCGCCACCGGTGGTCCCCAAAGTGCGCCCATGGCGCATCCGAGCGCATCGAGGATCCGAATTTTGAGCTGAAGACGAGCCGATTCGGAGAGGTCGGCATAAGATGCGCGGACAGCGAAGTTGGCAAGCTTTTGAACGTCGGTCATCGATTCAGATTCCCTGACTTTTGAATGCAAGCCATCTTGCGGCCGCACGACCGTTAGGCGATCGCGGGATTGAGCCTCTCAGGATTGATCTCGAGATCCTTGATGGCGTTCGACACAGTCTCAGGTCCGATCTCACCCTCCCGAAGCAAAGCCCAGAGCACTGCAAAAGCGAGGAAACGGTAATCGACTTCAAAAAAATCCCGCAACGCCGCGCGATTGTCGCTGCGGCCGAATCCATCCGTTCCGAGTGCCACAACAGGCTTCGGACACCAGCGCGAAATCGAATCCGGAAGCGCCTTCAGGTAATCGCTTGCCGCCACAATTACACCGGGCGAGCCGGAAAGACTCTGCGTCACAAACGGCGTCCTCGGTGTATCTGCCGGGTGCAGCATGTTCCATCGGTCAACATCGTGTCCGTCGCGATAGAGTTGTTTGTAGCTCGTGACACTCCAAACGTCTGCAGCCACGTCGTACTTCTCGGCGAGCAGCTTCTGTGCCTTCAGTGCCTCATATACTATGGCTCCGCTTGCGAGCAATTGGGCGCGCAACTCAGCCTTGGGATTGTCTGCCTGCCGGAATTTATACATCCCTCTCAAGATTCCCTCCCTGATTGCGGCGATGTCCCCGACCGCCGGCATGGTATGGTTTTCGTTCATCAGGGTGAGGTAATAAAAAATGCTCTCCTGCTCCGCATACATGCGGCGAATGCCGTCCTGAATGATAACGGCAATTTCGTGCGCGAATGCCGGGTCGTATGCGAGAAGGTTGGGAACTGTGTAGGCGAGCAGATGGCTGTTGCCGTCCGCGTGTTGCAGACCCTCGCCCAACAGTGTGGTTCGTCCGGCTGTTCCTCCCAGCAAGAAGCCTCGCACCCGACAGTCACCCGCCGCCCAGATCAAGTCCCCGATTCGCTGAAAGCCGAACATCGAATAAAAGATGAAAAAGGGAATCGTATTGATACCGTATGTTGCATAGGCCGTTCCCGCAGCGATAAAATCTGCCATCGATCCCGCTTCGGTGATGCCCTCTTCAAGAATCTGCCCATCCGTGGCTTCGCGGTAATAAACCAGAGTGGTTTTGTCGCCCGGTTCATAAAGCTGACCCACGTGGGAGTAAATCCCAACTTGCCGGAACAGCGCTTCCATTCCGAACGTCCGCGCCTCGTCTGGCACGATGGGGACGATCAACTTGCCGATTTCCTTGTCCTTAAGCAGTTTCGCAAGAATGCGGACAAATGCCATGGTGGTTGAAATCTCCCGCTCTCCCGTTCCTCTATAGAATTCGCTAAAAAATTCATTTGGGAGGGGTTTGAGCAGCGGCGACTTCACTTGGCGTTGGGGAAGATAGCCTCCGAGCGCCCGGCGCCGCTCCAGAAGGTACTGAAGTTCAGGCGAATCGTCCGGCGGCTTGTAGAAGGCGGCTTGGGTCACCTGTTCGTCGGAAAGCGAAAGGCCCACGCGGCGGCTGAAGGCACGCAACTGGTCTTCTTCCAGGTTCTTCTGCTGATGAGCGATATTCTTTCCCTCGCCAGCTTCTCCGAGGCCATACCCCTTGATCGTCCGGGCGAGGATCGCAGTTGGCGAACCTCTATGTGTGACCGCCGCATGATAGGCGGCATACACCTTTTTCGGGTCGTGCCCTCCGACTCGTAGCCGACGCAGTTCTTCGTCGGACAGGTTCCTGACCAAATCCAGCAAGCGAGGGTCTTTGCCGAAAAAATGTTCCCGGAAATAGGCACCGGACTCTGCGGCATAACGTTGGCGTTCGCCATCCACCAACTCGCCAGCACGATCGATCAGAAGGCCGTCTGTATCCTGGGCGAAAAGTGGATCCCAGTCAGTTGCCCAGAGCACTTTAATGACGTTCCATCCAGCCCCGCGGAAAACACCCTCGAGCTCATTAACGATGTTTCCGTTGCCACGCACAGGCCCATCGAGTCGTTGCAGGTTGCAGGAGATCACAAAGATGAGGTTGTCTAACTTTTCCCGCCCGGCCAGAGTGATGGCCCCCAAAGATTCCGGTTCATCCATTTCTCCGTCGCCTAAAAGCGCCCACACTTTCTGACCATTAGGTTCCTTTAACCCCCGGTCTTCAAGATAGCGTTGGAAGCGGGCCTGATAGATCGCCATGATGGGAGCGAGACCCATATCGACGCTGGGAAATTCCCAGAAATCAGGCATGAGCCAGGGATGGGGATAAGACGACAGGCCGTTCTTTGCAGTGACTTCTCTGCGAAAATTCTCAAGATGATCCACGGTCAGCCGCCCTTCCAAGAATGCACGGGCATAGATTCCGGGGGAAGAGTGTCCTTGGAAGTAAACCACATCTCCGCCACATTCATGGCTTTTGCCGCGAAAAAAATGATTCAATCCGACTTCGAATAGGGTCGATTGGCCGGCGTAACTCGCCAGATGTCCCCCAATTCCATGTTCCTTGCGGTTGGCGCGCACGACCATTGCCATCGCATTCCATCGAATTAAGCTGTCGAGCCTGGATTCCAGCTCCAGATTTCCTGGATAAGCAGGTTCTTCTGCAGCAGGAATCGTATTCACGTAGGGAGTGACCGGCTCATATTTAAGCCGAACGCCATCGTTTGCAGCCTGGTCAAGCAATCGCTGCAGTATCCGTTTCGTTTGCCCGTGGCCTTCATACTGAAGGACATAATTGAGGGAGTCGACCCATTCCTGAACCTCCAATTCTTCAATGTCAGTGGGGCTTCCTGTAACCATGTGACCCATTCTCGAGGCTCCTTTCGCGTGATGAAAGCTTCCCATTCTGGTGGGCTCTTTCATGCGGCTGTGCTCATCCTCTATTGCAAATATGATAGATGGCTCTGGCCTGAAAGACTATGACTTTAGTCCCGCACCGTGCAACTGTGTTGCGAAAAGGTAGGGCCGCTGCACGACCGCTAGTGTGATGAGGGCATCCAGCACGCCAAAGCCAATAGGGGCTAAGAGCTGGAAGAACGGAAAATCCTGAAGAGTTTCGTCAGCGGGTCGTAGAATTTGTCTATCACGCGTTCTTTCAAAGGAATGATGGCGTTATCCGTAATCTGGATACCGGCAGGGCAAACCTTGGTACAGCATTTCGTGATGTTGCAATAGCCGATTCCATCCCGATTACAGATATCCCGAATGCGATTGTAGTTGTCGAGCGGATGCATCTCAAGCGCGGCATCGTGAACATCGTAGCGCGGACCGGCATACCGGTCAAAGAATTGGTGATTGCGCAACACATGACAGACGTCTTGACAGAGATAGCATTCGATGCACTTGCTGAATTCCTGCACGCGATCAACGTCCGCCTGCGCCATACCCCACGTTCCATCCGGCATTTCGGGCTTGCGCGGTCTGAAGGGTCTGATGCCCTTTTTGATCTGGAAGTTCCAAGAGACATCGGTGACGAGATCTTTAATGAGAGGAAAGGCTTGCATCGGCTCAACGGTGATCGGCCTTTGGAGCGGCGGGGAGCTTAGCCGCGTTATTCCAATCTTGGGAATGACCTGGGAGTACTGACGCAGGTCGGAAGGTGTTTCCCCATGTTTGAGCAAGCGAACGCGCCAAAAGGTAATGCCACGATCCCCGTCGAAGGCGTGGGCGCTGCCGTTTTCAGTCGCAATAAAACAGGACCTAGTGAGTAGCGTTGCGTGTTCTCCTCAATCTCACAGATAAAAAGCGTGCTATTGTCATTCGAAGGCTGTCAGCGACTTTAGTCATTGTGCTATCATTCGCCACAATCCTTAAAATAAACGCAGGGGCCGAAAAGCGACATGATTCCGGGAGCTCGACCATTGCGAATAGTTCGACCGAATGAGAAAGGGCATGATGAGACCTTTGCCGCATAACGATCAGCGTGCGTTGGTGGACCGGCTTATGGCCGCCTGTGGAGGAAGCTATCCTCCTGAAGCTCGCCGCAAATTCTTTATTAGCGGCCCTCAATGGGCTGCCGCATATGCGGGACAAGCGTTATTTCATGCGCCCACGCGTGCCCCGGTTCAACCTGTCGAGGTGATCGAGCGGCTTGCCGAAATTGGAATCGGCTGGTGGTCTACCCACGACACAGACATTATTCCCACCGATCAGTTGATGACGGGTCGTCAGGATGAAATTCTGGAAGGTATCCGGACGGCTCTGAAGCGAAGCGGGATGAAATGCTCTATGGTTACCGGAGAGACCTTCTATCATGCCGTCTGGGCTGGGAGTCCGGCGGGGGAGCAGCCGGAGGTTCGTGCTTACGCCAGGCGGCGGCTCGAAAATGTTGTTGAGATCGCCCACATCTTGGGAGCACAGTTCATTGTCTACCGGCCCGGCACGCTCGGTTATCAGTTTCAGGGCGTCGTAGACGAAACCGTGATGCTGAAGCGGTATGCGGAGGAGATCAACGCTGCCTGTGAGAAGGATCTTGTGGTCTCACGGACAAGGGCTACTTCCCCGATGCGTCATTGCCTTGAAGCGAAGCCTTTTGAGCCGCAAGCAGAACTCATCTTGCCTACGACGGATGCCATGCTCACATTTATCAACTCCGGGTTGGTAAAGCACCCGGAAATGGTAGGGGTCAACCTGGAGTACCTCCACGAACTAATGTGGGGAGGCTCGCCACGGGCAGCTTTAGCGCGTGCTCTGGTTGCTGGCAAACTCTGGCATTTTGACATCAATGACGGATACCGGCTGAAGCACGATGTTGACATCGGCATCGGCCTGATCAATCCGCTTGATTGGCTGAATGTTCTGATGTTACTCCGTGCGTATGGTTATAATGGGCCGTTTAACCTGGACTATAAGGCGGCGCGCACGACGAGCAACTACGGGGTGTTCCGGGTCAGTTTCCCGTCGGCTGTGGATCGTTTCATTACCCTGTGGAAGATTGCAGGCGAGGCGATCTCAGATCCCGTAATCAGCGAAGCGACGAAGGCGCTCGAAGCAGGCGCAGGCCAGGTAAACTCGGGTGATGCCGATGCAATTTTCGAGGCAGATAAGGAGCTGTGGACCCTGCATGAGCTCATTGCTCACCGGCTTGTCCAGATTTTACTAGGGCTGCACCGTGGTAGGGTGTTTATCTCCTAGAATTCCTAAACGACTGTGAAGCTCGACCGTCTCACCATTCTCACGGACAGCCCACGTCCCAAATCCGGAAAGGGTACAGAACCGTGTTAGATCTTGCCCAACTCGAAGTGTGGTTCGTCGTTGGCAGCCAGAGTCTCTATGGAGAAGAGATCCTCGAAAAGGTTCGTGAACACGCGCGGGAAATGGCGGGCGCACTATCACAGGCACCCGAAATTCCGGTAAGAATCGTGCTGAAGCCGGTGCTGATTTCACAGGACGCGATCACCACACTTTGTATGGAAGCGACCAACGACAGCCGCTGTATCGGGTTGCTGGTCTGGATGCATACCTTCTCTCCCGCTCGGATGTGGATTGCGGGCCTCAGCGCGTTACAGAAGCCATTCGCCCACCTTCACACCCAGTTCAATCGTGACCTGCCGTGGCCCAGTATAGACATGGATTTCATGAATCTGAATCAGTCGGCGCACGGAGACCGCGAGTTTGGATTTATGTGTACTCGTATGGGACTGCGGCGAAAAGTGATTGTAGGGTTTTGGCGTGAGCGTGAAGTTGTTACGGAGATCGCCTCATGGACACGCGCTGCGGCGGCATGGCATGACGCGCGAGGGCTTAGGATCGCACGATTCGGCGATAACATGCGCAATGTTGCGGTGACGGAGGGCGACAAGGTCGAGGCACAGATCAAGCTGGGTTATTCGGTTGAAGGTTACGGTGTGGGTGATCTTGCCGGCAATATTAAGAAAATTGGCGTTGCGGAGATTGACAGGCTAGTCGCTGAATATGATGAAGTCTACGACGTGGCGAAGCCGCTGCGCGACGGCGGAGAGCGTCGCCAGTCACTTCGTGAAGCTGCAAGGATCGAAGCAGGCCTCAGAGCGTTTCTCGAAGAGGGCGGCTTTGGCGCCTTTACCGATACCTTTGAAGATCTCCACGGCCTCGCCCAACTGCCCGGAATCGCGGTGCAAAGGTTGATGGCGGACGGCTACGGCTTTGGCGCGGAAGGTGACTGGAAAACAGCCGCGTTGGTTCGGGCGATGAAGGTGATGAGTGCGGGACTTCCGGGCGGAACATCGTTCATGGAAGATTATACCTATGACTTTGGTCAGCCATCAAAGACGCTGGGTGCGCACATGCTTGAAATCTGCCCTTCGATTGCTGAATCGAGGCCCTCTCTCGAAATACACCCTCTTTCCATCGGAGGAAGAGACGACCCGGTACGATTAGTGTTCAACGCACGTAGCGGGCCTGCCCTCAATGTCTGTCTGATCGATCTTGGGAATAGATTTCGCATGATCGTCAATGAGGTCGATGTGGTTCCACCGGCTGAACCATTGCCCAAGCTGCCGGTGGCGAGAGCTGTATGGGTTCCGAGACCCAATCTCAAGCTGGCAACCACCGCTTGGATCTACGCGGGCGGTTCGCATCATACGAGCTTCAGCCAAGCGTCGATCACGGAGTCTTTGGCGGATTTCGCCGAGATTGGGGGTATTGAGTTTTTGCGGATCGGAAGTACCACGTGTTTGGACGAGTTCAGAAACGAACTCAGGTGGAACGATTACTACTTGAATGCACAATGATATCGGCCTCGCTGGTAGACAACTCTGCGGTCCCGGGGGATGACCTGAGTGCGGTGAGGAGCACATTCAATGTTCCCGAATACTAAGCACAAGAATGGTTTGATGCATCTGGAATGCGGTCCGTTCATGTCGAAAGCAGGCGGTTTTAGCAACGCTTCAGAAGCAGTACGTTAACTGAAGATGAGTAAGGCACTTGGACGCGCGCAAGAGTTGAGAAAACTTCAGAAAGAAATTCTCGCTTCGAAGGCCTGCCCGCGGCTCATAAAATATTGCAAAAAGGTGGCGCGGGAAAAGCGAGCCATGTACCGCGATCAGGAGTATTGGGGCAAAGCGTTGCCGAGCTTCGGCGACCCCGAGGCGGAGCTCTTGATCATCGGACTGGCGCCAGCAGCTCATGGTGGAAATCGCACCGGAAGGATGTTTACGGGTGACCGGTCTGGAGAGTTCCTCTTTCGAGCGCTTCACGAAGCCGGTTTCGCCACTCAACCGACGTCATTCCACCGGGATGACGGGTTGAAATTGCGAAATTGTTACATCACGACGATCGTCCGATGGGCTCCCCCTCAGAACAAGCCGACGCCAGAAGAAATCCGGCGGTGCCTGCCATTCCTCAAGAGAGAACTGGAAATCCTGAACCAGGTGAAGATTGTGCTGGTTTTAGGAAGGGTTGCCTTTGATGCCTACCTTAGATTGGCGAGGCAACAGGCAAAGCTGCTATCCAAATCGCGTATGCCCTTCCGTCACGGAGCGATGTACGTACTGCCGCACCCGCTGCCGCGCCTGTATTGTTCCTATCATCCCAGTCAGCACAACACTCAGACAGGGCGGCTCACCCACGTGATGTTCAGCAAGGTGTTGCAGGATATAAAGAAAGATCTGGAGCCTAGTGAACTGCCATGACGGATGATAGGCTCGAGCAATACAAACAAGTATTAAAACCAGGCGGTTCTTTCTTCTGAAAAGCAGAGACCCATGGTAGCTCGTAAAACTGTCCGTTCGCGCACAACTGCGATTATGGCGCTCGGCGGTTACACTTCTCCCTCTCGTATGAAGCGTATTTTTACGCAACTGGCCAGGCGTTTCCCTCACGCCGGATGTGTCCTGAAATTCAGGAGCGCGTTCGAACTGCTCGTTGCAACAATCCTTTCTGCGCAATGTACGGACGACCGGGTAAACCTGGTTACTCCAGAGCTTTTCAGGAAGTATCCGACAGTTGAGACGTTCGCGGCTTTGCAGCCTGAAGTTCTCGAAGCAGATATCCACTCGACAGGTTTCTTTCGGAACAAAGCCAGAAACATCATTGCGACGTCGAAGAAGATTGTTGACGAATTCAGCGGTCGGGTACCGCGCACGATGGAGGAACTACTGACCCTTCCGGGCGTGGCCCGCAAAACCGCTAACGTAGTCTTGGGAACGGCTTATGGCATCGCAAGCGGGATTGTCGTCGATACCCACGTGTTACGCGTGGCAACCCGGCGATTGAAGCTTTCCCGCGAAAAGACACCCGAAAGGGTTGAACGGGATCTTCTTAAAATCGTCCCTCGCAGTCGATGGATTCCGTTCGGCTACCAACTGACATTATTTGGGCGACAGATTTGTCTTGCTCGAAACCCCCACTGCGCCGAATGTCCCCTCGAGTCGATATGTGACTCAGCAGAAAAAACCGTATGATCTCTCGGCTGGCTCAGGTCAATCATCGATCTTCCCTGTATTGATCTTGCCTGTCAGAGAAGCCGCAGCTGCCTGGCGATGAAGACAGTGAGCGACAGCGCTCGCGATTTGCGCGGGTGTGCTTCGCGGCAGAACGCAATGATCTGCATAGTCCCGGAGAAGCGCCCGCACATCTGCGGTTGCAGGATACCCGCTTTGTATAAGAGCCAGTTCGGCGTCGGTCGGAACATTTCGGAGAAGGCGCCAGAGCTCGCGTCCATTCGTGTCTGGTAGATGATCGCTTAGACGGATCACATCAAACCTTTTTGAGCCGAGGAGCGCTCGTGCCTCCCTCCCACCCCAGGCTGCAGTTATGTCATAACCTTTATCCGCCAATAGAATCGTCAAGCGAGTCAGTAAATCATGGTCGTAATCAACAAGTAGAATTCGAAGTCGTTTAGACTCATCCATCACTTCACCTTCGGAGATGATCTGGAATAAGAAGAGCCGCACTTACGAGTCGGCCGAAAATGAGCGGTTACAGCACTGCAAGCTAAGCGATCGACTATCAAAGTTCTCGAGATCAGTTTGAAGCCAGAATTAGACACATTCTCAGTTTCTCAACAGGCCAACTGATCACAGTTCCGGGTCCTGCCACCTTGATGAAGACTCAAGATCATTTTTGCCACCGCACTGCCTCAACTGGCAAGCCTGCCGCTTGCCAAGCCTTGAGTCCGCCTCGCAAAGGGTAAACTTCTTCAAATCCGCGTTCTTTCAACTCTCGCGCCACACGGGCGCTGGTCTTCTCTCCGCTTCAGGTGCAGTAAGTCACAAGTGCGCGGTTTCGAGGCAATTGCTTCAGACTCTCACCCACATCTTTGGCGGGTAAATGGATCGCGCCCGGGACCTGGAGGGGATTCCTGGCGAGCGCGGTCGCACTGCGCGCGTCCACGAAAACTACCTGTTGCTTTCTCTGCAGCACTTCATCAATGCTGATGCGACGAAGTGAAGTCTTTTTTGGAGTGGCCATGCTGTTGAACCTCCCTAAAATTCAGGGCCGCTTTTAGCGCCCAGCACTCTCAGGAAGCGCGACGGTCAGCAGGAATGCGCTTTCCTCCACCGCTTCCACATCGTGAGTCACCGCACGGTCCAGGATCAACACCTTGCCCTCTGGCAAATCAAAGAGTTTGCCATCGGCATGCATGCGGATATGCCCGCGTAAGGTTTGGACCGAGATCCGTCCAGGATTGTGATGTTCCGGAATGCGGGTATTCGCCTTCATAGCTCGCAGCATTATCTGGAGATCAGGATATCGGACGAGCATTTTCCGAGCTAGCCCTCCCTTCCAATCGGGGCTGCAATGTAATTCTTCGATTTCTTTGTCGATATCAAGTTCCGTCGAATGGCTTCCGACCATCCTAGGAGTCTCCTGCACACTTGCCTTCTCGAATTTACTCTCAACCTTTTCCGATTGCATGATGCACCTTCAATTCTCGCGCTCCTGCGTGTTTGTGATATCAACCCGTTGGCGTGAGTCGTTTTCATGCCTGTGAGTTTAAGCGGCATCCGAAGCTTTCTTCGGGATCTCCGAATGAGACTCTTCTTGCCCATGCGGGAACCCGAACGACTTCCACCGAGCAAGGAGCGTCGCGCGCCACATCCTCTGAAATACTTCCTGAGAAGAAATGCCTTATGCCTTTTCGCTCGTGGGAACCGATTACTATAAGATCAGCGTGCCATGCCTTCGCCTCCTCAAGAATCAAAGCGCGGACGTCACCCTCCTGAATTGAAGAAGTGACTGAGAAGCCAGCGGAGCTAAGTCTCTCAGCAGCGTGCTCTAGTAATTCCGTCGCCATGGCTTTTTGCTTCTGTACTGCGGTAACGAAATCAGGCGTATCGCGACCTCCGATCCGTTTGGCTAACTTCACAGGATAAGGGTCCAAGACGTGAAACAAGCGCAGCTCTATTCCCTCTGGCTTCAGCTGGTCAATCACGAAATTTACCGCTGCGTCTGAGACTGGCGATTCGTCAATTGCAATTAAGATCTTCATAGCACAATACCTCCAGGACAATCTGCCCATGTGTGCGCAAGCAGGACTGGCTCATCCGCCGACACTGCCCGTGTCTTCGGTGGGTTGGGCGCTGGGATCTGAACAATGACTCGGCAGGGAGCATGGTGTGCCACATGCCGTGCCGTTGATCCCAAGAGAAACTCGCTCAGTTCGTGCTTTCGGGGATGGCCGATAACCAGCAGGTCGATCACTTGGTCTCTGGCTTCTCCAACGATTGCTTCACCCGCATTACGTGCTCGAACCAGTTGCGTTAAAAGGTCGGCCGGGACTCTACCGGCCGCAAGCTTGGCAGCCCTCGCCAGGATTTCTTGCCCTTCCTCATCGATGGCCTCATCTGTTGTGTCGAGCGGTGTCGCCATCGGTACTTGAACCACGTGGAACACAATCAGATCTGCACCCATTCCAGCAGCCAGTTGGCACGCCAAATCCATCAGTTCTTCGACAGAAGCTCTATCACGCAGCACTACCATCACTCTTTTCTTTGGCATGTCGCCTCCGCACAGTCACTGGACTCCATGGCCTGCGAGTCACATGAACACAATGTTACGAGCACGTGCCTTTCCACAACGAGATCCGCAACCGCCGCTTCCTATAACATCTCTCCAATCAAAGAGATAGCTGGCAAGCCTTGGATGATCGGACGAAATCGGTTCGAAGGTAGGCATACAGGCTTGATCCTGGTACTCGACACTTTTGACCAAATATCGACGGCTGCCTGAATTGGCTATCAGTGCAGGAATCGAAACAGGAGACTCCGATCGTGTCCGCGTTGAGACAGCAGGACTTACAACCGCTGTTTCCACTGACGCCTCTCATCGCCACTCATTACCGGCTTTGGCTGTCAACCTGCTTCACTAGTGACCAAGTGGAGCCACTTCCAATTAGGAGGCAGCAGGACTATGAAAATCGAAATTCAATCCACACGAGGACGAGAATCTTTTACGTTTCCTGACGGGACGAAGGTGGCGGAAGCTGTCAAGGAGGCTGTCCGGGCTTTCAACTTTCCTGCTGTGCACCACTACGGGCTGCTCCTTTCAGGAAACACGAGCACCCCACTTGACACTGACCGAACACTCACTTCTTACAATATTCGTGACGGCGCAGTCCTGTTTCTCACCATTACCCTTTGCTGAACATCTGGGGGTAGTTGTGCTGCCGCTGCAGCGATAAATCCCAAACGTCGTGAATGGGTTTGCCCGAACTGTATTTCCCTGGTCCTGGATGATCAATCTGCCAGCCCGACCGTTCGCACGCTCGAGCAGAGGGCTGGTGTTTTCGACTCCGCCGTGAGGCTCACTGCTCAACATGATACCTCGCTATGACCTTTCCGAAAGCACGTGATGAGCGATGCCGCTATTTTGGCAAAAATGTCGCAAGTGCATTTTGGCCGCAAGCCCGATGAACCTCCCGCGTCAGAGATCATTCCTGGAACCCGTTATGTGTCAAAGACTTACACCCTTGTGATCGGGTATGAATGTCTTTGGCGACGGCATTGCTTTAGCCAAGAGCGGGGTTTCAGGTTGGAGATGACCACTATCAAAGGGAATGGTATCGACAGTATTCAAAAGCATCCATTGATGCTTGGCAAGAGTAAGCAATCAGGAGAGGAGAGATGCCATGTACATGGTTATGGTTTGCATCGTTTGTGCAACAGCTGTCGTAGCTGTGGCCAGCGCCATATTTGTTATCGCCGTGGCTGCAGTGACGATTTCACACGGCGCGAAGTACACCTCAGCCACGCTTCACACTCTTTGGCACGATCGAGTCATGCCAAGCCTTTCTCAAGACCGACTTTTGCTCGGACTGGCGCCGCGAAGGGTGCGTTAGCGATGCGCGGCGACCTCAGCGTGTTTGCGGCTTTCTGATGCAGATCGTCAGAACACAGACTGCAGGAATCAATCATATGCATGGAGAAAGAACCAATGATCACTCTTAGAAGCATTTATAACCCATGGGGGGTGCCTTATACCAAACGGTTTCTCATCGAGCGCCAATGGCCTCGAGACCCTGATCGGCCCGCATTACATTTCGAGGGCTGGCTAAGGGATGTAGCCCCAAGCGAAGAGTTGTGTGCGTGGTTTGCGAACGACCGCAGGAAGTGGCAAGAATTCCGCAAGCGCTATTTCGCTGAGTTGGACTCCCATCCGGAGGCGTGGGAAATTTTGCTGGAAGAAGCTCGCCACGGCGCCGTGGAATTGCTCTACAACTCCCACGACCCTAGATGCAACAATGCTTTGGCACTGAAGGAATATCTGGAGGCAAAACTCTCTGAGGTGCCGAAGCCGGTGCGAACTGTCACGGAGCACAATGGCACTACAAGGAAGGAGTTATGAGATGAGCACAGCGCAAGCCAAGTGGCCGGTTTTTAGAGCCAAACTGGTTGATCGTAAGGAAATTGCAGAAGCGACAATGGCCTTTCGGTTCGAGCGGCCGCGTGATTGGACGTTCAAGGCTGGCCAATTTGTTGACATTACTCTGCTGAATCCACCGGACACCGACGCAGAGGGTAACGTCCGAGGATTCTCCATTGCCAGTGCACCCCATGAGGACACCATTATGGTAGCAACGAGAATGCGCAACACTGCCTGCAAGCGAGTGCTCCGAACGATGCCGCTCCAAACCGAGGTTCAGTTCGAAGGTCCGTTTGGCGATCTTGCGCTTCATAATGATGCCAGGAAGCTGGCCATTCTGCTCGCAGGAGGAATCGGGATCACCCCGTTCCATAGCATTGTGTTGCAGGCGGCACACGAGCAGCTGCCGCACCGGATCGTTCTTTTCCATTCCAACAACACGCCAGAGGACGCCCCGTTTCTGGAAGAGCTTCGTGAACTTGAAACGCAGAACTCAAACTATAAGTACGTGCCCACGATGACGGCGATGGAGCGATCGAAGCAGCGGTGGTCTGGTGAAACCGGCCTGCTCAGTGCGCAGATGCTTGCAAAGTACTTAAAGGCGGCAACCCCATCTGATCCAGCCATTGCCGATGCAATTTATTATGTCGCTGGGCCACCCGGGATGGTTGCCGAAATGCGAAGGATGCTGGTTGGTTGGGGCGTTGATGAAGACAATATTCGGACCGAGGAATTCGCAGGTTATTAGGAGCAGTGAAGGCCAGTCATGAACAACACAACAATCATGCCTACAACCAATACGCAGCCAAAAAGAACAGCTCGGCATGAGGACACAGCCGAAGTCTTGATGCTAGTGACCACTTTTTGCTGGGCGAGCAATATCGTGGCAGGGAAAGAGGCCTTGCAAGGTTTTGGGCCGCTGGCTCTTGCGCAACTGCGAATGTCGATTGCAGCGCTCTTCTTTGGAGTGTTGTTCCTTTCGTGGCCAGGAAGGCCCAAGCTTCATTTTTCCCGGAAACAATGGTTTCTACTCGGGCTGATGGGATTCACTGGCATCACGTTGAACCAGATCTGTTTTCTTGGGGGCCTGGCGCGAACCTCGGTGACTCATACAGGTCTGATTCAGGCTGTGGGGCCGATCATGGTCCTACTGCTCGCCGCCTTTATTGGCCGCGAGCTGCTTACGTTCCAGAATTGCGCAGGCATGGCGATTGCCTTCGCCGGCGTCGCCGTCTTACTAACTGGCAAGTCAGCTTCGCAAAATGGTGCGCATTGGAGCGGAGATGTCATCCTCCTTGCTGCTGGGGCCTCTTTTGCGTTCTACACGATTCTCATGAAGGATGTGGCGTCGGACTATGATGCCCTGACCTTGAGTATGCTGGTATTTGGGCTGGGCGCTGTCCTTTTGGTGCCGTTCTCTCTCGGATCGGTTGCAAAGGTCGAATGGCACGAGGTTCCTTTTCGTGCCTGGGCCGGCCTGGCTTATATGGTGGTCTTTGGGTCGGTGGTTGCATATCTCATTTACGCTTTTGCGCTAAGCGTCCTTTCAGCTTCAAAAGCCGCTGCGTTTGCTTACCTGCAGCCGGTTATGGCTGTTGCGCTTGGAGTGTGGCTGCTCGGAGAGCGGGTTACAGCAGGAGAGTTTGCCGGGGGTGCTCTGATTCTGTTCGGCGTCTATTTAACCGAGCAGGTGAGGGCCAGGGGAAGGGTTGCTAGTGAGACCAAAAGGGCGGAGATGTCGAGGAAGGCCGGGGTTCTGACTCAGAGAACAGCTGGGAGATGGTCACACTCCCAAAAATTAACAACTGCACTGTCGGCATTTGGGGAAGCTTGCTCTTCACAGGTCTCGATCCTGAAAGAATGCCGGCGTTGTGTCATTCCGCCATTGAATGTGCTGAATGATGCACTGAAGAAGCTTGCTACCCGCTTCTCCCGGCATATCCCCGTGCGCAGCAGTCCCAGGCAGGTGCACGGTATAGCGCGCCACCGTTGTTGTTCAGCGCGGTTGCGTGTGGCTCTACCAACGGGGAGGAATTCTCATCGGGTGCCGTTTAACTGGCAAGTGCGAGAACACTTTGACGATCGATAGGAGGATCAAACAATGGCAGCAAGGATCGATTACGAGAAAATAGCACCTGGGGCGGTCCAGGCCATGCTCAAGGTTGAAGAGTACGTTCGGGGCAGCGCGCTCGAGCGCTCGTTGCTGGAACTCGTCCGATTGCGAGCCTCCCAAATGAACGGTTGTGCGTATTGTGTTGACATGCACACCAAGGACGCTCGACAGCAAGGTGAGACCGAGCAGCGCCTTTATGCAGTAGGCGTCTGGCGCGACGCGCCATTCTTTACCGAACGAGAGCGGGCGGCGCTTGCATGGACCGAAGCTGTAACCTGGGTGAGCTGGCAGCACGTGCCCGATGATGTTTACCAAACCGCGCGCAAGCAATTTAGCGAGAGGGAGCTTGTCGATCTGACGATGGCGGTCATCGCTATTAACGGCTGGAACCGTTTGTCGATCAGCTTCCGCCGCGAAGCAGGAACCTACCAGCCGGGCGGAATGAAAACAGCCACCGGAACTATGCAGGATTCCCAATCTGCATCGGCCGCTTGATCGGAAAGAGAGGAACATCCCGTGTTAATCCATATTCGAGATCTTTTCGAAGACTACAATTCGTCTTTTGCTTATCCAGCGTTCAACACTCAGAATCTGGAAACCACGCTGGGGATTATTCAAGCTGCCGAAGCCCTTGACACCCCGGTGATCATTGCGACTAGCGAGGGAACTGTGGCGTACGCCGGCCTTGAGACCATTGCTGGAATCGTGAAGTCCGCAGCGGCTCAGTCGAAGGCGAGAATTGTTTTGCATTATGATCACGGAAAGGATATCAGCCACCTCGATCGCGCAATCGAACTGGGGTATTCAAGTGTCATGATCGATCACTCGCACCTTCCTTTTCGGGAAAATGTGCGGGATACGCAGCGAGTCGTTGAGTTCGCTCACCGGAAAGGGGCATGGGTCCAGGCAGAGATTGGGCGCATGAGAGGCACGGAAGACTGGGTATCGGTGAGCGACGCTGAGACGCTGCTGACGGATCCCGAGGATGCCTTGAGGTTCTATCAGGCGACAGGCGTGGATACCTTGGCGTGTTCAGTGGGCACGGTTCACGGAATCATCAAGATGCGTGGTGACGTGAAGCCACGCGTTGACATTGCAAGGATTCGATCCATTCACGAATTGGTCGAGATCCCCCTTGTGCTTCATGGCGCAAGCGGCGTCGATCCCGAAACGGTCGCACTCGCGATCAGGGCGGGTATCGGCATCATTAATATTGACACCGAGCTCCGCCTGGCCTTTACACGTGCTCTGAGAGCGACGCTCGAGACCTACCCGGAAGAGATTGACCCGCGCCGGATCATGAAGCCCGTTGTTCAGGCTGTTAAAGAAACTGCGATGGCCAAGATCAGACAGTTTGGAACGCGGAAACTTCCAGCCGTTGCTTGAGTGAAGTGACGAGCGGTTAACTGAGGAGATGCGAGGAGACCATCATGAACAACGGAAACGGTAACCACCATGATCGTCGCACTGAGTTGGATTTCACAGATTGGAGCGTGCCTGCGAATTCCGGCCTACAACCTGTGTTGCCTCTCGCCGCGACGCCGCCCGTTGATCGCCTGGAGAGGATTATCCGGCTGCTGCTCACTGAAATGGGAGTAGACGTTAACAGCGAGCATTTCCGGGATACACCGAGGCGAGCAGCCCGCTTCTACCGAGAATTTACCCGAGGGTATAGCGTTCGACCGGCCGAGATTCTGAAAACCTTTCGCTCCCGATCAGACGGCCTGGTGGTCGTCTCGCACATCGATTTCTTCTCGCTCTGCCCGCATCACCTGCTGGTTTATGGCGGCAAAATCCATTTTGGCTATGTGCCGAATGGCCGGATCGTCGGTGTTTCAAAGATTCCGCGCCTCGTTCATGCACTGGCGTCGCGCCCCGTCGTTCAGGAGGCGCTGGTTGCGGATGTTGCTGACGCGTTTATGTCTGTGGTCAAACCTCTCGGTTGTGCGGTGAAGGCTATTGGGCATCACGATTGTGTTGCGGCCCGAGGAGTCAAGTGTCCATCAACCGTGATGACCACAGTGGTAACCCGTGGAGTTTTCGAAGAGCGCGAATCCCTATGCCGGGAATTCGACGAGGCGATCGCGGAGGGAGTGAGCTGTGTGCGCGACGCGTAGCTTAAAGGTAGCGTGAACCGAGCGTGCCTCAGCCGGCCGCTCCCGCCGATCGCTACGCTGTTCCGGTTCGGATTGGTGAAAGAGGAGGTAAAAGCTGTGAGTATCTTACTGCTGATTGGCAAAATCATCCTGGGCAGTTATTTCCTTTACGCTGGCATCCACCATCTTACGAGCTTGGAGTATCTGACAGGTTACGCCAAGATGAAAGGAACGCCAGTGCCAAAAGCTGCCGTTGCAGGGTCGTGAGTTTTGCTGATCCTTGGAGGATTGAGCCTGCTGCTCGGCGCGCTTCCCATGATCGGCTACATCTTGCTATTGATCTTCCTGGCAGGTGTCTCCCCGATGATGCACGATTTTTGGAGAGTCCAGGACTCGCAGCAGACGGCAGGTGAAATGATCAACTTCACCAAGAACCTGGCCTTGCCAGGAGCGATCTTGATGATCCTGGCGGTGCCTGGCCCCTGGCCGCTGAGCTTGTGGATCGGACGATAACAACCGAGGTCGCAAACCCTTGCGACAGGGTATGACGCTGTTCGGCGCCCACGATCCGGTGCTGGCTTGAGTTTATAGCGGGCAGGGCTTGGTTTGGAATGAGTCCTGGCCAAGGGGATCTGTGGAAAGAAGGTGGCCTGAGATGAAAACATTCAAGGTCGGCGATCACGTTCGATGGAATTCCGAAGCGGGCATCGTCAGTGGAACCATCATCAAAAAAATCGTGACGGATACCCTGTTCAAGGGCTATACCCACCACGCTTCGAAAGATGAACCGCAGTACATCATCAAGAGCGACAAAACTGAACACGTGGCGATCCATAAAGGAGAGGCGCTGACACTCCTCCGCAACCGCCCGGGCAAAGGTGAGAGGAGGCTGAAACGATGAGTCCACAACCTTTGAATAGTAGTCAATCTGGCGCCTCACAGAAATTAAAGTTTGTTCCTGCTGGGGTTTTGATTGAACGCAGGAGGGAAATAGACGACCTGATTGCCCGCCGTGCTTATGAGATCTTCGAGCGGCGCGGTGCAGTCCATGGTCACGACCTGGACGATTGGCTCTGGGCCGAGTCAGAAGTGTTATACCCGTGCCGGCACGAATTGGAGGATTTGCCCGAAGCGCTCGTTCTCAAGGCAGAGATGCCGGGTGATTTTACGGCCGATGAACTCGAGCTCAGTATCGAGCCGCGTCGCCTTATGGTGAGCGGCAATCGAATCGTTGATGCAATCTACGGCGATCAGCGGGGCGGTCACTTCGAAAGAATACCTGAGCGCATCTTTCACGTTCATGAGCTGCCCGTCGAAATCGACCCATCAAGGACCACTGCAGCCCTTCAAGCGGGGACGTTGGAAGTTATCATGCCCAAAGCGAGACGACGGATCGAGCCGTGAGGTGTGTGCAGCGTTTATAATTTTGAGGGTCGGAACTTCGATGGATCCGGTCTCCAACAGAGAGTGCTGTTCGGAGGTATCTATGGAAAGCCTAAAAGCAGTTGAACAGACAATCTCGCCGACAGCGAAGGAAATCGAGAAGCTGATCATTGATCCTGTTCATTCTTCCGTTGGATTTTCGGTGCGGCACATGGTGATCAGCAGTATTCGCGGACGCTTCACCCGGTTCTCAGGAGTCATTTCTTACAACCACCTGGATCCCGCCCGCTCCTCGGTGAATGTGACCATTGACGCTGCCAGCGTGAATACGGACAACTCCGATCGGGATAACGATTTGCGCAGCCCGAAGTTCTTTGATTGCGCGCAGTTTCCGCAGATTGCTTTTCGCAGCAAACATATCGATCAGTTGTGCAACGGATACGTTTGTGTCGGCGACCTGACCCTGCATGGAGTGACGGAAGAAATCGCAATTCTCTTTGAGATTACGGGCCGGCAAACGGACCTCGAGGGCAAGGAGAGAATCGGCTTTGAGGGCGAACTGAAGCTCGATCGAAGGAAGTTCGGGCTGAACTACAACACGCGCCTCGCGAACGGCGCTCCGGTGGTCGGAAACGAAATTAAAATCGACCTGAGTATTGAAGCGGTTCGGGAATAGCAGCCGGCATTTGAAGCGGTGGAGGTTTTGCTTCACTGCGGAAAACGGTTGAGGAGGCATGCAATGAAAACGTATATCATTCTTACCCGGTTTTCACCGGAGGCCTTTCGCGATCCTGCAGGATTCAAAAAGCTGGTGGAGGCGACCTCTACCAGGATCAAGACGGAATGTCCCGGAGTGCGGTGGAAGGAGAGTTTCTCTACTCTGGGGCGGTTTGATGTGGTCGACGTCATCGAGGCGGAGGATGTTACGCAGGCGGAGAAGGTAGCCATGATCATCCGCTCCTCAGGGCACTCAACCACTGAGACCATGCTTGCAACGCCGTGGAAGGAATTTTTGGCGGCTCTATAGCTGGACCAGGCTTGCCGCTTCATAAGGCTCGGCGTTCTGATGGCCGAAATCGGTATAGAGTCGGGTATACCTGAGCTAGTTCGGCTGTACCGTATGGCGGCAGCCTTATGAGCCAGAGAGAGCAAAGGAGCAATTCCGCCGGCTATTTGCTTATGAAGCATCGCCAGCATCGGTGCTTTTATGGTCCAGCGCAGCAACAAACCGCGAGTATTTTCCGGTATTCAACCAACCGGCCAATTCCACCTGGGGAATTATATCGGGGCTCTGAGCCAATGGATTGAAAATCAGAATCAGTTCGAATGCGTCTACGCGATTGTCGATTTGCATGCGTTGACGTCCCTCGACTCACATCGGATCGAGCCCGTCGCGAAACAGGTAAGGCAAACCGCGGCCCTGATAATTGCCAGTGGTCTCGATCCCAAGCGGTCAGCTCTTTTTGTTCAATCGCACATCTCCGCTCATTCAGAACTCACCTGGATTTTGAATTGCCTGACTCCGGTCGGCTGGCTTGCGCGAATGACGCAATATAAGGCCAAGACGGCCCAGGCAGCAAGCCCCAGCGCCGGCCTGCTCACGTATCCGGTTCTGCAGGCCGCCGATATTCTCCTCTACCAGACCGATCTCGTTCCGGTTGGCGAAGACCAGAAGCAGCACGTCGAGCTGACAGTTGACATTGTCCGGCGGTTCAATCAGCTCTTTGGAGAGGTATTCGTGATCCCCAAACCGCTGATTCGCGAGGTGGGCGCCCGCCTGATGGGCCTCGATGATCCTTCAATCAAGATGAGCAAGAGCCTGGCGGACGCTCGAAAGGGTCACGCGATCGGCTTGGCTGATCCTCCCGACCTCATTCGCCGGACGATTATGGAAGCGGTGACAGATTCTGGCTGTGAAACCCATTTTGAGAAGGCCTCACCAGGGGTAAAAAACCTTCTCACAATTTTCGAGGCCTTGTCTGGAAGGCAACGTTCTGACATTGAATCGCACTTTGAAGGGAAAGGCTACCGGTACCTCAAAGCCGAAGTCAGCGATCTCGTCATCGCGGTTCTCAGACCGATTCGAGAGAGATACCTCGAGCTGCTTGATGACCCTGCCTGGTTGGATCAGATGCTGCGGCATGGCGCTGAAAGAGTGTCTCCGATCGCATTTTCAACTCTCGATAAGGTTAAAAGGCTGATAGGCATTGAACACCCGTAGTCGAGTATGGAGAAGGTGACCCACAGTGAAGGTATCCATTGAGCGAAGAACTTCAACCCAACACGATTGAGATCCTTCGAAAGCGATATTTTCTGAAGGATGAGAAGGGGCAGATCCTCGAGGATTTTGAAGGCATGTGTCACCGAGTGGCCCACTTCGTCGCGCAGGCTGAACCGGACGATCCTCGGGGCCGGCGGGCAAGGGTTGAGGAGTCGTTCTTTCAAATGATGGAAGACCAGATCTTCATACCCAATTCGCCGACCCTGTTCAATGCGGGTACGCCTAATCCGATGCTCTCGGCGTGCTTTATTTTACCGGTTGAGGATTCGATTCGCGAGATTTATAAGTCGGTTGCCGATGGCGCCGTGATTGAGAAGCTGGGAGGGGGTATCGGCATGGACTTCTCACGGCTCCGTCCCCGGGGAGCACGCACTTCACTCGGTGGCATCGCCTCAGGGCCTCTTTCTTTTATGAACTCCTTCCAGATGATGTCGGAAAACATCCGGCAGGGAGGGAGGCGGCGGGGCGCGATGATGGCAATGCTTGATGTTCATCACCCGGAAATCCTTCCTTTTATTGATTGCAAACGGATGACTCCGCCTGAGCGGGCTAGGCATCTTGCGGCGGCATACAATCTCCCTGAATCCCTCGTACGCAACCTTCTTGCGGATTTGGCGTGGCAGGCGCCTTATCACGGCTTTAACATCACCGTGAAGCTCACGGACGAGTTCATGGCAGCGGTCGAGCAGGATGTGCTGTATCCTCTACGCGACCCGCGGGGTGGCTTCTGGCAAGGAGAAGTCACTGATCCGCGCGGAGAGATACAGCCCAAGCAGCTGACGAACGGTCACAATGGCGTCGGTCTGCCTGCACGAAAAGTCTGGGAAAGGATCGTCGAAAATGCCTGGCGGTCGGCAGAGCCGGGGATTGCGTTCATCGACCGAATCAACCGGGATAATCCTGTAAAGTCGCTGGGAGCAATTCACAGCAGCAACCCGTGCGGTGAGTACTGGCAGGTGGATTACAACTCCTGCAACCTTGGCTCTATTAATTTGGCGAGATTTGTGCGATCGAATCGGGACGTCAGCGCAGCCTGGAGCGCGCGGATCGACTGGCTCCGATTGAAGGATGTGGCGCGCGCCGCTACACGCTTTCTCGATCATGTCATCACCATGAGCCAGTACCCGATTCCTGAAATCGGCGAAGTCACTGCAAAGTCTCGGCCCGTCGGACTTGGCGTCATGGGATATGCAGACCTGTTGCTGAAACTCGGAATCCGTTACGGCAGCCCGGAATCGATTGCCGTGGCTGAAGGGCTCATGCAATGGGTACAGTACTGGGCCTGGGTAGAGTCCGCAGAGCTTGCTCGGGAATTCGGGCCCTTCCCAGAGCTCGAGCGCAATCGGAATTACTTTGACCACAAAATGGGCCAGTTAACGAAGGACTTCCGAGAGGCATTCAAGAGGCCCGAGTTTTGCGAGCTCGAAGAAGAACCTCCTGCCGGCCTGGAGGGCCTCTATCGGCAATGGGGCGTTCGGAATTGCCACGTGACGGTCGAGGCGCCTACCGGTTCGATCAGCCTGATCGCCGAATGCAGTTCCGGAATCGAGCCAATCTTCGCTTTCCAGTATGAGCGCCAGGACTCGCTCGGAGCTCGTTCTTATCGCCATCTCGCCCTCGAGGATTGGCAGCGAACCCATCCCGGCCAGGAGCTGCCTGATTACTTTGTCGACGCGTCAGCCATCACCCCGGAGGAGCATATTCTCATCCAGGCGGCCTTCCAAAGGCACGTGGACAATGCGGTCAGCAAGACCGCAAACTTGCCGTCAAGCGCGGGCCCGGAAGATGTTGAAAAGATTTATGGGCTCGCCTACGAAAATGGATTGAAGTCGGTTACGGTCTACGTCGAGGGAAGCCGTGAGGGTGTGCTCCTGCGGAAGAATGGTCAGGCTTCCGCTGTGCGCGTCGAGTCCGCAACGGAGTCCGGTCAAACCCAGCCGACTAGTGAGGTCGCTAATTATTTTATCGTTCGCCCTGAGTTCCTGCGCGGCATGACCCGCAAGATCCGTACACCGTTCGGAACAGTCTATGTGACGGTCAATTACGATCCTGGCTCCCGGCAGATCACGGAAGTATTTGTCCGCGAGAGCAGCGGAAACGAGGCTTGGGAACTGGTAGGGCGGCTCCTCAGCCTCCTGTTGCGGGCGCGGGTGCCGATGGAGAAGATTCTTCCCCAGCTCTACCGCACAAGAGGTCAGAACACGATTATTCTTGACGAAAAAATTCTGACCTCGATTGCTCAGGCGATTGCTCGGACTATAGAACGTGCCGAGGAGATATTCAAAGCTTCGGCTCCGGAGACTCTGGCGGTTCCTCCCACTCAGCCGGCTTCAACACCCTATGGCAATTCAGGACAGCCAGCAGGAGTGAGAGCGTGGAATTGCCCGGACTGCGGCCGCAACACACTTTATCCTGCCGGCGGATGTCTTACGTGCATCACCTGCGGGTATTCGACGTGTGGAGGAACCATGAACTAGAGAGAGCGAAGGTGGCCATCCGAGTCGGGCCGTTCCAGTTGAGCTCCCTCAAACCTCAGCACGGGTATTTACCTCATGCCACTTAGCGCAACCTGTTGCGCTCTGGTGTGCCCGATCGGCGCAAGTCGTTGTGGTTGGTGGCGCCAAGTAAATACCCCTGAACCTCAGTGAATTTGAAAGGAACCTGATGCCATGCCTAAGCCCACCACCCACAATAACGATCGTGCTTTTTCTTTTCTCAGGTTGAATGAAAGGCCTCAGAAGCCGCGGTCGCGCGGCATTACCGAAATACGCGGCCCTTATTACACGCC
>Ga0209061_1000977_pt1 | contig 54793 bp, 54 predicted proteins | sample Coa_R1_10_FD_187157 | JGI IMG/M metagenome (GOLD analysis project Ga0209061, IMG submission 187157) | Surface soil microbial communities from Centralia Pennsylvania, which are recovering from an underground coalmine fire - Coalmine... | ecosystem: Environmental > Terrestrial > Soil >... | reverse complement strand
CCCGAGGGGCTGGATCCCGCAAGGCCGGGCTCGCGATGGCCTACAAGCTGCTCGACTCCGCCCAGGTCCGCTGGCGGCGGATCACCGGTGCCGAGCTCGTCCCGCTCGTCCGGGTGGGCGCCACGTTCATCGACGGCAAGCGACAAGAGAGGAGCGACACCACCTCGGGGTCACCCGACACCGACGAAGACACCGGGTCCGTCGCAGCCTGACTGAGATTTCTCGTCCACAACTCTTGACAATGACTCAGCGTGCTGCCCGCCTCCGCCGTAGCGCGTACCGGCCGTGTGCCACCTTCGCCACCGCTCCGCTGGCCACCAACGAGCCGAGCGCACTCCTCAGGCTCTGCATCGACACCTCCTTGCCGAGCCGGTCCTCGACCCGCTCGTGCAAAAGGCGTGGTCGATGCGTGAGCTCCTCGGCCTCGTGCATCACCTCAAGGAGGGCGTTCGCAAGCTCGGTCCGGGAGAGGAGGCTCGCAGTTGGAAGGCCGCCGGGGCCGAGCTTGTACAGCGCCGCGGCTTCTTCGTCAACACGTTGCCACCATCCAGGGGAACGCTCCGACGGCCGGACCACCTTCAAGACCGCCTTTACCGTGACGCCGGACACGTCGGCGACCTGTTGCCACGTGTACCCAGCCTCATGAAGCGAGAGCCACGCTTCGCGCCGTACCGTGGAGAGACGGGTGACGAGCTCTCGCCCGGCGGTGTGCGCTGCGACGGCCCGGACGACCCGCTCCTCTGGGTCGGGAATCGCGCGCAGCTCGCGGTCGAGATCCGGAAGCAATGGTTCCGACGTGATCTCACTAATCCGCTGAGTGAGGGCTGCGAGCGCGACGCCCCACTGCCGTGCGAGATCGTGGAGCGACGTCCCACCTTCATGGAGCGCGATTGCCTCGCGCACCCGTTCGTCGCTGAGTTGGCCGACTCGGCCCTTCCGTCGAGCGTCGCGCATGTTGTCAGCTGCGGTTCCGAGGAACAGATGGCCGGGTCGGATGCAGGCCGGGCGGTCGCACCGGTGGCACACGAAGAGCCCGCGAGGGATTGGTCCGTAGGCGAGCTGGTAGGAGAGGCGGTGCGTCAGGCGTCGGCGGCCCTCGGATGTGCTGACCACGCCGTAGCCGTCTCGGTTCGTGCCGCCGAGCCAAAACCAGCACCCTGTTTCGGCGAACTGGATCTTGTCACCGAGCCGGACGAGGACGCGGCCGACGGCGTCGTCGTCGGTCATGGTCGCGCGAGGGGCTCGTGCCACAAGTGAGTCACGTGCTGGTCTCCTTGTCATAGCGCTGCAGCCAGTAGAGAGGGTCGGACTCCGAGCTCACGGACTACCCACGCGAAGCTGTGTCGGGCGAGAAGCCGTTGCGCCGCAAGGAGTGTCGCGTGTGTTAGGCGCGCGGCCAGGTGCCACCGCGTGGGGGGTGGGGGTGGGGGAGGTGGCGGCGCCGGTACCACGCCTGTCACGTCGGGAGCGGAGGTCGCGGACGTCCCAACGGCATTGAATGCGGCGATGGTGAACGTGTACGTGGTGCCGTTGTTGAGCCCGGTGATGGTGCAGCTCGTCGTGGAGGTGGTGCAGGCCTTTCCGCCGGGGAAAGAGGTCACCACGTAACCGGTGATCGGGCTGCCACCGTCTGAAGCTGGTCGTGTCCAAGACACAGTCGCCGCGTGTGTGCCCGGTTCGGCCACGACCCGCAACGGATGGCTGGGGACCGTCGGCGGAACCAGCACGTCGTCGACAGCGCCGCCACCGACGCCCATGGCGTTGACCGCTGCGATCATGACGTTGATGCGTGTGCCGCCTGGGAGGCCACCCAACGTGTACGTCCGGGCCTTCGGCCCGATCGCCGCGTCGAACCAGCCTGTCCGGTACACGTTGTAGTCGGTGATGGGACTGCCGCCTGTTGTCTTGGGAGCCTTCCACGTCAGCGAGATTGTGTCGGCACCCCACCCGCCGGACCCGCTCGGCGTGACGCCGGTGAGGGTCGGGGGGCCGGGTGGGCGCTCGCTCATGGCGATCGCCGGTGGTGCGCCGCCAGGAGTCACCGCGTTGGACGGAGATGAGGCCGGACCTGTGCCGACGCCGTTGGTCGCCAACACGGTGAAGGTGTAGTAGGTGCCGCTGGTGAGCCCGGTGACCGTGCAGCTGTTGGTGGAAGTGGTGCAGGTCTCTCCGCCGGGCGAGGAGGTCACGGTGTAAGAGGTGATGGAGCTCCCGTTTGTTGTCGGCGCGGTCCAGCTGATCGTGGCGGAGCCGCTGCCGGCTGCGGCCGCGACGTTGGTCGGGGCTCCGGGTGCGCCCCCGGGCGTCACCGTGTTGGATGGAGATGAGGCCGGGCCGGTTCCTACACCGTTGGTGGCGGTCACAGTGAACGTGTAGGTGGTCCCGTTGGTGAGGCCGGTGAGGGTGCAACTCGTCGTGGAGGTGGTGCAGGTCTCTCCGGCAGGCGAGGACGTAGCCGTGTAGGAGGTGATGGAGCTTCCGTTTGTTGTCGGCGCGTTCCAGCTCAGAGTCGCGGAAGCGTTGCCGGCCACGGCGGCCACGGCGGTCGGGGCTGTGGGAAGGGTCGGCGGTGTACCTGGCCCCGTGAGCGAGATCGGTTGGCTGGCTGTCGAGGCCGGACCTGTGCCGACGAGGTTGGCGGCGGTAACGGTGAAGCTCACTGTGGGAAACGTCGGCCAGGGTGTGATCGTTGTCACCCGAACGGTGCACGTGCGTGCGCCCGTCGTGCGGCACGTGAGCGCGCGATGGTTCGCTGTTGCAAACACGCTGTAATGCGTGATCGGGCTACCGCCGTCTGTGGCCGCCGACCACTTGACCGCCACTGTTGTGCCGACGCGCCGCGCTGACACGCCGGTCGGGGCGGCGGGCGGTACGGATGTCGGCGTGTCCGTGGTCATTGTGAGGGACATCACGAAGGACTCGCTTGTGGTGTTTGACGCGATGTAGGTGGTGTGGTCGGCGTCGTCGATGGCGATTCCGTTCGGGGTTTCGCCAGCCGCGAACTGCCGGCCGCCGGTGAGTGTTCCGGACGCCGAAACGCTCGCGACTTCGACTTGGCCGCTGCCGATGTCCACGACCACCGCTCCCGTTGTCGGGTCCACGGCCAAGGAGAAACCGTAGGCGACGGCAGTCGGCAAGGAGCTGATCTCGGCGCCGCTCGCGGCACTGATCGACACCAGGCCGGAATCGTTCGACGCGAGGATGACGTCGTTCGCCGCGTCGAACGCGATGTGGCCGGGCGCGGCAACGGAGAGCGACGTCATATTGGCCGACCCGGACGGTGTGATTACGTCGATCGATGTCGATGTCCGGTTTGCCACGTACACCGCTGTCGCGCTGAGCGCGATCGAGCCGGCCGACCGGCCGACCGTGATCGTCGACGCGACCGCGCACCCCGTCGTTGTGGTCCCACGACAGGCGGCCGTCGGGATCGTGACGAGTTCGCCGTCTGTCGCCGGATGCACCCAAGCGGTCGCATAGATGTGGCCATCGCCGACGGCGACCGCTCGAGCGGGCTCGGACAAGGAGAGTGTTTCGACCAAGGTTGCCGTGGCCAGATCGATGACCGCAATCGACCCACGGGTTGTCGAGTGGTCCACCGCCACGTAGGCCGTGGCGGTGGCAGCATCGACGCAAACTCCGCCACCGACGCCACTGAGCGCCACACTGCTCGCCAGCGTTTCGGTCGCACCTGTCACGTCGAAGATGTCCAGAGTCGTTGTCACTGCGACCAGGAGCTGGCCGGTTGCCGCGTCGAACGCGGCGGCGCTGGGCGAGAACGTCGTCGGGCCGATCGTGGTCGTGGCGCCGGCCGGCGCTCCGGCTAGAGCGCTGGCGATCACGCCGACGGTGAGTACAGCGGCAGCCGCAAGCCCAGCGGCCCGGGTGTTCATTGCGCTTTCCTCCGTTTGTGCTCGGCGTGGTGGTGTCGCTCGGCTTTCGCAGCTGCCTCGACTCGATGCAGCTGGGTTTCGACTGAGGTCCACGTGATGTTCCCTGGTGTCGGCGCCGTTGTGACCGGCGAGGTCACCATGACTGTCGTGTCTGTTGGTGTGGGGACGAGATTCGATCCGGGTGTCTCGCCGACGCATGTGCCACGCAGCACCACTGCGATCGACACGTACCCGTCGGGTGTCCGGAGGTCCGCGATGCCGATGCGCCGAGGCGCCGGCGATGTGTAGCAGGCGGAGAGGTTCGCGAGCAGCGCGTCCCGGCTCGCCCACGACGAACCGGCGTGGCGGCTCGCGCCGTCCGTGCCGCGGGTCCGTGGGTCGCGCGGCCCGGCGTACATGAGGTCGAAGACCGCCTGTGGGGCTGTCAGATCGCGGCCGCCGACCCACGCCGCGGCCATCGACGGAGTCAGTGTCGCTGTGGAGGTTGTCGGTGTGGAAGGTGTCAGGCCTGTGGTTGTCAGTGTGGGCAGACCTGTGCGTTGCGCGCCCTGGAGCGCAAGTGTGTTGCTCGCGACTGTGATTTCTGTCAGCGGCATCAACCCGCGGCTGTCGCGCTCGAGATTGATCAACGCGAGGAGTTGCTCAGCCGGTTTCAATGCGGCGAGCGCTTTCTTGGTCAGCGGCAGCGGCGGCAGGCCCTCTAGGTCATGCCTTGCGCAATCGATCGCCTTGAGCCATGTCCGCGAGCACGGCCGTGCAGCGAGTCGAGGAGTCGCTGGCGGAGAGAGCGGGTGCGGCGCGTGGTGCCGAGGGGCGGCGGCGCCGACCGACCCGGCCGCTCCGGACGTCGCGATGAGCACCGCTGCACCTAGGGCGGCGACGATGCGCTTCGGCATGAACATCAGGTCCTCCTATGTGTCAAGACTAGTTGACTCACTGCCATGTGTCAATGATAGTTGCAGTTTAGCCATCAGTCAACGACCGTGGATAGATAGTCCGCCGAGTGTCAACGCCCAGTGACAGTGTGGCTAAGCGTCGGCTACCGTCTCGAGCGATGCCGGCGCCCGGGTGGAGAAAGTCCGTGCTCGATGACCCCGCGCATCGGAAGCTCCGTGTTGAGCTCGAGGCCGCCGGACGGGCTTTCAATGAGCTCGACCGGAAGCGGCAGGCAGCCGTCGAACGCCGGCGGCGCGCCGTCGAGGCGGCACGGGCGGTGGGCGCCAGCTGGACTGAGATCGCCGAGGTGCTCGGCCTCGAGAGCCGGCAGGCAGCCGAGCAGATCTCGGCCAGACAGGCAGCGAAGAGAGAGGCGTAGCACTCAGTCCGGAGGCGCGACCAGCTGCGCGAGCGCGGCGGCCTCCCAGCTCCCTGACCGTTGGCTCACCAAGCCAGAGACGATCGACGCCTTCCTCGTTGTCGTTGTTGCGGACGAACCCCCAGGATCGAAGCCGAGCCGCGTCGGTGCCTCGGGAAGGGTTCCGCCAGTGGCCTCGTCGACGCGTTGAACGCGTCGACGAGGGTGTCACGAGGCGGTTATGTGCAGCGTGATACGGGTCCACCCAACCATTGATCGTGTGACACCTGCACGCACCTCACGGCGCCGGTACCCTCTGGCGACGTGACGGTCCAGGAGATGCCCGTCGGCTCACGCGCGGTGTCGCTGCTCTGGGCGAAGACGGGGCCTGAGGACCGCTGGCACTCCCTGGCCGCCCACATGGTTGACGCTGCTCACATAGCTGGCCAGCTCTGGGACTCGTGGCTGGCACCAGCTACCCGCACGTGGCTGGCCGAGCCGTTGGGCGCCGGGAACTCCGGGCGTTCGTTCTTCGCCTGGTTGGCAGGCTGTCACGATCTGGGTAAGGCAAGCCCGGCCTTCCAGATCCAGGTGCCCCGGTTGGCCGACCAGGTGCGTGAGGCCGGCCTCGACATCCCGACTGTCCTGCCACAACGAACAAAGGCTCCCCACGCCAGGGTCTCGGCCGTCGCCCTCGGACCTCTCCTCGCCGATCGCTTTGGATGGGACGAGCTTCACACCCTGGCTCCTGCTGCGATCCTCGGGGGTCACCACGGCTGGTTCCCAGAGATGGGCTTTGCCCGCGACGGCGCCGGGAGACCGCCGCTCTACGGGTGGTCGTCCGACCCCGGTGCGCCATGGATGGCGGCCCGAGCCGCCCTCTTCGATCTCATCGTTGCAGTCACCGGGGCGCAAGACGTCCTCGGCGTCGCCGGCGGGGTCGACCTCGGACGGGCGCGGGAGTTGGCCCTTGCGGGCTACGTGATCCTGGCCGACTGGCTGGCCAGCAACATCGAGCTGTTCCCGTACACCTCCGAGCCGTTCGACCCCGCCTACGTCGAAACCTCGCAGGGACTTGCAGCCAGTGCCCTGCACTCCATCGGCTGGCGACGATGGGACGCGGCGGTCACCACGCCCGACTTTTCCCGACGCTTCGGGTTCGCCCCCAACGCCCTCCAATCCGCAGCCATCGCCATGGCCGGGGCCATGCCGGCCCCGGGCCTCTTCCTCATCGAGGCGCCGATGGGAATCGGCAAGACCGAAGCAGCCCTGGCCGCGGTGGAGGGGGTCGCTCGAGCGCACGGGTTCGGCGGCGTGTTCGTGGCCCTGCCGACCCAAGCGACGAGCAACCAGATGTTCACGCGGGCGACGAACTGGCTCGGTCGCCTCGGGGCCGGCACCTATGTCGTGGAGCTCGCCCACGGCAAGGCATCCCAAGTCCGTGAGTACGCCAGCCTCCACGACGCGCCTCGTTGCGTCGACGTGGACGAGGGCGCCGAAGCCCTCGTCACTGCCGAGGCATGGTTCTCCGGACCGAAGCGCCGCCTCCTGGCACCCTTCGTGGTGGGCACCATCGACCAGGCGCTTCTGTGCGCCGCCAAGGTGCGCCATGTGGCACTGCGCCAGGTGGGCCTGGTGGGCAAGGTCGTGGTCGTCGACGAAGTACACGCCTACGACGCCCACATGTCGGTGTTCCTCCGCCGCGCCCTCCGGTGGCTCGGTGCGGCCGGGGTCCCCGTCATCCTGCTCAGCGCCACGTTGCCGCCCGCATCCCGCAAACGTCTGGTCGACGCCTACGTAGGCTCCCCGGTCGAACTCGGTGCGGTCGGCTATCCCTCAGTGACCCATGTGAGCCCGGCAGGTGCCGTGTCGACCTCTGACGTGGTGTCCGTCCACCCGCCGCGCCGGGTGGTCGTCCACCTGCTCGACGAGGCGCCTGAGGACCCGGCGAGCGCCGAGGTCGTTGAGGCTGTGGCAACCATGGCCGGGCGCGGCGCCAACGTCCTTTTGATCCGTAACACCGTGCGCCGTGCCCAGCGCACCGCCCAGGCTCTCATGGACCGGCTCGGGATCGACCGGGTCACGCTCCTCCACGCCCGCTTCGTCGCCCGCGACCGGCTCGACAAGGAGCGCTGGCTGACCACGCGGTTCGGCCCGGCTGGCGATCGACCACGGGGCCAGGTGGTGGTGGGCACCCAGGTCCTCGAACAATCCTTGGACGTTGACTTCGACGTGCTCGTGACCGACCTGGCGCCGATCGACCTCGTCTTGCAGCGTGCCGGCCGGGTGCACCGTCATGGTGGTGTCCGACGGCCCGAAGGATTCAGGGAGCCGAGGCTCGTGGTGGTCGGTTTCCACCGAACCCCCGCCGGCCCGCCCACCTTCCCCACCGGCTCGGCACGCGTCTACGGCGGCGAGCACCTCTTGCTCCGCTCGGCCGCAGTCTTGCTCGACATGGGGAACATCGCCGTTCCTGACGACGTGCCGGCCCTCGTGGCAAGGGTGTATGGCGACGAGGACGTCGTCCCCTGCGATTGGGCGACACGAGCGAGCGAGGCAGCTGACAGGTGGCGGGCCCAGGAGGAGGCCCACGAGCGGCAGGCCGAGCAATTCGCCATCCCCTCGCCCGAGGGGGCACCAGACCTCCTCGAGCTGTGCCGCATCGGCCTCGGGGACCCCGCAGACGACGATCCAGCGGTCCAGGCGGCGGTCCGTGACGCACCGGCAACGATCGAGGTCGTCGTCGGTACCTCCAGCACCTCCAACGGTCGGTTCGAGTCCATCGCCGGCTCCGTTTCGCTCGGTCACCGGCCCTCGTCCACCGAAGTCGAGCGGGCGCTGGCCTCGGCGCTCCGCCTCCCGAGCTGGCTGACCGATGCGGCCCTCAGGTTGGACGTGCCAGCGGGCTGGCAGGAGCACCCCTGGCTTCGGAACCTCCGACCACTTTGGGTCGGCCGAGCGAGTGATACACCGGTCGGCAAGAATGTGGACTACTCGAAAGCGCTGGGCTTGACGGAGGTGGCCGGCGGTGGAGGCGGTTGAGGAGCGGTTCGAGTTCAATCTCGTCGACGAGCCGTGGGTGCCGGTTCGCTTGCTCGACGGGTCGACCTGCGAGCTGGGACTCGGCGACACGCTCGTGCGTGCCCATGAGCTGGCCGGTCTCGACATCGAGTTCCCGACCCAGGAGCCCGCCCTCCTTCGGCTTCTCCTTGCTGTCTGCTACCGGGCGCTCAACGGGCCGGTCGACGACGCGGCGTGGGACGCCCTCTGGCGCGCGGAGGCCCTACCCGAGGCGGCCTTCACCTCTTACCTAGGAAGGTGGCGGACCAGATTCGACCTCTTCAGTCCGGACGCGCCTTTCTTCCAGGCGCCGGGCCTGGAGCCCGCCGGCAAGGGGGGCATCAAGCCGGCCAACAAGCTCATCGCCCACGCACCCACGGGCCACAACGTGCCGCTCTTCACCCCGGTCACCGACGCCACCGCGCAGCCGCTGCGGCCGGCCGAGGCTGCCCGTTGGATGATCGAACGTCACGCCTGGGGCACCGCGGCCGACAAGACGGGCGCGGCGGGCAATCCACGGGTGAAGGGTGGAAATGACACCCCGCCGCTCGGCTACCTGGGATGGATCGGCTTCGTTGCCCCGATCGGCCGCACCCTGCGTGAGACGCTCCTTTTGAACCTCGTGCCGAGGAGCCGAACCGGCCTCGTGGCGACTGGACCCGACGACCTCCCGGCCTGGGAACGTCCACCCAGCGGCCCCGAGCGGGTGGAGCGCCCGCCGAGCGGCGTGTGCGACCTGTTCACCTGGCAAGGCCGACGCATCCGGCTCTTTCCCGAGCGCTACGACGGGGAGATCCTCGTCCCTCGGGTGCTCGTGTGCGCGGGCGACGACGTGCAGCGAGACGCAGTGCGGACGGTCGATCCCCACACCGGCTGGCGCGTGAGCAAACAGCGCGACGGCACGCTCGCCTATCTCCCGGCGAAGCCCGGGGTCGGCCAGCAGGTCTGGCGGGGCCTCAGTGCGCTGCTCGCCTTGGAGGAGGGGAGCCAACGGGCTGGGGTGCTCTCGTGGGTTGCGGCGCTCGAGGACCGGGGAGTATCGGTCGTCTCGCTCCTCGTAACCGCCGCCGAGTTCGGGTCGATGTCCACTACCCTCGACGACCTTCTGGCGGACCGACTCGACGCCGCCGTCGCCATCCTGCGTACCGGTGATCTCGAAGCCGCGACGCTGGCGGGCGATGCGGCCGCCTTCGCCGAACGGGCGGCACGAGCGCTCTGGCAGGTGGCCTACGGACCCTTCCTCTCCTACGACGAGGAACGAGGGCGCTACGCCGTCCCCGAAGGAAGGACCGACGCCGCCCGAGGCGCGCGCGAAGCGATCGCCGAGGAGTTCTTCTCCGAGCTGGACGCCCCGTTCCGCCGGTTCCTCGTCGACTTGGCGACACCGGGCTTCATGGAGGTGGGCCGCCGGAGTTGGGCGGATCAGGTGACGGCGCTCGCCCGTGCGCTGGCCGGACGCCACCTGGCCCAGCTCAGTGCCGCCAACGCCTTCACCGGTGCCGAGGCCGATCGCCTCTTCCGGCGGGCGCTGCGAGCCGCCCGCTCCACATTCGACCCGACCGCCGAGCCGAAGGGGGCAGTTGCGTGACGAACACCGAGGCGAAGCAGTACCCGATCGACTGGGTCTTGGCCAAGATCGCCGCTCGCCCCGACGCCCTGGCGACGCTCCGCCGTGGCGTGGGCCGATCGCTCGAAGAAGCGCCAGGTTCGTGGCCCTACGTGATGGAGGTCGTCGGGGACAACCGCTTCCGCGAGGAGGCTGCCCACGTCGTCCTCGGGCTGTTCGCGCTGCACCACCAGTCCCAGGATCCCGGATCGATGAACCGTCCGGGTTGGGGCTTCGGACGCGCCTGCCGGGCCCTCAAGCGGCGCCGGGCGGCCGGTGGCCTGTCCGATGACGGCGTCGAGCGCCGGTTCCGCTCGGCAGTCGGGGCCGACTCGCTCCCCGCCCTGGCCACGCACCTTCGGGGTCTTGTCACCATGCTCAGGGGAGAGGACCTCCCCCTCGACTACCGCCAGCTCTACTGGGACCTTTCCGCCTGGCGAGCGCCCGAGCGTCGAGACCGGGTGGCCTTGCGGTGGGCACGCGACTACTTCTCGTCCCGCACAGGGGACCAGAGCGAGGAGGAAGCTTCATGAACCCCAGCCGTGCCGTGCTCGACGTCCACGTGCTCCAGACGCTCCCGCCGTCGTGCCTCAACCGCGACGACACCGGATCGCCCAAGAGTGCCCTCTACGGAGGCGCCCGGCGAGCCAGGGTGTCCTCGCAGTCGTGGAAGCGGGCAACCCGGCGCTACTTCAACGAGCACCTGGCGTACGGCACCGGCCAGGGGACCCGAACCCGAAAGCTTCCGCATCTGTTCGTCGAGCGACTCACCGAGCGCCTTGGCGAACGGGCGAACGACGAGGCCCGCATCGTGAAACTGGCGAACACGGCCGCCGGGCTCCTCGTCGGGGTGAAGCCCGATCGACTGAAGAAGTTGCAAGCGAGCGACGTGCCCGCCGACCTCGACTACGCACTGTTCGTCTCGGCCAGCACGATCGATTCGGCCGTCGACCAGCTCCTCGCCGCTTATGACGGGGCCGAGCTCGACGAGGGCGCCCTCAAGGCGGCCATGGGGAGCGGTCACTCCCTTGACGTCGCCCTGTTCGGGCGGATGATTGCCGACACCCCGGAGCTGAACATCGACGCCGCGTGTCAGGTCGCCCACGCCATCTCGACCCATCGAGTCGCCTCCGAGTTCGACTTCTACACGACGGTCGACGATCTGGCGGGTGACGAAGAGCCGGGAGCGGCGATGATGGGTTACGTCGAGTTCAACTCGGCCACCTTGTACCGCTACGCCACGCTCAGTCTCGGTCGGTTGGCTGACAACCTCGGAGACACCGGTGCCGCGGCCGCAGGGGCCCGGGCGTTCGTCGAAGCGTTCGCCAAGAGCCTGCCGACGGGTCACCAGAACACGTTCGCCGCGATGACGCTGCCCGACGTGATCTTCGCGGCTCTGCGGACCGACCAGCCGGTGAGCCTGGTCGGCGCCTTCGAGGCACCCGTCGAGGGCTCCGACGGCTATGTCGCAGACTCGGCCCGTCGACTGGCCGAGCACGCTCGGCACCTCGACGACCTCTACGGGGTGCGCCGGGCCGCGGGGTGGGCGAGCTACACGCCCGCCGCCGGTGATCTCAGTACGCACCTGGGCGACTCGATCGCCTTTCCCCAGTTGCTCGACGAGATCGAAGCGGCCGCTGCGGCCCAGCTCGAGCGGTGACGGTTCTTGCCTTGCGGCTCGGCGGACCGCTCCAGGCATGGGGGTCGAGTCATCGTCTCGACCGACACCGCCGGACGGAGCGGTTCCCGACCAAGTCCGCAGTGGTTGGTCTTCTCGCCGCCGCCTTGGGGCGGTCGCGTCAGGAGCCGATCGACGACCTCGTCGCCCTGCGCTTTGGCGTTCGCATCGACCGTGAGGGCGAGCAACTGCGGGATTACCACACCGTGTCGAGCCTCTTTGACGAACACGGCCACTTCGCTCCCGGCCGTGGACGATTACCGATGGCAGCGGGCGGTTACCGCTCCGCCGAGACCAGCACCCAGGTCACCGAGCGTCACTACCTCGCCGACGCGTGCTTCGTTGCCGGCGTGGAGGGGGAGCCAGCCCTTCTGGCGGCGCTGGACGAGGCCCTCATGCGCCCGGTCTTCCCGCTCTATCTCGGCCGACGCTCGTGTCCACCGGACGCGCCGATCCGCCTCGGCGTGCACGAAGGAACCCTCGCTGAGGTGCTGGCCACCATCGAGTGGCAAGGCGGCGTGCGGAGACGAACGACCGGAGCGACCGTTCGCTGCCAGGTCGTCATCGACGACCCCACAGGCATGTACGAACAGCTCGACGAGGTCCGAAACTTCGATCCGGTCTCTCGCTCCTACGGCCGACGACGCGTCCGTCACGACCATGTAGAGCTGCCGAACCCCCACGCCACGTCCGACACCCACGATCCGATGGCCCTGTTGGAAGGCGACTGACATGCCCTACCTGACCCGCTTCCATCTCGACCCCCGCTCACGAGCCGGCGCTCGCTATCTCGAGAACCCTCAGCGCCTTCACGCCGCCCTCTACCGTGCGACGCCGACGCAACCGGTCGACGTCAGCGACAACGGACGCATCTTGTGGCGCATCGACCGAGACGACCCGTGGGACCCCCTCGTGTGGGTGGTGAGCCCCGAACGTCCAATGCTCGATCCGCTAGCCGATGAAGCTGGCCACAGTGTGGGTGGTCGCGTCTACGAGTCGCGGGACTATGCGCCGCTTCTCACACGGCTCCAAAAGGGACAGGTCTATGCCTTCCGCTTCACCGGGAATCCTGTTCGCACAGGGCGTCGCGCGGTAGGCGACGCGGAGTCGCAGCGGTTCGGTCATGTGACGGCAGCTCAACAGACCCGCTGGTTCGTGCGTCAAGCTGAGGCCCACGGGTTCGCGTTGTGCCCTTCCGCCGGCGGTGGTGCCGACGTGGTCGTGACCGGGCGTCGTCGGACAACCTTCTGGCGCGACCGCCAACGCGTCGTCATCGCGATCGGCGAGTTCATCGGACACCTCGAGATCATCGATGCGACCCTGGCCCGTCAGGCTCTTGTCCGCGGCATCGGTCACGCCCGGGCCTATGGCTGCGGCCTCCTCACTTTGGCGAAACCTCGGTGAGCGAAGAGTCCACGGTTCCGCTCAGCGCCCTGCGGGCACCGATCGCCGCGCTACAACCTGTATCAAAGCGCATCAGCTTCGTCTACGTTGAGCGCTCTGTCGTCCACCGGGATGCGAACGCGATCGTCGCCATGAACGACGAGGGCGTGACGCACATTCCCGGGGCATCGATCACCGCGCTGCTCCTCGGACCCGGGACGAGAATCACGCACCAGGCGATGAACCTGCTGGGCGAGTCCGGGGTGACGACCTGCTGGGTCGGGGAGGGAGGAGCCCGTCTCTACGCCAGTGCACCGTCGCTCTCTCGCACCACCCGCCTCCTCGAGCGGCAAGCGCGTCTGGTATCGAACCGTTCGTCACGGCTTGCGGTCGCACGGCATATGTACCAACTCCGCTTCCCCGACGATGTGAGCCGCGCGACGATGCAGCGGCTACGCGGGATGGAAGGTGCTCGCGTGCGCCAAGCCTACCGCCACGAAGCGGAGCGCGTCGGCATCGAGTGGAAGGGCCGTCGCTACGACCCGAAGGAGTGGTCGGCGGGTGACGTCGTCAACCGAGCGCTGTCAGTGGCGAACAGCTGCCTTTACGGCGTCGTCCACTCGGTGATCGTAGCGATCGGCTGCAGTCCCGGGCTGGGATTCGTACACAGTGGGCACTCGCTGGCGTTCGTCTACGACGTCGCAGATCTCTACAAGGCCGAGGTGACGATACCGGCGGCCTTCAGCGCAGCAGCCGAGGGCGAAACGAATCTCGCCGGTCGTGTTCGCCGCTTGGTCCGCGAGCGCATCTACGATCACCACGTGCTCGATCGAGCCGTCGATGACATCGCCCAACTCTTGGGGACGACAGATACAGCTCCAGACGAAGCTGGCCTGGAGGCGCTGGTGCTTTGGGACGATAACGAAGGGAGCGTTCCTGCCGGCACCGCCTACGGCGACGACCCGTGACTGTTCTCGTGCTGACGGCCGTCCCACCGGGCCTGCGAGGCCACCTGACGCGGTGGCTGCTCGAAGTCGCCCCCGGCGTGTTCGTCGGGCGGACCACGGCAAGAGTTCGTGAGGAGCTCTGGAGTCGAGTCCTTCGCTACGCTGGGGGGAACGGGCGGGCAGTCATCGTCTATCCGGCGCGCACCGAACAGGGCCTCGCGTTCAAGATCACCGGGGGCGGGTGGGCAACGGTCGACTCGGACGGAGTAACTCTGGTACGACGATCCTTGACAAGTTAGTCCAGGTCAGGAAGTGTGCTCCCCGCGTGCGCGGGGGTGATCCGCGCCGCGCGGCACGGTCACCGTCGGTGCCGGCGTGCTCCCCGCGTGCGCGGGGGTGATCCTGCGACAGGCGCACGGATCGACGGCTGGCCGGGGTGCTCCCCGCGTGCGCGGGGGTGATCCGGTGGACCTGCTCACCAAGGGCGAGCTCGACAAGTGCTCCCCGCGTGCGCGGGGGTGATCCTGCGACGGTGTCGACCTCGACCTCGCCGAACCCGTGCTCCCCGCGTGCGCGGGGGTGATCCGCGGAGCGCAGAGGAAGCGGAGAGACGGCCCTGGTGCTCCCCGCGTGCGCGGGGGTGATCCCGCAGCCGCCTTCAGCTTCTTGCGTGCCCACCAGTGCTCCCCGCGTGCGCGGGGGTGATCCACAGTTGGAGCGCTAGGAATACGGTCCACCTGCGTGCTCCCCGCGTGCGCGGGGGTGATCCTCGGGGATCGTTCCCCCGAGCGGGCGCTGCGCCGTGCTCCCCGCGTGCGCGGGGGTGATCCCTCGGCTCGCGTCTCGCCGTTGCGCCGCTCGGGTGCTCCCCGCGTGCGCGGGGGTGATCCCGATCCGACGTGCGCCTACGCGGGCGGTTACTGCGTGCTCCCCGCGTGCGCGGGGGTGATCCGTTGTGGTACAGCCAAACGCCGACCACGCCGACGTGCTCCCCGCGTGCGCGGGGGTGATCCCGTCTCACTCCCCACTGAGATCATCATCCCACAGTGCTCCCCGCGTGCGCGGGGGTGATCCCTCGACGAGGCGAGCCAGGCGAACCGCGAGCAGGTGCTCCCCGCGTGCGCGGGGGTGATCCACTAACTAATGCTGGAGGAGAGTTAAAGGCAGAGTGCTCCCCGCGTGCGCGGGGGTGATCCGGCGAGGAAGGAGACCGACTGGCTGGCGGCCGAGTGCTCCCCGCGTGCGCGGGGGTGATCCGAAGAGGCGGCGTGCATGACCACGCAGCCGATCGTGCTCCCCGCGTGCGCGGGGGTGATCCGTCGAAGTCCTCGGCCATGCCGTCGACGGAGACGTGCTCCCCGCGTGCGCGGGGGTGATCCCCAGTAGCGAACCTGCTGATAGACCAGGACGTCGTGCTCCCCGCGTGCGCGGGGGTGATCCGGGGACGGTCCGCATCTACGCAGCGGCCTCCCAGTGCTCCCCGCGTGCGCGGGGGTGATCCGATGGCCAGCCGCTCGAGCCTGCGCGCCTCGGGGTGCTCCCCGCGTGCGCGGGGGTGATCCCGCCGTTGAGGCGGTCGGGGCCCTCGGCTTGTCGTGCTCCCCGCGTGCGCGGGGGTGATCCGTCGAACTCTTCTTCCCGCCGGGGAGCCGCGGGGTGCTCCCCGCGTGCGCGGGGGTGATCCGGTGAGGCGCCCAGGGAGCACCAGCGCACCCCCGTGCTCCCCGCGTGCGCGGGGGTGATCCGGTACATGCGGTGGAGGTCGTCGGCCCTAATGCGTGCTCCCCGCGTGCGCGGGGGTGATCCGGCAAGGGGCGCCGCCTACCACCTTGTTGCCACGTGCTCCCCGCGTGCGCGGGGGTGATCCTCTCGATGGCAGCCTGCGTATGCCTACTCAACTGTGCTCCCCGCGTGCGCGGGGGTGATCCTCATTCGCTAGCAGTACAACCACACTCCCCTAGGTGCTCCCCGCGTGCGCGGGGGTGATCCTGGCTCATGTGCCGGGCGGCATCCGAGCGGCTGGTGCTCCCCGCGTGCGCGGGGGTGATCCGCTGTGGCCCTTTCTCGCTACGGCGAGATCTACGTGCTCCCCGCGTGCGCGGGGGTGATCCGGCGCCCTGCGGCCTCCCAGTAGGCCCTGAGGGGTGCTCCCCGCGTGCGCGGGGGTGATCCGGTTGCGACGTAGTCGCGGACCCGCTCCGGATGCGTGCTCCCCGCGTGCGCGGGGGTGATCCCTTGGCCTTGAACCAGAGCTTGGGCCCGGCGGCGTGCTCCCCGCGTGCGCGGGGGTGATCCGCCCAGTGCGCAACTAGATGCGAAGGCGGGTTCGTGCTCCCCGCGTGCGCGGGGGTGATCCGGATAAGCCCGGCGGCCGACGCCCCGGCTTCTAGTGCTCCCCGCGTGCGCGGGGGTGATCCGATAAGCCTCCACGCCCCGACCGTCCCGTGAAGTGCTCCCCGCGTGCGCGGGGGTGATCCGAGCTGATCCGCCACCACAAGGACACCTGAGAGGTGCTCCCCGCGTGCGCGGGGGTGATCCGGTGAGGAGGGCCCCTACTGTTCTTCTGGAGATGTGCTCCCCGCGTGCGCGGGGGTGATCCGCGACGTCGCGGGCGCTGATTGTTCCTCGGGCAGTGCTCCCCGCGTGCGCGGGGGTGATCCCCGTGTCCAGGAGATGCCGGTCACCGCCCATCGGTGCTCCCCGCGTGCGCGGGGGTGATCCGACGACATCTTGGCCGGCGCCCTCGGGCCCGAAGTGCTCCCCGCGTGCGCGGGGGTGATCCGATGACGATCGCCGCGCCGACCTTGCCGCTCACGTGCTCCCCGCGTGCGCGGGGGTGATCCCAGACCGTCACGACAAGGTCTCTCCGTGCAGCAGTGCTCCCCGCGTGCGCGGGGGTGATCCGATGAGCGGCACGTCGGTGATCCCCTTGATGCCGTGCTCCCCGCGTGCGCGGGGGTGATCCCGGACGTCTGCTCGCCGCCGATTTCGCCGAACAGTGCTCCCCGCGTGCGCGGGGGTGATCCATCGCTAGCGGAGCAGAGACGGCCGGGACCACGTGCTCCCCGCGTGCGCGGGGGTGATCCCCTGTCAGTTTTGCAAGGTTTCCCGGACTCTGAGTGTGCTCCCCGCGTGCGCGGGGGTGATCCCAGCGATTGACGCTAGGGTGCGGGTCGCCCGCGGTGCTCCCCGCGTGCGCGGGGGTGATCCACCACCTCCAGCGACAAGCCGCCGCCCCACGAGCGTGCTCCCCGCGTGCGCGGGGGTGATCCCAACTACAGCGAACACTACTGTCGGCACGCACAGTGCTCCCCGCGTGCGCGGGGGTGATCCGGGTGGACTGGTGGCCACGAGATCAACCGATGTGTGCTCCCCGCGTGCGCGGGGGTGATCCCCGGGCGATAGGGAGGGAGTCATGACTTCTGCGGTGCTCCCCGCGTGCGCGGGGGTGATCCGAGGCGTGAGCCGGTATCCACGTCCCCGGCACGGTGCTCCCCGCGTGCGCGGGGGTGATCCGAACGTCACGCCGACACCGAGGCCGAGCATGGCGTGCTCCCCGCGTGCGCGGGGGTGATCCGGAGTGGGGTAAGGCGTGGGGGCACGCCTGGGGGTGCTCCCCGCGTGCGCGGGGGTGATCCTATCCACGTCGGCTCGTGGAGGGCAGCGGTCAGGTGCTCCCCGCGTGCGCGGGGGTGATCCCATGGTGAGGGGTGGCAGCACCAGGGCCCTTAGGTGCTCCCCGCGTGCGCGGGGGTGATCCCTCCTGTCCCCGTTGCCGTCGTCCATCCCGGATGTGCTCCCCGCGTGCGCGGGGGTGATCCGAAGAAGAGGAGACGACCCATGTCCCTGCATAGGTGCTCCCCGCGTGCGCGGGGGTGATCCGCGTTGGCCCTGCTCGGCACGGGGCCCTTCGGTGTGCTCCCCGCGTGCGCGGGGGTGATCCGAAGTACCGCTCGTGCTTCACGAGGAGGCGAAGGCGTGCTCCCCGCGTGCGCGGGGGTGATCCGAATACAGTTCAGCTTTCACCGCTTGTTGGTAAGTGCTCCCCGCGTGCGCGGGGGTGATCCGCTCTATCAGCCCCCGGAGCACTCCCACATCATGTGCTCCCCGCGTGCGCGGGGGTGATCCGGATCGCGCGCAGGCGCCAGGCTTCGTTGAGGGGTGCTCCCCGCGTGCGCGGGGGTGATCCTGCGAATGGGAAGCGCCACGTGCCCTCCGAAGGGTGCTCCCCGCGTGCGCGGGGGTGATCCGCCGATGGCAGCGGCGGCGTCCGAACCACCGATGTGCTCCCCGCGTGCGCGGGGGTGATCCGGAGACTCCGCCCCCCGAGACTCAGGAGTCCACGTGCTCCCCGCGTGCGCGGGGGTGATCCGGGCGCTCCGCACGGCGTTCCGGGCAACGAGTCGTGCTCCCCGCGTGCGCGGGGGTGATCCCCAGGCATCGTCGGTCGGGACCCGTGGGACGAGGTGCTCCCCGCGTGCGCGGGGGTGATCCCGGGTACGTCCGACGCTCACGATTCCAGGCGCAGTGCTCCCCGCGTGCGCGGGGGTGATCCGGGACGATGACGAGTGATGCCGTAGCCGAGTAGTGCTCCCCGCGTGCGCGGGGGTGATCCAGTGGACAACCCTCGCCGCGGCTCCTGGGGCCGTGTGCTCCCCGCGTGCGCGGGGGTGATCCTCTGCCCTCCGGAGCGCACCACAGCGCCTGAGGTGCTCCCCGCGTGCGCGGGGGTGATCCGTTCGGACTGCTCGTGCTGCTCGGTGATCCAACGTGCTCCCCGCGTGCGCGGGGGTGATCCCGTGGCCGCGGCGCAGACACGGTGGGCCCGCAAGTGCTCCCCGCGTGCGCGGGGGTGATCCGGACGCGTTCGGGACCGTGATCTTCGCAGGGACGTGCTCCCCGCGTGCGCGGGGGTGATCCTCTCATCAGGCGCTCGATGGAACCCGAAAGACAGTGCTCCCCGCGTGCGCGGGGGTGATCCTGCCTCCTGCCCCCCCTCCGAGGAGGGTGCCAGGTGCTCCCCGCGTGCGCGGGGGTGATCCGGACACAGTCGAGCTCTGGGCCCGGACGCCCGCGTGCTCCCCGCGTGCGCGGGGGTGATCCCTCCATCCACCTGATCTCTTGGGCGACCTCGCCGTGTGCTCCCCGCGTGCGCGGGGGTGATCCGCGCTAACTTGAATCTGGCCTGTAACTGTACCAGTGCTCCCCGCGTGCGCGGGGGTGATCCGGTCACCTGGACATGGCCCACCGTGTCGCTGGGGTGCTCCCCGCGTGCGCGGGGGTGATCCGTCTACCGCCGGGGTGTGACACCTGGTTCTGGCGTGCTCCCCGCGTGCGCGGGGGTGATCCTGGCCAGTGGCTGGCGACCAGGGGGGGTTCGCTGTGCTCCCCGCGTGCGCGGGGGTGATCCGCGGTCCGGCGCAGTCGGTGCATAGACATCCCACGGGCGAAACTTGTCAAGCTGCAGTGGGAAGTTTCTGCTCTTCGCGGTGTCCCCAGGCGGTGTTCTCGTCGTAGAGACAGTGGTGCGTGAGGCAGCCGTGGAGGATGCCAACCAGCCGGTTCCCGAGAGCCCGTAGGGCTTGGTGGTGACTGTCGCCGGCCGCTCGGTGGGCGTCGTAGAAGGCCCGTGCCCCAGGGGAGGCAGTAAGAGTGGCGAACGCCCACTGGTGGATGGCGTCAGCCAGGCGGTGATTGCGGGCATGGCGGGCCAGCACCACCCGCTTGGTGCCCGACGCCCGGGTGACAGGTGACGTGCCGGCGTAGTTCTTGCGAGACTTGGCGCTCACATAGCGGTTCGGCTCGTCGCCGAACTCGCCGAGCACCCGGGCGCCGAGGATGGTCCCCAGTCCTGGCAGGGAACGGACCACCACGGCGTCTGGGTGCTGTTCAAAACCCGCGTCGAGCTCCTTGGCCAGCCGGGCGATCTGGGCGGCCATGGTGGCGATCACCGCCACGTTTGCCGAGACCGAGGCACCCATGGCGGCCGAGATCACAGCCGGTGCGGCGAGCTGGTCGGAGCGCAAGGCCGCCTGGATCTCTACCGCCTGCTCGTCGATGCGTCGGGACCGCCCACCCCGGCGCAAGCAGGCAGCGATCTTGGCCCGCGACAGCGCCCGGCCGAGCTCAGGAGTGGGAGCGGCCCCGAGCACCTCGAGGGCGTCCCCGCTGGCAAGGTCCGAGAAGGCGACCAGCGCAGCCGGATAGAACTCTCGCAGCGTGGACCGCAAGAGGTTGGTCTGACGGACCCGCGACCAGATCATCGACTGGTGGGCTCGGGCCAGCACCTTGATGGCCTGCACCTCGTCGCTGTCAGAGGCAACGGGCCGGTGGTTATGCCGGTCGGTGCGGACCATGTCGGCCAGCACCTTGGCGTCCCCGGGATCGGACTTGGCCCCCGAGGTCGAGTGGCGGTCCCGATAGCGTGACGTCGACATCGGGTTCACCGCGAACACGAGGTAGCCGGCCGCCACCAGCGCGGCGACGAACAGACCTCGGTCGGTCTCGATGCCGACCACCACCTCGGCCGGATCCTCCACGTGGGCACCGACGAGATCGTGGAAGCGGGCAATGCCCTCCACGCCCTCGGGCAACCGGCCAGCACCGAGGCGCTTGCCATCCTCGTCTTCCACGAACACATCGTGGTGGGCTTCCGCCCAATCGACTCCTACGAAGATCATCTGGCTCCTCTCGTCGCGCTCAGCACCTCACCGAGCCCGAGGATCCCAGCAGCCACCTAATGGATCAGTGCTCGAGGCACGACATCCCACCAGCCGTCACGGGAACCTCACCGACCAGCAGGGGCACGATCTATGCATAGAGCTCGAAGCCCTGGGCAGCGCAGTGCTCACCTGCTGGCGGCTCAGCCAACCAATCCTCGCCCACAGCGAGGCGGTCGATCCCCATTAGGGCCGTGTGTGCTCCCCGCGTGCGCGGGGGTGATCCTACAGATCCTGCACCGCCGCGCATCTGGGCGGCGTGCTCCCCGCGTGCGCGGGGGTGATCCCGGCGCGGGCGTTGTCCCGAGTGGTGTTCCGGTGTGCTCCCCGCGTGCGCGGGGGTGATCCGAAGCTGAGCTCCACGTCGTATGTGCCCCCCGGGTGCTCCCCGCGTGCGCGGGGGTGATCCCGCCGACCGATCACGACGGCACCGGTCGGATGAGTGCTCCCCGCGTGCGCGGGGGTGATCCCGTCTCGATCTTGGCCTGGTCGACCATGACGTTGTGCTCCCCGCGTGCGCGGGGGTGATCCGTCCTACCAGTGGTCGATGGCCTTCCAGGAGTCGTGCTCCCCGCGTGCGCGGGGGTGATCCCGCGAGCATCGGGGGCCCGAGGACTGCGCCGATGTGCTCCCCGCGTGCGCGGGGGTGATCCGGAGCAAAGGCGCTAACTTGAATCTGGCCTGTAGTGCTCCCCGCGTGCGCGGGGGTGATCCGGGCGCGGGCGGCAGGACTCGACAGACGACATGGTGCTCCCCGCGTGCGCGGGGGTGATCCGGCGGGCGTCGAGTCTGAAGCGCTTGAGCAGGTGTGCTCCCCGCGTGCGCGGGGGTGATCCGAGGGCGAGGCAAGAGTCCCAAGAGAGATCGAGTGCTCACCTAACGGGCCCCGGGTTCTGCATACATATGGTGGACCGCCGCCCGTTCACCGGCTCGCCCTCCGTTGCCGCGCCCGCCGTCGCGTGGCCGAATCGATGCGAGCCGCCCGCGCTGTGCCCGCGGCACGGGTGGTGGTGGTACTGGCCCGCGGTCGTACCGCGCCCCGCGGCAGAGGTGGGCCCGCCTCGAGGTGATCTCTGATCGCGTCCGATGCTGATCGCCGCCCGGCGGCCTTTGCCGCAGCCTTGTAGGCCTGCCACACCGCGGGGTCGACGTTGACGATCACGCGGACCATTCCTTCCGGAGGCTTTACCGAGCGGCCCATCGCTAACGCGCTCGATCCCGCACGTATGTGGTGAACCCGAGGCGAATCATGACCGTCCCCGCAGTGCCCGAAGCGCCGCCACGACCGCAGCATCGGCTCGCTCGCCGCTCCCGGCCGGTAGCATGCGGGCGAGGGTACGGGCGAGCCGCTCGCCCCGGCACCACGGCGTGCCGTCTCCCATGCAGAGGCCGAGAGAAGTGATCTGGCCGGGATGCGATGGCCAGATGACGACGAGGGCGTGGACCGGGATGCCGAGGTGCTCGGAGAGCTTGGCGGCAGCAAGCGACGTCGTCACGTGCTCGGCGGGCCGGAAGCGCTGGAGGCCGCGGTAGGTGCGGCTGCCGGCGGTGAGGTAGAGGCCGGGCTTCCACAGTTTGCTGTCGACGACGAGGAGAACTGCACCAACGACCGTCTGCCGCAGCACCACGTGGTCCAAGTCGCCGGCGCCGAATCCCGGAGCTGACAGACTGTGCAACACCACAGTGTCCGGGCCCGCGAGGCCGTCCAGTACGGCCGCGGTGCGTGCCTCGCCCTGAGCGCCGAGGCTGCTGCGCCGGGAGCGCGCCGAGGTCACCACGTGTCGACCCCGCCGTGGCCTGCCTCCACGAGATCGCCGCGGACGCTCTCGACGACGCTCATGTCCGCGTGCCGGCAGGAGAGCGGCATCAGACGGCCGACCCCGCCGCGAGCAGTTCGAAAAAGTCCCTCTGCGCCTCCTGATCCGCCACCGGTCTGCACCCATGCCACGGATGGATCAACATCGCGCCGCATCGTGCACACCTGCTGACCCGCGGTGCGTCAACGACGCGCTTTCCGGCCAACTCGATCGAGCGCAACCACTCGGCTTCGGTCATCAGCGGGCCAGAGCCCGACGAGCGCCTCGGCGAGCCGCTCTTCGGCGGCGCCTGGGTGGTCGTGCGGGGAGCAGGGGGCAAGGGCTTGGCACCGCGGTAGTTGGAGCAGTTGCGTGAGCCGCACTTGCCAGCTCGATCGGTGAAACCTCCACATAGGTCGCAGTGTCGCTGAGCCATCTCGATCAAACCCCTTCTTGCTGGCGAATGCCGAGGATCTCCTCGGCGGTGTGCAGGGCGACCTCGGCGTCGGTGCGCTCGCCGCGGGCGAGCGCGGACGTCGCGAACCACAGCTCGGCGGTCGCGGCGCTTGCATATGGGTGGCGCCTAGCCTCGATGAGACGGTTGAGGAGTTGTGTGTCCATTTGCGGCCTTTCGGTTCATCAATGCCGTGAGGGTGTGACAACGCTGAAGGCGTCGACGAGGCCGATCGACGCCAGCGAAGCTAAGAGGGATTCGTCCGTCCGCGCTCGAATCCACACGACGTTGCCGCGGACCTCGTCACCCGCCGGAAATGTCGCATCGACGGCGACGACCGGAAACATGGACGTCCACTCGCCGGTCGGTTTGGCCACGCCCGCCAGCACCGCCCGCTCCTCCTCGCTCGGACTCGCGTGCGGCAACAGCGGTCCGGCGACCCGGGACTGGGCGTCGAGGCGAACGCTGCGTGCGAACCTGATCCGCGACGCCGCCCTGTCAACCGGGTCGCTCTGGTCGTCGTAGCCATCAATGAGAAGGCCGACGAGGTCCGCGGCACCAGCGGCTTCCGCCACCATCGGGCCGAGCTCGAGCCGGAAGCGCGGCTGGACTCCCCACGTGGCCGCGTCGACACCTGGCGCCTGGGCGATGACCCGGAGCGGCGTGCCGTCTGGACGACGGTCGACGCGAATGCTGTCGGGGGGAGGGTCGGGTTGGAGGTGAGGATTCTCTTCCCCGTGAGCATCTTGTTGGAGGTGAGGATCCTCACCTCCCCGAGGAGCTGCCGGGAGGTGAGAAGCCTCACCAAGCCGAGGGCCCGCACGTCGTGGCACGCCGAGGCGGTCGAGGAGGGCCGGGACGTCGGCGGGCGGGTGGTACGCGACGCGGACGCCCTGGATCCCGCCGCCGTCGCTCCACACGACACCCAGGCCGCGACTGACACCATCGTTGAGGCGCGCGAGCTCAGCGAGGGCCTGGGCGGTGGCTTCGCCACCGAACAACATCCCGACCGTCTCTCGAGCAGGCAGGTTGCGTGGGGGAGCGAGCTGGACTCGCCACCCGAGGTTCGCCCGGAGCTCACCGCCAGCGCCGTCCACCCCGCCGAGGATCGCCACGTCCGGGCGCTGGATCCCAAGTACGAGGCTGATCCCGACGAATCGGGCCTCTCGCGCCAGCTTGCCGAGGAGCAGCCGAAGCTCGCTCGTTGCGGCGAGCCGTTCCTCGGCCTCACACACCAGCGGGTGCCCCTTGTCGAGGCCACGTGGTGGAACGCCGGCAATGAGTGCCGACGCCACCTCGTCGAACAACAAGCTGAGCGGCCGGATCTGCTCGGCCTCTCGCACGTGTTTCGGAAGGTCCTGCCACTTCACCTCGCCATGAGCGTGCAACACGTCTCGGCGGCGGCGGACCTCGGCGTAGACCGCTCGAACAAGAACCAGTGCCTCGTCGAGCTGCCCTGCCCATCCGCTCGTCCAATCTTTGAGCGGTAAGAAGTCCAACCCTCCCTTCGTCACCTCACAAATCGCGACTTCCCATCCCCGCGCCAGCGCGCTCACCGCAAGGTCCGTCAGCAAGATCGTCTTCCCGGATCCCGTCTCGCCCGCCACAAGCGCGTGTGGCGTGGCGCTCGGGTCGAACGCCACAAGATCTCCCGTACTGTTCACCGCCACCGGCAGCGCCAGGTCGTCGACGTCAACCTCGAGCGCCTGGTCCGGCAACAGCTCCTCCAACTCCACCATCGCCGGCAACGCCTCTGGCGGACCGGCCGCCCCGACCACGATTCGTCTCGCCGAACCGTCGGAGGTGACCAACCACTCGCGCCCGAGCCGCTCGCCAAGTCGCAGCGCCGCTGCGTCCGCATCACCAGCCACCCTGTCCGCGGTCAACGTGACCGTCGCTCCCCACGGGGCGTCTCGTTCGGCGACGGCAGCTGCGAACGCCTCGGCTGGGACGGTGCCGCCAGCACCGTGCCGCTCCTCCCACAGGTGCGCCAGGTGTTCGGGGGAACTGTCGTCGTGCTCACGGGCGAGCTTGCGCGCCATCGTCCGCGTCGTCGAGTCCACTCCGGCTGGCCACGCCACCGGATCGGGGCGCACGGCCCGCACCACGGCGATTCGCTCCGCGCCAACCTCTGCAGCCGCGACCTGCCACCACCGCAACTCCTCGCTCGCCCAACGGTTGCCGATGTCGCGCCGTGCCGCCACGCCCGCGATGAGGGCCCCACCGGCCCCGAGCCCACCCACGGGCAGCCGGAGCGCGGCACCGAGGATGGCGACAACCATGGCTATGCCGACGAGTCCCGACACATATGGCAGACCGAGGTCGCTAAGGGCTAACAACCACGCCGGCCGCGGGACCGGTGCTTTGGTGAGGCTCACGCCCCGGCCCATGGCCACGGCCATGACGGCGACCGCCACGACCGCCCGCAACCCCACCGGCCCCGGCAACATCGTCGCTGCGCACCCGAGCACCACGCCGGCGACGACCCACGTCCCTGCCACGGCCGATACGTGTGCCCGCTCCTTCTTCGGCTCGGCGCTACGGCGCTCTGCCACGTCGGCTGTGGCCTGTCTCTTCGTGCGCTGCCGATACGAGCGCTCGGCGAGCAGCACGACGACGAGGACGAGGACGAGAACGAGAATCGCGATCGGCGACCACAGGATGCCGTGCACCCGCTTCCCAGCGAGGCGGTCGTAGGTGTGTGCGAGACGATGCCAGCCGTCGCTCAGCAGCGAGTACGCGATGGCCACGAAGAAGACCACCTCGATCGTTCGCGACAGCGCTCGCCAACCCGGCCGCCGGATCACGCGGCCGACGTCGACGAGCCGAGCCGTCCGGCGAACGAGCCGCATCGTCATCGAGTCCCCCCGAGCGCGAGATGCGCCGCCGTGTGCTCGATGAGCTCGTCCTCGCCGTTGCCCTCGGCGAGCCCGCCACCGCAGACGAGGCAGAGCGACGTGACGCAGCTCGGGCTCGCGACCGTCAAGAAGCGCTGGCCCACCGGGCGCATGAATCGACGCTCGCGTGCCCATTTGTAGAGCTGCGCGTGCGCGCCGGCGTGCTTCTCCAGCCTCTCGCTTGGCACGATCTGTTGGCAGCGGACACACCGGTGCGTCACCACGGCTTCCTCGTCCTCGATCACGACATACGTCGTAAAGAGCGCTGCCCCGTCAACTCGAATCACCGCCGCCCCCTCCCTCGCCGGCGGTAGGCGCCAGCTCTCCCCTAACCAACCCGACCTCGTTCCGCCGGTCCGCTCGCGCCGCACCACCGGCGTCTCCGTTCCAAACGCGCCTGGACTCGATGGCCGAGCGCCGCTCCGCAGCCCGGGCCATCCGAGCCGCGCGATGCGCGGCGGCCGCACGCTCGGTCCCCCCGGTCCGGGCGGCCCGCCGGAGCACCGCCTCGAGCGCGCCGGCGTCCCGAAGCACGTCACCGGCGACCACGCCCTTGCGCGTGCGAGCGGCGAGCCCGAGCGGGACGGTGTCGTGGACGACTCGGCGCACCGTCTCTGCGCCCCGGCCCATGCGGACCGCGAGCTCCCGAAGGGCGATCGGCTCGCCGCTGGCGGCGAGGAGCTGCACGCACAGTGCGTGCGCGGCGAGCCCGAGCGCCGCGGGGTGCCAGCCCGGATGGAGGCCGTGCGCGGCGCCGAGGGCCGGATCTGTCGGGCGGACCGTCGGGGCGGCTGGCCCGAACCCGACGAACGCCTCGACGTCCGCGCACGGTGCTGCGGACACCACAGCTCCGGTCTCCGTAGGAGATCCGGAGGAGACTGGGAGCGTGTGGGCGGCCGGCAGAGACGTGCGGCCCGACGGCACGGGCGAGCTCGGCCTGTAACGGTTCGGGGTGAGGCCGCCCGCCGAGCGGTCCGTCACGGCGAGGCGTCCGCTGCGCTCGAGCCGTTGCAGTGCCGTCCACACGGTGGTCGTGGTCACCCCGCAGAGCTCGCTGAGCTCGCCTGCCGGCATCCGCACCTGTGGCGTGCCAGCACTCCAAGCCGCACCGGCCAGGCAGAGCCAGATCGCCCGGTCGGTGAACCCGGCTCGGCCCGGCCATGGGGCGAGCGCGCCTTTGAGGAACTGCGCCTCGAGCCGCCCGACGAGGTCCTCGTCACCGCCGAGAGCGAGCTGCGCGGCACGATGGACCATGGCGTCGACCCACCGGGTGCGGGCAGCTTCGGACAGACCGCCGAGATGCGCAGCGAGTCGGTTCGCCGCAGGCGAAGGCCACGAGCCACTGGACCGCAGGAGAGCCTCGAGCCGGCGGCCGTGTGCGCCCGTCCGCGCGACCGGCGCAAGGACGGCGAGGGCGAGCCGCTCCGGCGAGGCGCGCTCGAAGCGACGGGCCGACGGGCCGTTGACTGTAAGGAGCAGGGTGGCGACCGAGGGTGGCAGGCGGCGCTCGGTCGGAGCGGAGGGGCGGGGAGTACCGGGACTTGGGGAAGAGGAGCTGTGCGCCCTGTTGCCTTTGATCGTCTCCTTCACCGCCGACGCTTTCATGACGCACTGCCTCCCGGGCCTCGGCGTCGCCGGGCTCGAACGACGAGGACCGCGATCCCCACGATCACGAGCGGCACCACCCACGCCGCTACCGCCCGCCAAAGGGTGAGAACCGCGAAGGCGGCGATCGCTGCCGAATAGAGGCGCACCATCCACCGGAAAGCGGTTGTGCTTCTCGGTCGATGGAGGCGGCTACCGGCGAGGATCGCCAAGGGCGCGGCGAGCGCCAACAGGGCGGCGCCCCCGACGACCGCGAGCCGCACTTCGGTCGTCGGCGACGGCAGCCGGACGAGGCCACTCCCAAGGAACCCGAGCGCCGCGCCGCACGCCGCCGCCCACACCAGCCCGGCGGCGGCCAGGGCGTCCGTGAGCACGCGGACAGCCCAGTTCTCGTACGCCGTGTAGAGACTGAGCCAGCGGCGGCGGCGAGGACGCGGCCAGACGGGGCTGCTCGGCGGCGTCCAAGGCTCGGCAACGACGGAGGCCGTATCCGCCGACGTGGGCGCGGGCGCGCGCTGGTTCCGCTCTCGCTCGAAGGAGCGCTTGTAGTCGAGGCGCGCACCGGGATCGCTCATGAGCGCGTGTGCTCGTTCGAGCTCCTTGAAGCGCTCCTCGTCGCCGCCAGCGTCCGGATGCGCGTTCCGACTCAGGCGCCGCCAAGCCGCATCGACCACTTCCTGGCTCGCTGACGGAGAAACCTGGAGGAGCTCAGCGGCGGCCTCGAAGGTGAGTTCATCCACGGCGCACACCCCGCGACCGTGCACGTCGTGGTCGAGCCGTTGGTCTCGACGATGACGAGGTGTGTGCCTCGAGCTGTCGACGACGCCGCGGCGATCGGCACGGCGCGAGCCAATAGCCGTCACCCGACCGGGTGGCGGCGATGCCGACAGGCGTCGGTGCCGAGGTTGCCGCCCCCGCCGGCGACGCGCCGAGCAGAGCGGTGGTGAGTGCGAGTGCGGCGATCACCAAGACAGCGGCTGCTCGACTGCTCCATCCTTTCTCGGCTGCACCCATCGGACTCTCCAAACACCACACCAAGTGCTATGTCAAGCATCGCATAACGGACTGTGGATGTCAAGCGATGCCTAACAACAGGCACAGAGAGAGAGAGTCCCTTCCCGTCAGTGGCCGCGCATTCCGCCAAACCAGAACGCGAGGCCGTACCGCCCCTCTTGATCGGGTGTCGGGACGACCACGCGTTCGCGCTCGAGTTGTGCGAGCGCGCCGTGGATGCCACGGTCAGTGAGCTCCTTGCCGAGAGCTCGAGCGATGAAAGGCCGCAGCTCGTCGACGCTGAGCGGCGCCTGCGCGGCGGCCAACGCCTCCGTGATTGCGACGGTGATCCGAGGCCGCACGGAAGTCGAGTAGCGGGTAGATCGACCGGCGATCGCCTTGTCGGTTACGCCGGCGAGCTGGTGGACCCGAGGGCCGCTGAGGCCGAGCACACGCCCGATTGCGCGCCAGGACATCCCCTGTTTGTGTGCCTCAGTGATCGCCAGGAGGCGGTCCCGCCGGGCCGACGCAAGCGCCTGTTCCGCTGCGACGAAGCGGCGCTGGGCGGCGCGGAGGGCTCGGACGATGGGCTCGGGGCCGTCGACGTCGGGCACACCGGCCAGTAAAGCAGTGCTGACCTGGCTGGCGCTCCGCCGATCACGCGACGGCGGGGACGCAGCGGCCCGAGGCGCTCGGCGCCAATTGTGCCGATGTAAGAGGCAGAGGGGGAGCACAGCGCCCCCGCCGGGATCAAGGAGGGCCGATGAGCGGTCTGGTGGAGGTCGAGGAGTTCGGGCGGGCCGAGGAGGGGCGGGCGGCGGTGTCCCGAGGCGGCGGCGCCAACTCGGCCGATGTAAGGGCAGGAGATAGCGTCGGCACGGAGGAGGGCGGGTGAGATCGCCACCCACACGCGGCGACGCCGGGGTTGCAGCCCCGGCGATCGCCCAACCTGAAGTTCGCCCTGAAAGCAACTTCGACGTAGAGAGTAGCAGGGGTGAGGATCCTCACCCCCCAGCGACAGGGGACGCCGTCGTCGCCGAGGCGACCCACCTCGCCACGGTGTTCCCGGGCGGGGTCATCCTCCTGGCCGGCGTCGTTCCCACCCCCGCAGGCACCGTGTGCGCGTGCCCTGCGTGCGCTGGGTGCGGGCGCGCGGGCAAGCACCCGCTGGGCTGGTGGCGGGGGCTGACCGCCGGCGAGGTCGCCGGCGAGGTCGCCCGGATCATGGAGCAGACGGGGGTGGTCCCGCATGTGGGCATCATCACGGGCCCTAAGAGCGGCCTGTGTGTCATCGACGTGGACATGTACGGCGGCGACCCGCTCGCGGAGCTCGAGGCGGCGACTGGGCTCCGCCTCGAGTCGCCGGTGATGACCCGCACCGGCCGTGGCGGCCGCCACGTCTGGTATCGCGACGACGGCTGGCGCTCGGGCACCCAGGTGTGCTCGCACGTCGCCGGCGGCCCGCACGTCGACGTGCGGGCCGCCGGCGGGCTCGTCGTCGTGCCGCCGAGCCGCGGGTACGCGTGGATCGGGGCACCGCCGACGGCCGGCCTGGTCGCGGCGCTCCCGCGAGTGCCGGAGGCGCTGCACCCGTACCTGCGGCGGGCAGACGCCCGCGCTGCGGGACCGGTCGCCGACGCTCGGCACACGGTCAGCGTGGACGACGCAATCGCCCGGTGGCCGTGGCTGGGTGAGGCCTTGCACGAGGTTCCGGTCGACGGCGAGGACGGAACCCGCCCCGGCCGCTACCAGCAGACCTACCACTTCGCGGTGCGGTGCGATCAGGCGGGGATCCCCGCCGAGACGATCATCCGGTTGATCGGCCACTACGCGCCCGCCGTCGACAAGGAGCCCGCGTGGGTGCGGAGCGACGCTCCTCGCGTGACGGCCAAGGTCGTGGCCCGGCGGGCACTCGACCAGCACCATCGCGCGACGACGCCGGCGGTGGCCGACGCCGACCTCGACCGGAAGCTCGCCCGCCTGCGCACCGTCGCCTGCGCCTACGCCGACGCGCGAGCCCCGGTGCTGACGGCGCTCTGCCAGATGGCCGCCCGGGCTGGCACCATGCAGCTGACGACGTCGACCCGGGCGCTCGCCTCTATCGCCCACGTGCGGGCCCGCACTGTCCCGGCGGTGCTCGACAAGCTAGTGGCCAATGGGGTCGTCGACAGCTCGGCGGGTCCGGACGGGCTCGCGATCGGGCTGCGGGCAGCGTATGCACCCCCCTGTGTATCCGGGGCGGTCCGCGCATGTCTCCTGGTGAGCGATCCGACCCACCCGGTGTGGCACGCACGGGCCGCCGGCCAGGACGGCCGCCGCGTCCTCGAGACGCTTGCCGAGCTCGGGCCGCTCACGTGCCCGAAGCTGTCCGCAGCGCTCGAGTGGACATGTCGGCGCACGCTCCGCAAGCTGTGCAGCCTCGACCTGATCGCACAGCTGCGCCCGTGGGGGCCGTGGGAGCTCGCCCCGGGGATCGACCTCGCCGATCCGAGCTGCCTCGACGCCGTGTTCGCGCGCGTCGAGGCGCGTCTCGCCGCGACCGGACGACTCACGATCTCGGAGGCCTCCGCCCGGGCCGAGCGCCGCTACGACCGCGACCGAGCTCGGAACGCGGAGCGCCGCGCAGCGTGGCTGGCGACGCGGCCAGCTGCGTCTGACCCGGGCCCGGACGACGCCCCACTCGCGGAGCCAGACGATGGCTGGCTCGCCGAGCAGGCGGCGATGACACCGCCGCGGTGCCAGATCGGTCCGGCGCCCGACGGCCCGGCGATCGCGACCCTCGTGGACCGCCCCGTCCCCCCGAGCGAGGTCGCTCGCGGCCTGCCCGCCACCCTCGTGCGCCGTTACGGCGTGCCGGTCGGGACGCGGACAGCGGCCACCCCGATCGGCGTCGTGTCGGTCCCGCTGTACGACCGAAGGCGCGAGCGGGTCCGCTTCGGCGTCGAGCGCGCCGCGGAGCTCGAGCCGACACCCGAGGCCACTGAGGCGTGGCGGCGGTGGCGTTCCCCGCTCGTCGTCGCCGCCGCGAGCACCTGGTGGGTGTCGCCTGACGGGGAGCGGCACGAGACGACGACAGCGACTGTGGTGATCCCGCGACACAGACCAGTGACCATCGTGACCGCCGACTTGACCGTGGTCCGCGTCCGGGGACGTCTCGACGAGGCGTGGGGCTGGTTGTGATCACCTGTAGTGGCCCCACCGTGACCATCTGATTTGGCCCCACCCTGACGGGCACGGACATGACGGGGTCCACCTCCAGAACCGAGGTGGCGGGGATCCTGTGGTCCACGGCGAAACGGTCGAAGGTGGAGCTCTACGAGCAGATCAGGATGGCCCACGATCGAGACGAGTTGTCGATCCGGGCCTTGGCTAGGCGCTTCGGCGTGCACCGTCGGCTGGTGCGCGACGCCCTCTCCTCCCCGGTGCCGGAACCGCGCAAGGTGGCCCAGCGGCCATCACCTGCGATCAGGCCGTGGAAGGAGACCATCGACGGCTGGCTGGCTGACGACCGGTCGACCAGGGCCGACCTGGTGGGGCCGAATCAAGTGATCGCCGAAATGGCTGAACGCCCGCACGTGGCCCTCGATGAAGGCCTCTTGGGCCGGGCCGGCCTGCCCCAGCGCGTCTTCGCCTGCCTGGCCATCAAGGAACATTTCTGGCATACTAGCGACGCACGGCGTCCTCTTCCTCGACGAGATGGGGGAGTTCCCCGTGACGGTCCTCGACGCGTTGCGCCAACCGCTCGAAGAGGGGGTGGTGCGCGTGAGCCGGGCCAAGGGGAGCGCGGTCTTCCCGGCGCGTCTCCTCCTCGTCGGTGCGATGAACCCCTGTCCCTGCGGCGAGGGCGGAGCACCCGGGTCGTGCCGGTGCTCCCCGAGCGCTCGGGCCAGGTACGTCCGGCGCCTCTCGGGGCCGCTCCTCGACCGCTTCGACCTCGTCGTGCCGTTGCGCCGCACGTCCCCGGAAGAGCTGCTCTCACCCGTTGCCGGCGAGAGCAGCGCCTTCGTCGCGGCGCGGGTTGCCGACGCGCGTCAGCTCGCGCGTGCCAGGGGTGTGCGCAGCAACGCGGAGATCCCCGCAGCGAGGCTCGCCGCCCTCGCGCCCCTGTCGCCGGGCGCGGCCGCGCTCCTCGAGCGGGGGGTCCGTGCGGGCAGGCTCAGCGGGCGAGGCGTCGACCGGGTGCGCCGCGTGGCGCGCACGATCGCCGACCTCGCCCAGACCACGGAGGCAGGCACGTGCGAAGCCACGGGCGATGTCCTCGAGGAGCACGTCGCCGAAGCGCTGGCGCTCCGTGCGGGCCGCGAGGTGCTCGACGTCGGCGGATGACGGCGCCGATGTCGGCTCAGGCGACGACGGCGCCGATGTCCGCTCAGGCGGACGAGGGATCGGTGGTCGCGCCGCGGCCGGCGTCGGTGTCCGAGACGAGGGGCGGCCGGCGCCCGGCCCATGGGGCCGCCTGCTCCAGCTGTGACGCGACGCGGATCAGCGTCGCCTCGTCCCACGGGGCGCCGACGAGCTGGACCCCGACTGGCAGGCCGCTCGGTGCCTGCGAGAGCGGGAGGCTGACCGCCGGCTGTCCGGTGAGGTTGTAGGGCGCGGTGAAGGCGACCATCACGAACGCGAGGAGCGGAGGCGATGCGGGCTGCGCGTGGGCCTCGGCGAGCACCTCGCCGGCAGGGGGCGGCTCGATCGCCAAGGTCGGGGTCACGAGCAGGTCGAAGTCGCGGCCCCAGCGGGCTACGACGTGGCGCGTCGCCCGCCGCAGCTCGTTCAGCGACCGGACGAGCGTGAGCGAGTCCACCTGCGCCCCGGCAGCGCGCCAGGCCTTGTTGTGGGGCTCGACACGGTCCCAGTCAACCCCCTCGTAGGCGCCGTAGGAGGAGTTGACCACGTTGAGGAACGGTCCGATCGCCGCGGGGTCGAGCGGGTCGGCGTCCAGGGGCTCGACGTGGTGGCCCAGCTCCTCGAGCAGGCGTCCGGCGTCCTCGACGGCACGGCGGCACGCGGGCGCCACCTCGACGCCGAGCGCGGTCTCGGTCTGCAGCGCGACGCGCAGACGACCCGGCGCCGCGCCGACCTCCTCGGCGAACGGCCGTGCGGGCGCAGGCGCCTGCTCCCAGGTGAGCAGGTCCGGGGCGCTGAGGCAGTCGAGGACCGCGGCGGCGTCGGCGACCGTCCGGCAGAGGGCGCCCTCGACCGACATCCCGAACCACCCCGGGGTCGTGCTCGGGACCCGCCAGCGGCTCGGCTTGAGGCCGACGAGCCCGCAGCACGACGCCGGGATACGGATCGAGCCGCCCCCGTCGTTGCCGTGCGCCACCGGGACGATGCCGGCGGCGACGGCCGCCGCCGCGCCGCCGCTCGAGCCGCCGGGGCTGCGGGCGGGGTCCCAGGGGTTGCGCGTGACGCCGTAGCGGGCGTTCTCGGTGACCGGGAGCGGCCCGAACTCCGGGGTGTTCGATCGGCCGCAGAGCACGAAGCCCGCACGTCGCATGGCCGCCACCACGAGCTCGTCGTCCTCGGCCGGGGTCGCGGGTGCCCCCGCCGACCCGAAGGTGGCGGGCTGTCCCCTTGCCCGGGTCAGGTCCTTCACGAGCGTGGGGACGCCGGCGAACGCTCCGGCGTCCTCCCCCGAGGCCAGCCGGTGCTCCAGTCGATCGGCGTCGGCTCGAGCTGCCTCGTCGTCGCGCCACACGACGGCGTTCAGGACAGGGTTCAGCCGGTCCATCCGCTCGAGGGCCGCCTCCACCACCTCGCGTGGGCGCACGTCGCCGGCTCGGAGCTGCGCCGCGAGGTCGGTCGCCGAGGCGAAGGGATCGAGGTGCACGACGCATGCCTAGCATCGAGGTCCTGCGGCGCGCACCGTGGCGCGGTCCGGACCGTTCCGCAGCGATGGCTCCCGGCGCCGACCTGCCCAAAGAGGCGTACGCCGCCGCGCTCGCGACGATCCCGGGGATCGGGCCGAAGACGTTGCGCGCGCTGCTGGACGGGCACGACGCGCCCTTGGCCTGGGAGTCCCTCGTGTCCGGGCGCGTCCGGCTCCAGTCGCCGGACCGATCCCGTGCCGCCCTCGCGCACGCTCGGCAGACCGACGTCCGCCGCGTGTGGGAGACGCACGTGCGCGCGGGCGTCCGTGTGCTCCTGCGCGGCGGGTCCGGCTACCCGCGGATCCTCACGGGGGACCCGCAGGCGCCGGCGGCGCTCTTCGCGCTCGGCCGTCCGGAGGTGCTCGACGAGGCCCCTCGGGTCGCAATCGTGGGCACGCGCTCGGCGACCCGCTACGGCCTCGGGATGGCGGCCCAGCTCGGCGCCGAGCTGTCTGCTGCGGGGATCGTGGTCGTCTCTGGGCTCGCGCTCGGCATCGACGGCGCCGCCCACGAGGGCGCCGTCGCGGCCTGGCGCGTCGGAGGCGGTGAGGGCCGGCGACCGGCTCCCCCGGTCGGGGTGGTGGCGGGCAGCCTCGCCACCCCGTACCCGCGCCAGCACGCAGGCCTGTGGCGTCGCATCGCAGAGGCGGGCGCCGTCGTCTCCGAGTGCCCGATCGGCGCGGCGGACCTGGCGTGGCGCTTCCCCTTGCGCAACAGGATCATCGCCGCGCTGAGCGACGTCGTCGTCGTCGTGGAGAGCCATGCGCGTGGTGGCGCACTGCACACCGTGCAGGCCGCGACGGCCCGCGGCGTCCCGGTTGGCGCAGTCCCCGGGTCGGTCCGGAGCCCTGCATCGGCGGGCACGAACGCACTGCTCGCCGACGGCTGCTTCGTGGTCCGAGACGCGTCGGACGTGCTCGCGGCCGTCGGCCTCGCGTCGGTGGCGGCGACCGGGACCGCGGGCGAGCCGACGCAGGCGCCGGCTAGTGGCTCCGGTCTTCCCTCCCCCACACGTGAGGTCCTCGGGGCGGTCGGCTTCGATCCGGTGAGCCTCGAAGACATCCTCGAACAGACGCGCCTCGGGATGGACGTCGTCTGCGCCGCGCTCGAGCGGCTTGGCGCCGCGGGCCTCGTTCGAGGCGAAGGGGGGACTTGGGAGCGCGCGTAGCTGCCGGCGCCCGGGGGATCTGGCACTCGGGACGCGCTGGGCTCGCTCCTATGCTCACGCGGTGGCCGCCGGGGTTCCTCGCCTTGCCGTCGAGCTGCCGGCCCTCCGGGCGCACCTCCATCCGATGCCGTCCGCAAGGAGGGCTCCGGGCGCCGGAGCTCCCCCCGGGAGGTCAGCGGCGCCATGGTGGGGGCTCGCCACGGCAGCGGCCCGGGCCGGAGCGGGACTGCTCTGGTTCACCGGGGGCCCGGAGGTGCCAGCACCCGACGAGGCCTCGGTCGCGTGCGACGCCTGCACGATCGCCGCGTCCGCCCTCGCGGTCGTCGACGGCCTCGTGCACGGCGTCGTGTCCGTCCTGCCATGGGACCGCCACCCCGCAGTGCTGGCGCGCGACGTCACGACGCTCGACGTCCTCTCGAGTGGTCGCGCCGCGCTCCTGCTGCGGTGGGAGGACCCGGTCGGGACCGGCACGGGCGGCGGCGACGACCGTGGGCGTGCAGGGGCCGGCGCCGAGCGCTGTGCGGCCTGGCGCTACCTCGCCGAGGCGTGCGCCGTCTGCCGGGCGGTCTTCGAGGAGGACGCCCCTTCTTTCGCCGGGCGCTACCTGCACGTGGCAGGTGCCGTCAACCGGCCGAAGCCGGTCCGTCCCGGCGGTCCCCCGGTCCTGGTCCAGGTCCCCTCCGCGAGCGTCGCGCAGGTGCGATCCGGCGCGGAGGGGTCGGCGTTGCGCGAGGTGCTCCGGGTTGCCGCCGCGGTCGTGTGCGGCGACGATCCTCGGGACGTCGCGACGTTGCGCGCGGTGCTGGAGGACGCGCGACACGCACCGGACGCAGGACGCCGCGAGGACGGCAGGCCCATGCTCGTCTGCCGCACCGGTGGGCTCCGGCCGAGACGCCTCGAAGCGGCGAGGGACGCCGGGGCCGAGGGCGTGATCGTCAGCCTCGGACCGCAGACGGACGATGCCGGCAGGGCCGCCCAGGTCGCTGCGGGGGACATCTCGGAGGCCGAGGACCGCCTCTCGCGCTGCTTCGAGCCCTGGCGGCGCTGAGGCCGCGTCCGGATGCCCGTGCCCACGCGTCGCGGCGGGGCGTCCGACGGCAGGCGGCAGAATGGTGACGACGAGCAAGGAGGAACGTTGAGCGGCATGCGGATCGAGACCGACAGCATGGGGGAGATCGAGGTCCCCGCCGATCGCTACTGGGGCGCGCAGACCCAGCGATCGCTGCAGCATTTCGCCATCGGACGCGACGTCATGCCGCGGCCCATCGTGCGGGCCTTCGGCATCCTGAAGGAGGCGTCGGCGCAGGTCAACGCCGATCTCGGGAGGCTCGACGGGCGGCTGGCAGACCTGATCGTGGCAGCGGCGCGCGAAGTGCGCGACGGCAAGCTCGACGACCAGTTCCCGTTGCGGATCTGGCAGACCGGCAGCGGCACCCAGACCAACATGAACGTGAACGAGGTCGTCGCCAACCGCGCCATCGAGATGGGCGGGGGAGAGCTCGGCTCGAAGTCGCCGGTCCACCCGAACGACCACGTGAACATGTCGCAGTCCTCCAACGACACGTTCCCGACCGCCATGCACATCGCCGTCGCCGAAGAGGTGGTCCACCGTCTCGTGCCCGCCGTCCGCGATCTGCGTCACGCCCTTGCGGCGAAGTCGGCTGCCTTCGCCGACATCGTCAAGATCGGCAGGACCCACCTGATGGATGCCGTGCCCCTCACCCTCGGCCAGGAGCTCTCGGGATACGTCGCCCAGCTCGACGCGGACATCGCCCGGATCGAGCAGACGCTCCCCGGCCTCTACGAGCTCGCGCTCGGTGGGACGGCAGTCGGCACGGGGCTCAACGCGCCCGCGGGCTTCGGTGAGCTGGTGGCGAGCCGGATCGCCCAGCTGACCGGCCTGCCGTTCGTGTCGGCTCCCAACAAGTTCGCCGCGCTCGCCGCCCACGACGCGCTCGTCTGGACGAGCGGCGCGCTGCGGGTGCTGGCCGGATCGCTGAACAAGATCGCCGACGACCTGCGGTGGCTGGGATCGGGCCCGCGCAGCGGGCTCGGGGAGCTCGTCCTCCCGGCGAACGAGCCGGGGTCGTCGATCATGCCCGGGAAGGTGAACCCGACGCAGTGCGAGGCGATGATCATGGTGTCGATCCAGGTGATCGGCAACGACACGGCGGTGGGCATCGCCGGGGCCCGCGGCAACTTCGAGCTGAACGTGAACAAGCCCCTCATCGCGCACAACGTGCTCCACTCGATCGAGCTGCTCACCGGGGCGTGCACGTCGTTCCGGAAGTTCGCGGTGGAAGGGATGGAGCCCGACAGGGCGCAGATCGCCCGCCACGTCGAGCGCTCCCTCATGCTCGTGACCGCCTTGAGCCCCGTCATCGGCTACGACAAGTCCGCAGATGTGGCGAAGAAGGCGCACAAGGAGGGGATCTCCCTGCGCGAGGCGGCGATCGCGCTCGGGTACCTCACCGGCGAGCAGTTCGACGAGGCCGTCCGCCCCGAGGAGATGACGCACCCGTGAGCGGGCAGTCGCCGGAGCGGGTGCTCGGCGCGTCCGAAGTCGACGCCGCGCTCGCCGAGCGCAGCCTCGGGTGGAGCCGGCACGGGGACGAGCTCGTGAAGGACGTCGATCGCGGGGACTTCGCCGGCGCGCTCGACTACGTGAACCGTGTCGGCGCGCTCGCTGAGGCGGCGAACCACCACCCCGACATCGACATCCGGTGGCGGAGGGTGGTGCTGCGCCTCTCGACGCACTCCGCCGGGGGCGTCACCACCCGCGACATCGAGCTCGCAGCGCGGATCGACGCGCTCGACGGAGGCTCCTGAGCGCCCCGACGCGGCTCGGCGCCAGGTGGCCGGGACCGCACTCGTGGGTCGTCACTCGAGCAGCCCGCGCCGCAGCGCGGCGACGACGTCGTCGCCGGCGCCGTGCAGGGCCACGTAGGCCTCGATCGAGCCGTGCTCGTCCCGAAGTCCCTCGAGGAGCGCCGTGATGTTGGCGGGTGTCGCGGAGAACATCGTCTCGGCGACGCTCAGGATCTCGTCGCGCTGGGCGGGCAGGCGTTCGATGAGGCGGCTGAGCAGCCCCTCCATTGCCTTGGCGCTCAGCGCGTAGTCCTCTGCGATCACGTCGTCGTCGACCCCGAGCAGCGCGAGCAGGACTGCCACCAGCACGCCGGTCCGGTCCTTCCCCGCCGCACAGTGGATCACCACCGGGCGGCACTGCGGGTCCGCCACGACGCTGAGCGCGCGGGCGATCTGGCCGCCGGAGCGGCGCGCGATGTCCAGGTAGTGGTCGGCGAACACCTCGGGACCGCTGCGGAACGCCTCGAAGGGCGGCAGGTCGGCGAGCAGGGGAATGTGGTGGAACCCGACGGGGACGTCGTCGAGCGGGAACCTCGAGAGCTCGACTTCGGGGCGTGAGCGCAAGTCGATGACCGTCGCGATGCCGAGCGTGCGGACCACCGCGCGGTCCGGTCGGGAGATGCGGGAGAGGTCGTCTGCCCGGAACAGCGAGCGCCACCGGGTGGTGCGCCCGTCCCGGGTCCGGTAGCCGCCGAGATCGCGGAAGTTGACCGCGCCCTCGAGGGCGATGTGGCGGTCCGGGACGTGGCGGTCCGGGACCCCGCCGACCGGAGCTCCGGTCATCGCCGCGCGCCGATGTCGATCAGCGAACGGGGAGGTCCCATAGCGGGAACCACCGCGAGAGGTCAGCCTCGACCGGAAGGTCCGAACCGAGGAGCGCGCGGACCCGCAGCTCGAGCTCGTTGTCCCGTCGCTCGTGGCCGGTCGGCGCGAAGGGGTAGAAGGTCCCGCGCTTGAACAGGTACACGAGGTAGAGAGGTCTCGCCGTCGAGTCCGCTCCCGGCCCTGGGACCACGCCGAAGACCGAGCAGAGCAGCTGGGGACCCCAGCCGTGCTCGGCCAGGAGCGAGTTCACGAGGTGCACCCGGTTCACGAGGTCCTCGACGTCCGAGTCGTCGAGGAGGAGCCAGCGGTAGCCGTAGGCGTCCTCTGCCTGGGTGAGCACGCCGGCCCGCGGTCCTCCGGCCGGCTGGAGCGCGTCGGCGCTCGCCGACGCGTCAGGCTGGGTCTCCGCCGCCGACGTGTCAGGCTGGGTCTCCGCCGCCGACGCGGCAGGCGCTGCCTCCGCCGTGGGCTGGCCTGCCTCCGCGGTGGGCTGGCCTGCCTCCGCCGTGGGCTGGCCGGCCTCCGCCGGGTCGTCGGGGATGTCGAGCAGCTGGGAGATCTCCCGCTGGACGTCGACGGACGACTGCCCCGCGGGCGGCATCCAGCAGATCCCGGCTCGGCCCGAGAGGACGAGGCCGGCGGAGGTCTCGAGGGTCACCGCCGCGGACGGCAGCGCGAAGAGGGCGTCGAGGTTGGGTCTGACGGGCTTGGTACGGCCGAGGAGGCTGTCGAGGAGGCCCACGGGCAGCTCAGCGCGGCGACGGGACGGTCACCCTCAGCGCGGCTGCCCGAGCTGCGCCTCGAGCTCGGAGAGCTGGGCGAGGCGGCGCTCGAGGGAGGGGTGCGTCGAGAACAGCGCGCCGAGCGAGAAGCCGCCGCCCTGCCCGGGCTGGCCAGGGCGCGTGGTCATGGCCGGCGTGAAGAAGAAGGCATTGAACGCCTCGGCCTTGCGCAGGTCTCGGCTCGGGATCCGAGCGATCTCGCCCGACACCTTGACGAGGGCCGACGCCAGGAGCGACGGCCTGCCGATCAGGATGGCCCCGGAGCGGTCCGCCGCGAGCTCCCGGTAGCGGGACAGCGCCATGGTGAGCAGGTAGCTGATGGCGTAGACCACGATCGACACGACCATGATCGCCATCTCCATCAGGACGAGCTGCCCGGCGGACTGTGTGCGGCTCCCGCGCCCACCACCGCCGAACATCGTCGCGAACAGCATCATCCGGGTCATCAGCCCTGCGAGGACACCGAGTGAGCTCGCGATGGTCATGATGGCCACGTCGCGGTGGGCCACGTGGGACAGCTCGTGCGCGAGCACCGCTTCGAGCTCGGGCTCGTCGAGCCGCCGCAGCAGGCCGGTGGTCGCGCACACGACCGCAGACCGCGGGTTGCGCCCGGTGGCGAAGGCGTTCGGCATGTCGGTGTCGGCGATGGCCACCCGCGGCTTGGGCATGTCGGCCAGGGCGCACAGGCGGTCGACCGCCCCGTGCAGCTGGGGCGCCTGCTCGGGCGACACGATCCTGCCGTGCATCCCCCAGAGGGCGATCTTGTCGGAGAACCAGTACTGCAGGAAGAGCACGCCGAAGATGACGACGAACAGGACCACGAAGCTCTTGAAGAGCGCCCAGAGGATCGCGCCGAACGCGCAGTACAAGATGACGAGGAACAGCCCCGTGAGGAACATCCGGGTCGTGAGACCCCGGTCCCCGGGGATCCGTCCTGCAGTGGTCATTGCTCGCTGCCTCCAGTGGCGACGTCGTCCGCCGTCGCCGGCTCCGTCTGGGGGGTCCCGCTCCCGCCAGCAGTCCCAATTGTCGCGGTTGCGGCGGGTTCCGCGGCGTCGGGCTCGGACGGAGCCGCCGGCTGGGTCGCAGCGGTCGTCCCGGCCCCCTCCGCCCGGGGCTCCGACGGCGCGAGCTCGCCTGCGGGACCTGCGGCGGCGAGCTGTGCCTTGAGAGCGGCCAGCTCCCGGTCGACCTGGGTCCCGGCCTGCGCCTTGTCGAGCTCAGCCTGGATGTCTGTCACAGGGGTGGTGAGGTCCGTGAGGGCGCCGGAGGCCAGCAGCTCGTCCATCGCTCCCGCGCGCGCCTGCATCGACGCGATCTTGTCCTGGGCCCGCTGCATCGCGGCACCCGCGTCGCCCATCGACGTCGAGATGCCGCTGACGGCCTCGCCGATCTTGGTCTGCGCCTCGGCGGCCGTGTAGCTCGCCTTCAGGGTCTCCTTCTTGGTGCGGAACTGCTCGATCTGGGCCTGCAGGCGCTGTGACGTGGCGACGAGGCTCTCCTCTTGCTGCTGCACCTGCTCGTGCTGGGTCTTGAGGTCGGCGAGCTGCTCGCCGATGGCGGCGCGCCGGGACAGGGCCTCGCGGGCGAGGTCCTCGTTGCCGATGGCGATCGCCGCCTTCGCCTGCTCCTGGAGCTTGTCCGCCTGCTTCTGCAGCTGGGCGGCCTGGAGCTCGATCCGCTTGCGCGCGGTGGCCACGTCCGCAACGCTCCGGCGCACCTTCTGGAGGCTGTCGAGCTGCTTCTCGTAGGAGAGGTCGAGGGTCTCTCGGGGGTCTTCCGCCCGGTCGAGCACCTTGTTGGCCTTCGCCTGGAAGATGTTCTTCGTCCGCTGCCACACGCCTGGCACGCTTCTGCCCTCCTGTGGGCCGCTCGCCGGCGGCCGCCGGCGCACCCTTCGAGCATAAAGCCCTCCGGCCCCGGGCGGCATACAGTGACCCGGTCCCGGCGCCCGACGACGGTCCCGGCACCCGACGACGGTCCCGGCGCCCGCCGCCGGTAGCCTCACGGACCGTGCCAGAACGCCTCTGCCTCCTCACCGTGCACGCGCACCCCGACGACGAAGCGTCGAAGGGGGCGGGAACGGTCGCCCGCTACCACGCCGAAGGCGTGCGGACGGTGCTCGTGTGCTGCACCGGGGGGGAGGCGGGCGACGTCCTGAACCCGGCCATGGACCGCCCCGAGGTGCGCGAGCACCTTCCTGAGATCCGGCTCAAGGAGCTCAGAGCCTCGGCCAAGATCATCGGCTACGACGAGGTGGTGCTGCTCGGCTACCGGGACTCGGGCATGCCCGGGACCGAGGCGAACGCCCACCCGGACGCCTTCGCCAACGCGCCGCTGGACGAAGCCGTCGAGCGCCTCGTGGCGATCGTGCGCAGCGAGAGGCCGCAGGTGATGGTGACCTATCCCGCCGAGCAGCACGAGTACCCGCACCCGGACCACCTGCGCGTGCACGAGATCTCGGTGGCTGCCTTCGAGGCGGCGGGGGACCCCGACCGCTTCCCCGCCGCAGGACCCCCCTGGACGCCCTCGAAGCTCTACTACACCGTGTGGCCGAGGCGGCGCTCCCGTGAGATGCACGAGAAGTTCCTCGAGCTGGGCCTGGAGTCGCCCTTCGACGAGGAGCGCCTCGCGCGCATGGCCCGCGACGAGCCGACCACGACCTCGATCGACCTCACGGGCTTCACCGAGGTGCGCGGCGACGCCCTCCGGGCGCACGCGACCCAGGTGGACCCGACCTCCCGCTTCTGGTTCGGCCTCCCGCCCGAGGTGCTCCGGACGATCTACCCGTTCGACGACTACTTCCTCGCCCGCAGCCGGGTGGGTCCGGCAGGTGGGGGACCCTCGCCCGACGGCGCGCCGGGGGCAGGTGCAGGCGAGCCCGACAGGGAAGACGACCTGTTCGCCGGCCTCCGGCGAGGAGCCCCGCCCCTCACCAGGTCGCGCAGCTCCCGGTAGCCGACGAGCACGACCCCGGCGTCCCCGAGGGCCCGTGCGAGCACACCCTCGACGCAGGCCAGGCGATGGTCGTCCACGCGCGCCTCCCAGTCGGCCGCGAGCGCGCGGAGCTCAGGGGTGTCCACGGCGGGGTGGAGCCGGAGCTCGGTCACGCCGGGCTCCAGGGCCCTCAGGCGCCCGGCGAGGGTGTCCGGCGTCCCGAGGCGGCGCGCGGGGAGCACGCTCTCGACGTAGACGACGCCGGCGTCCTCGGCCACCTCGCTCGCGGGGAAGCCGAGACGGTCCGGACGGCGCCCGTCGGCGATCCTGACGGGCAGCCCGAACTCCAGGGCGAGCTCGAGGTAGACGTCGAAGAACTCCGGCCGCAGCAAGAGCGTGCTCATGTGCGCGTCCAGGTGGCTCACGTCGAAGCCCCAGAGGATGGCACGCTCGATCTGCGCCCGGCACTCCCGGCGGACCTCGTCGACGTCGGCGTGGTCCCAGAAGTCCTCGAGCGTCCGCGGGAACCCGCCGTCGCCGTCGAGGAGCGACGGCGCGTGGGTGATCGGCCCCCACCGGTAGCGCTCCCACTCGGCGTTGACGGTGAGGTGCACGCCTACGTCCTCGCCCCGGTAGCGCGCCGCGGCGTCGCGCGCCCACGGGCAGGGGACCATCAGCGTCGCGCTGGTCACCGTCCCGTTCCGCAGGCAGTCGTAGACGCCGACGTTGGCCGCGTGGCACAGCCCGAGGTCGTCGGCGTTCACGATCACGAGGCGATCCCCGCGTTCGTAGCCGAGCCGCTCGACCAGCGAGGTGCTCACGCGCCGCGCCTCACCGCGCGCCCCCGGTCGCGCCCTCGCCGAGGAGGCCGGCGTCCTGCCTGCGAGCGGTCTGTTCGAGCTCCATGCGGTAGGACTCGAGCGCCGCCGCCAGGCGCTCGTCCGAGGTGGCGAGGATGCGCAGCGCGAGCAGGGCGGCGTTGGCGGCGCCGTTCACCGCGACGGTCGCCACCGGGACGCCGCGGGGCATCTGGACGATCGAGAGCAGCGAGTCCAATCCCGACAGGCTGGCGAGCGCCACGGGGACGCCCACCACCGGCAGGGTGGTCGCCGCCGCGAGCATCCCGGGCAGGTGGGCAGCTCCCCCGGCGCCTGCCACGATCACCTTGAGCCCCCGGCCCGCGGCGGCGTGCCCGAAGGCGAGCATGTCGTCGGGAGTCCGGTGCGCCGAGAGCACCCGCACCTCTCTCGGGACCCCGAAGCCGTCGAGGACCTCGACGGCCGGGCGCAGCACGGCGAGGTCGGACGAGCTGCCCATGGCCACCGCGACGAGGGGAGGTCCGGGCGCACCCGGTCCGAGCGCCGCAGGGGCCTCGGGCGGGGTCACGGGAGCTCCGAGGCGATCGAGGCCGGGACGGGCGTGCCCAAGGCCCGCGCGGCGGCCCATGCCCGTCCCCGCACCTCGGCGGGGTCGTCGCCGCACACCGTCACGTGCCCCAGCTTGCGCCCGGGCCGCGGCGCCTTCCCGTACAGGTGGACGTGCGCCCCGGGGACGGCCAGGGCGTCGGCGAGACGCGCCTGGGGGTCGGCGCCTTCCTGCTCGTCGGCGGCCGGCGCGCCGAGCACGTTCACGCTGACCACGTGGGGCGCCCTCGGCGTGCTCTCGCCGAGGGGGAGCCCGAGGACGGCGCGGACGTGGTTCTCGAACTGGGAGGTCACGGCTCCTTCGATCGTCCAGTGCGCGGAGTTGTGCGGGCGGGCGGCGATCTCGTTCACGACCAGACGGCCCTGGACGGCGAACAGCTCGACGGCGAGGACGCCGGTCGCGCCCACGATCCGGGCGACCTCGCTCCCGAGGGCGGCGGCCTGCTCCGCGACCCCCGCAGCCAGGGTCCCCGGGTACCGCACCTCCCGGCACATTCCCTCCACCTGTGCCGTCTCGACCGGGGGCCACGCGACGGTCCGCCCGTCGGGCGCACGCGCGACGACGGCCGCCAGCTCGGCCTCCATGTCCACGTGCTCCTCCACGAGGAGGGGCGTCGCGGCGCGTGCCGCCCGCTCGCACACGGCGAGCGCGGCATCGTCGTCGGCCACCTCGAAGACGCCCCTGCCGTCGTAGCCGCCGCGGGTCGCCTTGAGGACGACCGGCCAGCCCACGCACGCGGCGAACTTGGCCACCTCCGTCGCGAGCTCCCTGGGGTCGGACCCGCGTGCTCCCGGCCTGCCGAGCACCTTGTAGCGGGGGACGGGCACTCCTCCTGCCGAGAGGCGCGTCCGCATCTCGGCCTTGTCGACGGCGACCCGCAGCGTCTCGACCCCCGGCCGGACCGCGACGCCGCGTCGTTCGAGCGCGGCGAGCGCATCGAGGTCGACCTGCTCGTGGTCGAACGTGACCACGCCGGCGAGGGCGACGAGCGCCTCGAGGGCAGAGCGGTCTGCGGGCGCCCCCATGACGACCCGGTCCGCCGCGGGCACGGCGGCGTCGTCCTCGCGGGCTGCGAGGACGACCGTGGAGACGCCGAGGGCGCTCGCCGCCTCGCACGTCATCCGGGCGAGCTGCCCTGCTCCGACGATCCCCAGGACGCGGCGCACGCCGGCACGTTACCCGGGAGGCGCCGCCCGCTCCGTCGGGCCTAGTGTCCTGCCCGTGCGCGTCGGCGTGCTCATCGACCAGCGTCCGCCCGTCCACGAGATCCAGGACCACGTCGCGGACCTGCGCCGGCTGGGCATCGCCTCCGCGTGGGCCTCCCAGGTGTTCGGGTACGACGCGCTCACGCTCCTCGCCGCCGTCGGACAGCAGGTGGCCGGCGTCGAGCTCGGCACGGCGGTGGTGCCGATCCAGACCCGGCTCCCCCAGTCACTCGCGCAGCAGGCCCTCACCGTGCAGGCCGTCACCGGCGGGCGCCTCACGCTCGGTGTCGGCCTCTCGCACAAGGCGGTCGTCGAAGGGATGTGGGGGCTCGCCTTCGACCGCCCGGTTCGGCGCATGCGCGAGTACCTGGAGGCGCTGCTCCCCATGCTGGCGGGTGGGACGGCGAAGGTCGAAGGGGAGATCGTCACGGCGCGCACCCTCGGCCCCCTCGAGGTGCCCGGTGCCCTCGCGCCGCAGGTGGTGGTCGCCGCCTTGGGTCCCGCCATGCTCCGGCTGACCGGTGCCATGGCCGACGGGACGGTCACGTGGATGACGGGGATCCGGACGGTCGCCGACCACGTCGTCCCGACGATCACCGCGGCGGCACACGAGGCAGGACGGCCCGCGCCCCGGGTGGTCGTCGCGCTCCCGGTGACCGCCACGTCCGACCCCGAGCGGGCCCGGGACCGGATCGACCAGGCACTGGCGATCTACCCGACCCTCCCGTCCTACCGGGCGATGCTCGAGCGCGAGGGGGCGACCGCGCCGTCCGACGTCGCCCTCGTCGGGGACGAGGCCACGCTGGAGGCGGCGATGCGGCGCCTGAGCGACGCAGGGGCCACGGAGCTCGTGGCCTCGCTCATCGGCGACGCCGAGGAACGCCGGCGGACCCTCGACGTGCTCGCCGCGCACGCGCGCTGAGCCCGGCGGGGGGAGTGCCGGGCCCAGCGCGCGATCTCGCTGCGTCGGGAGGTGTCTCCCGCGGCCTCGGTCAGCGAGGGATCTTGGTGTGCTTGAGCTCGTTCAGCTCAGGATGCTCGACGACGAGGTCGAGCACGCGCTCGATCGTGCTGCGAGCCCGCTCGCCGTCGCCCGCAGGGCGTGTCATGAGGCGGACGAACGCCGCACCGGTGCCGGTGACGAACGTGGGCACCCCGAAGACCTCGTGCTCGGAGACCGCCTTCTCGTGCTCGCTGCGGACCGTGTCGAGCGGCCAGCCGCGCTCGATCTCGGCGAACACCTCGTCCGCCGGGACGCCAGCCGACTCGATCGCCGCTCGGACGACGGCGGGGTCGGAGATCTCCTTGCCTTCGTCGTGGCGCGCCGCGAACAGCGCGCGGTGCGCGGCGCGGAACCGGTCCGGGTGCCGCTCGCGCACGACGACCGCCGCCTCGAGGGCCAGCACCCCCCGAGCCCGCTCCTCGAGCTCCCACACCGGCGTCCCCCCCTCCTCGACGTGCGCCTGCATGAGGGAGAAGGGGGTGAACGTCACGTCCCAGGGCGCCCCGGCGTCGAGCGCGGCGACGAGGTGCTCATGGGCGTTGCGGGCGAAGGGGCACAGGTAGTCCCAGGTGACCGAGAAGGCGCGGGTAGGCATGCACCTGTCAACCCGTGGCGTCCGCGGCCTATTCCGGGGTCAGCGCGTCGACGAGGGGGCGCACCAGTGCGCCGAGGCACGCCCCGACCGCGGCCCCACCGAGGACGTCGCTGGCGTGGTGCGCCCGCAGGTGCACCCGGCTCACGGCTACGGCCGTCGCGAAGGCCAGCCCGGCCGCCCGGCCCGATGCGCGCGCGGGCAGCACCACCGCGGTGCAGAAGGAGGCGAGCGTGTGGCCGCTCGGGAAGCTGCTGCTCGTCGGCGAGCGGACGGGGAGCGTCCGACCGGCCCGTCCGATGGGACCCGCGGGACCCCCACTCGGACGTGACCGCCCTGCGGCACCCTTCAGCGCGCGGTTGAGCCCGAAGGAAGCGCCGCCGCAGACCACGAGGGCCGTCACCGCCCTCCGCCGTGCCGGCCCGCGCCGCCGGGCGCACCACGCGGCGACGGCGACCCAGACGACCCCGTGGTCCGCCAGGTTCGAGAGGACCGCGGCGCAGGCGTCGGCCCAGCCGCGGCCCCTGAGCCGCGCGCTCCATCGTTCGCCCGTGTCGTCCACGACCTGCACCAGGCGCGCCCACGTCCGAGCGGGTCCGCTCGGCGGGGGGGCCAGTGGCTGCGGCTGGAGGCGATCGGTGGCGGACGGCGCTCTCACGCGACGACGGGGAAGGCGGGCGGAGCGCCGCCGAACGTCGGGCACCATTCGTGGTAGCTGCAGTAGGCGCACAGGGGCGACGGGCGGGGCTGGAAGTCGTGACGCTCGCAGGCGCGCTCGATGGCGTTCCACACCGCAGCCGTGCGCACGCGCTGCCCGCGCAGGCTCTGGGGGCTCGGTGCAGCCGAGATCGTGAGCGGCTCGCGCAGGTGGAGCAGCCTGACCTCCGCCGGCACGCGCCCGAGCGCCTGCTCGCAGAGCAAGGCGTAGAGGTGCACCCCGCTGAGCTTCGCCCGCTCGTGACGCTGGGGCGGTGCGCGGCCGGTCTTGTAGTCGACCACCACGAGCTCGCCCGCCTCGTCAATGTCCAGGCGGTCGATGATCCCGCGCAGACGGAGCCCGTCGAGCTCCGTCTCGATGCACAGCTCGACGCCGACCGCGCGGACCCGTGCGGGGTCCTCGAGGGCGAAGTAGTTCTCGACGAGACGGGACGCGTCGGCGAAGAAGGTCGCGGCCGCCTCGTCGTCGAGGGACAACTCCGCGTACTCCTTCGATCTCCGAAGCTCGTCGGACGACTGCTCGAGCTCGGCCATTGCGACGTCGATGGTCCGCTCCTCTGGACGGTGGCCCCAGATCAGGCGCTCGAGCGCCGTGTGGACGAGCGTCCCCTTGGTCGCGTTGGGGGAAGGAGGCTCGGGAAGCCGGTCGATCGTGCGGAGGCGGAAGGCGAGCGGGCAATCCGTGAACGACGTCACGCGCGTGGGCGAGAGCGACTTGGGCAGCGTGACCACCATCGCCGCCCACACTACGCGGGGGTGCCATCATCGAAGGTGATGCACGAACCCGACCGCTCCGCCCACGCCCCTTCCCACCTCGAGCGCGCCGGAGAGTGGGCGGGCGTCCGGGCCGGAGACCCGGTCCGGGTCCGCGGGGTGCGGACACGATCAGCGTCCTGGTCCTTCCTCGCGCACGTCCGCAACGTGCGGACGGGAGAGGAGTGGGTCGAGGTCGTCGGAGGAAGCCAGGGGAAGCGGGCCGTGCGCTCCTTCCGACCCGAGCTGATCCTCCCTCCTGCGCCGCGGGGCGGACGCCGCTCGTCGTCCTCTGTCCCACCGCTCGTCGACGCACCCCGCCTCGCCCTGTGAGCGCCCGGTCCCACACGTCGCCCGTGCCCCCTGCCGGTCCACTCGTGCGGGAGGAGCGGCAGGGGGGAGTGCTCACGCTCACGCTCGATTCGCCGTCCAACCGCAACGCCCTGTCGCGTCGCCTCTTGGGCGAGCTGTCGTCAGGGCTCTGGCGAGCCCGCGAGGATCCCGACGTGCGTGTGGTCGTCATCACCGGGGCGGGCACGACGTTCTGCTCGGGGGTCGATCTCGCGGAGCGGCTGCAGCCTCCGCCGGGGGATGCGCCGGCCACCCTCCCGGAGATCCTGACCGCCATCGTGGAGCTGCCCAAGCCGGTCGTCGCCCGCGTCAACGGCCATGTCCGTGCCGGGGGAATGGGGATCGTCTGCGCCTGTGACCTCGCGGCTGCCCCGTCTGCCGCGACGTTCGGGTTCAGCGAGGTCCGCGTCGGCGTCGCCCCGGCCGTCATCGCGGTGCCGGCGCTCCGCCGGATGAGCCGCCGAGCCTTCGACCGCTACGCACTGACCGGGGACGTGTTCGACGCCCACGAGGCCGCACGCGCCGGCGTCTTGTCCGAGTCGGTCGCCGACACCGAGGAGCTCGACCGCTGGGTGGGCACGGTGGTCTCCTCCCTCCTGCGCGCCGCACCGTCCGCACTGGCTGCGACCAAGGGCCTCCCTGCCTTGGCATCTCTACCGTGGGAGGAGGCGCTCGGCGCTGCTGCCGCGCTCTCCGAGGAGCTGTTCGGCGCGCCGGACGCCGCCGAGGGGATGTCAGCGTTCCTGGAGAAGCGCCCGCCGGCCTGGGTCGCCGACTGGCCGCCCGGCCCGGATGCGGGACCGACCGGCTGACCGCGCGGCCGCCTCCTCGCGCACCGCCCGCGCCTGGGTCGCGGGTTCCACGCACAAGGACTCCACGGCGCGCCGCGCCCATCCGCGCTCGGGGGCGACGCCGCTGATGCGGCGGGCGAAGACCGCCCCGACGAGCAGCTCGGTCAGGATCTCGGGATCGGCGTCCGGGCGGAGCAGTCCTGCGTCCCTCGCGCGACCGACGAGCGCGCTCAGCGCTGCCTTTCGGGGCGCGATGACCCGCTCCCGGTGCAGCGTCATGGCACGCGGGTTCGCCCGTGCCGCCAGGAGGCTTCCGATGACCTCGAGACAGGACTCGGCGATGCGCGCGTCGAACTCCTCGAGGTAGGCGACGAGGTCGGCGACGGGGTCCCCGTCGGGGTCCGGGGAGCCCGGGGCCCTGGGCGCGCCGAGCCCGCGCGCGATGGACGAGGTGACGAGGTCGGCCTTGTCCTTGTAGCGTCGGTAGATCGTCGCGCGGGACACGCCGGCCTCCGCCGCGACGGACTCCATCGACATGTTGGAGTACCCGACCTCCACGAGCTGGCGCAGCGCGGCCGTGGTGATCGCCAGGCTCGCGCGTTCGTCGCGCGGCCTCCCGCCCCTGCGCTCCCTGGTCTCCACAGCCGTGTCGCGCACCGCGGGCTCCTCAGGCCGGCGCGGGTGCCCTGCCGGGAGCCGTCCCTGCAGGTGCCGTCCCCGCCCGTGCCGTCCCCGATGGTCCTCCCCCTGACGGTACCGCCCCCGACGGGGACGCGTCGGCCCGTGCGCCACCGTTCGGACCGCGCGGACCCCCACGTGCACCTTCGTGCCCGCTCGTCGCGACGAAGTCCCGCTCGCGCACGAGGAGGTAGGAGAGGACGGCGCCCACGAAGGCGACCGCTGCCGCGATGAGCGCGAGGTGGTCGAGGTTGGACGCGAAGCCGACCCGGTACGCGTGGAGCACGGCATCGCCTTGCGCCCTGGGCAGCGTGCGGACCGCTGTGCGCACCTGGCCGGAGGCGAACGCCGGCCCGAGCGCGGCCCCGTGCTCGTGCAGAGCGGCGGCACCGGCCGGCGAGGAGAGGAGCGCCGCCGCGACGCTCCGGTGCATCTGGCTCGCGAAGACGCTCCCCAGTGCGGCGATCCCCGTTGCGATCCCCACCTGCCTGAAGGTGCTGTTCGCCCCCGAGGCCATCCCGGCACGCTCGGGCTCGACCACGGCGACCGACGAGGACGCGAGCACCGGGTTCACCATCCCCACCCCGACGCCCGCCACGCACATTCCCGGGAGGAGCGCGAGCCACCCTGAGCTGGGCGAGAGGATCGACATGAGGGCGCACCCCGCAGCGATGATGACGAGACCGGTCCCGAGCATCACCCGTGCGCGGATGCGGACCGTCAGCTTCCCGGCGAAGGGCGCGACGGCGAAGGAGAGCATCGAGACGGGGAGGAACCGCAGGCCGGCGGCGAAGGCGCCGTAGCCGAGGTCGTCTTGGATGAAGAGGGTCAGGTAGAGCAACAGCGCGAAGATCGAGGCAGAGAGGGTCAGCGCCGTGACCGACACGCCGGTCATCGCCGGACGTCGGAAGAGCCCGAGGTCGAGCATCGGGTCCCGTCGCCGCAGCTCCGTCACGACGAAGAGGCACATGAGGGCCGCAGCGCCGACGAAGAGCCCCACGATCATGGGGCTCCCCCAGCCGTCTGTGTCGGCCCTCACGAGCGCCAGCACGAGCAGGAAGAGCGAGACCGAGAAGCTGAGGAAGCCGATCCAGTCCACACGCCGGCGTACCCCTTCCCTGGACTCGGAGACTCGTGCGAGGGTCACGGCGACGGCGCCGATGCCGATCGGGACGTTCACGAAGAAGATCCAGCGCCACCCGAGCCCGCTCGTGATCGCTCCGCCGAGGAGGGGGCCGATCGCGACGGCACCCCCCACCACGGCGCCGTAGATGCCGAACGCGGTGCCGCGCTCCTTTCCTTGGAAGGCCTGGGCGATGAGCGCGAGGGAGGTGGCGAACATCACCGCTCCGCCCACTCCCTGGACGGCACGCGAGACGTCGAGCATCAGCGAGCTCGTGGCGATGCCGCAGACGAAGGACGACGCCGAGAAGAGCGCCAGTCCCGCGGCGAACATCACGCGCCGGCCGAAGATGTCGCCGAGGACGCCTGCGGTCAGCATGAAGGCGGCGAGCGTCAGCGCGTAGGCGTCGATCACCCACTGGAGGTCCGAGAAGCTGGCGTGGAGCGACCGCTCGATGCTCGGCAGGGCGACGTTCACGATGGTGATGTCCAAGAGGAGCATGAAGATCGCCGTGCAGACGGCGATCAGCGTCCACCACTTGGGGTGAAGCTGCGGCATCGGGTCTCCCGCCTCCGGACCGGCCGCGCGGGCGGGCCGGCGATTTCGATACGAGTCGCATCGTATCAGATCGGGACGCGGTGTGCCCGTCGGCCCCCGTCCGCGCAACCAGGCTGGCACGGCACGCTCCGGCGAGCGTTAGGGTGCATGGCGGGCGGAGGAGAGAGCCAGCACGATCGTTTGGCTGGGCGCACCGGCGCCCCTCGGCCGACGCTCCCGCCGTTCGGTCCGACCAGGGTCCGGGCTCGCCCGGTCACGAGCACGGACCTGTCGTGTACCCGCGGCTCGTGCGGCGGCCCAGCGCCGCACGACGGTGGTGCCGAAGTACGCGGTGGTGCCGAAGAAAGGGAGCATCGGTGCGCATCCTTCTCGTCCACCCAAGTGCCCTCATGTACTCGGAGCTGTACCTCCGCCTCGAGCCGCTGGGTCTCGAGCGGGTGGCGTCGGCACTCCGTGCCGACGGGCACGACGTCCGCATGGTGGATCTCCAGGTGTACGACCACCGCGACTACTTCGCGGCGCTGGAGGCGCACCGTCCCCACGCTGTCGGCATGAGCCTGAACTACCTCGCCAACGTCCCCGAGGTGGTCGACCTCGCCAAGGCGACGAAGGCGGTGGCTCCTGACTGCAAGGTCTTCGTCGGTGGTCACAGCGTCTCGTTCATCGCCGAGCGAGTCCTCGAGCACGGGCAAGGCGCCATCGACGCCGTGCTCCGCGGAGAAGGGGAGTCGGGCGCCCCCGCACTCGTCCAGGCGCTCGTCGACGGCGGGCTCGGCACCGTGCCGGGGGCCGTCGCGCCCGGGACGGTCGGCCCGGCGCCAGAGATCGTCCACAACCTCGACGACTACCTCCCGTCACGGGACATCGGCGGCCGACGCCGCAAGTACTTCATCGGGGTCCTCGACCCGTGCGCCTCGATCGAGTTCTCACGGGGGTGCCCGTGGGACTGTTCCTTCTGCAGCGCCTGGACCTTCTACGGGCGGAGCTACCGGCAGGTCGCTCCCGAGGCCGCGGCCGAGGACCTGGAGCGGATCCGCGAACCGGGTGTGTTCCTCGTGGACGACGTCGCCTTCATCAAGCCCGAGCACGGGATGGCCATCGGACGCGAGGTCGAGCGTCGGCGGATCAAGAAGGAGTACTACCTCGAAACCCGGACCGACGTCCTCGTCCGTCAGCCGGAGGTCTTCGAGTACTGGAAGCGGCTCGGCCTCAACTACATGTTCCTCGGGATCGAGGCCATCGACGAGGAGGGGCTGAAGGCGTTCCGCAAGCGGAGCTCCACCGACGTCAACGCCCGTGCGCTCCAGGTCGCCCGGGACCTCGGGCTCTCGGTGGCCGTGAACCTCATCGTCGACCCCGCATGGGACGAGAAGCGCTTCGAGACGGTCCGGGAGTGGGCGATGTCGGTTCCCGAGATCGTGCACCTCACGGTGCAGACCCCCTATCCGGGGACCGAGACCTGGCACAGCGAGTCGCGCAAGCTGACCACCCGCGACTACCGGCTGTTCGACATCCAGCACGCGGTGCTGCCCACGACGCTCCCGCTGCACAAGTTCTACGAGGAGCTCGTGAAGACGCAGGCCATCCTGGCACGCAAGCACCTCGGGGTTGCAGCGTTGAGGCAGACCGCACGGATCGTCGCCCGCCATCTTCTCCATGGCCAGACCAACTTCTTGAAGATGATCTGGAACTTCAGCCGTGTCTACAACCCTGAGCGGCAGCTCGGAGACCACAGCCGTGACGTGGCCTACGAGCTCCCCGAGCCCCCCGCGAGCCCGCAGGCTGCGCCGGAGCGTGCCTCGCTGTACGTCCACGTCCCGGTGCGCCTCCGCCACAAGGCCCAGTCGAGGTCGGCGCACTCGGGGTCGGCGCACTCGGGGCCGGCCCATGGGTTGTCGGCCGCCACCGACAGGACCGGGTAACTTCCTCGCCGTGTCCGACTACGTCATCCCCGAGCCCGAGCCCAAGGAGATCGACGAGAAGCTGTCGATCGAGCTCCGCCACCTCGCCGACAACGCCGTGCTGCGCGGGCATCCCTCAGGGGAGGAGCGCTGCGACAACTGCCGCTACTACCTCGAGCCCTACAACGACCTTTCGTACTGCTGGCACCCCAAGCTGCGCATCCTCGTCGGCGGCAGCTGGTGGTGCCAGTGGTGGGAGCAGATCCCAGAAGACTCCTAGACGCGCCGCCGATCGGGCCGGTGCCCGGGGAGCGGGTCCGGAGCGTGGATCGAGGACGAGCGGGAAAGGTACCCAGCAGGACCGCAGGACTGCTGCGCGACGACGGTCGGTGAGCGCATGTTCCCACAGACGTTCCGCATGGAGGTGGACGACGGGAACGACGGCGCGCCCGTGCTCAGGCTCTTCGGCGAGCTCGACCTCGTCAGCGCCGACGCAGTGCAGCACGCGCTCGTCGCGATCGCCAAGGCCGGGGTCGTCGCCGACCTCACCCATCTCGAGTTCATCGACTCGAGCGGGCTCGCCGCGCTCCTCCGAGCGCGACGGCGAGTCGAGGAGGCGGGGCAGCGCCTCGAGATCCGTGGGGCCCAGGGCGCCACGCGCAGGGTCTTCGAAGCTGCGGGACTGGCAGACGTGCTCGACGACTGACGCGTCCGGGGAGATCCCGATCGGCTGGACGCATCGGGGCCAGCAGCCCGCGGTCGCCCGGCGTGTGTTGCGCGAAGGGGCATCGGGCAGCTAGCCCAGGCTCTTCACGCCACCGATTGAGCTGACCGGTCCGCGTCCGCGGAATTGCCCTCCCAGTAGGGGAAGCTGTTGGTGTCGAATCACCAGCAACCCCGACCAGAAGGGCATCTCCAAAGTGA
>Ga0209061_1000976_pt1 | contig 54910 bp, 46 predicted proteins | sample Coa_R1_10_FD_187157 | JGI IMG/M metagenome (GOLD analysis project Ga0209061, IMG submission 187157) | Surface soil microbial communities from Centralia Pennsylvania, which are recovering from an underground coalmine fire - Coalmine... | ecosystem: Environmental > Terrestrial > Soil >... | reverse complement strand
AATCCTCGTCCAATTCGGATCCACCTGGCGGCCGAAATCCTCGTCGAAAGCGGGCCCACCCTCGGCAACTGCCTGTAAACTGGTTCACTGCCCTACCGCAGTTCCAGCTACAGGAGGTGGAGGATGATTCACGTGGACGAATAGGCACGCATTCGACAAGCCCATCGCCAAGAACAGATGAGCATCCGCGAACTAGCGCGACGCTTTCATCACTCCCGACGCAAAATCCGGGAGATCCTCGCTCGCCCCGGACCCAAGTCCTACCAACGACGGCCGATGCCTTCGGTCCTCGATCCCTTCAAGCCCCTTATCGACGCCATCCTTACCAGCGATAAACAAGTGCCCCGCAAGCAACGGCACATCGCCTGGAAATCCTCGTCGAATCGGGGCCCACTTTCTCGTCGAAAGCGGACCACCCGCGGTTAATGGAAAGGCCGCAGGAACCCGCGGCCACCTTCGTTCACTTGCTCGCTTTGGCGGCCTGCTTCGTTTTCATCGACTCCCGAAAGTGGTAACTTTCGCCATTCATCTCGAAGAGGTGGCAACGGTGCGTCAAACGATCCAGCAACGCCGCTGTCATCCGCTCACCCTGGAACACTTGCACTCATTCGCCAAATGGCCAATCGCTGGTTACTAACCAGACTGCGCTGCTCGTAACGCTCGGCGAACACCTGGAACAGCAATTCCGCCCCCGTACGGCTGAACGACAGGTGGTCCAACTCGTCGCAGATCAGCAGTTCGGCCCGACTCAACTGCTCCAACAAACGATACGGACGAGATCAGATTGCAGTCGAGCACCAAGATGCCTTGCGGACTATTCCACTCACGCTCGATGCGTCGTTCTTACGGTGAACATGATTGCAACATGAAAGCTGGGCGATTTCAAGGTCTTACGTTCGCTTTTGCGCCCCTGGTTTGTTCTGCCTCCAAGACTTTGTTCTGTCCTGGCGAAAAGTGCGTCATGACTCGTACAAAAGATATTCCTTCCGTATTTTCTGGAAGTGCTCCAACTCTGGCTGCCACAACTTCATAATTTGCTTCGGCGTATCGCCGCGCTGGAGCGCTTCCAATGTCGGCGGATGAGCCAGTAAGACGCCGTAGCGCTTGCTCTGCCACTGTTCCGGATACAGTTTCCGCAGCTGATAAGCGATGGTGATACCCAGAGGCAGGGCCTGAAACTGTTGCCAGTCATCGATATAGATTTGCACGCCACCGCACTCTTTGCCGGCGTGTGTACTGCTTTTGGGGGTGAAGCGCGTTGGCACAAAACGGAGACCGGGCAGCTGCGTAGACGCCAGCGCGGCGGCCAAACGGCGGCCGTCGATCCAGGGAGCGCCAAAGATCTCGAAAGGACGATCTGTGCCGCGTCCCACGCTGACATTCGTCGTCTCCAACAGGCCGATGCCGGGATACAGCAACGCCGCCGTCAACGACCGCATGTTCGGCGATGGATTGACCCAAAAAAGGTTCGTTTTGTCGAATAAATCGCCACGCTTCCAACCCTCAATAGGAATGATTTCGAGATCGGCGCCGATTTTGCGTTCGCGGTTGAACAGGCGGGCCAACTCGCCTACCGTCAGGCCGTGCCGCAAAGGCAGCGGATGATAACCGACGAACGACTCCAACTTGGGATCGAGTACCGGACCTTCGACGGCCAGCCCGCCGATGGGATTGGGCCGGTCGAGGACGACCACTTTCAACTTGTGTTCCGCCGCTGTCTCCAGGATATAGCCGAGCGTCGTTTCATATGTGTAAAAACGACAACCGATATCCTGAATATCGTAGACGAGAGTATCGATGCCTTGCAGCTGCTCTTTAGTAGGCCGTTTCCGCGCTCCATAGAGGCTGTAGACGGGCAACCCTGTCTTATCATCCTTGGCATCGGCAACGGGACGCTCTACTTCGCCGCGGATGCCGTGTTCGGGACTGAAGAGCGCCACCAGCTGGACACCTGCGGCTTGGTGCAAAAGATCGGTAGTGCTGTGGCCATCGCTATCCACGCCGGTATGGTTCGTCACCAACCCGATGCGCCGGCCTTTGAGTTGGCGGAAACCGTCGCGCTTTAGAACATCGATACCATTGAGAACACAAGAGGGCTTGATGATGCTGGTGGCGACGAGAGAGACGACCTGGCGGCGCAGACGGCCGATTTCGCGTTGTCCCTTGCCGTCGGGATGGACGCGATTGCTCAGGAGGATGAGAGCGGCCTGATTGTCCGGATCAATCCAAATAAATGTACCGGTGAACCCGGTGTGGCCGAAACTGTGGGCGGAAAAAGTATCGCTATGGTCGGAAGAGAATTGCGTCGAAGCATCCCAGCCGAGGGTGCGCCGCCCCTTGGGGACAGAGTGGGGCGTCGTCATCAGCCGCACCGTCTCTGGCTTGAGGATGCGCCGGCCGCCGTAGCTGCCGCCATTGAGAATCATCTGAGTGAAAACGGCGAGATCATCGGCGGTCGAGAACAATCCCGCATGTCCCGCCACACCGCCAAGAAGATAAGCGCGTGGGTCGTGGACCTCGCCGCGCATCCAGTGATCGCCGCGTTTCTCCGTGGTGGCGGCGCGCTCGGCCAGCGCTTTGTCCGGATGAAACATGGTTTCGCGTAGACCTAGAGGCAGGAAAATGTGTTTATGAGCAAAAACATCGACTGCTTCCCCGCTGAGACGCTCAATCAATTCGCCGAGGACGATAAAGTTCACGTCGGAATAGCGGAACTGCTGGCCCGGCTCGGTAAGCGGCCGCAGATGGCAGATATGCTCCCAGGCTTTTTTGCGTCCGTCCTGATAATCCGCCACGGGATTGTCGGGAATGAGGCCGCTGGTGTGCAGCAGCAATTGCTCGATCGTAATTGCTTCCTTGCCGTTTTTCCCGAATTCCGGCAAATAGCGGCTCACACGATCCGAGAGCTTCAACTTCCCCTGTTCCAGCAAAATCATGACGGAAGTGGCCGTGGCAATGGGCTTGGTAAGCGAGGCCAGGTCGAAGAGTGTATCGACCGTCATGCGTTCTTCGACCGGCTGCTTGCAGCGCAGTCCATAGGCTTTGCGAAAAGCGATCTTGCCCTGCCGCACCACAGCCACGACGACGCCGGGAATTTCGCCCTTACCGATGCTCGCTTGCACAGCAGTATCGATCTGTTCGAGCTTGGCAGCATCGAGTCCGACCTCGGCAGGGGACGCGGTTGGCAGACGCGTGGATGTCTCGGCCCCAGCGGCGGGATGCGCGGACAGAGCAAGTAAAACGATCAGGTGAAGATAAGTGCATCGCTTCATAGATCCTTTTTCCTTATTCAAGAGGAAGCGCGAAGAATTTCTTGATATTGCGGAGGAACATCCTCCCAGGCCGCCATGTAGGCTTCTTCCAAGGGGACGCGGATGAAGTTCTCCCTCGTGAGAAATAGAGGCTTTTCCGGGATTGGTTCGCCGACGACGAAGTGATTGACAAAAGTCTGAACGACGGTTCCTCCCAGGTAGGCGACTGCGGTCAAAGGACGCTCACGGCCTAATATGTACTCTTCTGTCCCAATCTCGTTCCACAAAGCCCCATGAATGCCGTTCGGATCGCGTGGTCCTGGTGGGTAAACATCGACCAACAAAAGGTTAATTATATCATAAGGATCTTTTATATCTTTATATAGCAAGGGCCGAATGGCATGCCGGCTCGATTTATTGCCCGGCGAAAGGACCTCAATCATGGCTACAATACGATCGTGGAAAGTCTCTGCACTGACTCGCGTCCAATCGTGTACCGGCATGACATTTCTCCATTCGGTCGAGAAAGTGCGAAAGCCTTCATGGGGGATGGTACCAAAACTCGATGACCGTCATTCGCGGCTACCAGGTATCGCCCTGTGTCTCATTCCCATACTTCAGATAATACCCCAGTTCCCGATCGGCGATCAGGATCAGGGTGGCCGACCACTCGCGGTCAAAGAAGGTAATGGTAGCCTCACCGAACTCCTGCCCCGCTTGGGACGACTCCAGGATGAGATTCCGCATCCAATCCATGTCCGGGTTACGAACCGGCTGAAGCACATTATCGTGGATCGAACAGAACTTCGGCCATCGATGGCTCTCCCAATCGCCGAACATCTGATTTTCTTATAGAGCCTGCACCGCTACGAATACCACATCTCCCGCCTTGCCTATTCTCCCGATGGCCGGTTTCGTCTCACCTGGACAGCCGGCACAGTTTACCACGCCGATCGCATCATTAGAAGGAAAATCCTTGTCTGTTTCCTTCGCTCCGGTTATCTTTCCAACGGGCAGATACTCCCTTTCCTCGGAAGGACCACAACTGTGGCAGTACAATTGGCCGTGCCGGAAAGCAAACCCGTCGTGTGGACGCGCCGCCATCTGCTCGGTTTGGAAGAGCTGAGCCGCGGCGAGATCGAAATCATTCTCGACACCGCTGAGCAGTTCGTCGAAGTCAGCCAACGGCAGCGCAAAAAACGTAGCGATCTCAAAGGCAAAGTCGTTGTCAATTTGTTCTTTGAAGCCTCGACACGCACACGGTCAAGCTTCGCCTTCGCCGCCAAGCGCCTTAGCGCTGACACGCACGATTTCACTGTCGCTGGCTCCAGCATCGTCAAAGGGGAGACGTTTATCGATACGGCTAAGAACATTGAAGCGATGGGCATCGACGTGATGGTGGTGCGCCATTCTGTGCCGGGCGCTCCCCACTTGTTGGCCCAACATCTGCACAGCAGCATCGTCAATGCCGGCGATGGCGCGCACGAACACCCGACGCAAGCGCTGTTGGATATTTTCACCATTCGCCGCATGAAAGGACGCGTGGAGGGACTGACGGTCGGCCTGGTCGGCGATATCGCCCACAGCCGTGTTGCGCGCAGTAACATCCACGGTTTGCTGAAAATGGGCGCACGGGTCATTGTGTGTGGGCCGCCAACGCTGGTGCCGCGCTCCATCGAGCGTCTCGGTGTTGAGGTTGCTTATCGGCTCGATGATATTCTGCCTTTATGCGACGTGGTCAACGTGCTGCGCATCCAGTTTGAGCGGCAGCGTGGCGGATTATTTCCGTCCATCCAGGAATACTTTCGTCTCTTCGGCATGCACAGCGAACGGATGCGCCGGGCCAAGCCAGATATCCTGCTTTTGGCCCCCGGTCCCATTAATCGGGGCGTTGAGTTAACGCCGGAAGTCGCTGATGGACCGCACAGTGCTATCTTGCAGCAAGTGACCAACGGCTTGGCCGTGCGTATGGCTGTGCTGTATCTGCTGTGCGGACAACCGGCGGGCGAATAAATACAAAAAGAACCGCCAAGACGCCAAAGGCGCCAAGAGAAGAAAGACCGTAACCGCGGATAACATGGATGACACAGATAAAAAAGAGAAAGAGTAGCGTATTTGCTTCTTTTTTTGATTGATCTGTGTTAGCCGTGTTATCCATGGTTATTTTCTTTCCTTTCTTGACGCCCTTGGCGTCTTGACGGTTCAGGTTCTGGAGGAAAAGAGATGACCGAGATCAAGGCGACGAACATTACCTGGCACGAAGGACACGTTAGCCGCGAGGAGCGGGCGCAGCTGCTCAAACAAAAAGGGGCGACATTGTGGTTTACCGGCCTGTCGGGTTCGGGCAAAAGCACCATCGCCTATACGTTGGAACATGCCCTGGTACAGCGTGGCCGGCTTGCCTATGTCCTCGACGGCGATAACATCCGCCACGGACTCAACAAGAATCTCGGTTTCTCGGCCGCCGACCGTGAAGAGAACATTCGCCGCATCGGCGAAGTAGCCAAGCTGTTCGCCGATTGCGGCGTTTTGACCATGACCAGCTTTATCAGTCCTTACCGGACCGACCGCGATAAGGTTCGTGCTCTGCACGTCGAGGCCAAGCTGCCGTTCATCGAAGTGTTCGTCAACACGCCGATCGAGACCTGCGAGCAGCGGGATCCCAAAGGGCTGTACAAGAAAGCCCGCGCCGGCCAGTTGAAGGGCTTCACCGGCATCGACGATCCCTATGAGCCGCCTCTGAAGCCAGAATTGACGATCGATGCTACCCATACCTCGCCGCAGCAAGCAACAGTGCTGCTGATCGAATATCTTGAAAAGCAGGGGATTCTGTAATTTCTGAGGCCACGACCGTCAGGAAGCGGTAGGGACCGCTTCCTGACGGTCGTGGCTCGGATTGGCCGTTTCTTTTCCCATCTTCCGCCTACTTCGCCTAACCGTTGCATTCCGCAGTCGGGACGCCCAAAATCCTTGTTTTTTGCGGGCGAGAGTTCAAGATCGCGTTGACACCCTTGGACCATAAACGTAAACTTGCCCCGTCATCGGGAGCGCAAGGCAAGGAATCGCCCGAAAATATTCGTATTCAAGACCTTACAACACGCGCCTTTGGCGGAATCGCTAGAACTGGAACAATCGGGTTTCTCATGGCACATACCGAACTGTCCCCCTGTTTGTCTCGTCCAGCCGAGGGTTTTTACACCTCGGAAGTGCCGGCCTCTCACGAACGCCGCGGCGCTTGGCCGTTGCGGACCTTCCTGCCGACCGGCTACGAGCCGAATTATCCTTATCCGCTGTTGGTCTTTTTGCATGGTCGCGGCGGCAGCGAGGAGCAGATCCTTCGTCTGGCGCCGCAACTGAGCCGGCGCAATTACATCTGCATCGGTTTGCGCGGACCACGCGCCCTGGGACTGCGCGACAACGGCTTCCCGGCCTACAGCTGGGACGGGGAAGAAGATGGGACCGCTATCGAAGAATACGTCTTTCGCGCCATTGAACAAACGCGGCGTCATTATCACGTTCATTCGGAGCGCATCTACCTGGCCGGCTATCATGAAGGGGCGACGCTGGCTTATCAGCTGGGCCTGATGTATCCGCAGCGTTTCGCCGGTATTATTTCGCTCAACGGCGCCATGGCGCGGGAAGGTCGGCCACTCTTACGTTTGCCGGACGTTCGTCATCTCCGTGTCCTTATTGGCCACGGCCTTCACAATACGGTTGTGCCGCTGGACTGGGCGCGTCAGGACTTCCGCTTGCTCTATACCGCCGGCTTGTCGATTCGCATGCATACCTACGCTGTCAACCACGGCATTCACCTCGACATGCTCCGCGATATCAATCGCTGGATCATGCAAGCGATCAATGAAGAGGACGTTTAGCGGTTAACGACGCTCCACAGAAGCGCCGCTAACCGCTACAAAATAAACCGCGTCAGGTCTTCTTTCTGTAAGATGTCCTGCAACCGCTGCCGCACGTAGGCGCCATCAATGCGGACCCTTTTGTCTTTGCGATCTGGCCCATCGAAACTGATATCTTCGACAACTCTCTCCAAAATGGTGTGCAAGCGCCGCGCTCCGATGTTTTGCATGGTGCTGTTGACCTCATAGGCGATGTCGGCCAGTGCTTCGATGCCGTCTTTGGTGAAATCCAGTGTTAGGCCTTCGGTTTCCAAAAGGGCGGCGTACTGCTTGGTCAGCGAATGTTTTGGTTCCGTCAAAATACGCAGGAAATCCTCGCGCTTGAGGTCGGTCAGCTCCACCCGGATGGGAAACCGGCCCTGCAATTCCGGCATCAGGTCCGACGGCTTGGAGACGTGGAAAGCGCCGGCGGCGATGAAGAGAATGTGATCGCTGCGCACCGGCCCATAGCGCGTGTTGACCGTGGTACCTTCGACAACGGGCAACAGATCGCGCTGTACGCCTTGCCGTGATACATCCGGCCCATGCGTCGATTGCGGGCCGCATATTTTATCCAGCTCATCCAGGAAGATGATGCCTTGATTCTCGACCAGTTCGATGGCCTTCTCGGTGACGACTTGGCGATCGATGAGCGCTTCCGTCTCCTGTTCCAGCAACAGGCGGCGGGCCTCCCGCAGCGGGATCTGCCGTTGTTGTTGCTGCCGCGGCATAATGCGCTCAAACATATTTTGGAAGTCCACGTCCATCTGTTCCATACCGAGGTTGGAAAAGATCTGCACCGGCACGGCCTTTTGTTCAATGCTTAGCTCGACCATGCGATCTTCCAGTTCGCCAGACAGTAGCCGTGCCTTCATCTTTTCTCGGCTACGCTGATGACGCTCGTTTTCTTCGCTATTTTCCGGATCCCAGCTGGATGAGCGTGGTAAAAGCAAATCGAGCAACCGTTCGGTAACGCGCTCTTGGGCTTGTGTTTCGACGAGCCGACGCTGTTCTTGCCGGACCATGCCGATAGCAATTTCGGTCAGGTCGCGGATCATACTTTCGACATCGCGTCCATGATAGCCCACCTCAGTGTACTTGGTGGCCTCGACTTTGAGGAACGGCGCGCCGACGAGTTGGGCAAGGCGGCGGGCGATCTCGGTTTTGCCGACGCCGGTCGGACCGATCATGATGATGTTTTTGGGTGTAACGTCTTTGCGCAGCTCCGGCGGCAGCTGTTGCCGCCGCCAGCGATTGCGAATGGCGATGGCCACGGCGCGCTTGGCGGCGTCCTGGCCGACGATGTAGCGATCCAACTCTTGTACGATCTGCCGAGGCGTCAAATCAGCCACGATAACCCTCCAGAATATAAACCGCCAAGGCGTCAGGGACACCAAGAAAAGAAAGAGAGGAAATAACAAGAGACGAAGGAAGCTAATTTCCGCGACCGCTTTTTCTCTATTTTTCTCTGCTCTCTTTCTTTTCTTTGGTGTCCCTGACGCCTTGGCGGTTCAATCTCTTTTTACAATTCTTCCACGTCGATGTTCCGGTTGGTGTAGATGCACAAATCCGCGGCGATTTCCAGGGCCGAACGGACGATCTCTACGGCACTAAGGTCGGCATGTTTGAGCAGCGCCCGTGCGGCGGCGATGGCGTAGGGGCTGCCGGAGCCAACGCCAGCTATGCCATCGGTCGGCTGGATCACGTCGCCGGTGCCGCTGACCATCAGCAAATGCTCCCGATCCGCCGCAATCAACATCGCCTCCAGCCGGCGCAAGCTGCGATCCATGCGCCAATCCTTGGCCAATTCCGTGGCCGCCCGCGGCACGTTGCCTTGAAAGTCCTTCAACTTGGCCTCAAAGCGTTCCAACAGCGCGAAGGCATCTGCCGAAGCGCCGGCAAAACCGGTGAGGACGCGGCCATTGTGCAGGCGGCGGATCTTGTGAGCATCGCTTTTGACGACATACTGACCGAGCGTCACCTGGCCGTCGCCGCCCAGCGCTACATTTCCCCGATGCTGCACAGCTAAAATAGTGGTTGAGTGCCAATGAGGCGCCATAAAATCTCCTTCTCTACCCGTCCGCCAGGCAGCACGTTGCCAGCGTACCGCCTGGTGGACAGGTAGAGGTGATTCCACAAAGCCCGTGTCCCTGATAATATAATAAGGAAGACCGCCAAGTGTTCATGGCGGCTTCTTGAACCTTTTGCTGAAGGGACCATAGCTTATGTTTTCTATCTCCCGCTGGCTGCTGATTCCGGCCCTGTTGATCGGCTGGCTGGGGTTGAGCACTGGGGCCTTCGCAGCCGTTGCGCCTGTCATCAAGGACGACGGCAAATTCTTCTCCGCAGAGGCTGTCGAGAAGGCCAACGCCCAAATCAAAAAAATCGCCCAGGATTACGATAAAGATCTGCTCATCGAAACCTTCCCGACGATTCCGGCGGATCTCAAGAAAGACTATCAGCCGGAGAAGAAGAAGGAATTTTTCGAGAAATGGGCGCGCGACCGTGCCCATGACAACGCGGTCAACGGCGTGTACGTGCTGATCTGCAAAGAACCGCCGCACCTGCAAGTCGAGGTAGGCAACGAAACGCAGAAGAGAGCCTTCACGGTGCGCAATCGCAACGAGTTGGCCAAGATCTTGCTCGAGAAGTTCCGGGCCAAGAAATACGATGAGGGACTGCAAGAAGCGGTCGATTACTATGGCAAGACACTTCGGCAAAACCTGGGGCGAGCTGGCGGGACGCGTTCCCAGTCCAGCGAGGAATGGCCCGGACATGGGCGCAAGAGCGCAGGATTTCCGGCGCCTGCTGGGGAAAGCGGAAGAGGAGAGAACCCTATTATGGGATACATTTGCATCGGTGTCGTGGTGTTGTTGGGATTGTGGGTGCTGTTCGGTCTGATTCGTGCGTTCACAGGTGCCGGTCGGGGCGGTTACGGCGGCTATGGCGGCGGTTACGGCGGTCCCGGCGGCGGAGGTGGTGGTTTCCTCAGCTCCTTACTTGGCGGCATGTTCGGAGCGGCAGCTGGGATGTGGATGTATGATCATTTGTTTCACGGTGGTCCATCCGGCTGGGGCGGCACTGCTCAAGCAGGAACGCCGCCGAGCGGCATAGACTACGGAACGGGAGAGGATACAGATTATTCCGGCGCTGGTGGCGACTTCGGCGGCGATGATTTTGGCGACGGTGGCGACTTCGGTGGCGGTGGCGATTTTGGCGGCGGTGGCGATTTCGGTGGCGGAGGCGATTTTGGCGGCGGTGGCGATTTCGGTGGCGGAGGCGACTTTGGCGGCGGTGGCGATTTTGGCGGCGGAGGGGATTTCTGAAGCGTCCTTACTAACTCGGCTGTGGCCATAAGGATGGCAGCTATGATCGTTAACGGCTTTGTTCTCGCTAGCTTGCTCGGCGGCGGACTGGCCTTGTGGCTACTTTTCTACGCGATTCGTCGCAAAATCCGGGCCGGAGGTGTCAACAATCGGCAGGCTTCGGCACGTGAGACGTCGGCCTTGCTTGCTGCCCTCTTCGGTTTCCCCGCCGGGGCGTGGATTTACGACAAACTATATCCTTGTTCCGAAGAATATAGCGGTTAATGACGCTTTTACGGAGCGTCGTTAACCGGAAATGACAGGGAGACGACCTTGGATAAGTGCGACTGCCCATTTTGTTGGAAAATGGAGACGATCGATGAATTCGGCGCGTCCGAGGTCGTCTGGCGTTTCCCGCACAGCGTCGCTCTTTTGGGCATGTGGCAGTTTTACCAGGGCTATTGTCTTCTCGTTTCGCGGCGCCATGCTACCGAACTGAATGATCTGCCTACAGACGAACGCCGCGCTTATCTGGAGGAGATGTGCTTGCTGGCGCAGGCGATTCAGCTCTGCTATCATCCGCACAAGCTCAATTACGAGCTGCTGGGCAATCAAGTGCCGCATTTACACTGGCACTTATTTCCGCGCTATCTCGACGATCCGGATCGCCAAACGGCAGTATGGCTGGCCATTGAGCGTGCGCTGCGGGAAGATGGTGTCTGGAGGCGGCGCATGGAGACGGGTCGCGAGGAACGGTCGGCGACAGCAGCGAACCTGCGACGAACCTTGCAAGAACTGGGCGCCCCTCAAGCATGAACCCTTTGCGAATCGGTACGCGTAGCAGTCCATTGGCATTGTGGCAAGCCCGCCACGTCGCCGATCGCTTGCGTCCTTTGGCTGCTCCGCGTGCCGTGGAATTGGTGGAGATCGAAACGTCCGGCGATCGTTTCCGCAATGTGGCTTTGACGCAAATTGGCGGCGACGGCGTTTTCACCAAGGAGATCCAGCGCGCCTTGCAAGCTGGCGTCGTCGATGTCGCCGTGCATAGTTTGAAAGACTTACCGACTACTTTTATCGCTGGCCTGACGCTGGCTGCCGTGCCGGAGCGCGGCCCGACCGGCGATGCATTCATCGCGCATAAATACCACTGCTTCGATGCGTTGCCGCCGGGCGCCGTCGTCGGCACCAGCAGTTTGCGGCGCCGCTCTCAGGCATTGCACCGCCGGCCCGATTTGCAGCTGGTTAACCTGCGCGGCAACATCGAAACACGGCTGCGCAAGCTGGATGAACAAAACCTCGATGCCATTATCCTTGCCGAGGCGGGACTGCTTCGGCTCGGTCTGGAGTCGGCAATAACAGAATTACTCGATCCACAATGGATGTTGCCTGCGGTCGGACAGGGAGCCCTGGGGCTGGAGTGCCGCACCGATGATGCTGTCACGCTTGGCTTACTCGAGCGTCTCAACCATTGGCCAACCCGCCAAGCGGTGCTGGCCGAACGTGCCTTAATGCGCCAATTGGGCGGCGGTTGCCTGGTGCCCATCGGCGCTAGCTCTCGTGTGGAAGGAGATCGTTTGCTGCTGCGGGGGGCGGTGTTGACCCCAGACGGCAAACAGCGCATTGCAGCCGAACACAGCGGGACGGTCGCTGATGCCGAAGCCGTGGGGCAGCAGCTTGCTCAAATGCTTTTGGCATCGGGAGCGCGGGAATTGCTGTCGGAACCGTGACTGTGAAAGAGCGGTAGGTAGGACCCTCGTTGCCACATAGCGCTTGAGAACGAGAAGAGAGATTTTCCATGATTCCCACTCAAACCGCCAACCGAAAGATGACAAGGTGATATAGTGCCAGGGTGACAAGATAAGAAGACGAGGAGAAAGAGGATGACAAGGCTGCCTATTTTGATACCTTGTCTGACTCTGTTGTTCTCACTGTTGCCTTGTCATGGCCAAGAAGAAGCACCGGCTCCTCGACCGCTGCCGTCTGAAGTGCCTAATGTACCCGCGTCGCCGCCGTTGACTTCTTTTGCCACGGCTGGCGGTAAGCCGTATCCCATCAATCTGCTCACGGCGCTGAAGCTGGGCAATGTGCGAAGCCTCGACATTCAATTGGCGTCGCGGCAACTGCAAGCAGCGGTCGCCCAACTGCAAGGTGCGAGGGTACTTTGGCTACCCAATCTGTTCTTTGGCACCGATTATTACCGGCACGACGGCCAAATTCAAAACATCGAAGGCAACGTTTTTGGCGTCAGCCGCCAAGGCTTCATGGTAGGCGGCGCGCCCTACCTGATTGTTTCCCTCGCCGATGCGCTTTTCCAACCGCTGGCCGCGCGCCAGACGGTACGTGCCCGCCAAGCCCAGGTACAGGCAGCCGCTAACGATACACTTCTGGCTCTGACCCAAGCGTATTTCAATCTCCAGCAAGCGCGCGGCGAACTGGCTGGCTACCGCGACGCCCTGCAATATGCCGACGATTTACTGCGCCGTCTGGACAAGTTGGCTCCCGGTCTGACGCCTACCCTGGAGGTCAATCGCACTCGTTCGATGGTAGCTCGACTGCGACAAGTGACCCTGCAGAGCCAAAATAACTGGCGCACCGCCAGCGCCGAATTGCTGCGCGTCTTGTATCTCGATCCCACCTTGGTTGTCGAGCCGGTGGAGCCGCCGCATTTGCGCATCTCCTTGCTGCCGCTCGATAAGCCGGTGGACGATCTTATCCCGATTGCCTTGACCAATCGGCCGGAACTGGCGGCGCAGCAGGCTGTGGTGCAGGCGACGCTGCGGTTGCTGAAACTGGAGAAGATGCGCCCGCTGGTACCCAGCCTGCTGTTGCGTGGCTGGTCCACGCCGGTAACGGGCACTTTGGCCTTTGGCTACTTCGGCGGCGGCGTCAACGGTGACATGAGCAATTTCAGCATGAGACAGGATTGGGATATTCAAGCCCTCTGGACTCTTCAAAATTTTGGCCTGGGCAACCGCGCGCTGATCCGCCAGCGCACGGCGGAGAATCGCGCCGCCCTGACAGAGCTATTCCGCGTGCAGGACCGAGTGGCCGCGGAAGTAGTGCAAGCCTATTCGTTGGCGCAGACGGCGGCGAGCCGTATTGGCGAAACAGAGACCGAGCTACGGGAGGCGCAGATCCTCGTGCGCGAGAACCTCGCGGCCCTGCAGCAGACACAGCGGCTGGGCGAGGGCGGTCCTATTCAGTTGGTAACGCGACCTTTGGAAGTGGTGGCTGCCATTCAAATGTTGCAACAAGCCTACGCGGATTTTTATCTGGCCATCAATGACTACAACCGAGCGCAATTCCAGCTCTATCGGGCGCTGGGCAATCCAGCCCAAGCTTTGGCAATAGACAAATAACGAGCCCAAAGCATAAGTGCTAGCGGCCCCAACTCTCTCCGCCTTGTAAGGGAGAGCGGGGATAGGAGGGTAAGTGTACCAAGGAATTCCGTCCTCCCACCCAAACCTTCTTCCACAAAGAAGAAGAGAAATGTCCGCCGTTGTTCATACTTCCGGCTCGTATGAGCTACGGATCAGAGGCTTCCGCGCCGTCACGCGATAGAAGCAGACCAAACCGCAGCTTAATAGCGGGAACAACAGGGAGAGAAACCAGCCTGCCTTGTGCCGTTGAACATCGACCAATCCACAATCGCGCAGAACGCGGACATAATCGAGCGTGTGCCGCATGTCGAGCAAGGCGATATGGCCGCCGGGTTTGAGCACGCGCTCGATCTCGCGTACGGCCTGTCGCCGGCCCGCCTGGCTGGGAATGTTGTGCAGGACCAGGCTGGAAAGCACCACGTCGAAGGAAGCATCGGCAAAGGGCAAGCGCCGGGCGTCGCTGTCCTGGATTTCTACGCGCTCAGCGACTCCGGCGCGGCGGGCATTTTCCCAAGTGGCCTGCGCACAATTACCGCTTAATTCAAGTCCACGCCAAACGTCTACTCCAACGGCGCGACCTGTGTTCAAGCGCCGCGCCGCGCTGATGAGCAACAACCCCCGTCCACAGCCCACGTCAAGGATGTATTCGTCGCCGCGCCAGGGGACTCGATCCAACAGTCGCTCTGCTTCGCGCTGCTTCTGGACCTTGCTGTACCATAAGAGGCTACCGGCCAGGAGCAGACAATCGACGGCAACAATCAGCAAAGCAATCTCTACCAACCCGTAGCACCAACAAGGACTGCTCTGCCATCGGTACAGCCCCATCACCGCGCCGATGCTACCGGCAGAGGCGAGGAGCAACAACACAATGCCCCGTGGGCCATCGATGCCGTAATCCGGTTGCGGTGCGGAGGGAGTTGGCATGTTATTTCCTTAGCAAAGGCCGTCGTTTACCCTTCCGCCTCGTTTCGTTCAATCCCTTTCAGGGCCAGAGGAAGCCCATCCCGATACGAGACCCGCGGCTCGTAACCCAGTTCGCGGCGTGCGCGGGTGATGTCGATAACGCGCGAATAGCCCAGATAGTTCAAGGTGGTACGGCTGATGGGAGCGCGGCCGTGATACAAGTGCAGGGCGGCGAGTAACTCGAAGAGCAAACAGCCCAGGTAGGGTACCACAAAGGGGAGTTCTTTTCGCGGCGGCGGACAGCCGAGCAGTCCGGCCAAGCAGTCGATGAATTCCCCGATGGAGGTGTGTGAACCGTCCGTAATGTGATAGGCGCGTCCCCGCGCTGCCGGTGTGCGGGCCGCCAGCCGCATGGCTTGGACCATATCGCTGATGTACACGATTGGCATCACATTGCTGCGGCTACGGATGTAGGCAAAGCCGCCGCGGCGCAGCGCACGGATCATCTGCGGCAGATTGCGGCGATCGCGGGGGCCGTAGATAAGGCCAGGCCGCAGCACCGTAACGTCTACACCGTGGCGCTGCTCATATTCCCACGCCATCTGCTCGATCTCGATTTTGACATCGCTGGCCGGGTCGCCTGTGCGCCGGTAGGGGAGGTCTTCGGTGGCGGCGTCGAGATGGCGGGCGCCCAGCACGATGAGGCCGGTGAGCAACACCGCCCGGCCCCTCCCGGCCCGCCGCAGTCCTTCCAATACGTTACGCGTCCCTGTCAAGGCGATGTCATATGCTTCACGGGGCGAGGATGTCGGTCCCGCCGCGGCAGCGCAGTGGTACACCACGTCCACCCCCTGCATAGCGTCCTGGACGAAAGCGGAATCACGCACATCGCCGCTGCGCACTTCGGCCCCTGGCAGCTCGATCGCGGATTCGGTGCGGCGAACCAAGGCACGCACGCTCTCGCCTTCTTCGCCAAGTAATTCGGCGACGAGGTGGCTGCCGACAAACCCCGAAGCGCCTGTTACCAAGGAAACCACCGTCTGCCTCCTTCTCCGAATAGTGGGTATATTCTTTCTAGGCGGTAAGAAGACGATGGGAAAGAACTTGCCTTCCCTAACGCATCAGAGTACGTTATCAATATCCGATATTGAGAGCAACGACCATGATTGACGATGCCCTCACACGCCACTTTTTCACGGGCTTCATTCGCTTGCACGTTCTCTATCATGCGGCGAAGGAACCAATCTACGGCGCCGAAATCACCGAGGAGTTGGTTCGCCACGGCTACCGTCTCAGTCCCGGCACTCTCTATCCTACTCTGCGTTTGCTCGAAAGCTTGGGTTATCTGCGCCAGCATACGGAAGTGGTGCAAGGGCGGCGGCGCAAATATTACCAGGCCACAGCCACGGGCAAGCGCGTCCTCAAAGAGGCCCGTAGCAAACTGCAAGAGTTGGTCGCCGAGGTTCTCGAAGATCACGATCAGCCTTTCCAGACCATTCGTCAGAAGCATCGCCAACCTCACTCTCAGCAAAGGAGCAGTGTTCATGGAAAGCAGCCGTAGACATTTCTTTGTGGCGGCCGGCGTTGGCTGTGCCGCCGGATTGACTGCCTTGGCCCCCAGCGATGACAAAAAGGACAAGGACAAGCCTGAAGAAGAAGTTTCCGCCCTGGAAGATCTCATGCGCGAACATGGCGTGCTCAACCGCGTTTTGCTCGTTTACGAAGAAGGACTGCGGCGGCTGCACGCTAAAGAAGAGGTCGGACCTGAAGTCTTCCACAAGACCGCCGAGCTGGTGCGTAAATTCGTCGAGGAGTATCACGAAAAACTGGAGGAAACTTTTATCTTTCCGGAGTTTGAAAAGCACAGAAAGCACGTTGATCTCGTCCAAGTTCTGCGACAGCAGCATGAAGCGGGCCGGCGCGTCACCGACTTGGTGCTGCGCTTGAGCGCGGCCGATGCCTTCCGCAAAGAAGGCAACCGTAAGCAACTGGCGGCTGCTTGTTCGGCATTCATCCGCATGTATCGGCCGCACGAGGCCCGCGAAGATACGGTGCTTTTCCCGGCCTTGCACAAAATCCTGCCCACCAAGCGGCTCGAAGAGCTGGGCGAGCAGTTCGAGAAGGAAGAAGATCGACTGTTCGGCGAGGAAGGGTTCGAGAAGATCGTCGATCAGGTGGCGGCCCTCGAAAAACAGCTGGGGATTTACGATCTTGCTACATTTACTCCGAAAATACCATCACGTTGATTCATTTCGCTGCGATGCGGAGCGAAGCGCCCCTGCACTCTGCTCCGCATCGCAATGAAACGAAGGACCTGGTGTCCCTGCCATGAACCTCAATCCTATCGTCTTCGCGCTGCGACATCCCTTCACCGTCCTGGTAGCCATTGTTGCTCTTGTTTTGGGCAGTGCCTTGGCCGTGACGCGCATGCGCATCGACATCTTTCCCGAATTGAATTTGCCGATCATCTATGTGTGTCAGCCCTACGGCGGCATGGACCCGGCCCAGATGGAAGGGTTAATTACCAACTACTATGAATACCACTTTTTGTATATCAATAGTATTCATCATGTCGAATCAAAAAACATTCAAAATATGGCTCTGATGAAGCTGTACTTCCATCCGGGCACCGACATGGCTCAGGCGTTTGCCGAGACCATTGGCTACGTCAACCGCTCGCGCTCATTCATGCCGGCCGGGACGGTCGAGCCGTTTGTGACGCGGCTGGATACGGGTAGCGCTCCGGTAGGTTATCTGGTGCTTTCCAGTCCTACCCGCGACATCGGCACCATCCAGGATCTCGCCTTGTTTGCCGTTCGTCCCATGTTCGCCAGCATTCCCGGCGTGTCCGCGCCGCCCCCCTACGGTGGCAATCAGCGCGCCATCGTCGTCAAAGTCGATCCCGATCGCTTGCGCTCTTACCATGCTTCGCCTGACGAAATTGTCGCCGCTCTGTCGGCCGGCAACGTTGTCAGTCCCTCCGGCAATGCTCGCATCCATCACACCATGCCCATTGTGCCGGTCAACGCCATGCTCAAAGACATCCGTGAGCTAGGCAGCATTCCCATTCGTCCCGGCGAGAACATTTATCTGCGTGATCTCGCCGTCATCGAAGATAGCACCGATATCCCTGTCGGTTACGCCTTGGTCAACGGGCGCCGCTCGGTGTACATCCTGGTCACCAAACGGGCCGACGCCTCGACTCTGTCCGTCGTCAACGCGGTCAAGAAGAACTTGCCGCGCATGCAAGCGGTCTTACCGCCGGATGTGGACCTGACATTCGAGTTCGATCAGTCGCCCTACGTCACCGGAGCGTTGGGAGGAGTGGGCGAAGAGGCGCTGTTAGGAGCGGGACTGACCGGCCTGATGGTGCTCTTGTTTTTGCACGACTGGCGCAGCGTCCTCGTGGTTGTCCTCAACATTCCCTTTGCTCTGCTCGGCTCGGTAGTGGCGCTGGCACTGACCGGGCAAACCCTTAACATCATGACACTGGGTGGGCTGGCCTTGGCGGTCGGCATTCTGGTCGATGAAGCTACCGTCGAGGTCGAGAACATTCACACACAATTCGAGCATACACCGTCGATCGCTCGCGCTGTGCGGCGCGGCAACGCTCAGACAGCAGTGCCGCGTTTGTTGGCCATGTTGTGCATTCTGGCCGTATTCATTCCTGCGTTTTTCATGGAAGGAGCAGCCAGGGGGCTGTTTGTGCCCTTGTCGCTGGCGGTTGGCTTCGCCATGATTACCTCCTATGTCCTGTCCAGCACGTTTGTGCCGGTGCTCTCGGTATGGCTGCTGCGACACGTTCATCCTTCTGAGCCGCCCCCCGAGAATGGAGAAGCCCGCCACTCCCTTACGGTCGTGGCTCGGTTGAGCCGTTTCCATGCCCAGATGTTGCGCCATCTGATGCGTTGGCGCTGGCCGCTGGCCGGCGCTTATCTTGCCCTTGCCGTCCTGTTGGTCTGGCTGGTCGGCGGCCGGCTCGGTTGGGAGATCTTCCCTACCGTGGATTCCGGGCAGTTTCAACTGCGTCTCCGCGCCGCCGACGGCACACGCATCGAAACCACCGAGGAAATCACTCTGCAAGCCCTGGCTCTAATTAAAGAGGAGGCCGGGGATGACAACATCGCCATCTCGGCCGGCTATGTCGGCCTGGTCCCCACTGCTTATACCATCAGCGCCATTCACCAGTGGATGCGCGGGCCGGAAGAAGCGTTCCTGCGCGTGGTGCTGCGTCGCGGGAGCGGTGTAAAAATCAGTGATTTCAAAGAAAAACTACGGCAGAAGCTGCCACAGCACCTCGGCGCCTGGCTGCGGCAGAGATTGCTCGCCGAAGGACTATCCCCCGATAAGGTCGAGTCCCAGGTGCGCCAACTTCGCCTTTCCTTCGAGCCGGGCGACATCATTAACACGGTCATGAGCTTCGGCTCACCCACGCCGGTGGAAGTGGCTGTCAGCGGCCGCAACATGCAAGACAACCGCACCTACGCCAGCAAGATTTTCGAGCAATTAGCTGGCATATCCTCATTACGCGATCTGCAAATTGCGCAATCGCTGGATTATCCCGCCGTGGAGGTACACGTGGATCGCGAACGGGCGGGACTAAGCGGGGTGACTGCTGGCGACGTCAGCCGGTCCTTGATTTCGGCCACTTCATCGAGTCGTTTTGTTGTACTCAATTTCTGGGCCGATCCAGCGACCGGCATCGGCTACCAGGTGCAGGTGGAAGTGCCGCCTTTTCAGATGGATTCACCCAACGCCATCGGTATGGTGCCTATCAAAGGCAAAAGCGATAAACAACTCCTGGTGCGCGATGTGGCTTCGATTCGGGAAGGGACGATGCCGGGCGAATACGATCGCTACAACATGCGGCGTGTCATTAGCATGACAGCTAACATCGAAGGCGAAGATCTGGGGCGCGTGGCCCAGCACATCCAGAAAGCAATCACTGCAGCCGGCGATCCGCCGCGCGGCGTCGAAGTGGCCGTACGTGGGCAGATTGAGCCGTTTGAGCAAATATTCCGCGGCCTGGCGCTGGGATTGAGTTTGGCGATCGTAGTTATTTTCTTGTTGCTGACGGCTTATTTTCAGTCGATCCGTTTGGCCTTGGCGTCGGTCTCGGCAGTACCAGCGGTCCTTGCCGGCGTGGCCGTAATGCTGGGAGTGACCGGCACGACGCTGAACATTCAATCGTTCATGGGGGCAATCATGGCCATCGGTGTGGCGGTGTCCAATGCCATTTTGTTGGTGACGTTTGCGGAGGAGAATCGGCGGCAGGGCTGGTCGGCGAGCGAGGCGGCGGTGCAGGGAGCGTCAAGCCGGCTACGGCCCATCCTGATGACCAGCTGCGCCATGCTGGCCGGCATGATGCCAATGGCCCTGGCGCTGGGCGAAGGTGGTCAGCAGATGGCGCCCTTGGGTCGCGCCGTCATCGGCGGCCTGGCCGCTTCTACCCTGGCCACGCTCACGTTCTTGCCCATGCTGTTCGCTATCATCATGGCCGGTCCCGTTCGTTCTGCCTCGCTCGATCCCGATGACCCGGCCAGCCCATATTTTGCCCCGGAGGGACATCATGAATAAGTTTCAAGCGCTAACCACCAAGTTACAGAGAAAACAGAAATTCAAAGGAGAAAAAGAGCCATTCAATTGCAAGAAGGGGAAAGGAAGCCTGAGTGCTTCCTGTTTTCTTTCTTCTTTCTTTTTCTGTATTCTCTGTGATTCTGTGGTTAGCTTTTCGGCATCTGGTTGTAGCCGCGTGCCGATGGGTGCCGCGCCGGCTGCAGTGCCAGACACTCCGGCTGCCGTGGCGGTTACGGTCATTTCACCGCAATACGCCGTCCTTCATCGGGAGGTTTCCCAGCCCGGCGCCATCGAGGCGTTCGAGGAGACACCGATATTCGCCAAGGTCGCCGGGTACGTCAAGGAGGGCTGGAAAGACATCGGCGCCGTACTGCACAAGGGCGAGATCCTGGCGGAGCTATGGGTGCCGGAACGCGAAGTCGAGCTGCGGCAGAGGGAAGCGCTGGTACGGCAGGCCCAATCGGCGATTGAGCAAGCGCAGCGAGCGGCAGAGGCAGCCGAGGCCGCCTTCCACAGCGCCGAGGCCAAAGTTGCCGCAGCCGAGGCGCAACGGTTAGCCGCCCAGGCCCGCTATCACCGCATGAAATCGCAATATGACCGCCTGGCTCGAATGGAGCAAGTGATCCACAAAGAAAACATTGAGGAAGCGCAGCTCGGCTTCGAGACGGCACGGGCCAGCTTGGCCGAGGCCGAGGCCGCCGTCAAGTACGCGCTGGCATTTCGGGTCGAGAGCAAGGCCCACTGGAGCAAGGCCCAAGCCGACCTGGCCGTGGCCCAAGATCATCTGGATGTGGCCCGGCAAGAGCGCGATTACGCACGGACCATGCTCGATTATGCCCGCTTGCTTGCTCCCTACGATTGCGTCGTGACCCAGAGGCACATCAACACCGGCGATTTCGTGCAAACGGCGGCTGTCGGCAAGGACAAGCCCCTCTTCGTTGTGCAGCGCACTGATTTGATGCGTATTTTCATACAGGTGCCGGAGAGTGCTGTTCCTTGGGTCCAAAGAGGGGCTGAGGCGCAAGTTCGCGTCCAGGTGTTGCCGGGGCAGACGTTCACGGGACAGGTGTCCCGGACTTCCTGGTCAGTGGACCCCGCCACACGCACACTGCGAGCAGAGATCGACTTGCCCAACAAGGATGGTCCGCTGCGGCCCGGTATGTACGCCTATGTCACGCTCCGCGCCGATGTGCCTGGCCGGTTGACTTTGCCGCGTTCCGCCGTGGCCACCGAAGGCGACGTGACGCGCGGCTACCAGAGCTACTGCTACCAGGTGGAAGATGGTAAAGCGCGGCGCCTGCCGATTGAACTGGCCGCCGGCGATAGCGCTCGTGTCGAAGTGCTGAAAAAACAGCCGCGGCCGGGGGGTCCCTGGGAGTCGTTCACCGGAACGGAGCAGATCGTAGAGAGTAACCTCTCCGAAGTGCATGACGGCCAGACCGTGATCATTCGTCCGCGTCAGCCGTAACCGCCATTCTGCCCTTGCCCGTAAGGGCGAAGCACGCCATACTCGTCGTGCGCCGATCCGGAAGCATAAGTGACGGCAAGGTATCTGTCGCTTACGCTTCCGGCTCGGCACGGACAAGGAGTAGACTCAATGGGCGGACGCTTCCGGCTAGAGCGCATTGCAAGTGGGTGTAGCGTTTTTCTCCCTCCCTCCTTGTGGGGGAGAGTTGGGGTGGGGGGGGAGAGCGTCCTACCCCTCACCCCAGCCCTCCCCCACAAGGAGGGAGGGAGGAAGACATATAGCCGCTCCATCTACTTGCAATGCGCTCTAGGGCTGATATTGAGCTTAGCGTTGACAAGCTGCGGTTGCAGCCAAGACGCCGACTTGCTGGCGCGCGTCTTCCACAAGACCGCTGCCAAATTCGATGGCGTGACAGGGCGTCTGCGCGATAAGCTGCATAATGGCTGGGGGGCGGTGCGTGGTTCGCTAAGCGAAGCCAGCCTGGATAGCCGCGTTGCCCTGCGGCTGCGCTGGGACAGCGACATGACCGGCGCCGATGTGCAGGTGCGTCTGGCCGGGCCGGGCGTGGTCGAATTGAACGGCACCGTCGCCGACCTGACGCAACGCCGCCGTGCTGTCGAGTTGGCGAACACCACGGTTGGGGTAGAGAACGTCCTTGACCGCCTTCGTGTTGAGGCGGACGCCGATAAGCCATAGGCGAATGGCCGGCGTCAGCCGGCTGGTTCGTTGTATGGGGCCGGCCGACGCCAGCCGTTCGCCAAGGGAGGCTGCGTGATTCACTATCGAACTTTCCGCAATACCGATCCTCCCGGACTGGTCGAGGTCTGGAACGCTGCCTTCACCGGCCGCGGCGCCGTACGCCTGCAAGGTTGTTCGTGGCTGGAGCTTTTTCTATTCTCAAAACCATATTTTGATCCAGAGAGTCTGATTATCGCTCAAGCTGACCAACAGATCGTCGGTTTTGCCTGGGCGGGCTTTGGGCCTAACGCTTCGCAAAGTGCTCTCGATTCCGGCAGCGGCGTCGTTTGTCTCCTCGGCATCGCGCCGTCTTATCGCCGCCAAGGCATCGGTTCCGAGTTGCTTCGCCGCGCTGAAATGTACCTGCGTTCACACGGAAGTAACAAACTGTTTGCCGGCCCCATGTATCCCCTCAATCCATACACGTTCAGTCTGTATGGCGGCAGCAATTCCCCCGGTTTTCTCGACAGCGATCCCTTGGCATATCCTTTCTTCACGCACCACGGTTATGTCGTCGAAAGCAGTTGCCTGGTCTTGCAACGTTCCCTCCTGCGCGCATTTAACATCTCCGATAGCCGTTTCGCCGCCCATCGTTTACGCTATGAGATCTGCATCAATCCTGTGCGGAAAATGACCTGGTGGCAGGAGTGTATCCTTGGCCCGGTAGAACTGTACGAATATCGCTTGCAGGACAAGCTGACCGGCCAAAACACCGCGCGCGCCCTTCTGTGGGAGATGGAGACCTATGTGCCTTCCTGGAATCAACATGCCATCGGTATTACCGACCTTGTTGTTTCCACCGAGATGCGGCGGCAGGGCTTGGCTAAGTTCCTCCTGGCCGGGATGCTGCGCTATTTACAGGATCAGTTCTTCACCCTCGTTGAGATGCAGGTTCGCACCGACAATGCGGTCGGCATCCATCTGCTCCGCACTTTGGGTTTCGAGCAAGTCGATACAGGACATCTCTATCGAAAAAAAGGGACAGGAGAATAGAGGATACAAATAATATAAATAAATTATTTATATATCTAATTCCGTTTCCTGTTCCCTATCGTTTGTCCCAGATAATGGTGACGCGCGTCACAGGTTCGTCGATCCAGAGGCGGACGAATGGTTGGGCATCGCCGGGCACGGAACCAACGCGCTCCATCGGACAGGCATCGAGAAGGACGCGGCTGGGGGCAATGCGCATGCCGGTCTGATAGTGCAGGCTCAGGAGGACTTGTTTCTTGCCATGATTGTCGGGTCCGCTGCGCGGCGGGACCACATCGCCCAAAATGATACGCTGCGTATCGGCGCTCAACCAGCGAGCCGAACCAGTCAGGGCGAACGAGTAACCCTGGCGCTGCACAGCGAACAGACAACCGGGCGGCTCACCGGCGACAGCAGCTGGCAACGTAGCCAGCAATTTTGCCCCTGGCCAGTGGCGCAAGCGTTCGCCGGCTGCCGGCGACCAGCAAACGATCCAGCCGATGTTGTAGCGGATGCAGTATTCGCTCAGGGCATCATCGTCCCAATCGCGGATGGGACGGCCCATGAGGATGGCGTCGGCCAAGCCGTTGGTGGTATGTTCAATGCGAACGTCTGCATCCAGGCCGCCGATGTAGGCGCGTTCGGTCAACAGCGTCAACAACGGCGTCCAGTGTGATGCCAGGGACGCAATGGTGCGGTCCTCCCAGAGAATGCGCGCCTCCGAAGTGGTATGTTGTCGCAACGCTTCCACGATGGCTTGCTGATTGGCATCCAGGCCGAGCTGCAGCGGGACAGCGCCGCAGAGGCTCCTTACCCAGGATGCGAAAGAAGGCGGAGGAGCACGCCAGAGAAAAACAACGAGGACCGTAGCCAGGATGAAACTTGCCCAGCGGCCGATGCGCCAGCGCCAGCTCAGGGTGGCAAGGAGAGCAAGAGCATGGGCAGCGGGCAGGGCCGCGAACAGTAAGGCCGGTGCCAACAGCCGTGGCGTACCAAATCGCCCCAGTGGTTCCCAGAGCAGGCCAGTCACCGAGAGCGCGAGAAAGCCGGCCCAGCTCAAGCCGAGCAAGCGTGCCGTGGCGCGCTGGCCGCTCTGGTTGTACAGCAGAACGCCGATTGCCGCTGCCGCCATCAACATGCAGGCCAATGCCTTATCGATCGGCCCGCCCCAGAAGGACGATGCCCAGATATTCTTCGCGATCGCCCCAGTTAACCATTCGACTGGCGAGCGGCCAGTCCCCCCGAGCGATGGCCCACCGGGTGGTGGCGGCACGCGAATCCACCAGTAATCAATCCAATCGATCAACCAGAAGCTATTAACCGCGATAGCCGCCAGTAAGCCGCTCAACAGCGCCAGGTGCCAGGCCAGCCGATGGCGCGCGCCGACACTGAGGTAGTAGACGAGGAACAGCGGCATCATCAGTGTCAAAAGCAGCGGATGAGCAAACCAGCCGAGCAGGGCAGTGGTGGACACGCCTAACCAACTGAGCGGGCCGGGATCGTTATGATAACGGATGAGCAGACCAGCCTGCCCCAGCACCAAGAGTGCCGCTAATAACAGATCGATGTCACCCGATTCCAGCGTCTCGCGGCAGGGCTGTCCCCACCACACCAGTAAGCCGAACACGCACGCCAAACATGCCGGCGCTCGCTTCAATCCCACCCCTCGGCCGGCTGCAAATAAAAACAGTGGAACGAGGGTGCAGATCACGGCTACGCCGATCTTGTACGCCGCCGGACAATAGCGCCCGCCCGCCAGAGCCAGCATCAATTCGGCCGGCCGACTGCCGCTATCAAAGACCGGCGTTTTGGGATAACCTGCATGGAAGGTCGGATCGTAGCATGACAGACTGCCGTGTTCGCGCAGGGCACGGGCGCCGAGATAGCCATGATACAAGTGCAGCGGATGCCGACCGGATAAGATCGGTCGATCATCCACCAGGCGCTTCCACGGCTGCTCGCCGCCGAACAGTGTCAGCGTCATCCAGCCTTGCCAGGCCAACAGCGCCAGCAGGAGCAACAGCCAGGCGCAGTGATCGCCCTTCTGTGGCAATACAGAGTGTTCCATGAAAGGCACATGGTAATGGCTATGCCCAATCGCGGCAAGGCCAGGGAGGGCCAAGGATCAGCGTTAGCCAGCTGATAGCGGCGGCAACCAACCGGTTAACGCTGGCCGTTCGCCATCGGGTTCCTGGCCCCTACAATAACGCCATGCTTGTCGCCGCCTGGATTGCGTTCTTTCTTGTCATGCTGTTCCTGCTCGGCAGCACGGTCGGCAGTTTTCTTAATGTCTGCATCGTGCGTTTGCCGCAGGGCCGCAGCCTGGTCCGCCCTCCTTCATCCTGCGCTCAGTGCGGCAAAGCGATCCGTTGGCAAGATAACATACCCATTCTCAGCTACTGGCTGCTGCGCGGCCGCTGCCGCGCCTGTGGTGCACCGTTCTCGATGCGCTATTTCTGGATTGAATTGCTGACCGGCCTTCTCTTCGTCCTGATCTATCACCTGGAGATCGCGCGGAACATTCACCACTTCGAGGTTTGGAACTGGTACGACAACGATTATGTCTTTGCTCTGATGCACATGTTTGATCCGCGGCAGTGGTTAGTTTTCTCCACTCATGCTGTGTTGGGATGCTTGTTGATTGTGGCGACGATGTGCCTTTGGGAACAGGGATGGGTGCCCAGGTGTGTAACAGTTGTGGGAGTTTTTCTGGGTTTGTTGACTGCGCTGTTGCTTCCTTGGCCGTGGCCTGATCAACCGGCGCAGGCAGTCATCGATTCCACCTACTGGCTCCCCGGCTCGGCCGGCTGGCCCAAGAGAAATGTCCCCGTGTTTTCGAATGGACCGTATGTCGGCGCCATGCCCAGCGCGCATCCCTGGTGGTCAGGCGATTTGACGCCATACCAGGGGTTGTATCCGTGGCCGGTCTGGGGGCCGCTGCCAGATGGGCTGCCGCCGGGCAGCTGGCGATTGGGTTTGGCAACCGGCCTGGCCGGCGTCCTGGCCGGGGCTGCTCTTGCAGGGCTGGTTCGGCTGTTATTCAACCTCGGCGTCGATGCAGCGGCGTTGGGAAGGGGTGAAATAGATCTGCTGATGATCGCGGGCGGATTTTTGGGTTGGCAGCCGGCCGTAGCTGCCGGCTTGCTCGCGCTGATTCCGGGGCTGACCACGGCGACCTTGCGGTGGACCATCCAGAAACGAAGCCGGGTTTCCTACGCTCTGTGGCTGGCGCCGGCCCTCATGATGGTCTGGCTGGGCTGGTATTGGATCGGCCCTCTGGTGCAGGGGTTGTTTTTCAACTGCATACGGATGCTATGGTTCGTCATCGGCTGTGCCTCATTGTTGTTCGCCTTTGCCGCTTGCCTTCGCCTGGCGAGTGCTGCTCGGCCTGCAGGGCAATCCTCGGTGTCTTTCCGTTGAATCCGAGGGTTTCCTCTTCAAAGCGGCCTTTTCAGTCCTTGCTGCCGCCACAGCCGGTACACTCGCTTGCGGTTGACTCGCCGGCCTTTCCGTCGCAGCCGCACCGTGATGTGTCGGTAGCCCCAGTGGGGACGTTTCCGGGCCAACTCTAAGACACTGCTCGAAGATCAAAGAGCCGCCCGACGGCCTGCCTTGCTTGGCTCGATGCAAGCGCCGGCCGTCGGCAGCATCTTGCACGGACTGCATCGGCCTTCGGGATTGAATGCGGTCCGTAAGCGCATCATCATGGCTAGATCTTCTGGTGTGAATAGCTTGGGCATGAAATCAATTTTCTCGACACCGATGCCGTGCTCGCCGGTGACACTGCCGCCGACACGGATGCATTCGTCGAGGATCTCGCGGCTGGCATCCAGCACGCGCCGGACTTGCTCAGCGTTGCGCTCGTCGAACAACAAAATCGGATGAATGTTGCCGTCGCCGGCATGAAATACATTGCAGATACGGATATTGTATTTCTTGCCGATACGCTGAATTTCACGGAGAATGTGCGGCAGACGGGTGCGCGGCACCACGCCGTCTTGCGTACAGTAGCTTGGCGCCAGCCGACCGACGGCGCCGAAGGCCTGCTTGCGCGATTTCCATAATAGCAAGCGCTCAGCCTCGCTCGCCGCTTGCCGTACTTCGCGAGCATGATTTTTCTTGGCAATGGCGATGATGCGCTCGGCCTCGCTGTCCAACCCCGCTTCCAGGCCGTCCACTTCCATGATGAGGACCGCACCAGCATCGAGCGGGAATCCGAAGTGAAACGCCGCCTCGACTGCTTGCAAGATGAGCTGATCCAGCATCTCCAAGGCGGCAGGGACAATGCCAGCGCCGATGATGTCACTAATGGTGTTGGTGGCGTCGTCTACTGTCTCGAAGACACCTAAGAGTGTTCGATATGCTTCCGGATTGCGCGTGAGGCGTACCCAGACTTTCGTGGCGATGCCAAACGTCCCCTCCGAGCCGACGATAACACCGGTCAGATCGTAGCCGGGATTATCCTCCGCCGGTCCACCGGTGCGGACGACTCGGCCATCGGGCAGGACAAATTCCAGGCCAAGGACATGATTGACGGTAACGCCGTATTTGAGGGTATGTGGCCCGCCGGAATTGGTGGCGACATTGCCGCCAATAGTGCAAGCGCCCTGGCTCGACGGGTCCGGGGCGAAGTGCCAGCCATGCGGCTTGAGGTGATTGGTCAGCCACAGGTTGACGACGCCCGGTTCGACCACAGCGTAGCGATTGCGATAATCGACTTCAAGGATGCGTTTCATCCGTGAAAGCGTAATCATGACGCCGCCGCCGACCGGCAGACAGCCGCCCGCCAAGCTGGTGCCGGCGCCGCGCGGCAGAAACGGCACGTCCAGCTCGTTACAAACGTTCACGATTTGTACGACCTGCTCCGTCGAAGTGGGGAACACAACCACGTCGGGCTTGTTTTTCTCAATGGTGAAGCCGTCGCATTCGTAGACGAGCAGCTCGCTGGGTGATGTCAAAATACCTTCGCGGCCGACAATGGCACGGAGACGATCAATCAGGGTAGAAGAAGGGAGAATCATATCAATCACTTCTTAAGCAGCTTGGCTACCTCTGCCTCGATGATTTTGTAATCGACCTCCTCGCCGACCAATTTCTTAACCCGGCGATTCTCCCGATCGAAAACGAAGACACAGGGTATGCCGCCGATCTTCAGGGTGTTATACCAATCATCGATGTCTCCTTCAGCAATCAAATTCGTAAAGGCGGCCTGCTTTTTCTGAAGAAACTCATCTACCTTGGCGCGAATGGTCCTATCTGCCGGGTTATCGAGAGCGACCGACATTGCCACGAGGCCATCCTGGTGGTATTTTCGGTGGAGTTCGACGAGGTGGGGAAATTCGCGCTTACATGGCGCACAATCGAGAGACCAAAAATCCACAACAATCACTTTACCTCGATAACTCCGTACCAACTTGCCCAGTTCGGCGTATTTGATGGGTCGTGCCGCAATCTTGTCTGGTGCCGATTGGGCCAAGAGCGCCCCTGCCAAGCCCAATGCTGCTATGAGGGCCACGAAATTGCCTATTTTTATGCATTTCATAACGACTTGTCCTTTTCTCTGTTTTCTATTTACCCGTCCGCTTCATCAGGTTGGTGAGTGTTAACAAGCGGCCATGTTCTTCTGCTCGCTAATGCTCGCAGAGTGGACCAAGTGCTGGCAATATCGTAGCCCAATCGCCGCAAAATCGGAAGGCGTTTGTGCAGGTTTCAGGCGGGGCGCCGGATCCGATACAGGGTGCCCTTGAGACGCCGGCCGCCCGGCTCACCGGCCCGTACCATTTGAGTGGTGAACGGCAAGCCCTCCATCGTCAACGCCTCGCGGAGATAGCGCGACGGCACACGGTCTTGATCGGTCAACAGACAGAGGCCGCCCGGTTCCAGCATCTTTCGAATGAGGGCGACTAATGGATCGACATTGCGCAATTCGTAGATCAGATCAGACGCCAGGATCAGGGGAAATTGCAGGCCGTCCGGCGGATAGCGCCAGTCCATTTGCAGGGTATCGAATGAATGGAAACCGTTCAGGCGGGCATTATCGGCGGCGAAACGCAGGGCGGTGGCGTCGTAGTCACTGAAAGTGACACGCAAGCCCAGCGCCAAAGCGGCAATGCCAGGTAGACCGAGGCCACACCCCACTTCCAAAACGCGCAACCCCGGTGGCCAACTTTCGCGGAGGATGGCCTTGGCCAACATACGCGCTGACGGCCACAGATCTGTCCAGTAGGGCATGTATTCATCGGCGGCGAAAGCCGAACGCACGCTGGGATGATCGAGCAAGCGATCCGATTCGCTCGGGCGCATGATGAGAAACGTACGGCCCTCCACAATGACCGGTTCGCGGTGCAGGGGGCCCAGGGCATCGAAAGGCGTCTCCGGCATGGGTGGCCGGCTGGCGGGGAGGTCGGTATTCATAGACATTACAAGGTATGCACGTTCTGGACCAACTCCGGGAGCGTGAGCGGACGGTCGGTGGGAAACAGACAGTAACAGGCCGTTGCGCCGAGGCTATCAAGGATAAGCTGGCGCTCGTTGGGCGTATCGAAGCCGTTATCACAGGGAACGTGGCCGCTGATGAGCAGGTCGGCGTCCATTTTCGCCAGGAAAGCGGCAGCTGTCTCGGCACGGGTATCGCGGCCCCATACGAGAGAATGCACCGAGCCGCCGGGCCGCAGGTCGGTCTCTGCCGATACATCGCGTTCCAAAGCCGTGGGATCGAAATTCTCCAGCTTCGACGCGGGCGGCAGACTGTGGCTCAAAAGAATACGATTGGGCGTCCGTAGTGCCACGGGCACAACACTCAGCAATTCCAGATAAACGGAGTAGACTTCCGGCGCTCGCCTGCCGTAGGCGGTGCCGACACCTTCGCGGAAACATTGGTTAAGGTCGAGATCACCCTTGGCGACGCGCCGCTGGGTACATTGGGCCAACTCGTGATTGCCCAAAAGAAAATGCACTTGCCGGGGAAACTGACACTTGAGCGCCGCCAGCAGATCGAGTAGTTGATGCGATTTGTCGCCACCGGCGGGATAGTGAAAAGGTCCGTGGATGACTTCTTGAAGGACGCAATGGCGCTGAGGATTTTGGGCGAGGTTGGCCTTCGTCAGCAGCCGGCGGAAATTCTCCAGATTACCGTGTAAATCGCCGCAGACCAACACTTCCGATACGTCCGTGAGCGACACAATCCGGCCGCGGCGGCCGGGCGTGTTACGGAAATGTTGGATGGCGCGGCGGAGGGTGGCCAAAATACGGTCGGGATCGGGCATGGTATTCAAAACGAAGAACGAACCACAGAGTCACAGAGAATATGGAGAAGAACACACAAAAAGAGATATTGAAATTCTTTTTCTGTTTTTTCTTTATGTCTTCTTTATGTTCTCTGTGACTCTGTGGTTCGTTTGTTAGGCAACTTCGACCTTAGCTTTTTGGTCGCTGGGCGGAACGTCAGGACTATCGGCGTCAAACCACGCCGGTTTGAACTCGACACGCTGGTGTGTGTGCATAGCGTAGTTGGCGGTCAGGGCCACGATGGCATCGACCAGCGCTATCTCGCCGTGGCAGCGCGTCAGACGCTGCTTGTACTTGCCATCTGGATCTTTTGCATAGCCGAGTTTGGGGTCCCACAGGCGGACGCAGTACGCAAAATCTTCCATCTCCTCGGTGTAACCGCGGCTGATGCGGCCGGCCGGACCAACGGCAGTGCCTGTCACCGACGCGGCAGGGCCGCCCCAGGTCGAACCGGACTCCAACACCGGCTCGTCCTTGCCTTTGGCGCGGACACTGACTTCCGTACCGCGTGGCGGCGTCTTGACTTTGCCCGGCTCGTTCTCCGGGAACAGCATCACGGATTCCTCTTTCTCGACAATCAGTGTACCGCGGTCACCCATGATACATTCACCGTAATTCTCGAAAGCGTTGGTGCTGATCGACGAATAGGTGACGATGACGACATCATTCTTGTCCTTGGCGTGGTTCTTGCCAGGGAATTCGTAGGTGGCAAAAACATGGTCGTCAATGTCGCGGTCGTTGCGGCCGGGACCGAAGAACGAGCGCACACCGACGCCGGAGACAGCTAAAGGATGAACATGGCCGAGGAAGATGCTACAGGCATCGAGCTGATGGCTGCCCAGTTCCGCCATCAAGCCGCCGCCTGTCGCCTGATACAACCGCCAACGGATCAACTGCTCGATGTTATCGAAACCATACTTTTTGAGCATGTCTGTCTTATCGTGGAGAGCGTCATAATCCGTGCGTGTGATGGGCGGGAACCAGCCGTCACGGAATTTCGGCTGCGGCACGTCTGGGACCATTGCGTCTTTAGCCGTCTTGGGGTCAAACGGCCAGGTGAAATTGCGATGCCACAGAGCGCGAATGTGGCGAATGTCGCCGAGGACGCCAGCATTGACAACCTCGACGGCGTGAGCATAGAGCATACTGTAATGGCGCTGATGGCCGACCGAGAGGATGCTGCTACACTCCTTGGCTGTGCGGATCATCTGCTTGCACTGCTGGATGTTCCAGGCCATCAGCTTCTCGGTCAAAACGTGGATCGGTTTGCCGCGATCCTTGCCGATCTTCATGGCATCGATGGCTGCCTTGGCGTGCATGCACAACGGCAGAGCAATGACGACAGCTTCGATGTCTTTGTTCTTACGTAATTCGTCTGTAAAAGCGTCGTAACTGTCGAGCTTTTTGATATTATTGGCGCGGTTGCCGTAGACCTTTTTGAGTCCCTTGCGCAGTCCTACTGGCTCGCCGTTGAAGATGCGTTGCATGTTAGAGGGACGGATGTCGCAGACAGCCACGAATTCGAGGTAGTTGGGATTGTGTTCCCCTACGAGAACGCCGCCCTCATCGCCGCAGCCGATGAGGACGGCCTTGACCGGCTTGCCCTCGATGCTTTTGTAGCCGTAGTAAGCAGCTGGCGTGGCGACGGCGACAGCCGCGCCGGAAGCAACCAGGCTTTTCATAAAGCCGCGTCGAGTCAGTCCGTCGGCCGTGCGGTTGAAATTGGCCTTGCCGATGGCACGTTGTTCGGGAGTAATGTCAAGAGCCATTGGTGTTATCTCCCACTCAAAGAAATCAAGTGAGCAGGACGTTAACACGCCCCACTCGCCGGGGTTTCGATTTTTCACGGCGCCGGACGACGGCTGCCGAAAAACATCCAATGAATAAGCGCATCCAGCCCCAGCCAACGCCCGCTGGCTGTCGTCGCCAGGGCCAACAGCGCCAACATTTCGATAACGTTTTTGTTGATAAAGAGATAATAGCCCTCGTTATTGGGCGCCGAAGGCAGCCAGGGAAACGGCGGCATGCACAGGTATGTCATCAACAGAAAGCCTGCTGCCAACAAGCACGACAGCCGTGTGAACAAACCCAGAATCAGGCAGGCGCCGAGGATTGTCAGGCCGTACATGGTGGCCAGGTCGATCCACTTTTGTTTTTCGTTTTCTTTAGCTGGCTGCGGTGGTGGACCTTTGTCCTGGACAGCTTTTTTCTGCTCGGGGGTGGGGATTTTCTCCAGCTCTTTGCGGAGATCTTGGGTATATTCGTCAAGATCGTTCAGCAGGCCGACACGCAGGCGAACCACTTCCGCCTTGATGTTGTGCAGGCGGGCCGATTCGGCATCCGAGCCGATCGGCTCCAAATGACTATATTTCGGCTCCGCTAACTCCTCGAGCTTCTGCTTGTATTGTTCCAGCCGCACCGGCGCCGGCAGCCTACCTTCCTGCGTTTGGGCCTGGAAATTCTTGTCCGTTATCTCTCTGCTTGTCAGCCAGCGGACGGCAGCATCCTCGACTTTCATCAGCACTTCTTCGGCTTTCTTGCGTTGCTCGTCATCAAAGCCATAATAAGCACCAAAACGGCGAACGTAATCAGCCCATTCCTGGGCTAGCAGCGAGGGGGTGCGCGCATGCAGCGGTGTATTGGGCGATTCGGCAGGTTCGGGCGTCAACAGTCTCAAGGCCTCGTCATCGGGATCGCCGATTTCCTTGCGAATGTACTTCGCCAGCGGGCCGGTGCCTTCGCGGAAATAGCCGGCGCTGCTGAATGGTTTAGATTTGCCCACGACTGTTTCCGTCGGCCCTTCCCAATAGCCTTTCAGTTTGTGATAGCCCTCGGCGGCGAAGTGCCAGCCGATTGCCAAACGCAACAGAAGCAGAAAAAATGCGGTGAGTTTGTTCATGTTAATTCCACGAAAACTCCTGGGGCGCCAGACCAATCGCCACAGGTCCGGCCCCTTCGCCTTCAGGCAACAGGATGGCGGCGATGCCGCGATGGGCGGCACAATAGCGCCGGGCCAGCTCGAGACCGCCGACATAGAACGCCGTCGAGAGCGCATCAGCCTCAGCAGCGCTGGGGGCAAGAACGGAAGCGCTGGCGATGCCGCTGGCCGGCCAGCCCGTTCGCGGATCGAGAATGTGGCCCAGCTTTTTTCCGTTATATTCCAGGTGCTGATGCGTGGCCGCTGAGGTTCCCAGCGCCCGATCGCGCAGCCATACCCGCGCCAGGCGGCGGCCCTCCCACGGATGCAGAATCGCCACTGGCCAACCGCGCTCCGCTTCGGCAGGACATCCTCCAGCGTATACGCTGCTGGTGCCTCCATGCAACAATATTCGCTTGCACCCTCGGCTACGCAGCTTCCGCGCCAGGCGATCGAGAGCGTAGCCTTTGCCGATGCTGCCGAGATTGATCTCGATTCCGGGCTGATGATAGCGTACCGTACCGCGCTCAGAGTCCAGCGTCACTTTGTCCATGCCGGTTTGTTGGCAGGCCGCCTCACGTTCTTCGTCGCCCGGCACGCGCCGCGGTCCTCGGAAAAATCCCCACGCTTTGATGAGCGCTCCCGCTGTGATGTCGTAGGCACCCTCTGTCTCTCGATGAATCTGCGCCGCCAGCTCCAGCAAACCGAATAGACGGCGCTCCACACGCACCGGCCTGGCGAAAGCGCAACGATTGAGCCGGCTGATCTCACTGCTGGCTCGATAAACCGTCATCTGCTCCTCCAGCGCATCGAGCAAACGGAATGCTTCTTCGCCTATCGCCACAGCGGCGGGCGTGCCAAAGGGCAGGATGATCTCAAACTGAGTGGCCATGGCACGGCGACAGAGGTGAAGGAGCAGAGCATGGTCCGATGGGTCGGAAGCACAAACCCCAGGTCCGAGCGCGCCAAACACGTGTCCGGCGCTGTGCGCAAAATGGCGAGACTGAAGAAAAGCACGCCGGTTCATGGGAGGAACGTAATAGATAGAAGGAAAACCCTATTTTCCATTGTGCAGGGCACGGGACGCCTTGACAAGTGGGGACATCCGGCTTCAGCCATCGGCGCAGCAGGTTCACATCGGTTGGGCAGTATTACGCCTGGTTTTTCGATCAATTGGGCGTGCTGCGTTACAGCGAAGCCCCCCTTGAGTGCTTGATACGCCATTACGGCAGCAATTCATTCACCAGCATTGTGTCTACGGGGGGGCCGTCGAGCACAAAAGGAACGGCATCGCCAGTTCCGCTTATACGATGGTTCGCTTCGCGACGCCTGGTGTAGATGGCTTCCCAGACTTCGCCGCCGTTCTACTCCGAGAACTAACGTTGTAGGTGATGTTGCTCCCAATCGTTCTTACCGTCCAGCACGAACAACCACTGCGATGCCGCGCTCAGTAAATGGGCATAACCGCCGGTATCGGAGAGATACTCCCAGTCCGCGCCAGCGTCCAGGCCAGTAGGAATGTAACCCCTCTCCTTGAAAATCGCTTCCCAGGTACGCAGACCGCCTGCCAGTTCGTGTTGCAGGCGCGCCTTGACTTGCCTTTCAGGACTCATCAAGTAGAAATTACGTCGCGCCTCGCCGGCCTGCACGGAATAGCGGCCAAACTCGACGCCGTTAGACCAGAATTTCTGTCCTTTAATGATGGCGTAAGGCAGTTCTACATCGAAGCAGAAACCATCTTCCGCAGACAGGATGGTGATCTTGCCTTGCAGTTTCTCACCGCGATCGTTGATCGCTTCGCTGCTTTTGTCCTTCCGCAGGGTAACAGCTGCGTGATGCCCCTGACCGTCGGGACGGCTGAACAGCTTTAGCGTGAGGGTATCCCCCTTGACCTGTCCTTTCACGTGCAGTGTATTGCGGCTGCTGAGTAGTTCCAACTTCACCGAGCCAAGCTGCAGGGCCGCAGCCGGCGCGGGATCGAGGGAAGATTGCGGTGGGCGCTCGTCGATGTAAACCCGTAGATCCTGAGGAAACGTGCATTGATAGTGTTCCTCCCAGATGCCAGGATAGGTCCGCAGCGCTTGCAATGCCCAACCGCAGCATACTATGTTCTGCGGACCCATGCGCGAACCGATAGGGCGTGGTTGACCGCTCGGACCTTTGCGATCAGAGCGATAATCAGGCAAGCGGCCATCGACGGCGAAGTACGGATGCAGGTCGAAGCGATTGATCCCGGCCGGCACTTCGGCGTCATCAGAATAATAGCGATAAAGCAGAGGTTCGGTGTAGGCGTCGTAGATTGTTTTGAAAGCGAGCGGGCGCGGCAATCGCCCGCCGTGACGGGCAATCCCGAAGTAATAACGATACTCTTGATCGTCGGCGAAACCGGGGAATGCTTGCCGCTGGCCCGGCTTGAAATCGTACAAGGCGCGGTAGTAGTGATTAGCCAACTCGGCGGCAACAGAGATGCTCTGATCAGGCACAAACTTCATGAGAGCGGCATTCCTGTTGGCCAAGGCGGCGGGAGCGTCGCACATAGGGATGTGACCATGATGACGCATTCGGCATTCGTGCAAATTCATAGCGGCCTCGGCTACTTCCGCCGCCAATTTTCGCTCGGTAGGATCCTTAGCCTCACGCAGCAGCAGCCAGGACAACTCCAGCATAACACCGAGATCCTGAGCCAAGTGATTGGACGAGCCGTGTGAGTAGCCATTAAGGAGAAATTTCGGATTCGGTTTGCCGGCCAGCCGATCGGTACAGGAGAATGGACCTAGTGGATTCCTGTCACGCCGCCGTTCTAAACTGACGGAGGCGCCGTCATCCCACCAATAGGGTACGAAACCTTTCTCGCCTTCTTGGAAAAGATGTTCGCGGTTGAAGCGATGCGCCGTCGGTCGAGCATCGTCGCGCTTGGCGGAGAAAAGGCGATCGCTATGGTTGAGCATCTTGCAGTAGAACGGCAGCTGCCAGCGAACGAGGAAATCTTTGTAAACCGGATCGCCGGTCGCCCGATAGGCGTTAACCAGAGCGGCAGCCAGCCAGGCGCCATCATGCATGGTGTCCAGCGCTTCGCCCTGCACCCATTGATCGAACTGGCCGGCGCGACGCGTGTCAAAATATTCGTAAACCAGTCCCCGCTGCTCTGATTTCTCATTCTTTTTAAGATGATGCTCCTCAACATAGCGGAGAAGACTTTTCATAAAGGCGCGGGTTTCTGTTGCGGTCGGCGATGGTTGCCGATCGGCGGTAGTCCACTTGGGCGTTGCCTTCTCGGCCGCGCTCGCTTCCCGAAAGAAACACAGTCCGAAAATCGCGGCTACCAAGACGAATAAAAGAGTAGAAGCGATGGACCGCATCGATGCTCCTTCCGCGTGTCAGGGCAGCATTTCGGCAACCGGGATCGTGCCGACCGTGTTGCTGTCGAGCACGAGAGGGACGGCGTCGCTGGGTTGATAAAGCTGGAACTCCGTTCTCTCCGAGGTTTTAAATTATACGACAGACTTTCTCTTGGGACAACGCAAGTTAACGAGCCAGAAGTGTAAGCGACGGAAAAAATATCCGTTCGTTCACGCTTCCGGCTCGTTCGGTTTGTCCGTTAGCGTTGCAGCACATCGGGACGGACGAATTCAGCGCCCTGAATGCGGATGCGTTTGAGAGGCCAATACTCCGTTGGGGTGATGAGACGCGGTCCCTCGTCCGTAATGAGGAAAGTATCGCAGCTATTAGCGGCGCCGGCGCTGGCGTTCCAGGTTACAGACCAGCCGGTCTGAAACAGATCCTTGGTCTGAGGCGTCAGTGCTATTTCGATGGGACAACGGCCGGTGATATGGCCCGGCGGCGCTAACTGCCATTCATGCTCGTAACCGCTGATGAGATAGATGCGCCGGCCCGTCATCAGGATTTCCCGCGGCACGGCGTCCGGCCAGGTCGAGGATAAGTACAGGGCACTGACACGGCAGACAGCGTTGTGCTCCTGACGCAATTCTACCGGTACTTCGCCGAAACACACGGATCGACTGGCCGTCACGTACAGACCGTACTTGCGAGCTGTCACCGTCAACACGGCATAGCGTTCCAGGCTCGCTGAAGTGAAGCCGAAGCGGCGATACAGGCGCGATCGACCATCGACGGCGACACCGATGTTAAGCGGCAAAACGCCGCGGTGCAGGAGGCGATGACTGAGATGGCCGGCAATTTCACGCTCGCTCTCGCCGCGCTCCAAGGTACGGCAGGTTGCTTCCAGGGCATGGGCGACGGTCTGGCCCAAGGCCAACTGGCAGGCTTGTTCGTAAGGCGTTAGTTGCCGACGCAGGCGGCGCATCTGCTCGGCCACGTTGACAATACCATTGACGGGACGATCGCAGGCCACTTTGCGGTTGTGGCACAGATCGGCGAGGAATTGATCACGTCCCCAGTGCCAGGGCCATTCTTTGAGCTGAAAACCCAGGCCATCGACTTCTTCATCGAACAGCCGTTGCGAATCGACGTTGCTGGCAATGATCCAGCGATGCTCACCGTTGCTGTAAGCAGCTGGCTCGGCGGCCGGCTCGGTCAGGCCGCGTATCATGGCTCCACTGGTCAACCAGGCGAAATTGGCCGGGTCCAGAAGCAACAAACCTTCGCAGCCGACTTCCCGCAATAGTTCCGCCACCTTCGTCATTTTTGCGTCGATGTCGGCACGCCGATCGGAGACCGTATCGGCCCGGGTTACACCGGCGGTGAGGGTAGTCGGTTGCACAAGTATTTCTGCTGTCACGTTCGGACCCCCCGAAGCCTGGAACAGGACCGCCCGGTTCACCCAGTGCCGAGCAATCTTCGACCCGGCTGATTTCCTTCTCCTGCCTGGTCCGCGCTTCCCTGAGCGATAACGTTTTCCGTGAGATCCGGCTAAGCCGGCTTAGGAGATCCTCTTGTGAGGATACCACGGAGAGGGCAGACAACGGAATGACATTCTTGCCATCGCTGCTTCTCGTTCGCCGCATAAAGCCGGTACAATCGTTAATCTATTAGTGGTTAGGTGGGTTGGATGATTCGCAATTTAGCCATCTAACTACCCAACTGCCTACCCCCCCAACCACGGTGCAGGGAAGGCGCCGTGAGCGTAGCGCTGGGCCATTTCCAGATAATGAGCACAAATGGCAAGCGTTCGCCGCAAGTCGTCGTCACGGACTTCGCGGACAACCCGGCCCGGCACGCCCATAACCAGGGAGCGCGGCGGAATGCGCCGCTTCTCGGTGATGAGCGTTCCTGCCGCGATGATGCATTCGGCGCCGATTTCGCATCCCGATAACAGCAGCGCCCCCATGCCAATGAGTGTATCGTGGCCGATGAAACGGCCGTGCAATACGGCGCGATGGCCGACCACAACACCCTCTTCGATCAGCTGCGGTTCATCGTAATCGGTATGGACAATACAGTGATCTTGCAAGTTGACACGCGGCCCCAAGGTAATACGTGCCAAATCGCCGCGCAAGACCGAGCCGTACCAGATGTTCACGCCCGCCGATAGCACAACATCGCCCGTCACGATAGCGTTGTCCGCTACGTAATAATCCTGGATGGCGCGCATCACTTTCCACCTCCCGAAATGCTGTCTCCCCCGCCAGCTCGCCGCGCCTGCAAAGGCATCCCTTGCGAGCGCGGGGGACCGGCAAGAAGTGAAAACCGCTCCTTATTGTATGTGCGATCCATCGCTCGCCTATGGACGGTCTTCGTTACGATTCGGACAATCAAGAGGAGAGTTCGTTGGTCGAATAGGCCGAGATGGAGTTTAGTTTATATGCGGCGATTGATCTATGGGCAAGGGATCGTTCTGCTTCTGCTGCCGGCTGTATCCCTGTCTACCCAGGTGTCTGCCGAGGCGTTGGCGCAGCTCAAGGCGGTGGGCCGCGAGGGCGCAGGCAACGAGACGGCAGCACGTGCCTGGAAAGAGGTAGTGCAGCAGGGACCGGCGGCGCTGCCGCCGATCCTCCAAGCCATGAACGATGCCGATGCCGTTGCCGCCAACTGGCTGCGCACTGCCGGCGATGCCATTGTCGAGCGTGCCCTGACGGCCGGCAGACCATTGCCGAGCGAAGCACTGAAACAGTTCATCCGCCAAACCCAGAACAGCGGCGCTGCACGCCGCCTCGCCTACGAATGGCTATGCCGTGTCGATCCCAAGACGCCCGATCGTCTGCTGCCCGATATGTTGCAAGATTCCAGTCCAGAGCTGCGCCGCGATGCCGTCGCCGCTGTCCTCAAGCAAGCGCGAAGCCAACTCGATAAGGGCAACAAGGATGCTGCCCGCGCCGCCTATCGCCGGGCGCTGACGGGCGCTTGCGACAAGGATCAGGTAGACCTCATTGTCAAGCAACTCGACAAACTCGGCGTTCACATCGATGTGGCCGCGCATTTCGGTTTCGTGCGTCAATGGCTGCTCATCGCTCCTTTCGACAACCACAACGATGTCGGCTTCAACATTGCCTATCCTCCGGAGAAAAGCGTCGATCCAAAAGCCGTATATAAGGGCAAAGACGGCAAAGAGGCTCGCTGGATCGCCGTCGCCACAGATGATCCCTATGGTGTGGTCAATCTCAACAAAGAGTTGGGCAAACAGAAGGGCGTCGTCGCCTATGCCTATGCTGCAATCGAATCGCCGAAAGAACGGCCCATCCAGATCCGCGCCGGTTCGATGAATGGCATCAAGATTTTCCTCAACAGGCAGGAGCTGTATCACCGCGATGAGTACCATCACGGCATGGAAGTGGATCAGCACATCGCCCACGCCACGTTGAAAGCTGGACGCAACGAGCTGCTTATAAAAGTGTGCCAGAACGAACAAAGTGAAGAGTGGGCCCAGGAGTGGAAATTCCAGGTGCGTTTGTGTGATGCCGTGGGCGCGGCCGTACCGTTTACACAAGTCAATGTACCATGAAACCACTAATTATATCTTCAACATTATTTTTGTTAGCATGTTCCACCAATGCTGGTGATTGGCCGCAATTTCGCGGTCCTGGCGGCAGGGCTGTCTCCGAAGAGAAGGGCTTACCGGTGAAGTGGAGCGTCACCGAGAACGTTCGTTGGCGGGCGGAATTGCCCGGACGCGGCGTCTCCAGTCCGGTTGTTGCCGACGGCCGCATCTACGTCACCGCCGCCTCGATGTATCGCGAGCGCCGCCTGCACGTCCTTTGCTTTGATGCCGCCAATGGCGAAAAAATGTGGGAGCGGCAACTCGCCGCTACCGGCAATACCATGCGTCACCCGAAAACGAGCATGGCCGCGCCGACGCCAGTTACGGATGGCCGACACATCTATGCACTGTTCGCTACCGGTGATCTCGCCGCCTTCAACCGCGACGGTGATCTGCTGTGGTATCGCGCTTTGCAGCGTGATTATCCAGACATCACCAATCAAGTAGGCATGGCTGCCTCGCCGGTTTTGGCCGGCGAGACGCTGCTGTTGCCACTGGAAAATGCCGGCGATTCGTTCGCGCTGGGCGTGGACGTGAAGACCGGTCGCAATCGCTGGAAGGCGCCGCGGCGCCGCGATATCAACTGGGTGACACCACTCGTCACGCGCTTCCGCGGCAAGACGGCCGCCTTGTTCCAGACCGCCGGCGACATCACTGCTTATGACGCAGATACAGGTGAGATATTATGGAGCCACAAAGGCAACAATCTCGGCTCTGTCCCGTCGCCGGCGCTCATCGATGATCTGGTAATCGTACCAGGCACACCTTCCGTGGCCCTGCGCGTCTCGGCGGACAGCAAGCCGCAAGTGGTGTGGAAGAGCCGCAAGCTCAAAGCTGCCTATGCGTCGCCAGTCGTCTACCAGGGCCGCATTTATGCTCTGACCGACATCGGTATCGCCTGCCTCGACGCCGCCACCGGCCAAGAGATCTGGCGCGAACGGCTCGGCCACGGCTTCTCCGCATCGCCAGTCATCGCCGACGGCAAACTGTACATCGCCAAGGAAGAAGGCGATACCTCCGTAGTTGAGCTGGGCGACAAACCGAAAATCCTGGCCAACAATGATCTAAAAGAAACGCTACTGGCCACGCCGGCCATCGCTAATGGCGCGATCTACCTGCGGACGGAGAAGCATTTATATTGCATCGCGGTGAAGAGATAGATACCGTTACCAGAATAAAAGACACGAAGGTAGTGTTATTCAGCGGCGATTCATCCGTGCGAGCTTCGACTATGCACGAAGACAGGGATAACCGATTGCCGGCCGGCCTTATTTGGCTCCTGATCTATCAAGGGATTCTCGTCTTGGTCAGCCTGTGCTATGCTGTAGCATTCTTCCTTGAAATTTACGATGATCTTTTTCGTAGAGTAGGCCGTTTTAACATTGCTGATTTCACCCTAGGTCTGTTGTATGTTCTGGTGCTGGCAAGCTGGGAGACGGCAATGGCCTTTGCCTCTGTTGGAATGACCAGGAGAAGTCCGCGCGGATTTCTCGTGGGAATGATATGTCATCTGCTCGTTGCGATTCTCAGCATGGTCGGCCTCAGCGGCTTTTGTTGTATGGGTGTGCTCTCGTCACTCAGCGCGACGAACGAGGCGAGGGGGTTTGCCCCACTGTTCCTGCTTTTTGCCCTCATGTGGTTGCCGACCCTGTTGGCTTCCGGCTAGGGATTTTTCTACCTCCAAAGCTTGCGCAAGAGCTTATTGCTGTGACCGCCTGTCGAATAATCTGGACATTCAAGATTTCAGTGGAAAGAGATGCAGATAGGAGAATGTGCCCACAATACGCTTGCCGGTTGCATTGAGCCATCGCGGATGTTCTAATAATCGCCGACGTGCTCGCTTTGTCTTTTGCTTGCAAGGGAGTTACCCATGTCCGCGCGTGTTCGCCGTTATGCCGCTGCCCTCGTTGCCGTTGCCCTGATGATTGCCGTGGCCGCTTCGCAAAAGCAGTCTGGGCCGCCGCAACACCTCTTCCGTATCACGTTCGGGTTCCAGGATAAAAAAGCTACAGACTGGAGCGGCAAAGTCAAAATATCTGGCGGACAGATCACTTCCATCAGCGGCTGGCGCTTCGAGGAGACAGATGCAGTGGACGGCATGCAGGGCTGGAAGTGCCGCACACACGTGAACATTGTACCCGGCGAACGTTTCCCCATTGAGAATGCTCAAGGCCGGAGACTGCCGCCGGTGCCCCAACAACCCTGGCCCAACGGTGTCACGCTCCGCGTGCATGGCGAAGCACCGATCTTGACCGTCTCCTTTCCGGCAGGTGAGATCAAGTTCCAGAGTGATGACATTGCTCTCGGCGAACCACGGACATACCTGGACGGTCAGGTGCGCGTCGAGCGGCTGCCCCAGACGAGTGTGTTGCGGCCGGCAGCCCCGCCGAAAGCGGCCAATCCCGTGCAGGACGATTATCCCGCTTTTTGGGTGCGCTATAAGACTGGCAAGCAATATCTCGCCTGGGTCGCCTATCGGCAAGAGAAAGACCGTGTCCTGCTCGTTGAGCGTGACGGGCCGGACGGCGCCTGGTCGGAGCCGAAGGAAGTGGCCGGGCCGGGCGATCACTTTCGTGTTGCCCTGGCCAGCACGCACGGCGACACGCTGTGGATCGTATGGGCCAGCCAACGCGAACACAATTGGGACTTGTTCGCGCGTCCGTATCAAGACGGCAAGCTCGGCGCGGAAATTCGCCTCACCAACGATGCGGGACCGGACATCTGGCACACCATGACCACCGATCAGCGCGGTCGGGCCTGGCTGGTCTGGCAGGGGTTCCGCAACGGACAATCCGACATTTTCGCCCGCTGTGTCGATGGTGACGGCTGGCACGACCCGATCCGTGTTAGTACGGCCAAGGCCAACGATTGGAACCCTGTCGTCGCTGCCGATCCGAAAAGCGATCGCGTCTGGGTTGGATGGGATACTTATGAGAGCGGAGATTACAGCATTCGTGTCCGCGGTCTGTCCGGTGGACCGTCGCCTCAACTTGGTGACATTCTCTGTCCCGATCCGTCGCCGCTGTTCCAGGCGCATCCGAGCCTGGCTTGCGATCGCACCGGCCGGCTCTGGGTTGCCTGGGACCAGTCCGGCCCGCAATGGGGTAAGGATGCCGGCCATCAAGTGCGCGAAAACACCGGCACGCGTCTCTATCACGATCGCAGCCTGCGCATCGCCTGCTTAGTCGATGGCAAATGGCAGGAGCCGGAAGCCGGTCTGCTGCAAGCGCTGCCGCCAGAGTTGCGTACTTTCAGCGAATTGCCGTGTCTGCAAGGTGATACGGAAGGTCGCATGTGGCTGGCGTTCCGTCATCGCACCTGTTGGAACCCGCGCGTGGACGACTGGGGAGCGCGAGGCCGCTGGGACGTGTATGCCACGGCGTTTCTCGGCGACCACTGGAGCGGCGTCGTGGCCTTGCCGTCCTCGGCAGGCCGCAATGACATGCGCTTGTCACCGCAACGCGATCCGAATGGGGGCGTTTACTTCGCTTATGCCAGTGATAATCGCGGCTGGCCGGCTCCCTACGCCCTGACAGAACGCAACCTCAGTATTGCCGTTAGCCGCCTGCACGGCGCCGGCCGGCCCGCCGAAGCCCGTCTGCGTGATCTTCACATTTCCCCAGCAACCATCAAGCGCGTTCATCCGCGCGAAGCCGAGCAGGTCTCACGCATCCGCGCCTATCAGGTCGAGTCCGGCGGCCGCACCTATCACATCTATCGTGGTGACATGCACCGCCACACCGATATTTCTCCCGATGGCGTCGGCGATGGGTCTCTGATGGACCTGTATCGCTATGCCCTGGACGCTGCCGCCCTTGATTTCATCGTCGTCACCGATCATAACATGGGCAGCGATAAGGAATATCCCTGGTGGCGCACGCAAAAATCCAACGACCTGTACACACTGCCGAATGTTTTTATCTCGATGTATGGATACGAGCGCAGCGTGCCGTACCCCAATGGGCATCGCAATGTGTTGTGGACGGAGCGTGGCCATCGCACACTGCCTGTGCCGCGCCGCCTTCCCAAGCCGATGGCCGAGGACACCGGCAAGCTCTACGACTACCTGCGCCGCACCGGTGGCATCTGTATGCCGCACACCTCCGCTACCGATCAGGGCACCAACTGGGCCGAGCACGACGACGCCCTCGAACCCGTCGTCGAAATATTCCAGGGTTTCGACTCGTCCTATGAGGCCCCTGGCGCACCACGAACTATCAACGACCAAAACGATCGTGTTCATGGACCATTCAAGCCGGATGGCTTCGTGTCGCTGGCCTTGGCCAAGGGCCAGCGTCTTGGCTTTCAATCATCGAGCGATCACGTCTCTACACACATCAGCTATTCGTGCATCCTCGCCGAGGAATTCAGCCGCAAGGGACTGATCGAGGCACTCAAGAAACGCCACAGCTACGCCGCCACGGACAACATCGTCCTCGACGTACGCATGGGTAGCAATCTGATGGGCGATGAAGTCCGCACTGCTAAGCCGGCGCTGGACGTGGTAGTGCTTGGCACCAATCCGCTCGACCGCGTGGACATCGTGCGCGACGGCGAGGTCGTGCATACGCATCGGCCCAAAAAGGAGAGCGAGGAAGCGAAATTCCATTGGGAAGATGCAGCACCGAAGAAGAGCGACAAAGCGAGTTATTATTACGTCCGCGTGGTGCAGAAAGACGGCCAGATGGCCTGGGCGTCGCCGATCTGGGTACGTAACTAAAAAATGAAGAACTAACCATAGAATCACAGAGAACACAGAGAAAAGAAAAAACAAGAAACAAAAATAAACAACAGTTTAGGTCTGGTTATTTGGTTATTCTCTTTCTTTTTGTCTTTTCTTCGTGTCTTCTCTTTGTGTTCTCTGTGACTCTGTGGTTCGCTTTGGAGTCAAGACCTAATCAGGGAGTTGCAATATGTTTATGGATTCACTTGTCCGTGAGTTGTTTACCGAGATTTGCCAGATCCCGCTGATCGATCCGCATTCGCACATCAATCCTCACCGCCCAGCGTCGCGCACGCTCGATGACATCCTGGGCTATCACTACTACACCGAGTTGGCCCATTCCGCCGGTATGGACCAAAAGCCGCTTGCTGCCGATGTCGAGCCGCGCCAGCGCGTCCGTACTATCCTCGCGCACATGGATCACTTCGACAATACGGCACAATACGCCTGGTTTTTAGATATCGCTCGTACTTTTCTCGGTTTTTCCGGCGAACGCGTCACTGCTGCCGATGCCGATACCCTCTGGGACGCTGCCGAGCGCCTCATGGCGCAGCCTGACTGGGAGGATAAGGTACTGCACCTCTCCAATATCGAGAAGATCTTCCTCACCAACGATTTCGACGATCCGCTCGAAGGCTTCGACACCACGCGCTACGTCCCCTGTCTGCGCACGGATGATCTCGTTTTTCGCCTAGATAAGCCGGAAGTACGACAGCGCCTGGCGAAAGCAACAGGAATCGAAGTGGACGATGCGGCGAACCTGCGCCGTGCCATCGGCAAACTGTTCGAATATTTCACACGGCATGGCGCCAAGGCCTGTGCCATCTCGCTGCCGCCCGATTTCACACCGCTCCCCCCTTTTAGCCTCCCGCCAGACCGGGGAGGGATTAAGAAAGAGGAAGCCTTCTGGATGCTCGCCGAATATTGCCGCGATTTTCGGCTGCCCTTCGATCTGATGATTGGCGTCAATCGCCGCGTTTATCGCAACGGTGTCTACCAGGGACAAGATCTCTTCGATCAGCGCACCTCGCTTTTGCAATATGCGGAGCTATTCAACGCTTTCCCGGAGGTGACGTTTTGCATCTCGGTGCTTTCCAGCGGTCAAAACCAGGAGTTGGTCAGCCACAGTTGGATCTTTCCCAATGTCGTCGCCAGCGGCCACTGGTGGTACTCCAACATCCCGGCCTACATCGAAACCGATCTGCGGGCACGCTTGCAAGCAGTGCCGAAGACAAAGCAGATCGGTTATTACAGTGATATGTACAAGCTGGAATTTGGCTTACCGAAGTTCAATATGTATCGCCGTATTTTGGCCCGTGTGCTGGCCGACGATTTCGTGCGTCCAGGCATCCTTGGTGAGACGAGGGCAGTTGAGTTGGCACGCTGTCTGCTCCGCGATAATGTGAAGCGCATCTTCCAGGTTTGAGCGGCATATCTGCACCTGCCTCACGGCAGATGCCCTTCACATGCCAGGCGCAAACTGCCAAAGTCGCCTTGTGGCCCACTGCCGGGCCAGTGTACAGTGGGCGAGCGGGGCGTGGCAACGCCCTGGTTACGTTGTTTCACCGGGGCATTGCCACGCCCCACTCGCCGTGCAAGGACGCGCGTCGCATGAAGATTGCCAATTGGCTCGCTCTTGGCTTGGCACTATTCTTCGTAGCCCTGAGCATTCCCTATGCATTCAAAGCATCTCACAACGGTTCAGCCTTTCAGCGTTGGCAGCCGCAAATCAGTGCCCTGGGCGATGGCGTGGATATCGCCCAGCGCTACAATTATCCTAATCCGCCTATCATGGCCCTGTTGCTCTATCCCCTGGCGCGCCTGCCCGCTGTGGTCGGGGAGCTAGGGGTGCCGGAGAGGATCGCCTCCCTTTGGGCCGCGCTGTGCTGGTTCTACATCAAAGCCGGCCTGACTATGCTGGCTTTCCACTGGGTCTTCCAGCTTGTCGAGGAACCGTCGCGCCCATTCCCGTTGTGGGCCAAATGCCTCACGGTGCTCTTGGCGCTTCGGCCCATCATGAGCGATCTGCAACACGGCAACGTCAACCTGTTCATCCTCTTTCTGGTCGTGGCCGCCCTGACCGCCTATCACCGTCGCCGCGATGGAGCCGCCGGAGTTGTGCTCGGCCTGGCCATCGCCTGCAAGATCACGCCGGCCCTGTTCGTGCCATATTTTCTGTGGAAACGCTCGTGGAAAATCCTGGCCGGCTGTGCTGCCGGATTGGTCCTTTTCCTTTGGCCCGGCCTGGTCCCTGCACTGTTCATGGGTTGGGAACGCAATGAGCAACATCTCGTCAGCTGGTATTACGACATGGTGTATCCTTTTATCATCGAAGGAAAAGTCACCAGCGAGCATCACAATCAATCGCTGCCCGGTCTGGTGGCGCGGTTGGCGACACACAGTCCCTCGTTCTCCACCTACATCCATAATGTGTATACGCCGACGCACTACGACAACTGGCTCGATCTCTCGCCGGCGCAGGCGCGTTGGCTGGTCAAAAGCTGCATGGGGTTGTTTGCTCTGATGGTTGTGTGGGTGTGCCGAACGCCGACGATGCCGCGCGAAGGTTGGCGCCTCAGCGCTGAATTCAGCATCATTCTCTTGGGTATGTTGCTTTTCAGCGAGCGGACGTGGAAACATCACTGCGTCACCTTGTTGTTGCCGTTCGCCGTGATCTGCTATTACCTGGCCACAGCTGCGACGAGCAAGGGGCTGCGCGCCTATCTCATCGGCTCGCTGGTGGCGGCGATGGTGCTGATGGCCGCGACCAGCAACACCGCCTCAGACGGGGCGGCGCATCACGATCGGCTCTATCAGCTCTTTGCCAAGCAGGCTCAGGTATATGGCGCATTTGTGCTGGCCTATTTCGTGTTGTTGGCCGCTCTCATCGTGTTGCTGCGTCGTCCGGCGGAGCCAGCCGCAGGTCCTGCCTCTCGTCTTGCCCGTGCCGCCTGAAAAAAATCATTGCAGTCCTCGTAGGACCGCGTTATCGTTCAAGTAGTTTCCGATGTTCGGAGAAACTACCGCTCTGGATCCGTTTCCATGTGGCCCGAACAATTGCAAATCGATCCGTTGCTTGAGAAAGCACGTCAGGGTGATGCCGAGGCGGTCAATCGCTTGCTGACGGTCCACCGTGAGCCGCTGCGTCGCTTGATTGGTCTGCGTCTCGATCCTGCCTTGGCCGCGCGCCTCGATGCCAGCGACATTGTGCAAGACGTGCTGCTGGAGGCCCATCGTCGTTTACAAGATTACCTCAAAAATCCGGCCATGCCTTTTTGCCTGTGGCTGCGGCACCTCGCCAAGGACCACATCATCGACGCCCATCGCCGCCATCGCCAAGCTCAGCGTCGCAGCCTCGACCGCGAACAGCCGATCGTCCCCGCCATATTGGCCGACCACTCATCCTACGAGTTGGCCGGACAGCTGATCGATCCCGAACGTACACCGGCCTCCGAAGCGATTCGCCGCGAGCTACAACGCCGCCTCGACGCCGCCATCGCCGACCTTGATGAGGACGACCGCGAGATCATTCTTCTGCGGCACCGCGAGCAGCTGTCGAACCAAGAGGTGGCCCGCGAATTGGATCTGAGCGAAGCTGCCGCATCGATGCGCTATCTGCGGGCGGTACGCCGGCTGCGTGCCGCCCTCCTGCCAGGCGAAAAAAATGATCCCTCCCACACCAACTGAGGAACGCGATCAACGGTTGGCACAATTGCTGGCCGATTTAAGTGAGCAGAGACGTCGCGGGCAAGCACCCGACCTTGACGCCATCGCTGTCCAGTATCCCGACCTCGCCGCTGAATTGCGTGAATTGTGGGGCGCCGTGTTGCTTGCTGAGGAATTCGCACATTCCCTGAGCGGAGGGCGTAAACCCCCAGAGGCGACTCTCCGGGGGCGTAAGCCTCCTGCTCAGGAGCTTACGCCGTTCACATCGAAAATCTTCGGCGATTATGAATTGCTCGAAGAGATCGGCCGCGGCGGCATGGGCATGGTTTACAAAGCACATCAGCGCAGTCTCAAGCGCATCGTCGCCCTCAAGATGATTCTGCGCGGTGAATTGGCGACGCCGGAAGACCGCACGCGCTTCCGTACCGAGGCGCAGGCGGCGGCACATCTAGAACATCCTAACATTGTGTCCGTCTATGATGCCGGTGAACAGGAGGGGCAGGCGTATTTCAGTATGCGTTTCGTTGAGGGACAGACGCTCGCTGCGCTGCTGGCGCGGGGACCGATGCGACCGCGCGAGGCGGCGCGTTATCTCGCCGTCATCAGCCGGGCCGTGCAATATGCTCACGAACACGGTATTCTGCATCGTGATTTGAAGCCTTCGAATATCCTTATTGATTCAAAGGGTGAGCCACACATCACGGATTTCGGATTAGCCAAACGCGTCTCCGGCGAAGCGGCGGTGAGTAGACGTACCGCAACAGGTGCCATCGTCGGCACACCTGCTTACATGGCGCCTGAACAGGTCAGCAATCGCCGCGGCACGCCCAGTCCGCTCAGCGATGTCTACAGTCTCGGCGTCATTCTTTACGAAATGCTCACCGGCCGGCCGCCATTTCAAGCGCCCACGCCGGTCGATACATTGCTTTTAGTGCTCGATCAAGATCCGGTGCGCCCGCGCTTGCTCAATCCCGGCGTCGATGCCGACCTGGAGATGATCTGCTTGAAGTGCATCCAGAAAGAGCCGGAACTACGCTATGCCAGCGCCGGTGCTCTGGCCGCCGATCTGGAGGCGTACCTGCAAGGCGAAGTGCTGTCGGTGCATTCCGGCCGGCTTGTCAGTGTGTTTAACCGTACCTTCCGTGCCACGCCGCATGCGGCCATTATGGAGAATTTTGGTCTATTATGGATGTGGCATAGCGCCGTTGTTTTGTTGATGTGCGGTCTGACGAGCGGACTGGCTTGCGGTGCGGTTAAAAATCCGCTGTGGTATCTGCTCTTGTGGGGCGGCGGGTTGATTGTCTGGGCTTGCATCTTCTGGCAATTGCGGAAACGAGCGGGTCCCGTGTTATTCATCGAACGGCAAGTGGCGCACGTCTGGGGCGGGGCCATTGCGGCGACCATCGGTGTCTTTGTGGTCGAATATCTGCTCGGCTATGAGGTATTATCGCTGGCGCCGATGCTGGCAGTGGTCGCTGGCATCACCTTTACTGTCAAGGCAGGCATGTTGTCCGGCGTCTTCTACCTCGCGGCGGCAGCCGAGTTTCTCAGTGCCGTGCCGATGGCGCTGCGGCCGATCTATCCACGCTATGGCATTTTGCTGTTCGGCGTGGTGACGGCAGTGTGTTTTTTCATACCAGGACTGAAATATTATCGGCAGCGCATACAAAGCGAGCGGGATGTATCAACGCCCCGGTAAACCAAACAATCAAGGGTGACACGTCTCGCTCGCCCAGATCCTTACATTGGCTCGATCGTCACATTCAGCCCCTTGCCAGCGAACTGCTCAACATATAATTCAGCACGTTCGAGGTAAGTGGTTAGCAAGACAGATCGTCCACAATGATAAGCCTCCCACATTTTGTGCGTCGCTTCGGCGCGGGGAAAGCGTGTCACCTCCATGAGACTGCGGACAACGAACATTAAGTCGTCGATGGCGCTTTGCAGCAGCACTACCTTGAAGCGCGGAATTGTCCGTTTCTTTTCGAGAGGACAATTATTCGCATTCAGTTGGCTGAACAGACGCGATTTGTCTGGACGATCGGCGTTGGGCTGGCTCATGAGTGGACCCCTTCTCGCGAGTGCATGGCAGAGAAAGGAGCATTGGTGCCAACACACGGACCTTACTCCGTATTTAATTATAACTACGAGCCGCGTCGCTTCTCTAGCTCGCCTATCAACCCTTTGATGAGGAGAAGACGAAGCCGGTTCCGAATTTAACATTTATTCCGAGAATGCTGTCATAAAAGACCAGAGAATTGTGGATGTTGCCGCTGGCGCCGCCGCTCTGGCATCGAGGCGGCGCCGCGTGCGCTATCCAGCTGAAAAAGTCCACGGGCCAGCCTGTAAGCCGGGTTCTGTGCCGCGCGGGGCGCGGCGACGATCATTTCTCTAGGCCGCCGGTTGCCCGGCGGCTCCAGCGACCTACCCGAGGGTCGTAGCGGACCGGACCAGTCCTGCCCTCTTATTTGGTCTTGCTCCCGGTGGGGTTTGCCGAGCCAGCCTGTCGCCAGGCTGCTGGTGCGCTCTTACTAAAAGTCTCCGCCCGCTCTGCTGCGAAGACTCGCACCTTTTCACCCTTGCCTGATCCCGGCTTCCGCCGGGCCATCGGCGGTATTCTTTCTGTTGCACTATCCCTATCCTTCGTCTTCTTTCACTGGTCAGGCAGCGAAAGAAAACTCGGACGGTGGGTATTACCCATCACCGCGTCCTGTGGAGCCCGGACTTTCCTCTCTCCGCTGATGCGGACAGCGATCGTCCAGCCGGCCCGCAGACTTTTACTATTATAGCGAAAAGGCAGACGCACCCTGATGGGGCAGGAATCTGTGCATGGCAGTTTACACAATCGATTGGAATGCAACGCCGCCCGGCGACTGCCGCCAGGGCGCGGTCAGCATCGGCAACTTCGACGGCGTGCATCGCGGCCACGCCGCCCTGCTTGCCCAGTTGCGCCGCCAGGCCGACGCCTTCGGCGGACCTGCTGTCGCCTTGACCTTCGATCCGCACCCCGTCGAGCTGCTGCGTCCCGACCAGGCGCCGCCGCGTTTGACCACCACAGAAGACCGCTCCCAGCTGTTGCTGGGACTGGGCGCCGATCATGTGCTCGTTCTCCGGGCCACTCGCGAGATGCTCGGCCTCCGTGCGGCGGACTTCTTCGCCGAGGTGATCCAGAAACGCCTGCGAGCGCGGGCGCTGGTGGAGGGGACCAACTTCGGTTTCGGCCGTGGACGGGAAGGCAACGTGGCAATGTTGGCCGAATTGTGCAAATCGGCAGGGATCGGTTTGACGGTGGTGCCGCCAGTCATCCTCGACGGCATCGAAGTATCCAGCAGTCGGATCCGAGTTGCATTGACGAGCGGAAATGTCCGTGAAGCAGCGGCCCTTTTGGGACGTCCCTATCGGCTGCACGGCCAAGTCGGCAGCGGTCAACGGCGCGGCCAGAAGCTTGGCTTCCCCACGGCTAACCTCGAACAGATGCTAACCCTCATTCCTGGTGACGGCGTCTATGCGGTGCGTGTTTCGCATGAGGGAACGATGTGGCCGGGCGCCGCGAATATCGGCCCCAATCCGACTTTCAGCGAAAATGTCCGCAAGGTCGAGATACACCTGATCGGGTTCCAGGGTGATTTGTACGGAAAGTCGCTCGCTGCCGATTTCCTCGAACGCCTGCGCGATACGCGTCCTTTCAAGGATAGGGCGGAATTGATCGAACAGCTGCGGCACGACATCGAACAGGCGCGGTACATCGCAAATGAGCCGGAAGTGTAAGCAACGGACCATTCGCCGTTGCTTACACTTCCGGCTCGTTTGCACCTGGTTACTTTTTGGACGGTTCTGTACGCGCTAGCAGCTTATGCACTTCTGGGATCATGCGCGTAGTGAATTTCTCAGCGCCGGAAAGAAGCGGGTGATGCCCATCGTCAAAATCCTCTTTGTTCAGCCATTCGGTAGCATCGATGATGTCAACTTTGTAGCGGTCGCGCAGCCCGGCGATGAAGTTTTCTATTTGAGCGCGTCCTTCGGGACTATAGAGATCGCGAAACTCTTGCGAGACCGGCATGAGGACAAAGGCGATGGGAATGTTCTCACGGCGGCAGCGGGCGATCAAATCGTAAACCGCCTGAGCCGCTTTGGGCGACAACTCGAAATGCTGGAGACTCTGGGCATACATGTGGTAGGCCCCCATCCAACGGAGGGCACGAAACTCCATCGTGTCGGGCATATCACGGAGCAGACGCCAGCCCCAGGGGTCGATCGGCCGCCACGACTGATCGAATTTGGTTTCTTCTGGCGGCTGCGAATGACGTCCCAGAAAATGTTCGTGGACATTCCACCGAAAACCGTACCACGGCGCCAGACGCGCCTCCAGCCATTCGGTAATCATTTTCCGCCGATTGGAGTAATAGTGTTGCAAAAAGAGGAGTTCATGGGCGCTGAGCCAGGGAACCAACGTGAAATGCTCTTCAGACTGAAGGCCGCGCCGCGAGCGATTGAGGAATGCCGTGACCAACTCGACAAGCAACAAACGCGGGCGGGCGCCTTCGGCGAGAAGGTCATTCAGGTACATGGCATGGTGAACGCCCCCCGCCGCCGGCAGCCCCAAGTTGAAAGCCAAGATTGGCCGGCCATCGGGGGCAGGCTGGCCGGTCAATCGTCCGGCCTGGAAAGACTGATCGGTGCGCGAACTGCCCAGCATAATCACGAGTGGCCGATCCGGCATCTCGGCCAAGCGCTGGTGCAAGATGGCCCATTTGCGGGGTGGCGAAAAGGTGCGTTCCATCTGCCAGCTTTCGTCCATCCAGGCGAAAAGCGCCAGTTGGCCGATTACGTACCAAAACGGTATCCACAAAAGCATCACCAGATGTGCATTCCGTTTCATTCGCCTGGACCGCGCCACGGCCAGGCAAAGGGTGGCGGCCTCGTCGTCCAGTTGCGGCCGTTTGGGGCCGAGAGCCGTCAGCAGATAGCGGCGCACCGACAGCGGATAACGAACCGGCGGTGCGTCCGGCGAATTACCTGGCGTCACTTCCTCACGAACTTCCGAGCCGGGAGAGTTCATCGGGGCTTCCTCCTCAGAATTGCATGTACAAAAACGGCTTCACAAAAATAGGGGCCATGACCATGCAGAGAATAAGAGCAAGAACATAGGTAAATCCCAAGATGGGTGTCGGCATCCGCAAGCTCAAACGCTCCCACCACCGCTGGCAAGCTGCCACGTGAAACAGCACGAAACCGGCGACGATGCCCCAGAACAGGTTGTAACCGTAGATGTGGGAAATATCGGGACCTTCCACGGGCACCCACAGACGATAATACATCGCTCTCGTCAGAGCAAAGGTCGGCGAACGGAACAGCACCAGCCCCTGAGCCAGCCAGAAGAACGTCACTGCCCGACGCAAGGTCGTGCCCCACCCACTCTGCAAGAAAGCATCCAGGCGTGGACGAACCTGACAGAAGGAGCGGAAGGCGCGGTTAACCGACAGAGAAACGCCATGCACCAGACCCCACAGGGCAAAGTTCCAGTTGGCCCCGTGCCACAGGCCGCCCAGCGTCATGGTAATGAGGTTATTGCGGCAGGTCTTCCAGAACGAACAGCGGCTGCCGCCCAGTGGAATGAACAGATAATCGCGCAACCAAGTCGAAAGCGAGATGTGATTGCGTCGCCAATAGTCGGACACACTGGTAGCCAGATACGGCATGTTGAAGTTGATGGCCAGTTTGTAGCCAAGCATGTGTGCTGTGCCCAGGGCCATGTCGGAATAGCCGGAAAAATCGCAGTAAATCTGCAAGGCGAAAGCGAGCATGGCAATCCAGTTGGCCAGGCTGCCGTAGGCACTGGGGTCGGAGAAGACCGGATCGGCGTAGAGGGCAAGCT
>Ga0209061_1000975_pt1 | contig 54927 bp, 61 predicted proteins | sample Coa_R1_10_FD_187157 | JGI IMG/M metagenome (GOLD analysis project Ga0209061, IMG submission 187157) | Surface soil microbial communities from Centralia Pennsylvania, which are recovering from an underground coalmine fire - Coalmine... | ecosystem: Environmental > Terrestrial > Soil >... | reverse complement strand
AGGCTGAGCAATCACTTCAGGAACAAGGTGGCCTGGATGATCAGGCAGTGCTCGACGCAGCGGGAGCGCGAGTGATGCTGACCATAGACGCGAAAGCCCTGCTCGATCCGCCGCGCCCGTTTACCGACGATGAGCTTACCGGGCTGATCGCGAAAGTGGTTGACGACCTGGACGCTCGCGTCCTCGACCTCTCCGTGAGCACGTACCGATCGGATTCGGGAGTGCAGGTCGAGGTGTCGATGACCGTCGACACCGATGATCCGCGGGAAGCCCAGGCCGCGGCTCTTGCTGCGCTGCGGGACGCCTTCGATGCCGCAGTTCCCGCGGTCGCGGGCATCACGCGTGGCCTGGTGTTCCAGGAGGCATTGGCTTCGTGACCATGCTTCGGTTGTCGCACGCGGGTCGCACGACCGCGCCCTGCGGGATGCCGGACCGATGAAGAGATCGACGAGTTCGGCGCAGCTATCGGGGCCGCTTGTACCCTATGCCCGGCCATCGCCGCTGATCGCGGCGCGGTGACGGTCGCGCAGTTCGATGATCCGCCGCCTGCGGGCCGACACGAGCAGGCCGGGCGAGCCCAGGCGGACCGCCGGGTAGGCGGTGGCGGGCTGGATCCCCGCCGCTCGCATGACCTGGTAGCCGCGGCCGGACACGCTCGACTGGCTCAGGCCGAAGTAGCCCATCAGGTCCTTGACCCGCAGCTCACCTGGCCGTTGCCCGAAGCGCTCGTTGCCCTTGCCGATCACCCAGCACAGCGCCGCCGCGATCACCTCCGGCTTGCTCGCCGCCTGCAGCATATCCGACAGGCCCGGCACGGCGCGGGCCAGCAGCCGTCGGCACGCCGTGCGGTACTCGGCGCCGAACAGGTCATCGCAGCAGCGGTCGCAGGCAGCCAGCACCTGCTCGAGCCGGTCGCGGACGCCGGCGGGCACGCGGTCCAAGCCGAACTCCTCATCGGGCAGGGGAGTGTCGTCGAGCGAGTCCAGTGCGTCCTGGCCGCCGACCTCCTCGGCGAGCTGGTCAAGAAAATGCCGGTGGAAGTCGAACGGTTCTTCTTCCCACGGCTTCTCGTCGCCGAGCACGCCCATCGCGGCCAGCAGCGCCATCGGCCCCTGCGGCCGGGGCGAGCGGATCACCCGCTGGTAGTCCGGCTCGTGCTTGTCCACGGCGGCGAGCGTCTGCTCCGTCAGCGCCGGCCGGATCGTGCGTTCGGCGTGGCAGAACCGGATGAACGCGCGCAGCAGTGCCGGGGCCTTGCTGAGGTACCCGGGGCCTGCCGCTATCTTGCGCGGGATCCAGTCGGCCAGCAGGATCTCCACCGCGACCGGGCTCCACCGCAGCGGGTCGCCCGGCCCGTAATCGGTGCCGAACCACAGGATCTGATCGAGCAGATCCCGGTGGTCGGCGTCGTCGAGCGGCCTGCCGAACGGCGAGCCGAAGAACCGGTTCGCCAGCTTATTCTTCGCGGCCTCGCTCCACCGCGGCCGCACGTACCCGGTCCCTCCCTCGGGCAGCAGCCGCAGCAGCCATTCTGTCAGCGGCCGCGAGGCTGGCCACGTCTCCGTCTCGAACGGCGGGTACATGATCGCCCCGACCTCGATCGCCTGGGCGATCCGGGCTCGCGCGTCGGCAAGGCTAATGTCGCCGAATCTGATATCCGGGTCCTCAGCCGCCTCGCGCAAGTGCTCGATGACGTCGCTGATGGGGCTGGGCGCCGGGAAGCCATCTTTCACGACCGTGCCGAGGTTGTGGTCGATGTAGATGACCGCGGTCAGCTCATGCCCCAGCAGCCGCACGCCGAGCAGCACATTGTCCCCGTCGCCCAGGACGTGGGTGCTTTCCACTGCGCGGTAGACCGAGGTCTCGCCGAGCCCGGCCAGCCAGTCCGGCAGCGGATGCGGCCGCGACGCCAGCGCCCGCCGAGCCCGGGCGCGGGTCAGCTCGTCCGGGCCGAGCTCAGCCAAGGCGGCCAGCAGCGCCGTGGTCTCCGGCAGCGGGACGTCGACGAAGGACTCCACCAGCTCCGGCACCGTGAGGCGCCCCGGGTCTTGCTGCCGCCCGCGCTGGAAAGGGTCCCGGCCCCGCGGGTCAAGCGCGGCCAGCAGGGTGCTCACGTAGCCGAGGAAGTCCAGGGGCTCCCTGCTGGCCAGCCGCTTGCGGACATCCGCCATCAGGTCTGGCGCGCGGTGCGCCCGGGCCGGGCCGGGATGCGTGGCGATCGAGCGCGCCTGCCGTCGGCGCCTGTCCCGTCCAGCCTGCCGCCCGCGATGATTCGAGCGCCTGCCCCGCTTGGCCATGAACGCAAACCTACCGGAGAAGCGGGTCAGCGAGCGCTGTTGCCGGGCGGCGGGGCGACGGCGACGGCCTGGAGGAGCGGCCGGGCCGGGACCCAGCGCGGGAACGGGTCGAACAGTTCCGACCACTGGATCGTGAACCCGGCCCGCTGTACGGCCGCGGCGGTGTCGCGGCCCAGGTGGCATCCGGGGATCAGCCGGGACCACAGCGGGGTGAGCCGGTCCTGCCAGCGGGCCAGGCTGCCGCTGCCGCGGACGTGCTCGAGCACGATCAGCCGCCCGCCGGGGCGCAGCACCCGCCGCGCTTCGGCGAGCGCCCGGTCCGGGTCGCCGACGGTGCACAGCACGCAGGTGAACACCACGGCGTCGAAGCTGGCGTCCGGCTGGCGCAGCGCCTCGGCGGCGTCGCCGGTGATCTCGGCCGGGGCCGGGGAACTGGCCAGCCTGGCGGCAAGCCGCCGCCGCATCGCGGGGTCCGGCTCGGCGGCCACCACGCGGCTGGCGGCGCGGAAATACCGGAGGTTCGGCCCGGTCCCCGCGCCGACGTCCAGTACCTCCCCGCGCAGGTCCGCGAGCAGCCCGGCCCGCCGTTCCCCGAGCACCGCCTGTTCCAGGGGGGCGTTCATCCGGTCATACAGGGCCGCGAAGACCCGGTGCCCCCGTCGTTGCGCGACACTCATGCCCGTATCCTCCTCCTTGCGGGTCGCCTGCTGCTCAACCGGCCGGCCTGGCGTCCCTGGCCACCGCGGTGCGCTGCGCTTGACATGGCGACCCGCTCCATTAAAATGACTGGATAGTCAGTCATCATAAGCGATGCCGGCTGCTGCGAGGTGAGCACGGCCGGGGGCCGGGACGCTGCGGCAAGGAGAACACGCAATGCCGAAGATCGCCGAGGAGGCCCGGACCGCGCGCCGGGACCAGATCATCGCCGCGGCGGCGGAGTGCTTCGCCAGGTCCGGCTACCACGTCACCACGATGGCCGACATCGCCGAGGCGGCCGGGGTGTCCAAGGGAACGCCGTACCTGTACTTCCCCGGCAAGGAGGCGCTGTTCATCGCGCTGTACCAGGAGTGGGACTGCGGCCTGGCCGCCCGGGTCGACGCGGCGGTCGGTCGGCTCGGCGAGCTGGCGCGCCGGTCCCCGCGCCGCGTGCTGGCGGCGGTGGCGTCGGCCGTCGCCGCCCACGTGCTGGACAACCCGCAGACCTGCCGGGTACTGATGGAGGCCACCACGCTTGCCGCCTACGAGCCCGTCATCGCCGCCAAGGTCCGGGCCGCCAGCGCCCGGAACCTTGATCAGCTCACCGGCCTGTTCGAGGCCGGCGTCGCCGCCGGGGAATGGCCGCCAGGGACCGACCCTGGCTTGCAGGCGCGGCTGTTTATCGCGGGCCTGTACGGGCTGATGGCCCAGTGGCACACCGCGCCCGGCTCGTTCTCCCTGGACGCCGCGATGCGCGCCCTGGCGGGCGGCGGCGGGGAGGGGCCGCGCGAGCGCCGGGGCAGTTCACAAGGAAAAGGAGCCGGCTCATGAGCCAAGCCCAGGCCGCCTCCGGCGAGCCGGCATTCCGCGCGTCGGACGCCGAGCGGGATCGGGCCGCCGAGATCCTCCGCACCGGTTACGCCGAGGGCCGGCTCAGCCGTGCCGAACTCGACGAGCGACTCGCCGCGGCCTACGCCGCGACGACACGCGCGGACCTGCGCGACCTGACCTGCGACCTGCCCGCCGCGGCCGCGGAGCCAGCGGCGGCCGGCCGGCCCGCGGCCGCGGAGCTGCCTTTCGCTGGCCTCGGGCCAGGAACGGGCGGGGGACCGGACCGGTGCCTGCTGCTGTGCCTGCTGCTCGCGTGCCCGCCGGCCGGCATCGTCTACTGGATCCTGACCGCCCGCCGTCAGCCACGCGAGCCGGTCCCGCAGCGGCCCCCGCTCCCCGGTGCCGCGCCGACACCATGATGTCGGCCCCGCTGGAACGGCCGCTGGCCGGGAGCCCGGCCGTGGCTGCGTGCGCAGGGCGCCGCGTCACGGTCAGCGGCAGTATGACCGCTGCCGGCCTGTCCGCCGTCACGCGGGCCCGCCGAGCAGCGGGCCGAAGTTGCGCCGTCCGCTGTCGACGGCGGCCGGCTGGTCCAGGATGTGGCCGTCGATGTCGCCGCGCTCGGCCAGGTACGCTCGCGCGCCGTCGCGGCTGGCATGGAAGGTGGTGTGCGGGCACATCGCCTGCCACGACCCGCAGCCAGGGTCGCGGCCTTTCTGCCGCCCGACGACGACCACCGCCCCGGCCGGAGTCCACCGCCACCGGCCGTCCTTGACCGAGACCACGACCGGGGCGCCGTCGCGCGGGTCGGTGGCGGTGATCCGGCCGTCGCGGGCGGCCATGGCCGGGATGCCGAGCGCGTCGATCGCGCACATCGCGTAGACGGCGGGGAAGCCGTCGAGCTGCACCTGCTGGCGGGTGGGCAGGCCGGAGAACGGGTAGGCCACCGTGATCGCGCCGCCGGCGACGCGGACGAGGTCCGCGGCCTCCAGTCCGGCGACGGCGCAGTCGCCGAGGCCGCGTTCGGCGGCGGCCTGCCGCACCCAGCCCAGCGTCGGCGCCTCGCCGGTGTGCAGGAACCGGCGCAGCACCGCGCGGTGCAGGTCGCGCAGCGGCGTCGGCAGCGCCGCCTGGCGGCTGGCGCTGCCGACCCAGCCGCGCTCGTCCGGGCTGGTCGAGGGCTCCATGCCCGCCTCGCTCTCCGGGGCCCGCGGCAGTCTTGATGACTGACTGTCCAGTCATTTTAGCACCGTGGGCTCGCTGTCAACCCCATGCCGCCGGCCGCGGCGCTCAGCGGGCCGCGGCGCTCCGCGGGCCGTGGCGGCGAGCCCTCGCCGGCGGTGGCATGGTATGCATAGCATCGTCGCATCGCGGGACAGGGGCACGGACATGGCCGAGGTTGTGCTCTTCCACCACGCGCTGGGGCTGACCCCCGGCGTCGTCGCGTTCGCCGACCAACTGCGCCGCGCCGGGCATACGGTGCACACGCCCGACCTGTTCCACGGCCGCACCTTCGGCACCATCGAGGACGGGATGCGCCATGCCGCGGAGATCGGCTTCCCTGGCCGGGTGATCGAGCGCGGCGTCCGCGCGGTGGACGGGCTGCCCGCCGAGCTGGTGTACGCCGGCTTCTCGCTCGGCGTGCTCCCTGCCCAGAAGCTGGCGCAGACGCGGCCGGGGGCGCGGGGGGCGCTGCTGTTCTATTCCTGCGTCCCGGTCGCGGCGTTCGGCGCCGCATGGCCGTCCGGGGTGCCGGTGCAGATCCACGGGATGGACGCCGACCCGATCTTCGTCGGGGAGGGCGACATCGACGCCGCCCGCGAGCTCGTCGAGCAGGCCGAGGACGCGCAGCTGTTCCTCTACCCGGGCGACAAGCACTACTTCGCGGACAGCTCGCTGCCGTCATACGACGCGGACGCCACCGCGCTGCTGACCCAGCGCGTGCTCGGATTCCTCCGGGCGCGGTAGCCTGCCTGGTCCTCCGGGCGCGGTAGCCCGCCCGGTCCGCCGGGCGTCCGGGCCCGCCCACGTCACCGCGTGGCCGGCCGGCCACCGTCCCGGCGCGGGACGGTCGTCAGGGAGCCGTCCAGGCGATCGGCAGCCGCTTGACGCCGCGCTGGAAGTTCGACCGCAGGTACGACGGCTTGCCCGCGTAGGCCAGCGAGGACGTGCGGGCCAGCACCTCGCCGAACAGCGCGCGCATCTGCGCGCGGGCCAGGTGCGCCCCCAGGCAGAAGTGCGGGCCGTGCCCGAACACCAGGTGCGGGTTGGGGTGGCGGCGGATATCGAAGCGGTCCGGGTCGGCGAAGACGGCCTCGTCCCGGTTGGCGGAGGTGAACGAGACGACCACCTTGTCGCCGGCCCGGATGCGCTGCCCGCCGAGCTCGCAGTCGTCGGCGGCGGTCCTGCGGAACGTCATGACCGGCGTCCACCAGCGCAGCATCTCCTCGACCGCGCCCGGCAGCAGCGCCGGGTCGGCGCGCAGCTCGCGCTGGGCGTCCGGATGCTCCAGCAGCGCGATGCACGCGCCGGGCAGCCCGTTGCGCAGCGTCTCGTTCCCGGCCACGGCGAACAGCCAGAACATGTTCTCGAACTCGGCCACCGACACCTGGCCGCCGTCGTCGTCGACCTGGCCCAGCAGGATCGACATCACGTCATCGGCGGGATGCCGCCGCTTCTGCTCGGCGAGCAGGTGGGCGTAGGCATACAGGTCCGGCATCCCCTCGCGGGTCCTCGGGTCGGGCATCCTGCCCGAGCCGTCCGGTGACGGCCGCAGCGCCAGCGCCTGCCTCGCCATCGGCGTGCCCGCGGAGGGGTCGAACTCGGCCGAGGACGCGTAGTCCGGATCCTGGTAGCCGATCACCCGGTTGGACCAGTCGAACAGCAGCCAGCGGTCCCGCTCCGGCATGCCGAGCACGTCGGCCAGGGTCAGCAGCGGCAGGTCCGCGGCCACGTCCTTGGCGAAGTCGCACTCCCCGCGCGGCCCGGTGAACACGCGATCGCAGATGGCCCGCGCGTGATCGCGGATGCGCCGTTCCAGCGCCGACACCGCCCGCGGGGTGAACGACCGGCTCAGCAGCCGCCGCAGCCGCGAGTGCCCGGGCGGGTCCATGTTGAGCATCATCCGGCGGACGTAGTCCAGCGCCCGGGGCGTCGCCGGGTCGCGGATCTGGGTGGCGCCGAGCGCGGACGAGAACAGCCGCGGCCGCCGCAGCACCGACTCCACCTCCGGGTGCCGGAGCACCAGCCAGAACCCGGGGCCGCCCGGCCAGCCGAGCACGGGGATCTCCTCCACCCACGCCACGGCGCCGCGGCGGCGCAGCCGGGCCAGCGCATCGAACGGCACCCCGGCCACGTAGCTGGCCGGGTCGAAGACGACCTCGGGGTCCGGGCGCGTCATGCGCGCCCCGGGAACTCCTCGGTGGACGCGGCGAGCGCGACCGGGGTCTCGAACGTCGGATCCGGCGCTCAGGTGAGAGTTCGCCACCACCCCGGCCTCCCGCGCAGCCAGCTTGGGTTCCTGATGCGACTGTAACCTCAGTGCGGGATGCCGGACAGCAGATCCCCGGCCCGGGCCAGCAGGCTGGTCCGCGAGGACAGGCCGGCCGCCTCCATCCGGTCCGCGGCCCGGTACAGCGCGTACAGGCCGCGGACGCCCGCCCAGCGGGCCGGCTCCGGCTCCCAGCGCGGCCAGCGGTGGCCCACCCAGGGCAGCGCGGCCAGCGGGCTGGGCACCCCGCGCACCAGGTCGGCCAGGGTGCGGCCGGCCAGGTTCGCGGCGGCGACGCCGTGGCCGGCGTAGCCGCCTGCCCAGCCGAGGCCGGTGCGCGGGTCGAGGGTGACCGAGGCGCACCAGTCCCTGGGCACGCCGAGGACCCCCGACCAGGCGTGCTCGATCCCGGCCTCGACCGCCGCGGGGAACATCCGGCGCAGGATCCGGCCGAGCTGGGCGACGGCCTGCGGCGGGGTCTGGCCGCGGTGGTCCAGCCCGGAGCCGAACCGGTACGGGATGCCGCGCCCGCCCAGCGCGATCCGGCCGTCCGCGGTGCGCTGCGCGTAGACGTAGGCGTGCGCCTCGTCGCCGAGCGTTTCGCAGCCGCCCCAGCCGATCGACGTCCACGCCGCGTCGTCCAGCGGGCCGGTGACGATCATGGAGCTGTTCATCGGCAGCAGCGTCCGGCGCTGCCCGGGCAGCGCCGCGGTGAACCCCTCGGTGCACCGCAGCACGTACCGCGCCCGCACGTCGCCGGCCGGCGTGCGGGCCAGGCCGGGCGAGATCGACGTCACCGGGGTCCCCTCGTACAGCGCCGCGCCGGACCGGGTGACGGCCGCCGCCAGCCCGGCGACCAGGCCGGCGGGCTGCACCCGCGCGCAGTGCGGCCAGTACAGCGCGCCCAGCGCCCCGGCAAGGCGCAGCCGCCCGGCAAGCTCCCGTTTCCCGAGATACCGAACGATCGTGGCGTCATCGCCCCAGCACCGTGCCTGCTGCAGGCGGCGCCGGAGCCTGGCATGCTGCGCGGGCGAGGTGGCCACGGTCAGCGTCCCGCCCTTGACGTAGCCGGCGTCGATGCCCTCCGCGCGGCAGACCCGGCCCACCTCGTCGACGGCCTCGCGCAGCCGCCGCTCCAGCTCGCGGACGCCGGCGCGGCCCGCGGGATGCCTGGCGTAGCGGGCACGCGAGCCGGGCAGCGCGGCGGTGACCCAGCCGCCGTTGCGGCCGGAGGCGCCGAACCCGGCGAACTCCGCCTCCAGCACGATCACCCGCAGCGCGGGGTCGGCGCGCCTGAGGTAGTAGGCGGTCCACAGCCCGGTGAAGCCGGCCCCGACGATGCACACGTCGGCGGCGGCGCCGCCCGGCAGCGGCGGCCGCGGCGCGGGCATGCCGCGCGCCCGCCACCAGTACGACACCTCCCCGTTGCGCATCCGCGGAGCGGGCACCACCTTTCGTCCGGCATCAATGACCCGCGCGGCGGCGGGTAGCGTCAGAGTATGCGACTCGGCGTGCTCGACGTGGGCTCCAACACCGTTCACCTGCTGGTGGTGGACGCCCACCGGGGCGCGCGGCCCATGCCCGCCTTCTCGCACAAGGCCGAGCTCAGGCTCGCCGACCAGCTGGAGAACGGGAACTCGCTGTCCGGGCAGGGCGAGGGCAGGCTGCGGGCCGTGGTCGAGGATGCGCTGCGCATCGCGGAGGACAAGGGGGTGGAGGATCTCATCGCGTTCGCGACCTCCGCCGTCCGGGACGCGCGCAACGGCGAGCAGGTGCTGGCCAGGATCAGGAAGCAGACCGGGGCGCAGCTGTTCGTGCTGACCGGAGAGGAGGAGGCGCGGCTCACCTTCCTTGCCGCCCGGCGCTGGTTCGGCTGGTCCTCGGGCAGGCTGCTGGTCATCGACATCGGCGGCGGCTCGCTCGAGGTCGCCTCGGGGATCGACGAGGAGCCGGACGTGGCGGCGTCGCTGCCGCTCGGCGCGGGCCGGCTCACCAGGGACTGGTTCGGCAGCGACCCGCCGCCGCCGCAGCAGGTGCGCCGCCTCCGCAAGCACGTGCGGGCGGAGATCGCCAGGCAGATCGGCGGCATGCTGCGGCAGGGGCCGCCCGATCACGCGGTCGGCACCTCGAAGACCGTCCGCCAGCTCGCCAGGATCGCCGGCGCGGCCCCGTCGGCCGAGGGCCCGTACGCCAGGCGGGTGCTCAGGCAGGCCGACGCCGCCGCCCTCGCCGAACGGCTGCCCGCGATGACGCGGGCGGAGCGGGCAAGGCTGCCCGGGGTGTCGGCCGGGCGGGTGCAGCAGCTCCCCGCGGGCGCCATCGTGGCCGACGCGACGCTGGACCTGCTCGGCGTGGACCAGCTGGAGCTGTGCCCGTGGGCGCTGCGCGAGGGCGTCATCCTGCGGCGCCTGGACATGCTCGCGCAGCGCCCGGACGCGATCACCTGACCTCGGCGGGCCCGGTCAGTCCTGCCCGGCGCGCATGACCCGCACGCCCCCGGCCTGCTCGCCCGGGGCCTGCGGGCGCTTGACCTGGCCCGCCTGGGCCCGCTCGTCCTTGCCCGGCCCCGCGCCCGGCTGCCCGGCCTGCGCCGGCTGCGGCCGGGCAGCCTGTGCCGGCTGGGTCGGCTGGGCCGACGGGGATGGCTGGGCCGACGGGGATGGCTGGGCTGGCTGTGGTCTCTGCGTTCCCTGCGGCATCGCCGGCTTCGGTCCGGTCGGCCCCGGCTGCGCGCCCGGCGGGCCGGGCCGCGGCGCCGCCGCAGCGGAGCCGCCGATCGCCCTGGCGGTCGCCTGCTCGACCTCGTCCTCCAGCGACATGCGCGCGTTCTCCGCGCTGACCAGCGCGGAGACTCCGTCCAGGATCTCGGTGAGCCGCTTGATCGTGTCGGCGTGCCTGGTGGACAGCAGGTTCAGGCGGCGCTCGGCGCCGTCGTGGATGGCGGTGGCCCGGGCGGTGGCCTCGTCCAGCGCCTTCTTGGCCTGCGCCTTCGCGTCGGCCAGCACGGCCTCCGACTGCTTCCTCGCCTCGGTCGTGGTGCGTTCCGCCTCGGCGCGCGCGGCGCCGAGGGTCTTGTCCGCCTCGGCGCGCGCCGAGGTGATCGCCCGCTCCGCCTGCTCCTGAGCCGCGGTCAGCATGCGCTCGGCCTGCTCGCGCGCCTCGGCGCGGACCTTCTCCACGTCGGCCTGCGCGTCGCCGCGCAGCTTGGCTATTTCCTCGGCGGCCCTGGCCTTCTGCGACCTGGCCTCGTCGTCGGCCAGCTTGAGGATCTGCGCGATCCGCTCGCTGACCTGCTCGTGCGCGGGCTTGGCGCCCAGCGCCTGCTGGCGGGCCTCGGCCAGGTCCCGGCGCAGCGCCTCTCCCTCGTCGAGGGCACGGGCCAGGCGCTGTTCCAGGTCCCGGATCTGCCCCCGGCACCGGGCGATGAACTCGTCCACCTGGCGGCGGCTGTACCCGCGCATCTGGACCTCGAAGGCGTCTTCGTGAACGAGGTTCGGCAGGAGATCACTGTTGTCATTCATGGCTTTCCAGTCGTCCGGAGAGACGGAACGGTGTCGGAGTCTGATGTGGACCGCTGGTTGTGTAGCGCCCGTGCCCGGTGCAGGCGGGATGGGGCGAATACGTGCATGACTCTTGTCGTCACCGGGACCACGCGCAACCCAAACGACCTAGCGTCCCCGTTTACGGTCTTCTGTCCGGATCGAGACCGTGTTTCACCGCATAAGTACTTTGACGCCGGATGCCATAGCGGTCCGTGTGGCAGGCCATACCCGATTGACGGCAACCGCGCTGCCGGTTGCCGGAATCGTTACCGTCCGGCTGGGTAAAACCGCACGTGAAGGTGGTGAGCGAATGACCCTGATGGGTCATGCGGAGGAGTGGTGTCGGCACGTAACCTGGGGCCCAAGCGGACGGCGTCGCGACCAGCGCTGGAGGTGAGCACGATTCCGAGGCAGGTGGATCTGCGTGTTCACGACCGCGACGCCCTCGACGAGATCGAGCTGTACGCCGAGGTGCTCAGCGCGGTCGCGGCCGCCGACGGGCCGCTGACCCAGGCCGAGCTCGACGAGGTTCTCGGCATCCGCGGCAGCTAGGCCCCGCCCCGGTACATGACGTCGGTGCCGGCCCGGGCGAATCCGAGCGCGGCATACATCCTGATCGCGGGCACGTTGTCCTCGTCCACGTACAGCATCGCCTGCGCCAGGCCGCGCCCGCGCAGGTAGCGCAGGCCGGCCAGCGCGAGCGCCCGGCCGAGGCCGCCGCCCTGGGCGTCCGGGTCGACCCCGAGGACGTAGATCTCGCCGACGCCGTCGGCCGGGTGCACCTTGGTCCAGTGAAAGCCGGCGATCGCGCCGTTCCGCTCCGCGATGAAGAAGCCCGCTGGGTCGAACCACGGCTCGCGTTCGCGCATGTCGAGGTCGTGCCGGGTCCATGCCCCCTGCTCGGGGTGGCCGGCGAAGGCCCGGGCGTTCACCCGGAGCCACTCCTGCTCGTCCCGGCCCGGGACGAACGTGCGCAGCGTGACGCCGGCGGGCAGGCGCGGCTGGCGCGGCCGGTCCCGCAGCGACCGCCGCATCTGCCACAGCGCCCGGACGCGCTCGAAGCCCGCCGCCCGGGCCAGCCCCGCGGCGGCGGGCAGGTCGCCGTGCGCCCAGATCCGGACGTGACGCCCGGCCGCCTCCACGGTCAGCCCGCGCGCCAGCGCCAGGCCCAATCCCTGCCCGCGGCGATCCGGGCGGATCACCAGCTCCCCGGTCAGGTCCGCGGAGGCGCCCGGACCGGCCGCCTCCGGCGGATCCAGGTGGGCGTACCCGGCGACCTCGCCGTCTACGGCCAGCACCAGGTCGCGGCCGCCGCCCGCCGCCCCGGCCGCGCCCGCCGCCTCCCGGCCGCCGCCGCCTCCCGGCCGGCCCGCGCGCTCGTAGCGCAGGTGCAGCAGCACGTGCTCCGAGAGCGGCGCCACCCCGTCGGCCTGCCGCGCGGCATCGGCCAGCGCGAGGACCTCGCCGACGCGGGCCGCGTCCAGCGTGCCGATGGTGACCTGCCGCCCGGTCATGCGGCGGCTGTCCCGGTCACCGGGCCGCCGCCCGCACGCCCGCCGCGCGCATGCCCGCCGCGCGCGGCACGGCCGCGCCCGCCCGCCGCGCCCGCTGCCCGGCGGGACCCCGCTCGCCGCGCTCGGCCTTGACCGGCACGAACCGGTAGCCCACGTTGCGCACCGTGCCGATCAGCGCCTCGTGCTCGGAGCCGAGCTTGGCCCGCAGCCGCCGGACGTGCACGTCGACCGTCCGGGTGCCGCCGAAGTAGTCGTATCCCCAGACCTCCTGCAGCAACTGCGCGCGGGTGAAGACCCGGCCCGGGTGCTGGGCGAGGTACTTGAGCAGCTCGAACTCCTTGAAGGTCAGGTCGAGCACCCGGCCGCGCAGCCGGGCCGCGTAGGTGGCCTCGTCGATGACGAGCTCGCCGGAGCGGATCTCGTCCGGGACGTCGGCGGCCGCGGCCGCGGCGCGGCGGCCGATGGCGAGCCTGATCCTGGCATCCACCTCGGCCGGGCCCGCGGTGTGCACGACGACGTCGTCGACGCCCCACTCCGCGTTGACCGCCGCGAGGCCGCCCTCGGTCACGATGGCGAGCAGCGGGCAGTCCAGGCCGGTCGCGTGCAGCAGCCGGCAGATGCTCCTGGCGTGCGCGAGGTCGCGGCGGGCGTCCACGAGCACGATGTCCGCAGGCGGGGCCTCCACCAGGGCGGACGCGTCCGCGGGCAGCACCCGGACCGGGTGCAGCAGCAGGCCGAGGGCGGGCAGCACCTCCGTGGACGGCTCGAGCACGCCGGTGATCAGCAGCAGGTCGCTCACCCGGTAGCACCTCCACTCGCCGGTGCGGACGCACCCTGGCTCCTTGTATAAACAAACAAGGACCCGGGGGCAACGACGCCCGGGTCCCGTTCGGATAGAGGATATGCCCACATGGCCATAGTCACAATCCAGTACTGGGCGGCGGCCAGGGACGCCGCGGGGGTCGCCACGGAGCTGGTCGACGCCGCGACGCTGCCGGAGGCCCTGGACGTCGTCGCCGCGCGGCACGCGGACGGCCGGCTGGCAGCGATGCTGCGGACCTGTTCCTTCCTCGTCGACGGCGCGCCCGCCGCCCGCGGCGCGGCGCCCGCCGTGCCGCTCGCCGACGGCGCCCGCATCGAGGTGCTCCCCCAGTACGCCGGAGGGTAGGCATTCTGCGCATGTTGCGGGACACTGGGTAATCATGAGCGAGCACGGCCCCCCCGGCCCCCCTGGCCCCCCCGGGCCTCCCCGTCCGGGGACACCCGGCCAGCCGCCGGGCGCGGCGAACGATCCCGGCGGATTGAACCGCCCCGCGCGGCGGGACGTTATCAACAATGTGCCGAACGCGGGAACCGCGCCCCGCCAGGGTCGGGTGGCCGACGAGGCCTTCGTCCGGGCACTGTACGCCGAGCACGGCGGTGCCCTGCTTCGCTACGCGCTGCACCTCACCGGCGGCGACCGGCAGCGTGCGGAGGACCTGGTGCAGGAAACGATCGTGCGGGCATGGCGCCATCCGGAAGCGCTGGCCGACAGGCCGGCCCGGCCGTGGCTGTTCGCCGTCGCGCGCAACCTCGCGGTCGATTCCTTCCGCGCGCGGCAGGCCAGGCCGCCGGAGACCGGGCAGGCGGCACTCGACCTGCTGCCGGCCGACGACGACGCCGACCGGACGCTCGAGTCGTGGGCGGTGGCCGACGCGCTGGCCTCGCTGCGGCCGGACCACCGGCGGGTGATCGTGGAGACCTACTACCGGGGCTGCTCGGTGGCCGAGGCGGCCGCCACGCTCGGCATACCGGCGGGCACGGTGAAGTCACGGACGTTCTACGCGCTGAAGGCGCTCAAGCTGGCGCTGCAGGAACGAGGGCTGGCGCCATGACCCAGACATGGGACTGCACCGAGGCCAGGCTGTCGCTCGGCGTCTACGTGCTCGGTGCCATCGATCCCGCCGAGCGCGCGCTCGTCGACGCGCACCTGGCCACCTGCCGCGACTGCCGCGACGAGCTCGCCGGGCTGGCGGGCCTGCCCGCGCTGCTGTCCCGGGTCAACCCGGACGAGGTCAGCCGGATCCGCGCCGACGACGCGATCGGCCCGGTCGAGGCCGGGCAGCCGCCCGCGGAACTGCTCGGCACCGTGCTCGACCTCGCCGCCGCGCGCAAGCGCAGCAGCAGGTGGCGTTACCTGTCGGCGGCCGCCGCCGCGGTGGTGATCGCGGGCGGCGTGTTCGCCGGGCTGCACGGCACCGGGACCACGACCCGGACGGTCAGCGTCCCGGTGTTGCCCGGGCACGGCGCCTGGGAGCAGGCGGCCGCGACGAGCGGGGTCACCGGCGTAAGCGCCACCGTCGCCTACTCCGCCCAGCTGTGGGGCAGCGCGTTCGAGGTCCTGGTCGACCACGTCCCGATCGGCACCACCTGCCAGCTGTGGGTCGTGCACCCGGACGGCGGCCGTACCCTGGCTGCCTCCTGGACCACCGCGCGCGACGAGGGCCGGGTGTGGTATCCGGGCTCGATGCCGACCACCGCCGGGCCGATCAGCAAGTTCGAGATCACGGCCGGCGGCAGGCTGCTGGTCGCGGTCACGCCCGCGTGAGGCCGGCGGGAATGGATGCCGGCCCCCTGGCGCTGTCGCAGACGTGACCGGCGGGCTGATCGCGCTGGCCGCGGCCGTTGCCGCGGCCACCATGCTGGGCCTGGCGCTGCGCCGCCGCGCGGGCCGCTTCCGTTCCCCGGCCGCCGTCGGCGGCACCGGGCCCGGCCTGCTCACCGAGGCCGACCTCGGCGCCCGGCTGGGCGAGCGGGCGACCCTGGTCCAGTTCTCCACCGAGTTCTGCGCCGCCTGCCCCGCGACGCGCCGGATGCTGGCCCAGGTGGCGGAGACGGCGGACGGCGTGACGCACGTGGACATCGACGCCGCCCGGCGGCTTGACCTGGCGCGGCGGCTGCACATCGCCAGCACGCCCACCGTGCTCGTGCTCGGCCCGGACGGTGCCGTCGTCGCGCGCGCGGCGGGGCAGCCGCGCAAGGCGGACGTGATCGCCGCGCTGGACGCCGTCCCGCGCCCGGGGGCTCCGGCGGCGTGACACGGGAACCGGGCGCGCATAGCATCGGGTTCGTGACCCCGCGGACAGCCACGATGCTGACCAAGCGGCGTGCCGTCGATTTCTGCCGCGTCGCGACCGCCATCTGTCCGCCCGCCCGGCAGCCCTGATCCCGGATCGCCCGAGCCGCGTCCCGGCGGCGGCCCGGTCCCCGCCGGGAGGAAGCCCGTTTTCTTGGCGAGGAGCATGAGCATGCAGATCGACCCGCGCGGTCCCAGGTTCGCGGCGGCCGTCACCACGGTGGTCCTGGCCGTCGTGCTGGTCACCGGAAGTGCCTGGCTGCTCGCCGCGCAGCTTGTGGTGTTCGCGATCGGCGCCCTGGCCGGACTGCGGTACGCGCCCTACGGCGTGCTGTACCGCCGCCTGGTCCGGCCCCGGCTCGCGCCGCCCGCGCACACCGAGGCCGAGGCGCCGCCCCGGTTCTCGCAGGGGGTCGGCATGGTCATCGCCGCGGCCGGCGTCGCCTGCTACGCCGCGGGGGTGACCGTCGCGGGCATCGTGTTCACCTCGCTCGCCCTGGTCGCGGCGTTCCTCAACGCGGCCTTCGACCTGTGCCTGGGCTGCCAGATGTACTTGTTCATTCAGCGGAACCTGAGGGCCCGGCCGCCCGCCTAGCGGCGGCATGGCCGAGAAGGAGGAAATTCACGATGAGCCGTTCCGACGTCCTCGTGGACGCCGACTGGGTGGAAGCCCATATCGGTGACCCCGATGTCGCGATCGTGGAGGTGGACGAGGACACCAGCGCGTACGACAAGGGCCACATCCCGACCGCGATCAAGATCGACTGGAAGAAAGACCTGCAGGACCCGGTCCGCCGCGACTTCGTGGACAAGACCGGGTTCGAGGCGCTGCTGTCCGACCGCGGCATCTCGAACGATCACACGGTCGTGCTGTACGGCGGCAACAACAACTGGTTCGCCGCCTACGCCTACTGGTACTTCAGGCTGTACGGGCACGACAAGGTCAAGCTGCTCGACGGCGGCCGCAAGAAGTGGGAGCTCGACTCCCGCGAGCTGAGCACCGACGTGCCGCAGCGGCCGCGGACCAGCTACACGGCCAGCGAGCAGGACGCCTCGCTGCGCGCGCTGCGGGACGAGGTGCTGGCCGCGATCGGCAAGCGGAACCTGGTCGACGTCCGGTCCCCGGACGAGTTCGCCGGCCGGCTGCTCGCCCCGGCGCACCTGCCGCAGGAGCAGGCGCAGCGGGCCGGCCACATTCCCACCGCGCGCAACGTGCCGTGGTCCAAGGCGGCGAACGAGGACGGCACGTTCCGGTCCGACGACGAGCTCCGCCGGCTGTACGAGGGCGAGGCGGGCCTGGACTTCGGCAGGGACACCATCGCCTACTGCCGGATCGGCGAGCGCTCGGCGCACACCTGGTTCGTGCTGCACGAACTGCTCGGCCTGCCCAACGTCAAGAACTACGACGGCTCGTGGACCGAGTACGGGTCCCTGGTCGGCGTGCCGATCGAACTGGGTGACGCCCGGTGACCGACGGGTGCGGCGCGCCGCCCGGCGGGGTCGGCGCGGCCGCGGCCGCCGGCGGCCAGGCGGTGGTCGAGGGGCGGGTCGTGCACGACGGCGCCCCCGTCGCGGCCGGCTACGCGCGGCTGCTCGGCACCGGCGGCGAGTTCGTCGCCGAGGTCCCGCTGGGAGACGACGGCGGCTTCAGGTTCTTCGCCGCCCCCGGGTCGTGGACGCTGCGCGTCCTGGCCCCCGGCGGACTGCGCGCCGAACGCTCGGTGGACGCCGACTACGGCCGGGTGACGACGGTGGACGTCACCATCTGAGCCGGACCGCGCACGGGGCGCGGCAGCCGTGTCAAGCGCGGCGGCCGCGCCCCGTCGCGTGCCTGTTCATCCGCCCGACACGAAGTAGCCGCCTCCGTCTTCCCGCTGCGTTCAAGTGCCGTTCACCCGAGGTGACTATCAATGGGCGTGGGCAGGCGGGAGCTGCCGCCTGCGCCGTGGGTCGAGGACGAGTGAGGACGCGGTGCCGGTGGATGCGGAACAGGTGCAGCCCGCTCCCGGCGACGGCCGTGCCGCCGCCGGGGGACTGGACGGCAGGGGAAGGGCAGACGGGGGATCCGCCCGGCCGGCGGGCCCGGACATGAGCACCGTTGACCTGACGCTGAGCTACGGGCGCAACGTCGTGCTCCGGGACGTCACCGTGAGCTTCCGGCCGGGCGCCGTCACCGCCCTGCTCGGGCCGACCGGCTCGGGCAAGAGCACGCTGCTGCGCACGCTCAACCGGATGAACGACAAGATCGGCGGCTACCGCCGCCGGGGCGACGTGCTGCTCGACGGGCACAGCATCTGGGCGCCGCACGTCAACCCGATGGCGCTGCGGCGCCGGGTGGGCATGCTGTTCCAGCGGCCCAATCCGTTCCCGATGTCGATCGCGGACAACGTGGTGGCCGGCGTCCGGGCCTACCGGCGCATGCCGCGCCACGAACTGCGGGATATCGCGGAGCAGCACCTGCGGGCGGTCGGGCTGTGGGATGCGGTGTCCGCCAGGCTGCGTGACTCGCCGTTCCGGCTCTCCGGCGGTCAGCAGCAGCTTCTCTGCCTGGCCAGGGCGCTGGCCGTCGACCCCGGGGTGCTGCTGCTCGACGAGCCCACCTCGTCGCTGGACCCGGTGGCGACCGAGTCGATCGAGGCCCTGATCCGGCGGCTCACCCCGCGGCTGACGGTGGTGATCGTCACCCACAACCTGGCGCAGGCCCGCCGGGTGTCGGATCAGGCCGTGTTCCTGCACAACGGGCGGATGGTCGAGCACGGCGACACCGTCCAGGTCTTCGAGAGCCCGGCCGAGGAGGAAACCGCCCAGTACGTGGGCGGCAGGTTCGGCTGACATAGCTGCTCCCGCCCGCACGGCAGGCAGGCCCGCGGGCGGGAGACGGGAACGCACGCGAACGCCATGCGTGCGAAGTAACAGGCCGCGGGCAGCCGCCCGCGGCGGGGACGCAACCGCACGGATCGCACGTGCGAACAGTAAAGGAGTATATCGCGGTGGCTACGAAACTTCCCGCGCCGCTCGTCGCGCTACGCGGCCCTGGACGGGCGGGCAGGCGCGCTCTCGCCGTGACAGCGCTCACCTCGGCCGCCATCGCCCTGGCGGCCTGCAGCAGCTCCAGCTCGTCGCCCGCTTCTAGTTCCTCGTCGACGCCGGCCTCGACGGCGAGCGCCACGGCGCTGCCGACCGCGCCCGCGTCCGGCAGCCAGTCGCTGTCCGAGACCGGCAGCACGCTGCTGTACCCGCTGTTCAACCTGTGGGCACCCGCCTACAAGTCGGCGTTCCCGAACGTCACCATCACCACGGCGGGCACCGGCTCCGGCACCGGGATCTCGTCCGCGGCGGCGGGCACCGTGGACATCGGCGCGTCGGACGCCTACCTGTCCAGCGCGGACACGACCAAGTACCCGGACCTGGAGAACATCCCGCTGGCGATCTCCGCCCAGCAGGTCAACTACAACCTGCCGGGCCTCAGCCCGTCGACGCACCTGAAGCTGAACGGCACCGTGCTGGCCGAGATGTACCAGGGCAAGATCACCACCTGGAACAACTCGGCGATCGCCGCGCTCAACCCGGGCGTCACGCTGCCGGCCACCAAGGTGGTCCCGATCCACCGGTCGGACAGCTCCGGTGACACGTTCCTGTTCACCACCTACCTGTCCAAGCAGGACCCGGGCTGGGCCAGTACCGTCAGCTACGGCACCACGGTCGCCTGGCCCTCGGTGTCCAGCGCGCTCGCCTTCAAGGGCAACAGCGGCATGGTCACCGGCTGCAAGGACAACCCCGGCTGCGTCGCCTACATCGGCATCAGCTACCTGGGCAAGACCCAGGCGGCCGGTCTCGGCGAGGCGCAGCTGAAGAACGGCTCCGGGAGCTACCTGCTGCCGAACGCGGCCAGCATCACCGCCGAGGCCGCGGCGTTCGCCTCCAGCACCCCGGCCAGCGGCGCGATCTCGCTGATCGACGGCTCCGCCGCCGGCGGCTACCCCATCATCAACTACGAGTACGCGATCGTCAGCACCAAGCAGCCGAGCGCGGCCACGGCCACCACGATCAAGGCCTTCCTGAACTGGGCCCTCACCAGCGGCAACTCGGCGGCCTACCTGTCCAAGGTCAACTTCCAGCCGCTGCCCTCGTCGGTCGTCTCGATCTCCGACGCGCTGATCGGGAAGATCAGCTGAGGTCATGGCCGATTCCGCGCCGGCGCTGACACAGGGCGGGGAGGCGGGCGCAGGCCCGCTTCCCCGCCGGGTCGGCGCCGCACTCCGCGCCAGGTTCCGCGGCGAGCAGGCCATCCGGCTGCTCGGCGCGGCCGGCGCGCTGATCCCGGCGCTCGCGCTGGCGTTCATCCTGCTCTCGCTGATCCTCGAGGCCTGGTCGGTGCTCGGCTTCAACGGCTGGCACTTCTTCGCCTCCACCGCGTGGAACCCCGGCCAGGGCTACGCCGCGCCGGTGACGACCGGCGGGGTGACGCATCCGCTCGGCGCACAGTTCGGCGCGCTGCCGCTGATCGTCGGCACGCTGGCCAGTTCCGTGATCGCGCTGATCATCGCGGTCCCGGTGTCGATCGGCGCCGCGCTGGTCATCGTGGAGCGGCTGCCGCGCAGGCTGGGCTCGGCGGTCGGGATGTTCCTCGAGCTGCTGGCCGGCATCCCCAGCGTGATCATCGGGCTGTGGGGAGTGCTGACCTTCGGCCCGTTCATCTCCGAGCACGTGGTGTCCTGGATCGGCGCCAACATGCCGGACGTGCCGGTGCTCCGCTACTTCCGCGGGCCCACCGGCACCGGCCTGGGTCTGCTCAACTCGGGCCTGATCCTGGCCATCATGGTGATCCCGATCATCGCGTCCACCACGCGCGACCTGATCAGGCAGGTGCCGCTGCTGCCGCGGGAGGGCGCGCTGGCGCTCGGCATGTCCGACATGGAATGCGCCCGCCGGGTCACGCTGCCCTGGGTGGGGTCCGGCATCGTCGGCGCGATCGTGCTCGGCCTGGGCCGGGCGCTCGGCGAGACCGTCGCGGTGGCCATGGTGTCCGGGTCGATCACCGGGACGCTGCCCAGGAACGTCTACGACGCGATGACGACCTTCGCGGCCACGATCGTGAACCAGCTCGACGGAGCGCTCGGCGACGCCACCGGATTCTTCCTGAAGACCCTGGCAGAGTGCGCCCTGGTCCTGCTGGTGATCACGCTGGCGGCCAACGTGGGCGCGAGGATGCTGGTCCGCAAGGTGTCCGGCACCGCGCTGCCGGTGGGAAGGGGACTGTAATCATGAGCCACCCGCGGACGCCGACGGCGCAGGCGGACAGGAAGCCGGGCGACCTGCCGCCGGTCACGCTGCGCCGCAGGGTCTCGAACTCCGTGTTCTGGGCGCTGTGCTTCGTCGCCCTGGTCGTGGTGGTGGGGCCGTGCGTCTGGCTGGCGGCCGGGGTGATCGCGCGGGCGGTGCCGCACTGGCGCTGGAGCGTGCTCACCACCGTGACCAGCGGCAACGGCGGCGGCCTGGAGAACGCCATCGTCGGCACGCTGGCGATCGCGGTCGGCGTGCTGGTCATCGCGGGTACCGTCAGCCTGCTCACCGGCATCTACCTCGCCGAGTTCTCGGCCGGCCGGCGCCGCAGCATGCTGCGCGGCGCCTACGAAGTGCTGGCCGGCATCCCGTCGATCGTGCTCGGCTACGTGGGCTACGTGGCGCTGGTGGTGCGCTTCCACTGGGGCTTCGGCCTGCTGCCCGCGGTGCTCACGCTGTCGGTGCTGGCGATCCCGTACATCACCAAGTCGGTGGAGACGTCGCTGGCGAACGTGCCGACCAGCTACCGGGAGGGCGCGGAGGCGCTCGGCATCCCGCCGGGCTGGGCGCTGCGCAGGATCGTGCTCAGGTCGGCCACGCCCGGCATCGTCACCGGGCTGCTGGTGGCGCTGGCGGTGTCGGTCGGCGAGACCGCGCCGCTGCTGTACACGGCGGACTGGTCGGTCAGCAACCCGACGCTGTCCCTCACCCACTCCCCGGTCGGCTACCTCACCTACCCCATCTGGGCGTTCTACGACGAGCCGAGCCAGTCCGCGGTGAACCTGTCCTACGACGCGGCGCTGATCCTGTTCGTGATCGTGCTGCTGCTCATCCTGCTCGGGCGGCTGGTGGCGGCCCGGGCGCGGCGTTATGCGGAATGACCGCGTCCGCCGCGAGGGGCTACCATCCCGTCCCCCCGCAACCGGCAGCGCCGCCGCGGCAGGCGCCGCCGCATGGCGAGCCAGGGACGCCCGGTCGGCCCGGGCCTGACCCGGCCGGGGCCGTGCTCGCCGACCGGATGGCGGCGGCGCTGCTGCACCGGGAACCAGGGTGGCGGCTGCCCCGGCGCAGCGCGCTGGCCAGGCGGTACAACGTCAGCCTGGCCGAGATCGACGCCGCGCTCGGCGACCTGGCCAGCCGGTCGCTGGTCCGGCGGCTGCCCGACGGGCACCTGTACCGGGCCAGCCCGGCCGACTACTGGATCCCGGTCGAGGGCGCGGCAGGGCTCGGCACCCGGCTGGACCCGATGGGCGGCCCGATCGCCTGCCGGGCCCGGCATGTCTCGCGCCGCGAGGCGCCGCAGGACGTGGCCTGGGCGCTCGGCGTGCCGGCCGGCGCGCCGGTCCGCGTGGTCCGGACCGTGTGGGCCTCCGCGGGGCAGCCCGCGGCCGTGTCGACCGCGTACCTGCGCGAGGCGCCGGACGACACCGGCGGGCAGCCAGGCGGCGGCACCGGGCCCGACCCGGATTCCCCGTCCTCCGGCTCGCCGCTGGACTGGCTGCCCGCGGTGGCGGTGAGCGTGGAGATGAGCCCGCCGCAGCCATCGGTCGCCCGCAGCCTGCGGCTGTCACCGGGGCAGGCGGCGATCACGGTGACGGTCAGGTTCCAGGACCCGGCCACGGCCGCGCCGGCCGGCCTCGCCGTGGTCGTGCTGAAGCCGGAACTGTTCCGGGTCGCGGTGGAGACGACCGGGGCGGCGGACGGCGGCCGCCGGCCGGCCCGGATCATGCACAATCAGTAATATCATGGACACGAAGGGGTTGCGCCTGGCACCCTGGATCGAGATCCCCGGCGCAAGAGTCGTGACAGAGGCGGAAGATGCCGCGGCGTGCCCGATACCTCGCCCCGGCGGGGCTTCCCCGCCGTAACGAGATCCTGGCGTCCTGCCTGGTGCTCGCCGTCCTCGCGCACCTGCTGTTCGCCCAGCTCACGCTGCTGTTCGTGCTGGCCTTCACCGCGATCACCAAGGTGACGAGGTGGCGGCTGTCGTGGCTCGCCGCCCCCGCGGCCGTCGCGGTGGCGTGGGCCGCGGCGGCGGGCCCGCGGGCCGCGGCGGCGGGCTTCGCCGACGGCCCGGCCAAGGTGGCCGCCTACCTCGGCGCCCGCGGGCACCAGCTCAGCCACCTGCTGCATGCCGGCGGCGCGTTCGCCGGGATGGGGACATGGCTGCCGCGCCAGCTGCCGCTTGCCATCCTGGCGGCTGCCGCCGAGGCGGCCATCGTCGGCTGGCTGGCCTGGCTGCACACCGACGGGCGGGACCTGCCGCCCGCCCGTCCCGGGCTGCTCGCGGCCGCCAGGCGCGCCGCGGCGGCGCGGGCGATCCGGGCCGGCGGCGTCGTGACCAGGGACGGCGGCTGCCTCGGCGTGGCCGCCGGATCCGGCGCCAAGGTTTCGCTGTCGTGGCCGGAGACGGCCGGCGGGGTCGGGGTGTGCGGCTCGGCGGCGGACGACGTGCTGACCGCCGGCTTCCAGCTCGTGCACGCCGCGGTGCGGCGGCGCAAGCCGGTCCTCGCCGTGGACCTCACCGGGGACCCCGGCCTGCCGCGGCGGCTTGCCGCGGTCTGCGCCGCCGCCGGGGCACCGCTGCAGGTGTTCGGTGAGGTCGCGGCGGGCGCCGGGGAGCCGGCGGCGGGCTGGGCCACGCCGACCTGCTACGAGCCGTTCCGGCACGGCGATGCCGCGCGGCGGGCGTCGCTGGTCACCGCGATGCTGAGCTGGGACGGGCCGGGCAGCCGGTACCGCGGCAGCTGCGCCGCCTACCTGGAGGACGTCTTCGAGCTCATCGACGCCGCGCCCGGCGACCCGAGGGTCCCCGTGCTCGACGAGATCCTGCACCTGCTCAACCCGGTCGCGATGCAGGCCCGCATGCGGCACGTGCCGGCCAGCTACCCGCGCCGGGCCGCGCTGCAGGAGCGGACACGGGTCTCGGCGAGCCTGGTCCGGGCGGAGCCCGCGACCACCGCGCAGCTCGGGCGGGAGCTTCGGGAGCTGAGGACGTCGCCGCTCGGCCGCTGGCTGCGCCCGGCCGGACGGGGCCCGGCTTCCGGCATCGACCTGGGCCGGGCGGTCACCGAGCGCGGCGTCGTGCTGTTCCGCCTCGGCGGCCGCCGCGGCGGCGCAAGCTCGGTGATGCTGACCCGCCTGGTATGCCAGGACCTGCTGGCGGCCGCCGCGGCCCTGCGCGGCTACGGCGTCGACGGCGACGGGATCGTGTGGCTGGCCGAATGCGGCTCGCTGCCGCGGTCCACCCTGGCCGGCCTGATCGCCTGCGGCCGGGACAGCGGGCTGCCGGTGCTGGCGACCACGACGTCGGCGCGGGCCGCCGCGGACCTCGCCGGGCTGAGCAACGTGCTGGTGGCGCACCGGATCGGCGACGCGGCCGCCGCGCGCAAGGTCGCCGCCGCCGCGGGCCTGGCGCTGGCCCATCCTCCGGCGCCGGCCGGCGGCCCGGCGGACCCGGCGCAGACCGCGGCCGCGGCCAGCAGCGACCTGTCCGCGCTGCGCGACGGCGAGTTCCTGCTCGCGGTGCGGAACCCGCCCCGGCTGGTGCCGCGCGGGCTGCTGGTGGGGGCGCGGGTCCCGGCGGCGGGCGGCACCGGGCAGGCCGCCGCGCGCGGCGCCCGGGAGGCAGCATGACCGGCTCGTCGGCTGACCGGCTGCTGCTGGGCTGGCAGTACGCGCCGCTGCACCCGGAGCCGGGGCCGCCGCCGCGGCGGCCGACCCCGCCGGAGGCCGAGCGGCTCAGCGCCGACTGGGCGGCGGCGCAGCGGCGCGAGGAGAACCTGCTCAACCGGCCGCTCAAGGCGGCGCTCGCGGCGGCGGCCGTGATCGGCCTCGCGGCGGTCGGGTCAGGCGCGGCCGGGTGGCTCGGCGCCCTGGCGGCCGGGCTGGTCGTGATCTGCTGCCTGCTGGTCGCGGGGTTCAGCGGGCACGCGATCTGGCAGGGCGAGCGCGCGCTGCGGTCCCGGCTTGCCGGCGAGCGGGACCGGGCGGCCCGGGTCCGCGCCGCGCAGCACAGCACGCTGTCGGCCGCGCACGCCGAGCACGCCGCCCGGGTCCGCCGGTGGCAGGCGCTGCACGTCGCCTACCAGCATCAGAAACGCTGGTTCGCGGTCTGCGCCCCGCCCGGCATCCACCGCGTGGACGTGGCGGGCGGCACGCTGGCCGGCTGGTCGGCGGTGCTGACAACCGCCGGCGCGCACCGGCTCGCGGCCGGCGGCGAGGTCACGGTCATCGACCTGTCCGAGGGCCCGGTCGCGCTGGACCTGATCGCGTTCGCGCGGGCGTCGGGCATCGATCCGCTGGTCTGGGTGCTGCCCGACGACCTGCCGCGCCTCGGCCTGGGCGCCGGGCTGGACGCGGGCGCCCTGGCCGACCTGCTGTCCCTGGTCGCCAGCGTGGCCGAAGAGCCGGGCCAGGCCCGCGACCTCTCGTTCGACACCGCCATCCTGGAACGGGTCATCGGCGTGCTCGGCGGCACCGCCACCGTCGCCGGGGTCGCCGCCGCGCTGCGGGCGCTGGCGCAGGCCGGCGACCCGCGGGAGGACGTGGCCGCCGGGCTGATCAGCGACGCGCAGCTGGACCGGCTCAGGGCGATGTTCGGCCGCGGCGCCGCCGACCGCGTGGTGGTGGAGCGCGCCTGGGTGCTGGAATCCCAGCTGCGCAAGCTGGCGGCGGTCGGCACCGCGCCGGTGCCGCTGCCGCGCAGCCCGCTGCGGGTCGTCGCCGTCGGCGGCCACGCGGGCGCGGTGGAGGGCAGGGTGCTCGGCACGTACCTGGCCGCCGCGCTGACGCACGCGCTGCGCGGGCGGGGCGGGCGGGACCTGGCGGGTCGTCCTCCCGGGCGGGCGGAGCGGCCGGGACGCCCGTGGCAGCACACGCTGTTCCTGCTCGGCGCGGACCGGCTGCGCGGCGACACCGTCGACCGGCTGTGCGACGCCTGCGAGACCACGGGCACCGGGCTCGTGCTTGCCTGCCGCACCCTCCCGCAGCAGGTCAGGCAGCGGCTCGGGCGCGGCAACGCGGCGGTGGCGTTCATGCGCCTGGGCAACGCCGAGGACGCCAGGGTGGCAAGCGAGCAGCTCGGCACCGAGCACCGCTTCGTGCTGTCCCAGCTCACCGAGACGATCGGCCGGTCCGTCACCGACACCATCTCCGGCGCGTACACCAGCACCGCGGGCTCGGCCGGCTCGGTGGCCTGGTCACGGTCGGCCAGCGAGGGCGCGTCCCGCAGCGCCGGGCGCGCCCGGGCGGACCGCGGCGGCGTGCTGCCGTCGCCGGGCTCCGGCTCGCGCAGCATGCAGGCGGGCGATTCCCGCAGCACCGGGCAGAGCCGGTCGGTCAGCGCCGGCATCAGCACCAGCACGGCGTGGGGGATCACCACGTCGGCGGCGGCCGGGGACAGCGAGTCGCTCGCCCTGGCCCTGCAGCGGACCCGCGAGTTCCTGGTCGAGCAGCACGAGCTGCAGCAGCTGCCGCCCAGCGCGATGATCGTCTGCTACGCGGGCCCCGGAGGGCGGCAGGTCGTCATGGCCGACGTCAACCCGGGCATCGGCGGGCTCGGCGCCGCCACCATGCTGACGCTGGACGAGTTCCGCGGCCGCCCGGCCACGGCCGCGGCCGCGCCGGGTCCCGGGCCCGCGCCGGGACCGGGGCCCGCGCCGGGACCGGAAGCCCGGCACGCCGGGGCCGGCCCGGAACCGGCCGCGCCGGTGCGCTGGCGCGCCGGCGAGAACCGGCTGCCGCCCAACCTCGGCCCGCCGCCGCCCCGCCTGGACTGGCGCAGGCGCCGGCCCTGACCGGCTCAGCGGGCGACCTGCTCCGCGAGCAGGTAGGCGCCGAGCAGGATCAAGGCGATGCCGGCGGCCCGCGCGGCCCGCTCGCGGAGCCGCTTGCTGATCGTGCCGCCGATCGCCAGCCCGAGCTGCGCCGCCAGGAACGCCTGCGCGGCGAGGGCCACGACCACGGGGATCACCGGCAGCCGAACCAGGCCGATCGTGAACCCGATGGCCAGCTCGTCCAGGCTGATGCTGATGCCGAGCGCGGTGAGCGCCAGCCCGTGGCTGCGCAGCACGCGGTCGGCTCGCCGCTGGTCATCGTCGCCGCCCGCCAGCAGCATCCAGGTGCCGATGGCGACGACGGCGGCGGCCGCCAGGTAGTTCGCCACCTGCCCGATGCCGCGCGCGAGCGTGCCGCCGAGGCCCAGGCCGATCAGCGGCATCCCGCCCTCGAACAGCACGAAGACCAGCGAGACGCGCAGCCGTTGCCGCAGCCCCGCCGCCCCGGCGGCCCCGATCGCCGCGGCGACGGCGAAGGAGTCCAGGCCCAGCGGAAGCACGAAGAACAGCAGCTTTGGCACAGGTTCAGGCTCTCATGGCCCGCGCCTGCCGCCGAGGATCGCGGCCAGGGCCGCCAGCGCGGACGGGCGCAGCGCGTAGTAGGCCCACACCCCCCGCTTGTCGCGGGTGAAGATCCCGGCGTCGACCAGGATCTTGAGATGGTGGGAGACGGTCGGCTGGGTCAGGCCCAGCGGGCCGGTGAGGTCGCAGACGCAGGCCTCGCCGCCCTCGTGCGCGGCGACCATGGAGACCAGCCGCAGCCGGGTCGGGTCGGCCAGCGCCTTGAGGATGCGGGCCAGGCCGGCGGCCTGCGCGGCGGTCAGCGGCTGGTGCAGCAGCGGCGTGCAGCACTCGCCGGCCGGCGGCGGCGCGGTCCGGTCCCGGGTGGCGGCGGACGCGGTCACCGGACCAGTATGCGCCAGGTATTGACAGATGTCTATTTCTACGGCAGGGTAGGGATCGACATCTGTCTATGTAAGGGGGCTGCGATGGCCGACGATGCGCGCGATGCGCTGCGGGAGCAGGTGCGCTCCCGCTACGCCGAGGCCGCCAGGGCGGTGCTGGCCAGGGGAGACGACCCCCCGGAGCCCCGCCGCGAGGGCACGGGGCCGGACGCGGCCGGGCCGTGCTGCGGCACCGGGCCGGCGCCGGAGGAGGCCGGCTGCTTCGGCGGCCGCCGGCTGTACGGCGAGGACGAGACCGAGGGGCTGCCGGCCGAGGCGGTGCTCGCCAGCCTGGGCTGCGGCAACCCGCTGGCGGTCGCGGACCTGCGCCCGGGCGAGCGCGTGCTTGACCTCGGCTCCGGCGGCGGCATCGACGTGCTGCTGTCGGCGCGGCGGGTGGGTCCGTCCGGCTTCGCCTACGGCGTCGACATGACCGACGACATGCTGGCGCTGGCCCGAGCCAACGCGGCCAGGGCCGGGGCCGGCAACGTGGAGTTCCGCAAGGGGCGGATCGAGGCGCTGCCGCTGCCGGACGCATCGGTGGACGTGGTGATCTCCAACTGCGTGATCAACCTGTCCACGGACAAGGCGGCGGTGCTGGCGGAGATGTTCCGGGTGCTGGTGCCCGGCGGCCGGATCGGCATCGCCGACGTGGTGGCCGAGGACCGGATGACCCCCGCCGACCGGAAGGCGGCCGGCTCCTACGTCGGCTGCATCGCCGGCGCGCTGTCGCGGCGCGAGTACCTCGACGGGCTCGCCGCCGCCGGATTCGCCGCCGCGTCGGTCACCTTCACCGCCGCGGCGGCCCCCGGCATGCACTCGGCGATCATCCGGGCCGTCAAGCCGGGGAGCCGGGAGCCGGGTGGCGGGCCGCGGCCGGCGTAGGGAATGCTGGCCAGTGGCCGCACCGATGAGGGAGGAGACCCGATGATCAGGCACGTGGTGGTGATCTCCTGGGTGCCGGGGGTGACCGCGGACCAAATCCGGCGGGTCGAGGCCGAGCTCGGCGCGCTCAAGCCGCTGATCGGCGGTCTCCGCGACTACCGGATCGGGCCGGACGCGGGCATCGTCGAGGGGAACTTCGACTTCGCGATCGTGGCCGACTTCGACGACGAGGACAGCTACCTCGGCTACCGCAACCACCCGGCGCACCGCAAGGTTGTCGAGGAGGCGATCAGCCCGATCGCCCGCCAGCGCGCCGCGGTGCAGTACCGGATCTGAGCGACGGGCCCGTGACCACCGGCCTGTTGCTGCCGTCGTTTCTCGGGGGCGTGGCGGCGAGCCTGGCGGCAAGCTGGCTGCTGGTGTCGCGGCTGGAGCGGCTGGGGGAACGCGCCGGGTTCTCCGAGGCCTGGCTTGGGCTGGTCGCCGCCCTGGCCGCCGACATGCCGGAGATCACCTCGGCGGTGACCGCGATGGCCCGCGGCCAGCCCAGCGTGGGAGCGGGGGTGGTCATCGGCTCGAACGTGTTCAACCTGGCGGCGCTGCTCGGGCTGGCCGCGGCGCTGGCCGGGGGGATCGCCTTCCACCGCCGGGTGGTGCTGCTGGCCGGGGTGCCGGGCATCTGGGTGGCCGCCGTCAGCCTGCTGGCCGTGGCCGCGGTGATCCCTCCGCTGGCGGGGCTGGTCCTGGTCGCCGTGGTGCTGGCGCCCGGCTTCGCCGTGCTCGGGATCCCCCGCGCCAGCATGCAGCGGCTGCGGCTGCCCGCGGCGTGGACCGGGTGGCTGATCGCGGCGGTCCACGAGGAGGAGGCCGAGCTCGCCGGCGCGATCCGGCCGCGCCGGGGCACCCGGCGGGATGGCCTGGCGGCCGTCGCGGCGCTGATCGTCGTGATCGGCGCCAGCACCGTCATGGAACTGACGGCCACGGCGCTGGGCAGCCGGTACGCGGTCGCGGGCATCGTGACCGGCGCGCTGGTGCTTGCGGTGGTCACCAGCCTGCCGAACGCGGTGAGCGCGGTGTACCTCGCCCGGCGCGGCCGCGGCGCCGCGGTGCTGAGCATCGCGCTGACGAGCAACGCGATCAACATCGTGGCCGGCCTGCTGGTCCCGGCCAGCCTGACCGGGCTCGGACCGCGCTCCGGGCAGGGCATACTGGCGGCCGGCTGGTACGCGGGCCTCACCGTGCTCGCGCTCGCGTTCGCCTACCGCGACAGCGGGCTGCGGCGGGCGCCGGGCGCGGTGATCATCGCGGGCTACCTGGCGTTCGTGGCCGCGCTGCTGGTCACGGTGGCGCAGGGCGCCGTCCGGCCGGCGGCGGCCGCGGCGCCCGCCGGCGTCACCGCGGCCGCCGCCGTGCTGCTCGCCCGCCCGGCCCGTCGGCTGCCGCCAGCGGTCCGCACCTGATCCCATGCCTGCGACCTGGCTGACCGCGCTGTCGTGGTTCGCGCTGGCCATCGCGTTCGCCAGCGCCGGGTGGATCGCCTTCGACATCTACGGCCGCGGCTACCGCCAGCACATGACGATCATGGAGGCCGTCTGGCCGATCACCGGGCTGTACTTCGGCCCAGCCGCCGTCGCCGCCTACCGCGCCTGGGGGCGCCCGGCGAGCCACCGCTGGCGGCGCGAGCACGGCGACCCGCCGCCCAAGCCGGGTTACGCCAGCACCGCGCTTGACGTCTCGCACTGCGGCGCCGGGTGCACCCTCGGCGACATCATCGCCGAGTTCGCCACCTTCGCGCTCGGCGCCACCGTGGCCGGGCTCGCCATCGGCGCCGAGTACATCGCCGACTACCTCGCGGCGGTCATCCTCGGCATCCTTTTCCAGTACTTCGCCATCGCCCCGATGCGCGGCCTCGGCTTGGGCAAGGGGCTGATCGAGGCGGCCAAGGCCGACGTGGCCTCGCTGACCGCCTTCGAGATCGGGCTGTTCGGCTGGATGGCGCTGATGACGTTCGTGTTCTTCCCGGCTCCGCACCTGATGCCGGACAGTCCCGTGTACTGGTTTCTCATGCAGGTCGGCATGATCGCCGGGTTCTTCACCTCCTGGCCGGTCAACGTCTGGCTCGTCCGCGCCGGCATCAAGGAAGCCATGTGATGGCCGGGCACGCGGCGTGCCGGGCCGATGAGGACTCGCCGACGTGCCGCACGGCGGCGGATCACACCGGATAACATCGGGCCCGATGAGTACCTCCAGCCCGGCGTCCCGCCGGTCCGGCCTTCCGCTGCGCGCCCGGCTTGCCACCACGGTCGGCGGCGCGGCCGGGCGCGCCTCCAGGCTGGCCGGCCGCGGCGACGGATCGGTCATCGGCGGGGTCATCGGCCTGCGGCTGGAGCCAGGCCTGCTCTCGCTGCTGGCCCGCGGCAGGCAGGTCGTCCTGGTGACCGGCACCAACGGCAAGACCACCACGACCAGGCTCATCACCGCCGCGCTCGGCACGCTCGGCCAGCAGGTCGCGTCCAACGCGTTCGGCGCGAACATGGAGGCCGGCCTGGTCGCCGCGCTCGCCCGGGCACCCGACGCCACCATGGCCGTGCTCGAGGTCGACGAGAAGCACATGCCGGCGATGCTCACCGCGACGCGCGCCCGGGTGGTGACGCTGCTGAACCTGAGCCGGGACCAGATGGACAGGGCCGCGGAGACCTGGCTGCTGGCCCGGCGCTGGCGGGCGGCGCTGGCCGAGGCGCCGGGCTGCCGGGTCATCGCGAACGCCGACGACCCGCTGGTGGCGTGGGGCGCCGGCCAGGCGCGCCAGGTCACCTGGGTGGCCGCGGGCCAGCGCTGGCACGACGACTCCTGGTGCTGCCCGCAGTGCGGGTCGCACCTGCGGCGCGACGGCGAGCACTGGTACTGCGGCGAGTGCTCGTACCGGCGGCCCCCGGTGAGCTGGGTGCTAGCCGGCGATGAGGTGATCGACCCCACCGGCCGGGCGCGGCCGGTCGACCTGGACCTGCCCGGCAGGGCCAACAGGTCCAACGCGGTGGTCGCGCTCGCGGTGGCCGACCTGTTCGGCGTGAGCGTGCCGCAGGCCATGGCCGCGCTCGGCCAGGTCCGGTCGGTGGCCGGCCGGTATACGCAGGTCGAGCGGCGCGGCTGCGCGCTGCGGCTGCTGCTCGCCAAGAACCCCGCCGGGTGGCTGGAGGCGCTGGACATCCTGGTGCCGCCGCCGGTGCCGGTGCTGCTCGCGGTGAACGCCAGAGTGCCCGACGGCAGGGACACGTCCTGGCTCTGGGACGTCGATTACCGCAGGCTGCGCGGCCGGCCGGTGTTCGTGACCGGCGAGCGCAGGATCGACCTCGCGGTCCGCCTGGAAGCCGACGAGGTGGCGTTCCGCGTCGTGAGCGGCGTCGACGAGGCGGTGGCCGCGGCCCGCTCGCCGTCCATGGACGTGATCGCGAACTACACGGCGTTCCAGCAGCTCCGCGCCGTGCTCGGCCGCGCGGTCTGACCGGGGAGGCGAGGATGGCGATGCACGGCGGCCCCGGCGGGCCCCGGCCGGACGGGCCCTCGGCGGTCCGGCTGGTCTGGGTCTACCCGGACCTGCTCAGCACCTACGGCGACCGCGGCAACCTGCTCGTGCTGGCCCGCCGCGCCAGGCTGCGCGGCCTTGCCGTCGACGTCGCCGAGGTCAACTCCGATCAGCGGGTCCCCGCCGACGGCGACATCTACCTGCTCGGCGGCGGCGAGGACCTGCCGCAGGTGCTGGCCGCGCGACGGCTGCGGGCCGACGGCGGGCTCGCCGCGGCCGCCGGCCAGGGGGCGGTCGTCTTCGCGGTCTGCGCGGGGTACCAGATCGTCGGCACCGAGTTCGGCGGCGCCGACGGCGAACCGGTGCCGGGCCTCGGCCTGCTCGACGTCCGCAGCAGCCGGGGCGAGCGGCGGGCGGTCGGCGAGATCACCGCCGACGCCGATCCGGCGCTCGGCGTGCCGCGGCTGACCGGCTTCGAGAACCACCAGGGCGTCACCGAACGCGGCCCGCAGGCCAAGCCGCTGGCCGCGGTGCTGGCCGGCGTCGGCAACGGGGACGGCACCGAGGGCGCCTACCGCGGCCGGGTGGTCGGCACCTACCTGCACGGGCCGGCGCTGGTGCGCAACCCGGGGCTGGCCGACCTGCTGCTCGGCTGGGCGGCGGGCCCGCTGCCGCCGGTCGACCCCGGGCGGGACGAACTCGTCCGGCAGCTTCGCCGCGACCGCCTGGCCGCCGCGGGCGCGGAGGGCTGAGCCGGCCGCCGCCGCTGCCCGGGACGCCGCCGCTGCCCGGGACGCCACCGCTCAGTAGACGAGGGCCTGCGCGCCCTCGGCCATGACCTCCGCGACGAACGTCGCCGCCCCGGCGATCCTGACGCCCTCGATCAGGTCATCGGCGGTGATGTCCCTGCGGGCCGCGCACTGGGTGCACACGGTCACCGAGCCGGCGGCCAGCACCGCCGCCAGCAGGTCGGCTAGCGGCGCGGCGTGTGGGAGCGAGAAGTCCTCCGCGCGGCCGGGCAGACCGAGCCACGCGGACTCGCCGGTCAGCCACAGCGACACCCGGGCGCCGGCGGCGGCCGCCGCCGCGGCGACCGTGAACGCCTGGTTGCAGCGCTCCGGGTCGTCCTTGCCCGCGGTGACCTTGATGACAAGACTGCGCTCGGCCATGCGGCAACTGTAGCCCCGCGGCGCGGCGCCGTCCCCGCGCCGCCGGAACGCCGTAGGATGCGGCCTATGCACGGCATGCTGAGCGCCGCGGTGCTGATCGGCGTGCTCGCCGCCGTCGCCGCCGGCTGCGGCTGGCTGGCCGTGCGCGCGTACCTGGCCGGAGGGCGCCGTGGCGATCCATCCTGACCTGGCGCCGCTGGCGTTCCTGCTCGGGCGGTGGCAGGGCGCGGGAATCGGCGGGTACCCCACCATCGAATCGTTCCGGTTCGGGCAGGAGATCGTCTTCAGCCAGAACGGGAAGGCGTTCCTCGCCTACACCAGCAGGACCTGGCGCCTGGACGAGGACGGCCGCCCGGGCGAGCCGCTCGGGACCGAAAGCGGGTACTGGCGGCCCCGGCCCGGCGGCCAGGTCGAGGCGATGCTCGCCCATCCCACCGGGATCGTGGAGATCTACCTGGGCGAGGTGTCCGGAACCCGCATCGAGATGGCCACCGACGTGGTGGCCAGGACGGCCACGGCCAAGGAGGTCACCGCGGGACGCCGGCTGTACGGGCTGGTGCCCTCGGCCGCGCCGGGCGGCAGCGACCTGGCCTACGCCTACGACATGGCCGCGATGGGCCACCCGCTCACCTCGCACCTGTCGGCCCGGCTCGCGCTGGCGAGCGCACAATAAAACCCCCGGGCGGCTCCTGCGCGACGCAGGGGCCGACTGGACTGGGCCGGCCAGCCCGGGGGGCCGGTGTCTACCGGGAATTAGCCGACCGCCGTCACCGCTGGACGTCATGCCGACGGGAAGGCGGCTAGCTGGCAGCCACCTCGCGAGTCCGTCGTCTATGCATGCTTTCGGACCACCTCCTTTCCCGCGTACCTCGCACGCTAGCCGCGGGCAGGCGGGCGGGCAAGGGAATTTCACCGTGCGCCATGTCACAGGCGCCCGCGTCTACTATGAGGCCATGGACGCCGAGGCGCCGTCGCGAGACCTCCCGGTGCGCGCGTGGGACGAGCAGCTGCGCGCCAGCGGCTACCGGGTGACGCCGCAGCGCCAGCTGGTGCTGGAGGCGGTGGCGCGGGTGGAGCACGGCACGCCGGAGGAGATCGGCCGCCAGGTGCAGCAGACCGCCCGCGGCGTCAACCCCTCGACGATCTACCGGACGCTGGAGCTGCTCGAGCAGATCGGCCTGGTCACCCACACCCACCTGGACCACGGCGCGCCGATCTACCACCTGGCCAGCGACGCCGACCACGTGCACCTGGTGTGCCGCGACTGCGGCCGGGTGAGCCAGGTCGGCCCGGACGCCATCCGCTCGCTGGTCACCGTGCTGGACGAGCGGCACGGCTTCGAGACCGACGTCGGGCACCTCACCGTGTTCGGGCGCTGCGCGGACTGCCGGGCGGCCCCGGATGGCTGAGCGGAACCCGGCCAGCCCGCTGCTTGCCCGGCCGGGAGCGGTCGAGGCCGGCTGGCCGGACCAGGGTGTCGCCGCGCACTACGGCGATCCGATGCGGGAGCAGCGCGTAAGCGAGATGGCGCCCGTGCTCGTGGACCGCTCCGGCCGCGGGGTGCTGAAGGTCACCGGCGAGGACCGGCTCGGCTGGCTGCACAGCCTGACCACGCAGCACCTGGAGCGGCTGGCGCCAGGCCAGGGCGCGCAGGCCCTCATCCTCAGCCCGAACGGCCACGTGGAGCACCATCTCGTGCTGACCGACGACGGCACCGCGACCTGGCTGCACACCGAGCCGGGCCGGGCGGCCGGCCTCGCCGCGTTCCTCCAGTCCATGCGGTTCCTGCTGCGCGTCGAGGTGGCCGACGTCAGCGACGCCCACGCGGTGCTCACCGTGCTGGGTCCGGATGCCGGCGGCATCACCGCGGACCTGACCGGGGTGGCGGCGGCGGTCAGCACCGGCTCGTTCGGCGGAATCGACCTGGTCGTGGCGCGGGACGCGCTGGCCGGCGCGGCCGGGGAGCTGGTGCGGCGCGGCGGCACCCTGGCCGGCATGTGGGCGTTCGAGGCGCTGCGCATCGCCGCGCGGGTGCCCCGGCTCGGCCTGGACACCGATCACCGCACAATCCCGCATGAGGTGGGCTGGATCGAGACCGCGGTGCACCTGAACAAGGGCTGCTACCGGGGCCAGGAGACGGTCGCGCGGGTGCACAACCTCGGCCACCCGCCGCGGCGGCTGGTCTTCCTGCACCTGGACGGCAGCGCGGACCGGCTGCCCGCGCACGGCGACCCGGTGCAGCTGGACGGCGCCGCGGTCGGGTTCGTCGGGTCGGCGGCCCGGCACCACGAGCTGGGCCCGATCGGGCTCGCCCTGGTCAAGCGGACCGTGCCGACCGACGCGACCCTGCTCGCCGGCGGCGTCCCGGCCGCGCAGGAGATCGTCGTGCCGCCGGACACCGGCGCGAACGTCCAGGTCGCCCTGCGGCGGCGCCGGATAGTCTTACAGCCGTCAACCCCGGAGGAGGTTCGCCCGCCGTGCTGCGCAGGGTCCTGCTCGCCGCGTCAGCCAGCCCCCGGCTGCGCCATCTCGTCACGACGACGCCGGCCGCCCGCGCCGTCGTCGACGACTACGTCGCCGGGGAAACCGCCGACGACGCCGTCCGGGTCACCCGGGCGCTGCGCGCCGCGGGCCTGCTGGTCAGCCTGGACTACCTCGGCGAGGACACCACCGACCAGGCGCAGGCCGCCGCCGTGGCCGAGGAATACGTGCAGCTGCTCGGCAAGCTGGCCGCCGACGGGCTGACCGACGGTCAGGGGGTCGGGGCCGCCGAGGTCTCGGTCAAGCCGACCGCGGTGGGGCTGTTCCTGGGCGAGCGGACCGCGGAGCGCAACATCGCCAGGATCTGCGCGGCCGCGGCGGAGGCGGGCACCACGGTGACGCTGGACGCCGAGGAGTACGCCGCGATCGAGCCGACGCTGCAGATCGCGGCGAGGCTGCGCGGGCGGTTCGGCGACCTCGGCTGCGTAGTGCAGTCGTGCCTGCGGCGCAGCGAGGCGGACTGCCGGTCGCTGGCCGGCTACGGGATCAGGGTCAGGCTGTGCAAGGGCGCCTACCGGGAGCCGGACAGCGTCGCCTACTCCGCCCGCCGCGACGTCGACCGCAGCTACGCCCGCTGCCTGCGGGTGCTGATGAGCGGGCCGGGCTACCCGATGATCGCCACCCACGACCCGCGGCTGATCCAGATCGCCGGCTCGCTGGCGCTGCTGACCGGGCGCGCGGCGGACAGCTTCGAGTACCAGATGCTGTTCGGGGTGCGGCCGGGCGAGCAGCGGCGGCTGGCCAACGCCGGCGCGCGGATGCGGGTGTACGTGCCCTACGGCGGCGACTGGTACGCCTACCTGGTGCGCAGGCTGGCGGAACGGCCCGCCAACCTGGCGTTCTTCCTCCGCTCGCTGCGGGAGCGGTCATGATCGCGATCCTCGGCGCCGGCAAGATGGGCGAGGCGCTGCTGTCCGGGCTGCTGCGCGCGGGCCGGCCGCCGTCGGCCGTCGTCGCCGCGGTGCGGCGGGAGGACAGGGCCGCCGAGCTGCGCTCCCGCTACGGCGTGCAGGTCACCGACGCGGGCTCGGCCGCGAAGCTGGCCGACACCCTGGTGCTCGCGGTCAAGCCGCAGGACATGGCCAGGCTGCTGGCCGAGATCGGGCCCGCGGTGGCGCCGGACAGGCTGGTCGTCTCGGTCGCCGCCGGGATCACCACCGCGTTCATCGAGCGGCGGCTGGACGGCGAGGTAGCGGTGGTGCGGGTGATGTCCAACACCCCCGTGCTGGTCGACGAGGCGATGAGCGTGATCTCGGCCGGGGCCCACGCCGGTGAGGAGCACCTGCGCCGGGCCGAGGAGCTGCTCCGCCCGGTCGGCAAGGTGCTGCGCATCCCCGAATCGCTGCAGGACGCGGCGACCGCGCTGTCGGGCAGCGGGCCCGCCTACGTGTACTACCTGGTCGAGGCGATGGTGGACGCCGCCATCCTGCTCGGCATGGCGCGCGGCGCGGCGCTGGAGATGGTGACCCAGGCGGTCTACGGCGCGGCCACCATGCTGCGCGAATCCGGCGAGCACCCGGTGATCCTGCGCGAGGCCGTCACCTCGCCGGGCGGCACGACGATCTCGGCGATCAGGGAACTGGAGCGGCACGGGGTGCGGGCCGCCTTCCTCGCGGCGATCGAGGCCGCGCGGGATCGCGGCAGGGAACTCGGCGCCGACCCGGGGCGCACCGGCCCGGCGGCCCCGGCCGGCTCTCCGGGCCCGGCGGGCTGGCCTGGCGCTGCGGGCTCTGCGGGTTCTGCGGGCTGGCCGGGCGGGGCGGCGCGGTAGTGGCGGGCCCATTCGCCCTGGCCTGGGACGACCGGCTGACCGGCTACGACTTCGGCCCCGGCCACCCGCTGGCGCCGGTCCGGGTCGAGCTGACGATCGCGCTGGCGCGCGAGCTCGGCGTGCTCAGCCTGCCCCAGGTCTCGCTGCTCGACCCGGTCCCGGCGACCGACGAGGAGCTCGAGCTCGCGCACGACGCCGCGTACATCGCCGCGGTGCGCCGCGCCGGGCGGGACGGCACCGCCGACTTCTCCCACGGCCTTGGCACCGCGGACAACCCGGTATTCGGCGGCATGCACGAGGCGTCCGCCCTGGTCGCGGGCGCCACGCTGGCGGCGGCGCGCGCGGTCTGGCACGGCGAGGCGCTGCACGCCGCGAACATCGCGGGCGGGCTGCACCACGCCATGCGCCGCTGCGCCAGCGGCTTCTGCGTCTACAACGACCCGGCCATCGCGATCAAGTGGCTGCTGGCCCACGGCGCGCAGCGGATAGCGTACGTGGACGTCGACGTGCACCACGGCGACGGGGTGCAGGCGGCGTTCTACGACGACCCGCGGGTGCTCACCATCAGCCTGCACGAGCACCCGGCGACCCTGTTCCCCGGCACCGGGCTGGCGTCGGAGAACGGCGCCGGCGAGGGAGCCGGGTACGCGGTCAACGTGCCGCTGCCCGCGGGCACCGGCGACGCGGGCTGGCTGCGCGCGTTCGACGCGGTGGTGCCGCCGCTGCTGCGCGCCTTCCGGCCCGAGGTGCTTGTCAGCCAGCACGGCTGCGACAGCCACCGGCTCGATCCGCTGGCCCACCTCGAGCTCAGCGTCGACGGCCAGCGGCGCGCCCAGCTCATGGTGCACGAGCTCGCGCACGAGACCGCCGGCGGCCGGTGGCTGCTGACCGGCGGCGGCGGCTACCAGCTCGTGCAGGTGGTGCCGAGGTCGTGGACCCACCTGCTCGCCGTCGCGGCCGGGTCGCCCGCCGACCCCGGCCTGGAGGTGCCCGCCGGCTGGCGGGCGCTGGCCGCCGACCGGACCGGCGAAAGCGCGCCGTCGCGGATGACCGACTGGCAGCCCGCCGACTACGTCCCGTTCCAGGCCGGCGCCGATCCCGCCGACCCGGTGGACGCCTCGATCATGCGGACCCGGCACGCCACCTTTTCCTGGCACGGGCTGCTGCCACACCCGTGACTGCCGCCACGCCGGCACCAGGGGCCGCGGCGCTCGCGCAGCGCCCGCGGCCCGGCGGGAACAGCGATGAGGCTACAGGCGGGGGTTGCTCTTTTCTGTGCGGGTCTTACGCTGGAGACGTACGTGACTGGTGCGGTGAATCCGGTCAGGTGCTCGGCTTCGTGCGGAAGAGGCAACTCGATGGCAGGCGAGACCCCCCTGAGCGACGTGAGATTTCTAACCGTTGCCGAAGTGGCCTTGATCATGCGCGTGTCCAAGATGACCGTGTATCGCCTTGTGCACTCCGGCGAGCTGGAGGCGATCCGTGTCGGTCGTTCCTTCCGGGTACCGGAGCAGGCAGTCAATCAGTACCTGAGAGCCGCCTACGTCGGCACCGGGTAGGCCGGCCGGCCGGCCCGCGGCGCGGATCCGGACGGCGCGCCCGGCCGGAGCGCCGGGCCTGATACCCTCTAGCGTTGGGTGTGTGTCCAGCCGCCCTTACCGGGCGAGCGTGTTGGCGTGCCCGTCATCCGCAGTGCCTAGGAAGGGTTGACCGTGGGGTCTGTCATCAAGAAGCGCCGCAAGCGCATGGCGAAGAAGAAGCACCGCAAGCTGCTGAAGAAGACCCGCATCCAGCGCCGCAACAAGAAGTAACCCGTCTGTCCGCTACGGTGGGCCAGTGGGCGCCGCAGCGGGCCCGCGGGGGGCCGGGGGCCGTCCCGCCGAAGTAGCAGGGCACCGATGTCTGATCCTGTGCTGACCGGTTTCGCGGGCGTGCTCGTCGCGGCCGTGGCGACGGGCGTGCTCGGCGGGCGGTGCGTGCGCCGGCCGCTGGCCGGGCTGGCCGCGTGGACGGCCGCCGCCTTGGCGCTGACGGTGGCGCTGGCCGCCCAGACCCAGGGCCTGTCCGGCGGCTTCGGCCCGGCGGCGTTCCGCGTCGTGGTGGTGTCCGGGTTGCTGCTCGCGCCGCTGTGGCTGGCATGGGGCCTGGTCGAACTGGCCGCCGGCAGCGAGGCCGTCAGCTTCGGCATGCGGCTGGTCTCGGCCGCGCTGACCGTCGTGGTCGGCGTGATCCTGGCGACCGACCCGCTCACGGCACGGCCGTTCGGCAGGTCGTGGCCGCTGCCCGGCCTGCACTACCAGGCGATCGCGCTGTCCGCGCTGGATCTCGCGCAGGCCGTGGCGGTCATCGGCGCCGTGGCGGGCGTGGGCCTCGCGGCCGGGCGGGCCCGCGGCGACCGGCGGCGGCTGGCCGGCGCGGCCGCGGTCGCCCTCGCCGTGCTGCTTGCCGTGCCGCTGCGCTTCCCGCTGCCGGCCAGGTCGCTGTATCCGCTGCTCGGCACGCTGGCGGCGGCGCTGATGTGGTTCGGCGCGGCCCGGGTCGCCGGCCTGCCCGCCGCGGGCCGCGGCCCGGCGGTCGGCGACCCAGCGGCGGGCGGCGGGCACCTGGCTGGCGGCGGGCTAGCCGCGGGCGGCCACGGTGCCTGGGACGATCCGGGCGGCCGTCGCGGGCCCGGACGCGGCGCGCGGCCGCCGGCGTCCCACCCCCGCGGCGCGCCCGCGGCCGCGGTCGGCCGGCCAGGCAGCGGCGGGTACGGCGGCGGCGGGTACGTCGGCGGCGGGTACGGCAACGGTCGGCCTGCCGCGCCCGGTCATCCGCGTCGGCCAGGCGATGCGGCCGCAGCCGCCGCGCCCGGCGCCCGCCCGGCGCCGGCGCCCGCAGCCGGCGCGGGTTCGGCGCCCGCGGCGGGCACCGCGCCCGCGGCGGGCAGGCCGTACGGCCGGATCCTGATATTCACCCTGCTCGACGACAAGGCCGCCGAGTTCGACCGGCTCGCCGAGCAGACGGCGGAGCAGGTGCGGCTGTTCGAGCCCGGCACGCTGGTCTACGTCATCCACCTGGTGCCGGACGCGCCGCTGCAGCGCATCTTCTACGAGATCTACCTGGACCGGACCGCGTTCGACAGCCACGAGGCCCAGCCCTACATGCAGCGCTTCGTGACCGAACGTCGGCCGTACGTGCTGGCGACCAACGTCATCGAGCTCAGGCTCAAGTACGCCAAGGTCGCCCCGCTGCCGAACCCGCCGGCCGCCGGCCCGGGCGCGCCGCAGCCCCCGCGCCTGCCGTACGGAACGCGGCCCCAGCTACCCGCCGCGCCCGGCGGCCAGCCGCCGCAGCCCCCGCGGGCCGCGGACCTCGAGCCGCTGCCTGCGGCGCCGCGGCCGCGAGGGCAGGATCCGCGGCGGCTGCCCGCCGCGCCGTCGGCGGGCAGGCGTCATGGCGGGATCTAGCCTGCGGCCGGGGCCGCCGGCCCGCATCACGCTGCTGTCGCGGCCCGGCTGCCACCTGTGTGACGAGGCGCGTGCGGTGGTCGAGCGGGTCGCCGCCGACCTCGGCGTCGGCTGGGAGGAGCGCGACATCACGGCCTGCCCGCAGGACATGCGGGACTTCTGGGACAAGATCCCGGTGGCGCTGGTGGACGGGGTGCAGATCGATTTCTGGCGGGTGAGCGAGGCCCGGCTGCGAGCCGCGCTGTCATGACCGGCCGCACCCCGCGCCGCCGGCGACTTTGTGAATGAGTGCACAAAGGGAGTACCGTGGAGCCTGCGCAGGCTTCACCGCAGAGGTCCCGGTCGCAGCAAAGGAGCGCTGCCGCGATGCACGAGAACATGCTTCCTCCGGAGGTTGGCGGCGCGGAACGCGCCGCCGGGACCGACGATGGCGCCGCCGCGCGGGAGCCGGCGGGCCGTGACAGCGCCGGCGGGATACCGGAGGCGACGGTGGCGCGGCTGCCGGTGTACCTGCGGGCGCTGTACGCCCTCGCCGAGCGGGGCGTCAGCACGGTCGCCAGCGAGGAGCTGGCGACGGCCGCGGGGGTGAACTCGGCGAAGCTGCGCAAGGACCTGTCCCACCTCGGCTCCTACGGGATCAGGGGGGTGGGCTACGACGTCGACTACCTCGTCTACCAGGTGTCACGGACGCTCGGCCTTACCCAGGACTGGCCGGTGGTGATCGTCGGGGCGGGCAATCTCGGCCGCGCGCTCGCCAACTACGGCGGTTTCGCGTCCCGCGGCTTCACGATCTCGGGCATGCTTGATTGCGACCCGGCTATCGTGGGCAGCAGGATCGCGAGGCTGACCGTGCGGCACGTCGACGAGCTCGAAGCCGTGGTGGCCCGGCACAAGGTGGCGATCGGGGTGATCGCGACCCCGGCGTCCTCGGCGCAGCCCGTGTGCGACCGGCTCGTCGCGGCGGGAGTCACGAGCATCCTCAACTTCGCTCCGCTCGTGCTGAACGTGCCGGAAGGGGTAGACGTGCGCAAGGTGGACTTGTCGATCGAGCTGCAGATCCTCGCCTTTCACGCGCAGCGCCGGTCGGCGGGCCGCCCGGGTCCGGCCGGCCCGGCGCGCACCCGCGGCGCGGGCCCGCGCGCGGTCAACGGCGCGTCGCGGCCGCAGCAGCTTCCGGAACTTGCGGCCAGGGCGTAGGCGGTGGGCAGGTGAGTGTGCTCGTCGTGGGCCTGAGCCACAAGAGCGCGCCGGTTGCGGTCCTGGAGCGGGCCGCGGTCGGCGGCGACGCGCGCGCCAAGCTGCTGCGCGACGTGGCGCTCGCCGAACCGGTGGCCGAGGCGTTCGTGGTCTCGACCTGCAACCGGGTCGAGGTCTACGCCGACGTGGACCGGTTTCACGCCGGGGTGACGGCGGTCTGCGAGCTGCTCGCCCGCCACTGCGGCATCCCGGCCGGCGAGCTCACCCAGCACCTGTACGTGCACTACGAGGAACGCGCGGTCAGCCACCTGCTCGCCGTGGCCTGCGGGCTCGATTCGATGGTCGTGGGCGAGGACCAGATCCTCGGCCAGGTGCGCTCCGCGCTGACGTTCGCCTCGGAGGCGGGCACCCTCGGCCGGGCGCTCGGCGACCTGGGCCGGCTGGCGTTGCGGGCCGGCAAGCGCGCCCGCGCCGAGACGGGGATCGGCAGGGTCGGCACCGCCTTGGTGACCCTCGCCGTCGAGCTGGGCGTGGCCAGGTCGGGGGCGGAGCCGGCCGCCCGTCCGCTTGCCGGGCGCAGCGTGCTCGTCGTCGGGGCCGGCTCGATGAGCGGGCTCGCCGCGGCGGCCGCGGCACGCGGCGGCTCGGCCAGCATCACCGTCGCCAACCGCACGCGCAGCCGCGCGGAGCGCCTGGCCGCGAACACGGGCGCGACCGTGATCCCGCTCGCGGACCTGCCCGCCGCGCTGGCGCGCGCCGACGTGGTCATCTCGTGCACCGGCGCGTCCGGGTTCGTGATCACCGCCGACATGGTGTCCGCCGCGCTGGCCGCCCGGTCCGCCGCGGGCGGGCGTGACCCGCGGCCTGACCCGCGGCGCCCGCTGCTGCTGCTCGACCTGGCGATGCCGCGCGACGTGGAGCCCGCGGTGGCCGGGCTGCCGGGGGTCGTGGTGATCGGCATGGACGAGCTCAGCCGGCACCCGGCCGCCGCGAGCGCCGGCGACGTCGCGGCGGTGCGGGCCATCTGCGAGGCCGAGCTGGCCGCCTACCGGTCCGCGGTCGACGCCGCCAGGGTTGCCCCCACGGTCGTCGCGCTGCGCGCGAAGGCGGCCAAGGTGGTCGACGCCGAGCTGGCGCGGCTGGCCGGCCGGCTGAGCGCCGACGGCGTGGGCGCCGCCGCGCTGGACGAGGTAGCCAAGACCGTGCGGCGAGTCGTGGACAAGCTGCTGCACGCGCCGACGGTGCGGGTGAAGGAGCTGGCCGGCTCGCCGGGCGGCGAGGACTACGCCGCGGCGCTGCGGGTGCTGTTCGACCTCGATCCGCGCGCGGTGGAAGCGGTCACCCGTGCCGCACCGGAGCAGGAGGGTTCGTCGTGAGCCGGCCGCTGCGGCTGGGCAGCCGCAGGAGCCCGATGGCGATCGCCCAATCCCGCCAGGTGGCCGAGATGATCACCGAGCGGACCGGCCGCGAGGTGCAGATCGTCGGGGTGACGACGCTGGGTGACGTCAGCCGGGCGCAGCTTGTCCAGATCGGCGGCACCGGCGTGTTCGTGAGCGCGCTCCGCGAGGCCCTGGCGGCCGGCGAGGTCGACCTGGCCGTGCATTCGCTGAAGGACCTGCCGAGCGGGCCCGCGGCCGGCATCGTGCTCGCCGCGGTGCCGCCGCGCGAGGACCCGAGGGACGCGCTGATCGCCCGGGACGGCGCCAAGCTCGCCGACCTGCCCGCGGCCGCCAGGATCGGGACCGGCTCGCCGCGGCGGGCGGCGCAGTTGCTCGGGCTGCGCGGCGACCTGCGCTGCGTGCCGATCCGCGGCAACGCCGGCACCAGGCTGGCAAAGGTGGAGCGCGGTGAGCTCGACGGGGTGGTCCTCGCCTGCGCCGGGCTGGCCAGGATCGGCCGGGCCGGCTCGGCCAGCCAGGTCTTCGAGCCCGACGAGATGCTGCCGGCCCCGGGTCAGGGCGCCCTCGCCGTGGAATGCTCCGAAGCCGAGCCGGAGCTTGCCGCGCTGCTCGCCACCGTGACCGACCCGGCGAGCATGGCCGCCGTCACCGCGGAGCGCAGCCTGCTGCAGGCGCTCGCCGCGGGCTGCAGCGCGCCGGTCGGCGCGTACGCGGCCGCCTCCGACCGGCTGTGGATGCGGGCGGCCGTCATGAGCGGCGACGGGAGCCGGGTGCTGCGCGCGCACGGAAGCGCGCCGCCCACCGTCGATGACGCGCGCCGGCTCGGCCGGGACCTCGCGGCGGAACTGCTGCGCGCGGGGGCCGCGGATCTCATCAGAGCACCGACGAGTACCGGGAATGATGTGTCGTGAGCGTGAGCCAACCTCCAGCGAGCGCGGCGGGTCCCGCCGGGCGGCCGGCGGCCGGGCCGGACGAGCAGCCGCGGGTCGGCTGGGTCGCCCTGGTGGGCGCGGGCCCCGGCGACGAGGGCCTGCTGACGGTCCGCGCGGCCGAACTGCTCGGCAGGGCCGCCCTGGTCATCGCCGACGGGCACCTGGCGGCCGCGGCGCGCGGCCGCATGGGCCCCGGCGCGCGGCTGGAAGAGCCAGCCGACCAGGCCGCGGTGCCGCGCGCCCTCATCCAGGCGGCCAGGGACGGCGGGCTAGCGGTGCGGCTGTACGGCGGCGACCCGCTGCTGAGCGGCGCGGCCGCGGACGCGGCGGCGTGCGCCGCGGCCGGGGTCAGGTTCGAGATCGTGCCCGGCGTGCCGGCCGCGACCGGGATCCCCGCCTACGCGGGCATCCCGCTGGCCGAGCCGAACGGCGAGGTCAGGATCATCCACGCCGCCGAGGCCAGCCGGGTGGCATACCACCCGGCGACGCTGGTCGTGCTCGACGCCGGCGCCGGCCCGGCCGACCTCGGCAAGATGCTGGTGGCGGCGGGCTGGCCGGAGGCGACCAAGGTCGCCATCACCTGGGACGGGACGACCAGCGCGCAGCGGACGGTGGTCTCCACGCTGGGCCGCATCGGGCCCGACCTCAAGGCCGCCGGCGTGTCGCTGGCGAACACCACCGGCTCGGCCATCGCGGTGGTGGGCGAGGCGGTGGCGGCGCGGGAGCGGCTGTCGTGGTTCGAGACCAAGCCGCTGTTCGGCTGGCGGGTCCTGGTGCCGCGGACCAAGGAGCAGGCCGCCGGGGTGTCGCAGCGGCTGCGGGAGTACGGCGCGGTGCCGGAGGAGGTGCCGACGATCGCGGTGGAGCCGCCGCGGACGCCGCAGCAGATGGAGCGCGCGGTCAAGGGGCTGGTCACCGGGAGGTACCAGTGGGTGGCCTTCACCTCCGCGAACGCGGTCCGCGCGGTAAGGGAACGGTTCGAGGAGTACGGCCTGGACGCCAGGGCGTTCGCGGGCGTCAAGGTCGCCGCGGTGGGCGAGCAGACCTCGGCGGCGCTGCTCAAGTTCGGCATCCGGCCGGACCTGGTGCCGGACAAGAACCAGTCCGCGGAGGGCCTGGCCGCGGTGTGGCCGCCGTACGACGACGTGCTGGACCCGATCAACCGGGTGCTGCTGCCGCGGGCCGACATCGCCACCGAGACCCTGCTCGCGCGGCTGGTCGACCTCGGCTGGGAGGCCGAGGACGTGACGGCGTACCGCACGGTGCGCGCCGCGCCGCCGCCCGCGCCGATCCGGGAGGCGATCAAGGGCGGCGGCTTCGACGCGGTGCTGTTCACCTCGTCCTCGACGGTACGGAACCTGGTCGGCATCGCGGGCAAGCCGCACGCGGTCACGGTGATCGGGGTCATCGGCCCGCAGACCGCCAGGACCGCGGCGGAGTTCGGGCTGCGGGTCGACGTGACGGCGCCCAGGCCGTCCATGACGGCCCTGGTCGACGCGATGGCCGAGTATGGCGCCCGGCTGCGGGCCGCGGCGGCCGAGGCGGGAGAACCGGTGCGGCGGCCGAGCCTGCGCCGCCGCGGCGCGCGGCGCAGGCCGCGCTGACCGGCGCCGGCGCCGGACCACGCAGGCCGCGCTCAAGGACAGGCCGCGCTCAAGGACAGGAGCCGACATGAACGCTGGATATCCCGTTGCCCGGCCCAGGCGGCTGCGCCGGACGCGCGCGCTGCGCGCCCTGGTGGCCGAGACCTCGCTGCGGCCGGCCGAGCTGGTGCTGCCGCTGTTCGTCAAGGAGGGCATCGGCGAGCCGCAGCCGGTGACCTCGATGCCGGGCGTCGTCCAGCACACCAGGGACAGCCTGCGCAAGGCGGCCGCGGCCGCGGCGGACGCCGGGGTGGGCGGGCTGATCGTGTTCGGCGTTCCCGCGGCCAAGGACGGCCGGGGCTCGGCGGCCGACGACCCGGCGGGCATCTCGCAGGCCGCCCTCGCCGACCTGCGCGCGGAAACCGGCGACGCGTGCGTGATCATGGCGGACCTGTGCCTGTGCGAGTACACCGACCACGGCCACTGCGGCGTGCTCACCGACGACGGCGAGGTGGCCAACGACGCGACCCTCGAGCGCTACGCCGCGATCGCGGTCGCCCAGGCGGACGCCGGCGCGGACATGGTCGCGCCGAGCGGGATGATGGACGGCCAGGTGGCGGCGATCAGGACGGCGCTGGACGCGGCCGGGCACGCCGACGTGGGGATCTGCGCGTACTCCGCGAAGTACGCCTCCGCCTTCTACGGGCCGTTCCGCGAGGCCGCGGAGGGCGCGCCGAAGTTCGGCGACCGGGCGGGCCACCAGCAGGACCCGGCCAACGCCGTGGAGGCGCTGCGCGAGGCGGCGCTGGACGTCGACGAGGGCGCGGACATGGTGATGGTCAAGCCGGCGCTCGCCTACCTGGACGTGATCAGGCGCGTCGCCGGCTCGGTCACGGTCCCGGTCGCCGCCTACCAGGTCAGCGGCGAGTACGCGATGGTCGAGGCGGCCGCGGCCAACGGCTGGCTGGACCGCGAGCGGGCGATCATGGAGACGCTCACCGCGATCCGGCGGGCGGGGGCGGGCGTCATCCTCAGCTACTGGGCCGCGGAGGTGGCGCGCTGGCTGCGCGGTTGAGCCGGGCCGGGACGGCAAAGCGCGAACTTTCAAGCAAAGCAGCACCGCGGGCGCTCTACGATAGGTGACACGCATCCACAGGGAGTGGCAGGGGTCTATGGTCGACGTGGCGCGGCTGCGCGGCCGCGGCCGGGCGGCGGTCCGTCACAGGGCGCTCGGCGACGCGGCGGTCCGCTACGCGTCCATGGGCTGGCCGGTGTGCCCGGGCGCGCATCGTCACCGCGGCGCCCGCGGGTCGGTGGAGCCGGGCCGGGCGTGTTCCTGCGACAGGGTGGGCTGCCCGGCGCCCGGCGCGCACCCGGTCTCGCCCGCCTGGCAGATGCAGGCGACCGTGGACCTGAACCTGATCCGCAGCTGGTGGCAGACCCGGCCGGAGGCGAACGTCATCCTCGTCACCGGCCGGGTTTTCGACGTGCTGGACATCCCGGCGGCGGCCGGGGCCGCCGCCCTCGCCCGGATGGACAGGGACGGGGCCGCGGCCGGCCCGGTGGCCGTGCTCGGCGACGACAGGATGCTGTTCTTCGTGACCACGAGGGGTTCGCCGGCCGACGAGGACGAATGGTGGTCGTGCGGGCTCGACTGCGAGCCGGAGAGCGTCATGCCGGGCCTGCGCTGGCACTGCCGGGACAGCTACGTGCTCGCGCCGCCGTCGTGCTACGGCCCCGGGCTGACCGCCCGCTGGCTGCGCCCCCCCGGCGACCGCCCGCTGCCGGACGCGCTGCGGCTGCTGGAGTACCTCGTCGACGCGTGCGAAGCCTGACGTGACCGGGCGCAGCGAGACCCTGTTCGCCCGCGCGCGCGAGGTCACGCCGGGCGGGGTGAACTCGCCGGTGCGCGCGTTCGGCGCGGTCGGCGGCGTGCCGAGGTTCATGGTGCGGGGCTCGGGGCCGTACCTGACCGACGCGGACGGGCGCCGGTACGTGGACCTGGTGTGCTCGTGGGGGCCGATGATCCTCGGCCACGCGCACCCGTCGGTGGTGGCCGCGGTCGCCGCCGCGGCCCGCGACGGCACCTCGTTCGGCACGGCCACGCCAGGCGAGGTGGAGCTGGCCGAACTGATCATCGCCCGCGCCCCGGTGCAGCAGGTCCGCCTGGTCAGCTCGGGGACCGAGGCGACGATGTCCGCGGTGCGGCTCGCCCGCGGGTTCACCGGGCGGTCCCTGGTCGTCAAGTTCGCCGGGTGCTACCACGGGCACGTCGACGCGCTGCTCGCCGCGGCGGGATCGGGGGTGGCCACGTTCGGGCTGCCGGACTCGCCCGGCGTCACCGGCGCCGCCGCCGCAGACACCCTGGTGCTGCCCTACAACGACGCCGAGGCCGTCTCCGCGGTGTTCGCCGAGCGCGGCGAGGAGATCGCCTGCGTGATCACCGAGGCGTGCCCGGCGAACATGGGCGTGGTGCCGCCCGCGCCCGGGTTCAACGCCCTGCTCGCCTCGCTGTGCCGGGACTGCGGCGCGCTGCTGATCATGGACGAGGTGCTGACCGGGTTCCGCGTCACCCGGTCGGGCTGGTACGGCATCGACGGCGTGGCCGGGGACCTGACGACGTTCGGCAAGGTGATGGGCGGCGGGCTGCCGTGCGCGGCGTTCGGCGGCCGGGCCGAGATCATGTCGCGGCTGGCGCCGGCCGGCCCGGTCTACCAGGCGGGCACGCTGTCGGGCAACCCGCTGGCGGTGGCCGCCGGGCTCGCCACGCTGCGCGCGTGCACCCCGGAGGTGTACGCGCGGGTGGACGCCGCCGCCGCCGAGGTGGCCAAGCTCGCCTCCGCGGCGCTGGCCGCGGCCGGCGTGCCGTTCTGGCTGTCGGCCGCGGGCAGCCTGTTCTCGGTGTTCCTCGGCAGGGCCGAGCCGGTGCGCTGCTACGCCGACGCCAGGCAGCAGTCGGCGGCCGCCTACGCCGCGTTCTTCCACGCCATGCTCGACCGCGGCGTGTACCTGCCGCCATCGCCGTTCGAGGCGTGGTTCGTCTCCGCCGCTCACGACGACGCCGCGCTGGCCCGCATCGCCGACGCCCTGCCGGCCGCCGCCCGGGCCGCGGCCGCCGCGCTGGCGGCGTAGGCCTCGCCATGCCCGGGACGACGGTCGTCCACCTGCTGCGGCACGGCGAGGTGGACAACCCCGCCCACGTCATCTACGGGCGGCTGCCCGGGTACCACCTGTCGCCCGCCGGCCGGCTGATGGCCGGCGCCGCCGCGGATTTTTTCGCCGAACGGCCGGTGGTGGCTGTCTTCGCCTCGCCGCTGGACCGGGCCATGGAGACCGCGCGCCCGGTGGCGGGCCGGCTCGGGCTGGAGGTCGTGGCCGACGAGCGGCTGATCGAGTCGTGGAACCACTTCGAGGGCCTGCGGTTCGGCGTCGGCGACGGCTCGCTGCGGCACCCGCGGCACTGGCGGCGCCTGGTCAACCCGTTCCAGCCGTCGTGGGGCGAGCCGTACCGTCACGTCCAGGCCAGGATGGCCGCGGTGATGGCCGATGCCAGGCGTGCCGCCGACGGCGGCGAGGCGGTGTGCGTGACGCACCAGCTCCCGATATGGGTGATGCGGCGCAGCGCGCAGCGCCGCCCGCTGTGGCACAACCCGGCGCGGCGGCAGTGCGCGCTCGGCAGCGTGACCAGCTTCCGCTACTGCGGCGACCGGCTGGTCGGCGTGTCCTACACGGTGCCGGCCCGGCCTCGGCTGCCCGGGGGCGATGCGGCACAATAGTGCGGTACTACCCCCTGTAGGAGATCCGCCGTGTTCCGAGCCAAGCGCCGTACCGTCGTCGTGGCGGCGGCCGCAGCCGCGGGGGCCGCGGTTGCCGTGCTGCTGCTCGGCGGCTGGACCGGCGGGGGCGGCAGCGGCGAGACGCACGTCGACGGCAGCGCGGACGCGGTGCTGTACGACGCGGGGCACCGCCCGCTCGCGCCGGACTTCACCGGCACCACGCTGACCGGCTCCCGGCTGAGCTTCGCCGCCTACCGGGCCGGGAAGGTGGTCGTGCTCAACTTCTGGGGGTCGTGGTGCGTGCCGTGCCGCGAGGAGGCCCCGATGCTGGCGGTGCTGGCGCAGCGGTACCGGCCGGCCGGGGTGGCGTTCCTCGGCGTGGACGTGCGCGACACGACGGCCAGCGCCGAGGCGTTCGCGCGGGACTTCGGCATCACCTACCCGAGCGTGACCGACCCCGGCTCGGTGATCACGCTGGACTTCACCTCGGCGGTGCCGGTCGCCGGCACGCCGACCACGCTGGTGATCGACCGCACCGGGCACATCGCCGGGGCCGTCTTCGGCACGGCGAGCTACGGCGAGCTGGCCACCATCCTCGGCGCGGTGACGCGGTCATGACCGACGTGCGCGCGCCCGGGCCGGACGCCCTCGACTCGCCGGCGCAGCAGGCGGCGGCCGGGCCCGCGCCCGGCGGTTTCGGGCCGGCCGGCTGGCTGAAGTGGGCGTGGCGGCAGCTCACCTCGATGCGGATCGCGCTGATCCTGCTGTTCCTGCTGGTGCTGGGCAGCGTGCCCGGGTCCATGCTGCCGCAGCAGGGCGCCGACCCCGCGGGCGTGCAGCAGTACTTCGCCGCGCACCCGGCGCTGGCGCCGCTGCTGAACCGCCTGGGGCTGTTCAACGTGTTCGCCGCGCCCTGGTTCGCCGCCATCTACCTGCTGCTGTTCGCCTCCCTGGTGGGCTGCGTGGTGCCCCGCACGTTCCGGCTGGCCGGCTCGGCCCGCGCGCTGCCGCCGCGGGCGCCGCGCGACCTGGCCAGGCTGCCGCGGTCGGCCCAGTACGCCACCGCGCTGCCCGCCGGGCAGGCGGCCGAGGTGGCGGCCAGGTTCCTTGCCGGGCGCGGGTTCCGGCTGCGGCGGCCCGAAGCCTCCGGCGGCGCCGACGGCCCGGCCGGCACCTGGGTGTCCGCGGAGAAGGGCTACCTGCGGGAGGCGGGCAACCTGCTGTTCCATCTCGCGCTGCTCGGGGTGCTGGTGTCGGTGGCGCTCGGCGGCCTGTTCGGCTACAAGGCGGACCGGCTGCTCGTCCAGGGCGACACGTTCGCCGACACGGTGAGCGCGCTGGATGAGTTCCATCCGGGCAGGCTCGTCACCGCCGCCGACCTGGCGCCGTTCACGATCACGCTGGACGACTTCACCGCCAGCTACATCGACTCGGGGCCGCAGGCCGGCCAGCCGTCCGCGTTCCACGCCCGGCTCAGCTACACCGCCCGTCCCGGCGGCCCGGTCCGCGGCTACGACCTGCAGGTCAACCGGCCGCTGCCGGTCGACGGGGCCAAGGTGTACCTGATCGGGCACGGGTACGCGCCGGTGTTCCGGGTGACCGACGCCCGCGGGCAGGTGGTCTACGACCAGGCCACCCCGTTCATCCCCGGCAGCTCCGGCAACTTCTTGTCCGAGGGCGTGGTGAAGGTGCCCGACGCCCGGCCGGAACAGCTCGGCTTCACCGGCGTCTTCGTCCCGACCGCGGTGGACGTGGGCGGCACGCTGCAGTCGGCGTTCCCCGCCGCGGACAACCCGGTGGTGAGCCTGATCGCCTTCGCCGGGAACCTCGGCATGAACAGCGGTGCGCCGCAGTCGGTCTACCAGCTTGACACCGCGGGGATGCGCCGGCTGTCGGCCACCCCGCTGCTGATGCGCCCGCACCAGACGGTGCGGCTGCCCGGCGGCGGCGCGATCACGTTCACCGGCTACACCCAGTGGGTGAGCCTGGCCGTCACCTACGACCCCGGCCAGCTACCCGCCCTGGTGTGCGCCATCGCCGCCCTCGGCGGGCTGCTGCTGTCGTTCCTGGTCAGGCGCAGGCGGGTCTTCGTCCGCGCCCGCGCGGCCGGGCACGGCAGCACGGTGCAGGTGGGCGGCCTGACCCGGACCGACGCCAGCGGCGGCTTCGAGGCCGAGTTCGCGTCGCTGGCCGCCGAGCTGAGGTCGGCGCACGCCCGGGCGGCCAGCCAGCCGGCCACCCCGGTTCCCGATCACCCGCAGACCGCAGAGGGAGAGTGAGGGCTCATGCCCGTCAACGTTGCCCTGGGCCACGTCAGCAACGACTTCATGGTCGCGGCGCTGGTCATGTACTCCCTGTCGGTGGTCGCGTTCGCCGGCGACTTCGCCTTCGGCAGGCCGCGGCGCGTCGGCCAGGCGGCCCGGGCGCGGCGGGCGCCGGAGCCGTCGGCGGCCCTGGCGGCCGTCGGCGCGGCCTCCGGCGCCGCGGCGGTTCCCGGGACCACGGACGCTCCCGGGACGACGGACGCCTCCGGCGCCCCGGCCGGCGCGGCGCCGCCCGGCGGCCCGGCGGCGGACTCGATGCCCGCGGTCGAGCCGCCCGCGCTGCGCGCCTTCCGGCAGGCGGGTTCCTGGGTGACGGCCGCGATGGCGCTCAGCGCCGCGGGGGTGGCCGCCCACGCCGCCGCGGTGGTGACCAGGGGGCTGGCCGTGCACCGGGCGCCCTGGGGCAACATGTACGAGTTCGTCACCGCGCTGACCTGCTTCGCCGCCATCTTCTTCCTGTTCGTGATGATCCGCTACCGGGCCTGGGCGCTCGGCCTGTTCGTCATGGGCGCCGTGGTCCTCGCCCTCGGGCTGGCCGAGACGGTCATCTACACCGCGGCCGGGCAGCTCGTCCCGGCCCTGCAGTCGTACTGGCTGGACATCCACGTGACCGCGATGACCCTCGCCACCGGCATCTTCTTCGTCGCCGCCGTCCTCGGCGCCGTCTACCTCGCGCTCGACAGGCACGCCAGGCGGGTGGCGGCGGGGCGGGCCGCGCCGGGACACGGCGTCGTGCGTCGGCTGCCCGGCATCGAGCAGATCGACAGGCTCACCTACCGTGCCGTCGTGTTCGGGTTCCCGATCTGGACGTTCGGGGTGATCGCGGGCGCGATCTGGGCGGACGAGGCCTGGGGCCGCTACTGGGGCTGGGACCCGGTGGAAACGTGGGCGTTCATCACCTGGGTGCTGTATGCCGCGTTCCTGCACGCCCGGGCGACCGCCGGCTGGCGCGGCCGCCGGGCGCACTACATCCAGCTGCTCGGCTTCGCCAGCCTGATGTTCAACATTCTCGTGGTGCAGGTGTTCATCACCGGCCTGCATTCCTACGCCGGCGTCAGCTGACCGGGCGGAGTCAGCTGACCGGCGGGTTGCGCCTGATGGCCCGGCCGAGCGCGCGGATGAACTCCTGGTCGTCGTCGGGCCCCTTGGGCGCCTTCGGCCCGGCCGCCCGCGCCCGCCCCGCCGGGTGCCGGGCCACGGCATCGTCCGCGTCCGTCCAGCGCAGGCTGCCCGGGTAGCGCTCGCCGCGGTCCCCGGCGGCCGCGCGCGGCGTCGGCGGCCGCGGCGCGGGCCAGCGGCGCATCCGGTGCCGCGCGATGAGCCAGGCGAGGGCGCCGCCGATGAACGTGACCGCGATGACGGCGACCCAGGCCGGCTTGGGCAGGCCCCGGTATTCCGGCGCCGGGGTGAGCAGGGCGTCGGTCAGGCAGTACAGCCAGCAGCCCATCAGGAACAGCGCAAACAGTGCCCCGGGCAGCGCCATGGCCGAAGCCTAACGGCAGCCGCCATGCCGCGCGCCGCGATTGGCCAAGTTGGGCGCTGCCGGCGCCGTGACCCCCGGCGGCCGGGCGATTCGCACATCGGGTGACGCGCCGGCTGATCCCGGCATACCCTGGCTGTCAGGGCGAGAGAGCAGGAGAACGGTAGATGCGGCTAGCACTGTTCGACCGCATCCGCCGTCTCGCTCACCCGCGCAGGTCCCGGACCGGCCCCGCCGCCGTCGGCCACGCGGGCAGCGCCGGGGCGCCCTCCGGCGTCCAGGGCAGGCACCGCCGGGGTCGGCCCGGCGACGGCACCTCATGGCACCCGGAACCGGCCGGGCCGCCGTGGTCCTCCGGCCCGGCTGCGGGCTCCCGGCCGCCGGAGCTTACCCACACCGGGCCGCCCGGCCCGGAGCCGCCGTTCCCGCCGGGCCCATCGCCGGGCCCGGGCGGCGCCGCGGACGCGCCGCCGTCCCGGGCGCATCGCCCCCGCCGCGCGGACGCGTCCGGGCCCGCCGCGATCCGGGCCGGCGGCGCGCAGGTGCGGATCCGCGACGCCCCCGCCGGAGCCGCCGCGGTGGCGGCGGTGCCGGATCCTCGCGCCGCGGCGCCGGAGCGCGCCGCGGCGGGCGTCCCGCCCCAGCCCCGCGCGGACGAGCGGCCGGCCTGGCGGCCCGCGGCGGGGCCGCGGGCCCGGTTGCCGTTCGCCCGCCCGCACCCGAAGGGGCGGCCGTCGGCCGACGACGGCCGCAGGAACTGCGGGTCGCTGGAGAGGGTGCTGTGGCGGCAGTGGGACGAGGCGGTGCCGCCTCCGGCCGACGTCGTGGTGGCGATCGACCGGCTCGCCGAGCTTCCCGACCCGCTGAAGGAGCGGCTCGCCCGCGGCCTCGACGCGATCTTCGTCGGGCCGGGCGGCGTCCCGGAACTGGACGAGATGACCGGCCTGCGCGGGGTGCCGCTCCCGTCCGGGCAGGCCTCGTGGGATGCCTGCGCGGGCGCGTACGGCGAGCGCAAGATCGTCGTCGGATCCCAGCCGTCCCCGACCCCGGACGTGATGTGCCACGAGGTCGGGCACGCGCTGGACGACCTGGACAGCCCGCCCGGCAGGTGGCAATCCGACTCGGCGGAGTTCCGCGTGCTCTACGATCAGTGCCAGCCGCATCTCGTCAGCGATTTCCACCGGCAGCCCGGCGGCCTCGGGCGCAAGGAGTTCTTCGCGGACGCGTTCGCCGCGATCGCGTCGCGGCAGCGGCCGGCGCTGGTGGACATGCTCGGCGGGGACACGCGGACCGCGCTGCGGGTCATGCTGTACTTCAACAGGCGCTACGGCATCTAGGGTGATCGGGC